>Ga0315273_10000066_pt1 | contig 89819 bp, 86 predicted proteins | sample YL17G02_0_MG_FD_205753 | JGI IMG/M metagenome (GOLD analysis project Ga0315273, IMG submission 205753) | Sediment microbial communities from Yellowstone Lake, YNP, Wyoming, USA - YL17G02_0 | ecosystem: Environmental > Aquatic > Freshwater > Lake > Sediment | place: USA: Wyoming | collected... | reverse complement strand
GTCAAATTAACCCCTGATTAAAATCAGGGGCTTGCCGTCTGACGAGACGCTGTAAGAGTTGACTACCCTAAGACACAAAACAAGGAGTAAAAAAGAAGATGTCTACGAGACAAAAGCTACAATCACCCAGGGACACTCCACTAATCTCTGGCTCTGATGCAGAATCGTTAAATGCGACGAGTCTACAAAGCGGCAGCAATGATGTTAACTCACCTGTCGACGGCTCTATGCCTTTGTCTCATTGGGGAAGTGGGTATAACTCCCAATCGGGAGCCAGATTATCTGGACATTCAGTCTTTGTGCTGGATGTGAACGGAAAACCTTTGACGCCATGTAAACCATCGAAGGCGCGAAAACTATTGAAAGACAATCAAGCAAAACCTGTCTGGAACAAGTTCAGCAGGTTTGGGGTACAGATGCTTGTCGAAGTCGGCAACAAAACACCGAAAACTGTTCTTGGTGCCGACCTGGGAACAAAGTTTGAGGGATATTCTGTCGTTGTAGGAACAGAGAACAATCTTTCGGTGATGTGGTTGCTTCCTGATAAAAAGAAACTTGTCAAGAAGCTGACAGAACGAAGACAGTTGCGAAGGGCAAGACGGTGGAGGACTTGCAGGCGAAGGGCATGCAGGTTTGATAACAGGGAAAAAGACGGTTTCATTGCACCTTCTCAGTTGATGATGGTGCAGAGCCGTTTGAAGGCGATACGGGAGTTCTTCAAATGCTATCCTATAACCAATGTTGTTTTGGAGGATGTCAAGTTCAACCATCGGGATAAACGGTGGGGGCAGAACTTCTCCACGATTGAAGTTGGTAAGACCTTGATTAAGGACTGGATACGGGAACGGGCACATCTGTATCTCTGCGATGGAATCGATACGCAGGGTTGCAGAGAACGATACGGTTATAAGAAATCAGGTAACAAGGGTGCAGAGACATTCAACAGCCATTGCTCAGATGCACTGGCAATTGCAACTGAGTTGTATGTGCAGGAACATATTGAGCCGGGGCCATTCATCGTGGTTGACGACAAATATCGTCCTGTGAGACGGCAATTGCATGATACTCAGCCGTCTAAGGGTGGTGTCAGGCAACCATATTCAACTGGCAATTTCAAAGGAGTTAGAAAAGGAGTTATTTGTGAACTGGGTTTGATAGCTGGAGGCACAGGCAACTCTTATTCCATTTACCCAACTCAGGAACGAAACAAGACTGAGAAACGGATACGAAAAGCCATAACAAAAATAAACTGGCTTTCGCATAAATTTAAAACAAAGGAGGATATCGCGATTCCCCCACCGATTAAAATCGGTGGTTCCCTTGCGATGTGACTTGATGGTGTGGTATACTTTATTTGTCGCAATCATTAAATATCTTCTTTCTCTTTTGATTATTGTTAACAATGACTGATGCTGAAGTAATAAAACGCTATGAGCACCTAATCGAAAGGCAGAAGGAAAAAGGTCATCCTCACAGTGGTTTATGTATCGAAACACCTGATTTAGAGCGAACGATAAAAGCATTAGAAGGTTATCTGATTTTATCGGAAAATGCCATTAAAAGCAATGAGAAATTATGGGCGGAACATCCATTTCAAGGTACTTTTACAGGATATGATGGCAATATACAGCGTTTCAATAACTCATATATTGAAGAAATCATCCCAAAATTAAAAACCGCTCTTCGTCACAGTGGTAAATTCTGTTTCATAAGCAATAAGGAGTAAAAACCATGCCCATAAGAGTATTGCCGACCGTGGATGGATACACCATGGATGAACGCCTGCGTGAATTCAGAAAGTTCCCTATGAACTGCGCTGATGAAGAAAGCCCTCTACCGGAATTCATACCTTTTGACAGCCCTAAAGGAAAAGCATTGCTTGATAAGCATAAATGCTGCCAGGACTTCTGCAATCACATCGGTGCTTTAATAAAAGATGAGGAAGGCGCCACAAAGGAATACATGGATTTATCGAACAAGGCGAAGCAGAACAACGAGCCATTCATCGGCATCATCATGGAGGGATTGTCCAAGGATGAGGCGAAACACGGGGCTGCATTGAAAGACATCGCCATGCTTGTCTGTAAACAGTGATGCCGATGTTTCATGACCTGCCACCAAAATACAAATGCACGGTAATTGGTGGAAATGCGGTCGATGATTTTTGTGAAATAAAAAACGATTTCTTAGCAGAAGAAGCATCGTGCACCGGGGATTTACAGGGGACTGTCACAGACGCAAAAATCTGTCGTTTCCCATTAACATCTTTTGAGAAATTACCCAACAGAAAACTAAATGCTTTGCGGAGGGTGGAAGAAGACCGACGATACACAACCTATGTCAATAAGCACTGCCCCGACCTCTGGTGCAAAGAAAAAGAACTCATCCAAGAATACGGAAGCCAAAGACCGCCGACTTCATTGGCAGATATTTTACAGGAAGGCATAACCGTGGTGGAGTTCACTGATAAAGGAATTAAAGCATCACCTGGAAGTCGTGAACTCGCTGAAAAACTTGAGAAACGCCTCTGGGACAGGTTTCACATGGCACTTGAGGAAGACCTCGGGCATCCGATACAACCAAGGATGGACGCTAAACCAAAAACAATACCGAAAGGGACGGAGGCATATCAACTAAAAGGCATGTACATGGATTTAAAATCAAAGAAAAAAACACCTGCCGATGCCGGACTTGAAGAATATTCAAGGGAACGGGCTATGAAGATAGTCAAAGAGGAAATAGAAGAAAAAATAGGCGGGACTTGGAATGAGCCGACATCAGATGAGTTCTTGTTTTATCAGATTTGCAGATTAAAAGAAGACATGCGTCATGGGCGGACGGGAAGCGAAACACAAAAACAACGGCTTAAACAGATAAGATATTTCATCTATGCGTTGAGCCATCCAATGGAAAGGGACAATGATTTTATGTTTGGGCGGCAGTATTATGTCCCGCATCCTTCTGAGTAACAATTATATATCAAACATCATATTCACGTATCATGGATAAAAAAATTATTCTTTTTTCTATACCTTTGATTATGATAATGATATGCAGTGGTTGTGTCAACCCTGGTATTCAGAACAAATCACTTGTCGGAAAATACACGCAGGGTGAATTGACTGTAGAGTTGTTTGACAACGGCAAAGGATACCTGAAATACCGTGACCTCTCCGCAGATTTCACGTACAAGGTCTTATCGAACAACACGGTTGAGGTAACAAATACGTTGATAGGGACACACCAGTTCACGTATGATATCGAAAACCCTAACTCAATCCTCATTGAATACCAGGGAAGCACCTATCGGCTTGAAAGAATAAGTTAAAACCAGTATACATTTTTTGTCAAAGTATATATAAGGCTGGAGTGCAATATCATTTTTGATACCTATGCGGAAAATAATTGCAGTCCTGATAAGCCTTATTTTTTTGACTGTGCTGGCACCAACTTCGCTGTCCGACACAGAAGACATCAATGTCACTTTGACGCCAAGCGGCAACATCTCCATCAATGTAGACCAGCCGACATGGGGGCCATCTGTGGGCATCGGCGGCAGTCTTGCAACAGATACAGATTGGGCGAACCTTGATAATGATGGCAATGTCCAAGTAGATGTCACCGTTGAGGCAACAAACACTACAGCATGGACATTGGAAACAGCACCAGCACATAATAAATTCCAGATGCAATGGGGCACTGGAACGGTTGGAACAGATACGGGATACATTTACGTTGGAGGGGAATTAACAGTATTAAGTAGATACTATGCTTCTAACATGACGTGGAAAGATGATGGAATAACAGACGGTTTTACTTATGCTCTTGCTGAAGACGATGATTACATTTATGCGGGAAGTGGCACAACAGGGGTCCACCAATACTGGAAAACCAATATGACGGAGAAAACAAATGCGGGGGCGTACGTCGCAACAGCTATCGCTGTAGATGATACGTATGTCTATGTTGGTGCTGGTAGCAACAAAAATGTCTATCAATATTGGAAAAGCAACATGACTGAGAAAACAAACGTAGTTTATGGTGCATATACTTATGCTCTTATTGCGGATGACAATTATATCTATGTTGGAGGTACTGAATTCGATGAGTTCGAGGGAACCTGGGCTGTTTACCAATATTATAAATCTAACATGACAAAGAAATCGGAATTTCCAAACTATGGTGATATAATACTCGCTCTTGCAGAAGATGATACTTACCTCTATGCCGGAGGGTCAGGCGGGGCTGTCAAACAATATTTGAAGAGCGATGCGTCCTATGTTGCGGGAGCTGATAATGACACGGGCATTCGTGCTCTTGCAGACGATGATACTTATATCTACGCAGGGGGTGCTTTGGGCAAAGTACACCAATACTGGAAATCTAATATGACAAAGACACCAACTGATGCAGACTATGGTTCACAAATTCGTGCGATAGTTGATGATGATACCTACATTTATGTTGGGGGCGTAGGTGCAGAAGAGGATGGGGTAGATGCGACGGTGCAGCAATATTGGAAATCAAATATGACGAAAACGTCATTGGAAACAGTACCATATGGTAGAACCATTATGTCTCTTGTTTATTCTACATCTGAAGGTGGCGGCGGTGGTGAATCATGGACAAACATCCTCACATCGCCAGCATCGTTTGTCAGCAACTTAGCTTGGGACCAATCGCAGGATTTCGGTCTTCAGGTATTCATGCCAACATCAACTTCTTCAAGTGCAAACCAGACATCCACCATTACGTTCACGGCGACAGCAGACTAAAAAAATGTAAACCTTTTTTAACAGGAACGCATTTCAGGTTGTAGAGGACAACTTAATGAGCGAAGAAAAAAAACAAATAGATTTTAATGAACTTTTCGACCCAAAGACATTGAACAAACTACCTGTAGGGGAATGCGTAACAGCACCGGATAACACTATTCAGATGTGTCGTGTAAACGACCATGAATGGAAAGTCGAATCGAACCCAGACCGTTTTAAAAGGAAAAAATAGTCCTTGGCGGGCAATATGCCTTTGCTTCAGGGATATACCGTATCCTTTATAGATGCAGAGTGTGAAAAAATCTGCATAGATTTTTTAGACACACTACCCAATGATTATGAACGAAACCAATTGTTGCGTTTCTTTAGAAAATACAAAAAAGAGACATATGTTGAACATGCTGGCGATGAGATATTTTTCGTTGTCGTGAAATGGAAACATTGGGTGGAGTTCCTCTTTTACCTTGGTTTTGATGATACTGCACGGGCGATGGGCGGGATATTGTCTGATTTGTATAGGGACAATGAAATCAGCCTGGACGACTGGATTACGCAGTTAAAACAAGCGACACCTGTAAAAGAGCCTCACAAGGAAAAAGGCGTTACAAAAATCACCATCGATGAAGAAGAGTATGCTCTGTTGAAACAGCGGGAGATACGTAAGTTGCGTTCGAACAAGGTGGCGATGGAAACATCGATAGAAGAACATGATTTCAATATACGAAGATATCTAAAAGGATGTATACCTTTCTTGTAACTAATTTTTAATAGATGCACTATGATGTATTGTTGTTATGCTTTCAAATAAAAGTGCGTTAGTTGTAATCTTAGCCGTCATTGCAATTGGCGGAATATTTTATTTAAGTACAACTCCCGCGATGCCTCAGTTCAATCCAAAATCATTCATAACCCCTCAAGGCGTAACGCAATCCTGTGAGTTGACTGTTATTACAGACCCGCCAGGATGCAGAGTAGTTCTCTGGCAAGGCGTGAAACCACCTGGTGGCAGCATGACTTGGACTACTTACTACACGTCTGCTGACCCTGGTTTTACCACGGATGCTACGACAGGATTATTCAAATTTTCCCCCCCTATCGCTGTTTGTTGGTCTGGTCCCACTTGTTATACATTCAAAATAGTGGTTTCAAAAACAGATTATCCTACACAGGAATTCTTCTTCAGCATGAGCGGTCTATCGACAAAAACCGTGACAGCAGTCATAAAACCCTTATACACCCTCACCGTGACCACAAATCCAAATCCAAATTATGTCGCTGGAAGACCAAATGTTGATGGATTTACAGTAGCCTTATCATTAAACGGGGCCTGGTTATCGACAAATGATGTTCCCACGTCAGGGACGGTGACATTTTCAGGTTTGGATATAGGAACCTATAAAATAGATGTTTGGAAAGACGGTTCATCGAAAGCAGTGTTGATGAAAACACTCACAGGTAACGCCAATGTCATTATGATGTTCCAGGAACTCTCACCCGCATTACGAACACTCACGATTAATACAGTCCCAACTGCCTGCGATGTGACTGTTGTAGGCACGGGAAGCAAAACATCCACCGGTGGGTCCGCAACCTTTCCTAATTTAGCCTTTGGGACATATACGGTCATTGTTTCTAAGACAGGTTATTATACTTCAACCACTGGAGTTACAATAACAGATGACCGGACTGTTACAGTGGCTTTGCAGATAATAAAATACGACCTTCTTGTACAAACAACCCCTGGTGGCTGCACAGTGACACTTTCAGGCGTGAGTAAAATTTCAGATGACGCAGGTCGGGTGGTATTTTTAGAACTATTGCCGGGGACATACACGCTTACGGTATCAAAATCCCAATTCACCACCCTGACACAGACGATAACGATAGGTGAAAACAGCATTGTAAACATCGCCCTCTCACCATTTGAAGGTCCAGGACCGCCAGTGCCACCGACGCCAGAACAACCCAAACAGGACTTCATGTTTTTATTCATATTCATAGCATTGGCCGCCCTCATAGCCGTACTGATGTATCTGCGAAAAAAAAGAAAAAAATAAGGTATACCCCATGAAGCAAAAAACAAAAATAATAGCGTTTAGTGCAGTCATCATCTGCTTTGCATTATTGATAATACCTTATTCAACACAAAACGGTTATCTTAGATATCGTGCCCTATCCGCAGACTTCACATACACGTATGCTGGTAGTCGGGCAGGGGATTACAATATGTGGCCGACGGGGGGTTTTCAGAATGCACAAGTAATAACTGTTGGTGAGGGATTGGATAATCTAGTATTGACGAAGATAGCAATACCTGTTGGTAAAACTCAGTTTTGTGCAAATCCTGGTAATGTCTATGTTACTATATATGATGTTGAACCCACTTCAAATAAACCAACAGGCAATGGTATATTATCGGCAACCTTTGATGGCAACTTAGTCCAAGCATGCAGACCAGGGTATGAATGGTTTGAGGTTCCATTAGATATTGAATATAATTTTGTAAGAAATCATAAGTTTGCAATTTCAGTAACTTCAGAAGCTGGTTGGAATAGTGGATTACATTGGGTTTTTGAAGAAAGCTCAGAGGTAAATTATGAAAATGGCGGTGCTTGGAAACAAGGGCCAGGTGCTTGGTCAGCACTGGGCGTAGATTCAGACCGTGCTGACTTCTGGTTCAAACTATATATATCGCCGGTAACCTCACCGGTAAATTCTACCCTCACCATATCGACGAACCCCACAGATTGCAATGTAACACTTACTGGGGTGGGGACGGTGAATTCTGGTCCAACTGGAAAAGCATCATTTGAAAATCTTGCACCTGCCACTTATACAATCACCGCATCAAAAATAGGATACGCTACAATAACAAGGACAATGTTTGTAGATGCTGATGAGACAATCAATATCACTTTAACACCGATTGAAGGTCCAGGACAACCAGTACCACCTATTGAAAAAGAAAAACCAGCCGACTACATGCTTTTGTTCATAGCGATAGCAGTCATCGTCCTTACATCGATATTGATTTATTTGATACGGAGGAAGCGATAATGAGAACCATAAAAAACAATGCAAAGACATGCAGGCAAATCGGTGGGCTGAGCATGGATTTACACTGTTACATCAACAACGACCATCTTGAAGAAATCGATATCAAATGTGAGAATATCGGTGGCATCATCCGTGAAATACCGGTTACCGCAAGGGTATCGAATTTCATCTGCGAAGTCCCATTGGATTCCTTATCAAAAATACCTGAAGATAAAATAAACTTACTTATAAAAAAGGAACTGGATACAACTTTTGCCAGTTATTATTTAACGGAAAAACGTGACCCTCAGCGGCAGAACATAAAAAAACTGAACTCCCTGTTCGATAAGATGGATGAATGCTTCTACGGGGATGCGAAAGGTCACATAGGTAAATGCAAATCAGGTGAGGACATGGCGACACTGATAAGAGATGCGAAAAAAATATTGAAGAAAATGCCGTATCTCCCAGAGGATGAACGATGAAGATAGTGAAATGGACGAAAACAATCTACGGTGATTCAACAGTCAGTGAATCAGAGATTTTCAATTTTTTAGGCAACATGTCCCCGGGTAAACACGTCATCGGAACAGAACATGGTGTAGGGGAGATAGAGGTAAACGCCCCGAATGTCGATGAAGCGGATTTCGCACTTTTTAATGTCTGCCCTGTTGGCACCATAAGTGTCGAAGAAGCATGCATCAAAGACGCCAGAACAATGAGACCGATAAAGAAGATTAAGAAAAAAGAAGTGATGCGGACCGACAAAGACGGTCATCCTGTCCATGCAGACCGACTTGTCAACAATATCGCCGTTGATTATCTTGGTCGTCCTGTTACAGAAACAATTGACGTTCCGTATAAATCATGTCCTGAAGGTTGGGTGATGGGTGAACGCACCGATAAAATCACTGTCGTAGGCCACTTTGACAAAAAATTCAAATCACAGGGCATCTTTGCAAAAGCATTGGATATCGGGATAGATGTCCTTGAGCCAAGGGACAATGTAGCAACACCGCGGCTTGATGTGAAAAAACAACTGGTCTGCGTCCAAAAAGAAGACATGCCGATGGAGCCAAAGTACGTGCGTCTTGTCACAGACAGCATCATAGGGTGGGGTGGCTACGGGGAATTTCCCTATTGGGATTTGAATTGGGATGCAATGATACATGTTGCTGATGAGCGGTATCAGCATGGTGCAGAACTTTTAGATAAAGAAGGTTTTGCGGTATGTGAAACTGATTATCGAAGTGACATCTGTTATGTTTTCGATGATAAGGCTGAAGCAAAAAGCATGAAAGAAAACCTCAAGTATTTCGATTCGCATAAATTTCAGGAAGATGTGAAAGAAGAGTTAACCGAAGAGTTCTTGGATGAAAAATATGGGGAACAAAATCCGCCAAGCCAAAAAAAATTAGATGACTACGCTGAAATCAAAGATAAGGACAACTATCAACGGCTACGTAAAACATTAAGACAAAAATACAAGACAGAACTGGAAGAGATACTCACAGATGAAGCGGTCAGTGAACGGATGGATAGGAACAGAAGCGATTTCCACGAATATTTGCCATATAATGAGCATTACCTTGGTGTGGATTACGAACCAAAACGGTATATCCGTGAATTAGGGTTGTTCATTGCCAGCAAACATGAAAAAGGAAAAGACCGAAAACGTGTTGTCGTAGCGACAGAGTTCTAGTATCCTGACTAAACCCATGAAAATAGGGTGAAAAGTATACAGTATTTGACGACACCTTTTTAAGGATGTAAACAGATGTATTTTCGAAGAGAAAAAGGCGAACGCCCATTCTCTGTAAAACATTAAACTATGGAGGCAGAACTTCGCCTCCAACCCCACAGGGGTAATTTTATGGTCGTTTTCATGTGGTGAATAGTATACATTAGTGTAGCAAACATATTTAATAATAACCAACATTAAGTGAATTGATGATGAAATTCAGCAGAGCTTCACGTGTCATTGCGACAGCAGCGTTCTTCATAGTGTCAATCATAATCCTCTATCTTTTGAATCAGAACGGCATACTTGCACAGATATTGTTCTATATCGGTTTCGGCATCGTGTTCTGCATCAGCGTAGGTATTCTCCTGGGCGGATGGCAGGAACTGAGAGTGATACCGGTCAAGCGGAAAAGGTAATTAAGAGGTGATACAAAACTTATGACAGACGATGAATTGATGCACATGCATCATTACCGCATGGAATTTTGGTTACATGATAAACCGGTTGAGAAAAGAGTTTTAGAACTCATGCGGAAAATAGATTTAGTGAAGACTGAAGTCAATAAGCAGTTCAAAGAACAACGGGGTCTCCTGCAACTTACATGTGCCGCACCATACAGCAACTTCGCTGTTTGCTATGCTTCAACGCTAGGTGAACAGGAATGGTTACCGCAATTCATTGAGAACCTCGGTAAAGACCCTAAAATGTTAAAAAAAGAGCCAGATATTGCTAAAATCTGGGTGAGAAAATCATTCATTCCTCCTTTTGTCCCAACGAAATCCAAATACAGGGCAGAAGAAAACTGGTTCAATTCTATACAGAACCTGAAAGGTGGTTCGCCGGTACTGACGAAAGAAGCGGACGAAAAATTAAAAGAAGAAGAGGCAGGGACCGAAACACTTCTTCAAAAGCAATCACGCTCCAATAGACAAAAATGAACTGTGGTTGCGGTGTTTTTTTGTATACTTCAGAAGACATAAACCTTAAAACCATATAACATCATTTTGATTTGCTGATTCAAATGAAAAAACAAAGCAAATTGATAGCAGTCGTGGCGATAGTCCTCATTGCAATCATCCTTGGTTCACAACCTGGTTTAATCTTTCCGTCTGCTGTTGCAGGCACATGGGTATCTCCCACAAGCGGTGAATATTCAGGTCTTACCTGTCGTGATTATGGGCCGTTCTCAACAACTTTCGATGGTGACACCGGCACGAAGATACGTTTTAATGCCGGCACATCCGGTTGGTGTAAATGGGATTATTCAACCCCGATTCCAGTGTCTGGTTTTAAGATGATGGCCGCCGGAGATGCAATAAATGGCCTCCAGCCAACAAAAATAGAGTTACAGGTACGTAACCCCGATGGAACGATTGGCACCACGACTGTCTGGGATTATGTTGACAATATTGATTATAGGAGCAACTACTGGTATCACGTTGGATTAATTCAAAGTGTCTGGGCGGCCGTGGTCCTTGAATGGCAATGGAATGTGATACCAAACGTTGTATCTGTCAAAGTTTACATGGGGGCCGGTGCTTGTGCTTGCATCCCTGCTATCTATGAAGCATGGATTTTCAAGGATAACCTGTGGGATGTCTCAGTGAAGACCGCACCCGGTGACTGCAAGGTCGAACTCATGTATTATCATAAGACATACCCGGTTAGATGGGAAATCATCAATACATCATATTCTAATGAACTTGGAAACCTAGTTTACCATAATCTTTCAACAAGCATAAAATACAACATACGTGTCACCAAGACCAACTACAACTTCAAAGAGATAACATTCGATGGTCAGAGCAGCGACGGCATCATAACTGCATCGCTCTCCAACGATATACAACTGATAGTTAAAACAGACCCCCCTGGATGCACGATAGCTGTGCAGGGAAAAGAAACAAGGGACTCCGGAGACCAAGGTGGGTGGGGCTATTCTGTATTCTATTACCCATATGGCACCTATGTTGTAAACGTATCTAAAACAGGGTATGATACACAACAGCAGACCGTAGCACTAAACCAGGCGAAAGAAATCACGTTTACGTTATCCCCTACGGTTGCGGTACAAACATATACTTTTACCGCATATACATACCCCCTCGATGCAACCGTTAAAATACTTGAGGGCAGCACGACCGTCGAAACAAAAACAGCATCTGACGGAATAGCAACATTCACTTTGGACAAGGCGAAAACATATATCGCCCAAGTATCGAAAACAGGGTGGACGACAAAAGAAGAAACATTCAAAAACGTCATTTCAGAAAGATTCGTTCTTGACATTCACCGCCTAACAATGACAATCAATCCCCCCGGTGCAATCGTGACCATAGCGGGTCCTGCATTCCCGGAGTACCTACAAATAGGGGGCGTTGGCACATTCACTGCCGATGCATCGGGCAAGGTGGACGTTGCTCTGCCAAAAGCCCGTTATGACATAACTATCTCAAAACAAGGCTACATTACTCGCACAGACTATCAATACATGGACAGAGATATTGCAGCAGGCTATACCCTTTCTCAAACACCTGGGCTACCCGGTGGATACACATTAACGGTTTTTACAAACCCGAAGAACTGCACCGTTATCGTCGGCTCTGTTACAAAACATACGGATTCCGGCACAGTTTCATTTACAAATATTCTTGGTCAGAACCTTGTCACAGTATCTGCTGTTGGCTACAAAGAACAGACGAAAACAATAAATGTATCAAATGATAAATACGTTTCATTTTCTTTACAGTCGCAGGCGTCTACACCGGGATTTGAATTCATGGGCATCATCGCAGCAATGGGAATTGCTTTCATAATTTTTAGAAGGAAAAAACAATGAAGAAACAAAGCAAAATAATATTGATTGCATCAATACTCATCATCGTTGGATTGGTAATAGTCACTCAACAGGCAGTTCTTTTTCCCCAGGCAACTGTTCCATTCACCATAAAGACAACCCCTACGTCGTGCAGCGTAACCCTCAATGGCCCATTTGGCGTTGTCGCGACAAAGGATTCTGGTACAACTGGTGCCGTTTTTAATGTGAATACAGGTCTTTATACAGCAACTATATCGAAATCGGGATATATCACCAGAACAGCTATTTGTCCAGTTATGTCAGGAGGACAGGTGTACACAGTAACCTTATTGTTATCTTGCACCTACACCGTAAGAACAACACCGACCAGTTGTTCAGTGAGCATAGATGATGGTACGGCAATAGATTCAGGTTCATCGGGTGCGGTCTTCACCCTTGCAGCAGGAATACATTCTCTTTCAGTATCCAAAACGGGATATGTTACAAAAACCTCTTCTGTGGCACTTTCCGGCGGCTCAAGCAGTAGCTCCGTCATACTTGCGGCAAATGCTGTTACATACTCTCTCACAGTAAAGACCACCCCTGCGAGTTGTTCTGTTACAATAGGAAGCACGACAAAGGATTCAGGTTCATCTGGTGCTGTTTTCACTCTTGCGGCAGGGACATACTCTATAAGTGTCTCTAAAACAGGGTACACAGCACAGACAAGGTCAACAGCGCTCTCTGCCGCTAAAACAGAGACATTCACGCTATCAGCAACCCCTCCACCTCCACCTCCGCCACCTACATATTATTCGTATACTGTTAAAACAACACCAACAAGCTGTTCAGTGACGATAAGTGGGACTGCAAAGGACTCTGGGACAACCGGTGCTGTATTCAGTCTAACATCAGGTACTTATTCCGTATCAGTCGCAAAAACAGGATATACCACAAATACGTACTCCACTTCAATCACTGCGGCAAAAACAGACACCATTACCCTGGCGTTGATACCTGTAAACCAAAAACCAATACCCCCGTCTTTTAACTATCCTCCGTTCTACTCAAATTATATTGGAGATGCACAGTCTTTCGGGGTGAACGCCTGGGATGATGATGAAAGCGAACAATTAGAGTATCGTATGGATTGGGGTGAAGGATGGACCGGTTGGGCGGCATTTACAAACGAACGAAATGACGCAGGCTGGACAAAAGCAGAAAAAACATTATCGCACACCTGGACATCGCCCTTTAGCGGGAACATACAGGCGCAATCACGCGACGACAGCGGTGCAGAAAGCACCATTTATCTTTATCCATGGACATCATCAGAAAAACCAAGATATGATTTAACAGTCAAGACAACGCCTGGTGATTGCACGGTGACTGTTGACGGGCAAGGAACACAAAACTCAGGCAGTTACGGGGCATCTTTCTCCAATCTACAGATGGGCACATATACCGTATCCGCATCCAAGAGCGGTTACACTTCAGATTCAATGACCGTAAACCTTCAGAGTACAAAGACAGTGACACTTGAATTACGGCTAATCACCTATTCGCTCACCGTCACAACAAATCCCACCGGTTGTTCTGTCACAATGAGTGGAAATACCAAAGACTCCGCCACAACAGGGGCCGTATTCACAGGATTATTGCCAAATGCGTATGAGGTGACTATCTCCAAACAGGGATACATAAGCAAAACAGAATATGTGAGCATATCAGACGCCAGCAAAGTCGTGCCAATCACCCTTGAGCAGATAAAAGTAAAACTACGCATAATAACAGACCCGACCAACTGCGATGTCACATTAGCTGTGAAAAGCAACATGGTGCCAATTGGAACCGGTGAGACAAAGAACACAGGCACAACCGGCGCTCTATTCACAGACCTGGTTGCAGGAACCTACACGGTACAGGCAACAAAACAATATTACCAGACAGCAACAGAGACCGTCATCATAACCGATGTCGACGCATCGAAAACAATCACGCTCTCACGCTCAGCATTTGATTTAACAATCCTCACCATCCCCGACACCTGCGATGTGACACTGGACGGTGTCACTAGAAATTCAGGTACATCAGGCTCACTTAAATATGAAAAAATTGCAAAAGGAACCCACACCATATCTGTTTCAAAACAAGAGTATAAAGTAAATACGACGACAATCAATTTAGAAAAAGACGACATCATCAGAATACGATTATCAGGACAGACCTTCTTCCTGACAGTAAACACCATGCCTAATGACTGTTCAATATCCGTCACACCAAACGGTGGCATAAAAACAAGTACAAACGGCATCGCACTGTTTGATTTGGAAAAAGGAACGTATACGGTCACAGCATCCAAGACTGGCTACGCGATAGAAACACAAGCAGTTGTCATCACAACAGCACCCGTATCGATATCATTCAATCTCAGACCTGCACACATATTGACCATAATGACAGAACCACCCGGGTGTACCGTCAATGTAAATGGTGTAGGGGAAAAGACATCAGATGCGGAAGGAAAAGCAATCTTCTTCAACGTCGAAGAAAAAACATATAACATCACTGTGACAAAGAAAGGGTATGCAACTCTACAATCGCCCGTGATGGTGGATAAAGATGCAACCATGACGTTCTCATTGGAGAAAGGGACCGTTGAGAAAAAAACACCAGGATTTGAGATACTCACCCTTCTGGTTTCGCTGGGAATATCAATCATCCTGCTGAAGAAAATGAAAAAACATAAAAACAAGTAAACACATTGCCGTTCTGTTTCCAAACCAACATCGTTTGAAGAGAGAGGCAAACTTCTCACCCCTTTCTCTTCTTATTATGTTGTAAGAAAACTCAAACTTTATATAAGCAGAACCGTATTACCAAAATATGACGCAGAAATTTGAGGAAACCTTTTTTGTTGCTGTAATCACTGATAAAGTCATGGAGAATTTACCGAAGTATTATAAGATAATCAGTGACGTAGATGCAGCAAACCTAACTGCAACATTCAACAACGATAAACATGCCATGAAAGCCATGTACGTCATCGTAAAAGAAGGCGTCGACTGGGGACCGTTGCAAAGGTTCGACTGGCGTAAACAATACTTTTTCCAGACTGAAAAAGAGTTTGACAAAGCATGGGATGATATGTATCAGGACATGAGCCGATGGAGAATAGCACAAGGAACGTGAGACAGCAGGTAATCAACGCTGTAAAAAAGGGAACGCCGTTGCAGGAAGTGGCGAACACCTTCAATGTGAGTTTAGACGATGCGTTACGATGGTGCATCATCAACGAAGTAAAAAAAGGCGGTTCATTGCGTGAAGTATCCAAAACATACAATGTCCCTCTTTCTACAGTGGCCCACTGGTGCGACAGCGAAGACATCAAATCAAAGCACACGCGTTCCCCGGTAAAAGCGACAGACGACGATTTGCTTGAGATAATCAAAAAAAAGAAAGTCATGTCTGTTTCAGAACTTGAATTACAGTTCGGCTACCATACGAATGCAATAAGAAGACGTTTGAAGCGGCTCATCAAGAATAAAAAAATCCAGTTCGTCTTGATACCGGGTGGAGGTGGAAAAGTATCCCTTTTGTTCAAAGGATATATAGACAAGCGACTCTATTATATTGATAATTCTGATTTGAACAGATGGGTCGTCAAAAGATTGCCAAAGGAGATGCCCCCTGCCTTCAAAAGGGGTCTGACGCAGAAATTAAACGATGCCGGCATACCATTTGAATTCAAGAAACATGATAAAAAGGCACTTGTCGTGGATACAAAACTCTATGATAAATTAAAGAAACAGGCGAATAAAGAAGGCATCAGCATCGCCAAATTCGTAGAGAGAGAAACAAGATGATAGTAATAAAAATAAGGCCAAAAAGATATTCACGTTCTGCCCTGCAACAGGAATTCAGCCAGTTCTCTGACAATGAGGATGATTTCAACGAATGGCTGACTGCGATGCAGATAACGGGGCAACTTGAAGAGCGGGAAGGTTTTTTCATACCTGCCAAAGCACCCGATGTTGAGACGAAAACCGTTGCAATATACAGGGATTTTGAAACAAGCCTTTACGGGGGTCAGGAAAAGGCAGAGTTACCAAGGACCGGCATACATGAGGTCTGGGCAGAAAAAGGAAAATACTATCCAACGGAGATGCAAATCATCAGTTTCATAGATGCCTCTGGCAAAGAGGTATTGATACCAAAAAAAGACAGAGTTAAATTCACTTATTCAAAAGCAAGAGAACGGTACAAAGACGGAAAAGTCATCAAAAAAGGGGAGAAATGGCGTGCCAACCTGCCAAAAAAGATAACCGATAAATACGGAATAAAACCACATATGACGGTGCACATCAAAATTGGTGCGGTATCAAAGTCGTATTATCAGACGTTGAAGCTCTGGGGATATGCGGCAGAGGCAATGGTGTCGTTCGGTGAGACCAGTGCAAGGGTGAATGTGCGGGATTTGGAACTGCATGGGTGGCAATTTCCGTTTGAAACCAAAGGCGCTATCCATGCCGAACTTGACAAAGTGGGCAATGCGATAATAAATGTCATGAACAGTTGGCTTGCGACATTTGACCTTGATTACGCCCGACTATTGAATAGTTCCAGGGCAGCGGGGACAACAAATGAGGCTTCGCCACCGATGATTATAGAGGGAAAATCCCTTCACAGACCCTTCATGAATGCACCAAGGAACAGAGTAAAAATCCAACTATATGACCATGATGCAAAGACTGTGAAACCGGAGAGGGCAACAGTCTATGGGAAACTGCCTATGAACTGGCATGAGCTGGACCCGGACAATGTAGCCATGCTGTTTGAATTTGCATCTCCAAGTGATGATAAGGTGGGGAACGCAAAAGGGTACCATGGCCGTAAACAAGACTACAGGAAACTACGGACAAAACAGAAAACCCTTGACCAACTAAAATCTGGTAAAGAGGGGGAGGGGTTCAGTTGAATACCGTAGGCATAGACAAAGATGGTATGATGCCGGCTGATGCGAAGCAATTGAAAGAAAAGATAATGGAAGAGGAAGGATGTCAAGTCGCATTGTATCAAACAAAAAGAGGTTTTCATTTCTTACTCATTTTCAATAGACATATCACCCGGGGAGAGAACTTCAAAATGCGGGAGAGTTATGGGGATTGCACGGAACGTATGAGGCGAAGCAGACTACGGGGTGAGATGCCCGGCGTCCCCATCGACATCCTGTTTTCAATAAAAAAGACGCCAGAAGGCATATTTCAGAGGAAGAGAGTATGGTGAAAAAAGTAAAAAAACCTGTTTACAAACAAAAGTTGTTGTTCGAAGAAGAAGTTAAACAAACTGCAACAGCATCTAAAAAAGAGGAAAAAAAATGATTCAAGTGGGCTATCTTATATTTGATGACAATTGGAAATTTATTGGGATGCTGAAAGAACTTATTGATTGCAGAAAGAAGGGGAAATTATGAAGACGGGGAACGCCATCCTGGCAAGTTTTTTTTTTGGCATGGCGGTTTACGTACCCATAAAACTACTGACAATCATCAGTCAGTATACTGCGCTCATAAAATATCTGCCACCGGGTCTTGACTCCATATCTTTTGTCATCATCGTATTCATCGTTTTCTTGGTGTTCGGCATCGTGACCATTGTTTTAGGACGGGATAAATCTGAACGAACATCACAGCGGATTATAAGAAAAACGCATTATAGGGAACCGGAACCAGAGCCGGAAATATATGAACCAAGAAAGAAAACGAAGATACGATTCGATAAGCCCGATGAAAAATTAGACCTCAGCGACCTCATCGATTAATCGCAATGTTTATAAGCATAATAACTATTCTAAATATTGGGATTGGAGAGTGATAGGTCCTCACCGGACTATATTGCTTTTCTTTCCCAAAAATCCGTGAAGAGAGAGAGCACAGTATGATTTTTATCGCCAAAAATGAAAACGGAGAATATACCTGGGAACTCATTCTTACAAAAGAAAAAACGGTTACAAGTCGCGTAAGCCAGATTGATGTCGATAAGACCTTTGCCGTACAACCCGGAAGGGGAAAAAAGGCGGTGTGCAGGGCAAAAGTCGTCTCTTGCATAAATCGCCTTCAGCATTACCAACAACAAAGTCTTACACATGATGGCGATATCGCTTCCTGGAAACAGAAAGAGGCGGAACTTGAGGGTTTTAAGTCATGGGATGGGTTGATGCGGTATTTCCAGAAAAACAACATCAACTTCATGGAACTATACCGCATCGAATTTGAGTTGATAGACGAAGAGGAGATGATGAAAAATGAGAGAGGAAACAAATTGTCATAAGGCAGGTGTGTCAGCAGTCATAGGCGTAATCTTGATGGTCGCTATCGTTGTCGCAATCGGTGCAACCGTCGTTATTTATGTGACAGAACTATATCAACCACCCGTGGATAACACCGTCACCTATAGTGGATGGGTTGTCTACGAAAAAAACATGAGTGTGATACTTACCGATACGGGGAACTATGAGAACTGGTTGATAGCCCTTTCCGATACTGCACAAGGAAATGTAACAACGAACCAGTCCTATCTTTTTGAGATATATCCTGCCAACGATACAGTAACCTACATGAATGCCATCCCCCCACAAGTTGGTCAGCATGTCAGCATAATATCCACACAAAATGATGATGCCTGGCTGATTGTCAAAGAGGTCAAGGTGATTTAGTGCTTGAGGTCACCTGCAACTATTGTGGGAAAACCGCCAAAGTGAAACCATCGGACATAGGAGACCCGCATGACTATCATTGCCGGGACTGCCACCCGGCGTACCTAAAAGATAAGAACAACCGCGGTGAGATGAAATGGGACCGCACAGCATACAACAAGATAAAACAACTAGCGATGCTAAAAGGACACGCAATCCCACGGGCATCAATGATGGAGGCAAGCAAACAGTGATTGATATGCAGGCATGGGCGGACTACTATTCAAATGAACAAAATCTTGAGAAGATAAGTTATCAAATGCGATGGAGGGAAGTGGTTGTAATCCAGCATTTAGCAGACAGAAATGTAGCAATCAGACCATTCAAATGTTTTTCTTTAGAGCATATAAAATTCATTATAGAACGGCTTAATATTAAAACAGTTTTGTCTGATTTATATATCTCAAATGCTTCCGTCCGTTTACCAAAATTACCATCGGATATGCATAAAATGAAAGAGACAAGAGAATATCTAAATACTAATTGGAATCGCCTTGTCGTTGCGTATGATATATTCGTCGATATTGATGCCGGTTCAGAAGATGATGAACCACTATGCATAGCTTGGGCAAGAAAAATAAGAAACGAATTGATAAAAAAAGGTTACGGGAAAACCATGCCGATTGAGATATGGAAAACTGGTTCCGGTGGTGTTCATGTTATTTTAAAAGGGAAGTTTAAACCGGAATTCGTAAAAGACCTCATTGCTGATGTCTGCCTTGAACTGGATATACCTATGAATCACCCTGTAAAAACAATTGATGGTGAACGCTATCTTGCGAAGAATAGGGGCTGGGTTAAGATGAAGCCGAAAGAGGAAGTGCCCGAAATCGAACGCCCTTTTTGCGACCTAAGCGTGTACGATGGGAGGCGCATACGTCGCTGTCCGTATAGTTTGCACTCAAAATCTGGTAAACCGATGGTGAAAGTATTATGAAAATAATTGAAGCAGAGTGGTTTGTTGGAAACGATGAGAATTTCTTACAAGTCGCAGAAATACTTAATGAACAAATTAAATTAAAAAACCTGAAAGGTTTTTGATATGAAACTTATGAAGCCGAAGCCACGATGCCCGAAATGCAGATGCTTGATGGAGAAGAAAGGGGGGCATCTGGAATGCGTCTGTGGTTTCTGTGCACGTCTTGATGCACCAAGATGCTGTAAATGCGGGGTGATATTGGATGAAGAACATTGAGAAACGAAGCAACGTGGTATGTGAGGTTGGCAATAAAAAATTCCGTGTTGATGGTTGTATCCGGCAGATGATTTATCAATTAAACATCAGGGGTTTCGATACGGTTGGTTCCTGTGCAGGGCATTTGCGGTATCCGCCATCAGTTGTCTATAAAACGATGACCAACGAATATTATGAATTGTTTTCCGGTGTGCGGATTATGCGTACAAAAAGGTTTTATATCAAAGACAAGGATGGTTTCTATTATATTCCAGAGGCGTTGGATGCCCTGGGGATGTCTTTGGGAGGGTTTAAATGCTGAAAAAACAAACACCACAAGAAATATATAAAAAAATGCTGAATTGCCCGATTTGCGGGTCAGGAAAAACATATTTCAGAAGTGAATACAACAACATGTTCTGCGAAAAGTGCGGTCATACATTTAAAAGACCAGACCCGCCAAAGGCGTGATACGATGGAAGATAAACAATTTTTGTATCTGCGGTTGCTGGATTGTCCCTTCTGCGGGCATAAGGGAACACGTTTCAATAAAAGAGAGAACAAAATGTATTGCGAAAAGTGCGGTAATTTGTTTGATAGACCGCAAAGACCTAAGCAGGGGCAGGTGCCATGAGCAGAGAACGATATTGTGAGCATTGTAAAAAAGATACGATGCAGGACTGGGTGGCAAAAGATTTTATTTGCAGAAAATGTCACAGAATAGTTAATTACAGAGTAGATGGCGGGAATAAAATATGATTGAAAGTAGCGTATCCGGCATCACATTCTGTAACGTCCCATTGGAGTTATGGAATGAGCTGAAATCAGGCGTCGAAGTGACGCTGAAGCGGGAACCAACAAATAAATGGGATAAGAACGCCATAGAGGTCGTCTACAAGAACTACCGACTCGGATACCTTGAGAAAGAGGTCGCAATGCGGCTGGCTTCGCAGATGGACTGTGGAGCAAAAGCAATTGCAACAGTTGCAGGTCGCTTTAACACGCCAAAAGACCGTCCGGTGCTTGCGCTTGCAATAGAGGTAACGTAATGCTGTCATGGATTGACATAAAGGAAATCGGAAACCCCGGCAAGAAGACAAAGCGTTTCTGGGTCCTATCCAAAGAAACCGGCGACACGCTTGGGTATATCGAATGGTATGTGCCTTGGAGGAAATACTGGTTTGCACCATCGGCAGATACGGGTTTTGAGTGGGTCTGCATGCGTGAAATCGCAGATTTTATAGAAAAAGCGACAAAGGGGCACTACTTGAAACTGAAGAAAAAAAGCATCGATTAATTTTGTGTATACTGTTTTGTCATTAAGTATAAAACATTGAATGTGATTAATAAATCTTGAGAGAACAATGCGGGTTCCAAAAAATTCAAGTTACATCGTCTTAGTTTTTCTTATATTACTCTTACTTTGTGTGGTGACGGCATCGGCAAAAAACTACGGGACATTCCAGCTTAATAAACTGCCAAATGCTCCATCGAACCCTCTTTGTGAAACACAAGTGAACCCCGCGAAGATATTTAGCCTCACGCCTACGTTCAGTTGGACGTTCTCTGATGATGATGCAGGTGACACCCAGGGTGGTTTCAACATCATTGTCGGGACATCTTCAGGTGATGACAGTCTTTGGAGTTACACCGTATCAAGCGGTTCTTCATCTGTTGTTTATGCTGGTTCTGCGTTGAGCAGGGGGACTACGTATCATTGGAAAATTCGTACAAACGACACATATGAAAGCACCTTGGGTGTTTTCTGCGGTGACCAGACCTTCAAGATAAACGCCCTTCCAACTGTGAACCTTGTTTCCCCTTCTGATACGTCTATTGGGGTGGAGCTTTCACCGACCATGGGATGGTCGTATTCCGATGCGGATGCAGATGCACAGACCAACTACTACATCCAGATATCAAGATACTCTGCGTTCAATTCAACGACACTGGACCGCAATGTCTCAGGTAGCGACACAAGTTATACTTTGACGACACCGCTTACCAATGCAACTCAGTATTATTGGAGAGTAAAAGTAAAAGACGGCAATGAATGGACGGACTGGACTGCAACCTGGTCGTTCAACACAACCAACATCACTGTCACAGGCCTTATCACATACAATACGGGTTATCAGCCGACATCATCATTCTCCATCAATCAGACAGCCGTGATACGGTATAATGTCACCAACATCCAGAACATGAACAACACCTATATCACGATACAAGACCCCAACGCGGTAAAACGTGTCGACCATCAAGGTGTTTCATCTGTGCAGGATGCTTTTACCAGTGACAGCAACTGGAATGAGGATTATCCGACAAGATGGAACATCAACTCTAATCGTTATCAACATGGTGCTGATGGCGGTTCAGGTCAATATGGGGCATATTCGCTTATCAAACAATCGGTCCTTGCCGACCAGACAAACGTCACCATCACGGTCAAAGTAATGATTGATTTCAGCAACGAAGACATGCAACGAATTCTTGTCAGATGGGATGATGCCAACAACTACGTCGCCGCATACATGTCTGAAACATACTCTGTCATCGGAATAGAAGAAAAAATAGGTGGCGTCCGTTATTTCGAAGAGACGTCGCGTTTGTTCCAAGAGGATGTCTGGTATACTTTGAAATTCGTTGTTGAAGGGGACACTGCACGCATCTATGTTGACGACCTTCTTCTTGTCACAAAAACACATCTCACCAAGACCGATTCAGGTCGTATAGGACTGGGTACGGACACCGGGTGGATTTATTTCGATGATTATTCTGTCGGCTACCCGAATTCACGCATTGTTGGCAGCATACCTAACGGATATCAATATGAATTCAACTATACGATTCCAAACAACATATCGGATATCGGAACTTGGGCAATCACAGCATACGCTGAATCAGGCGGTCAAACATCAAACGCGATGACGACGTTCGATGTGTTCGCTGAGCCGCCGGTAATCAAGAACATCACAACTTATAACGGAACCTATGTGGAAACAAACTCATTCCTCAACGGTGAAAACGTAATCATCAGGGCATGGATAGCGGACTCCGATGGCAGAACGGCAATCACGGAATGCAACATCACCATCAAAAACTCAGCAGGCACGACTAAAGTAAATGAAGTAGATATGACGGATGTCGGCGACATCGACAACGGCAACATCTATGAATACAGTTACACAATCCCTCATGAAATGGCATCGAATGGTGCGTGGAACGTCACCATAAAAGCACATGATAATGAATCCAATTCAGCCACGGACACCGACTACTTCTACGATGATGTTGGAGCCCCGAACATCTCCAGCATCAAAACATATGATGAATCAGCAGTAGCACAGACATTGTTCTCTGTTGGGGACACAATGAAGATACGTGCAACTATCACCGATGCCAACGGACGGGACAACATATCCCATTGTAATGTCACCATTATCGCACCGAACGGTACAACGGAAATAACGACTGCCGTGATGGATGATATAGGCGATGTCACCAACGGCAACATTTACAATTATGATTACGTACTTCCGACCAATACCGAAGCCTTTGGCACATGGACTATCCTCATACAGACTTGCGATGTGTATTATACGGTTTCCCAGTCATCTCATTTCGTCCTTGAATGGGCTGATGTGAATTACTATCATAGAACTCGCATCTCTCTCATAGAAAATTTCAGCTCTTCAAGGACAAACGAACCGATGGGATTCAAAATAACATTGCCTTCGGAAGTAAACGGGGATGGCAACAGTCTTAAACTCGTCAACGAAAAAGGGGAGACAATGCCTTTCGCAGTCCTCAAAACATCAGGAACGACCTATTACATCAACTATGTGGTGAACATCACTGCTGACGAATCAGTGGACTATTATCTTTATTATAATGTCACCGGTGCATTGCCCGCGATGTATGAGACGTTTGCTGAAGCATCTTATGACACCCGCACTCTTATTCAGGCAAACTATACGCAGGTCTACGCCCCACTCACTCAGAATATCACTTATGGAAAAGCAGTCACAATTAGAGATGTGGACAATGATGGGCAGAAAGAAATCATCTGGGTGGGAAGAACCGGTCAAGGTGGCTCAAATAAAGGTTTCCTTGCCGTATACAATGCCACGTTTTCAGATAATGCTATCGCTTCGCTAAACCAAAAGGCATATGCGGAATGGTCTTACGAAACAGGATACGGTGAAGCATTTGCGTATTCCGTGAACACCTCTGATGTGGATAATGACGGAACCATTGAGATAATCACCGGAGGAACCGCATATAACGGTACACAGAACGTCGCTCAACTGCGTATCTGGAATTACACAGGTGGCGTTCTTAATCTCGAAACAGATTCAAAATGGAGCGACACTACCTCTGGAGCAACTTCAATCTTTGGTGTTATTTGCAGCGATGTTGATAACGATGGTGTTAAAGAGATACTCACTGCGGGGACAACCGGGACGAACAATGCCCGTGGTCAATTCACAGTTCATAATTATACTGCGGGCGTGATTAAAACAGAATATTTCCATAATGAAAGCCTGTCTGCCAGCGCTGGGCGAAACTGGACGGAGCATTATGCGATAGCAGTTGGCGACGTCTATAATGAAGGGGATGCATATCCTGAAATAGTTGTCGGGGGAGATGCTTTTGATTCAGGCGGAACTATTAATGCTTGGTTCAAGATATATCGATATGATATAACAAACGGATGGACACTTGACCGTGCAAAGAACTGGTATGACGGGGATTTAAGCGAAATATTCTCAGTTGCCATCGGCGACTGTAACAACGACGGTAAAAATGAAATCGTCACGTCAGGGAACTACTTTGACGGAGCAAGAGATGTTGCGATGTACCGTATCTGGAACTGCACCGGCGGGGGATATCCAAAGACGTTAAATGAAGAGACGCAGGGTGCAAAAAGCTGGTACACCTATGGTTATTCATCTGCACTCACTGTTCTCATCAACGATATCGACCATGATGAGTTCAATGAAATCATCACTGTCGGATTCCAGAATGACAATGTCGTAGACAGAGGGGATTACAAGATACGACGATACGATGGGACAACCACCTATGAGGAACATTCTGAACTCTGGCAGCATCAGTTTGCAAGGCGAAGCGGTGATTTCTTCGATGCAGCAACCATAGCTGATTTAAACAATGATGGTTTCAATGAACTTATCGATACAGGGCGTTATGCCCTCACGCCACCGGCAGGAACATATCTGCGTGTCCAATCAGTCGGAGGCATCAACCAAGACCTTCAGGTCACAGCAGACAACCATGGCGATGTCTTACCACCGTACCCGCCTGTGTCTGGCACGGTCCAGATTGTTGCAGGGAACCGCACATCTTCAAGCATAGGGTACACTTGGACAAAAGCAAGCGATGCAACCACCACGGTAATCATTTACAAAAAAGGAAGCTATCCGACAAGCGTCACCGATGGGACAGTCGGGTACAACGGAACAGGTTCATCAACGAACTTTACAGGTCTTGATGTTGGAACAAAATATTATTTTTCATTCTTTTCATGGAGAGCCGGGAGCGGAGAATACTCAAAGGACTGGCGGCAATCCAACGATTCCACCAATCCAGGACCACCGACTGCTTTCGATGCCAAAGAACCATTGACGCACAGCATCGGTCTTTCATGGTCAAAGGGGACAAACGCAACCACAACGTACATCGTCCGTAAAACAGGCTCCTATCCGACGAACATCACCGATGGTAGTTTCGTCTACAACGACACCGGTACATCAACAACCGACACAGGTTTAGATGCGGTCACAACATATTTCTATAGGGCATGGTCGTACAACGTAGAAAGCGATTACTTCTCACTTGAATATGCTGATGATAACGAACTTACGCTCGCAGAGCCGCCAACCGTTGTCACCAACGCATCCTCAAATGTCGAAGAAACCACTGCGACACTCAATGGTTACATCGCTAACGATGGAGGCGATGATGCATCCACAGGTTTCTATTATGATACGACAACCGGCGGAGTGACAGGCAATGTTTCCGCAGTCGGAATATTCTCCACTGGAACGGAATTCAGCAAAGGCATCACCAGTCTCACAAAAGGTGAACTTTATTACTATACCGCATGGGCAAGCAACAACGGTGGTTTCAGCAAAGCAGGCAACGAAGAGAAACTTTTGACAAAACCAGATGCACCGACAGGTCTCACCGGCTCAGCTTCGCATAATCAAATCAATTTGAACTGGGGGGAAGCATCATGCGGTCTTGGGGAAACAGTCGGCACACGGGTGCAGTATAGCATATCTGCGTATCCGACAGCAATCGACGATGGCAGCAATGCTTACAATAGCACCAGCGAATCAGTACAAGTCGGTGTTTCATCTGATACCACCTATTATTTCAGTGCCTGGGCTTGGGTAAAAGCAGAGACAAACGATTTCTTCCAATGGTCAGATGCTTATATCACTTTCATAATCACCAGTGAACCCTCGCCGCCAACAGATGCAACAGCCAATGCATCTCTCACCTCAATCAATATCAGTTGGAACAAAGAAAAAACAGAGTATTATACAATCCTTGTCAGAAACGAAACAGGGGTTGCAGAGTATCCTTCATCTATCACTGGCGGAACCTTGCTTTACAACGGGACGCTCAGTTATTACAATGATGAAGACCTCAACATCCTGGTCACTTACTATTACAGCATGTGGTCCTACAACAGCACCACCAACCTTTATTCAACAGCATATGCTACCGTATCTAATCACACACAGCCAACATCGATGCAGATATCAATCTCACCAAATGCAACTGACTTCGGTCTCGTCCCCATCTATTCTGAGAAATCAACAACCGGGCAGAACTATACGCTCACCAACATCGGGGTAGAATGTGATATCAGCATACAGTTCAACAGCAGTGAAAACTGGACGGCATCAACCTTTATTCAACGCGGGCACAACAAGTTCGCAATGAACTGGTCATCTGATGAGTGGGAGAATGATATAAATATTAACCCTATCACCGGTACTACCCTGACACAAAACCTCACCTATTTACAGCAATTCCCATTTGACCTAAAAGTCTTTACGCCAACATCCTCATCGACACTTGATGAACAACGCTGGGTGATGACATTCATTGTCACCGTTTCATAGGAGATAAAAAAATGAAAAAAACAATAGCGATATGTATTGCAAGTTTATTTCTAATCCCAATATTTTTCATCATGCCGACATTTGTTCCGACAGCCGGAGCGACGACAACCTGGTACAACAACGATTGGTATTACTCTAAAAAAATCACCATAGACCACACTAAAGTCGCAGGTGATTTAACGAACTTCCCGGTTCTCATATCGCGTACAGACACTGATTTTAAGAAAGCACAATCAGATGGCGACGATTTCATTTTTGCTTCCGCAGATAATGCCACAAAGTACAACCATGAGATTGAAAAATGGGATAGCAGCACCGGTGAGCTTGTCGCCTGGGTGAATGTCACCAGTTTGAGTTCAACAGTTGATACTGTCCTCTGGATGTATTACGGTAATCCGGCATGTAGCAGCCAGCAGAATGTCGCTGGAACGTGGGATTCAAATTATGTTGTAGTTTATCACATGAAAGATACAACTACGTCAACTATCACTGATTCGACATCAAATGGATATACGGGAACTAAAAAAGCCGCAAATACTCCAAATCAAATTACTGGTAAAATAAACAAAGCACAAGATTTTAGTGGTTCAGATTACATTGACTGTAGTCCGATAAGCAGTTTAAGTACACCATCAACGATGACAATCGAACTATGGGTGTATTCCCATTCTGTCACAGCGCCTAAAACATATGTCAGTAAATATGCTGCGGGTAATGGATGGCTATTTAGAAATGATGCTGAGGGAAAATTTTCAATCGATATCAGAAATAATCCATCATGGGAGATGTATCAAACAACAAATGTTGAACTCTCTGTTAATAACTGGCAACATCTGGCAATTGTTTATGATTCGGGACAAGCAACCAAAGGAAAATTATATGTTAATGGAACTGAAAAAGCAGCTACTAAATCTGGTTCATCAACTATTGCAGCAACGCCAACTACTCAGCTGTCATTGGGGCGTCTTCCTGTAGATGGACACTATTATGATGGTCTTGAAAGTGAAGTTCGTATTTCAAATATAGTGCGAAGTGCAAATTGGATTTCAACAGGATACAACAACCAAAACTCACCATCGACATTCATGTCATTTGGAAATGAAAACAACGGCGGGGTAAAAACGTGGTATCACAGTGACTGGAAATACTGCAAACAGATAACCATCAACCATTCCTATGTAGGGGGAACTCTCACAAACTTTCCTGTGCTTGTCTCAAGAACTGATACTGATTTAAAACATGCTCAGTCGGATGGCGATGATTTCATTTTCATCGCCGCAGACAATATCACGAAATACAACCATGAAATTGAGAAATGGGATAGCGCATCCGGGATACTTGTTGCCTGGGTGAACATCACTTCTCTTTCTTCAACAACAGATACCATTCTTTATCTGTATTATGGTAATACCGCATGCAGCAGCCAGCAGAGTGTTGCTGGGACCTGGAATTCTGATTATGTAATGGTTCAACATATGAATGACATAACCACCTCAACAATTTCAGACAGCACATCATATGGTAACAACGGTGCAAAAAAGGCAGCAAGCGAACCAACGCAAATAGCCGGACGAATTGGGTATGGGCAAGATTTCGACGGTGCAAATGATTATGTTAGTATAACAGATGCAACAAGCCTGGACGTACCCACTGCATTCACATTAGAATACTGGATAAAACCGGATACAATTCCCACTGCAACAAATAGTATGCCCCTATGTAAATATAGTGATTCTACAGGTGGGGACCAAGCATATCGACTGATGATTAACTGTGAACCTAGTGCGGGAATACTCGATGTATTCGCAGCAGAAAACAGTGACCCTGGCAATCAATTCATATATAGAGAATCAAATGCGAGACAATTTTATGTTGGAAATTGGTATCATGTAGTTGGAATATGGGATGGCGGAAGCACACCAACTGCATTATCAGAATTTATAAATGGAAGTATAATTGCATCTACGGGTACTGAAAGGGGGAATTTTGTCACTCTTAGAAATTCAGCACAACCCGTAAGATTGGGATGTGGAAAAAGTGGAGCATCTTTAACTTATTGGTACGATGGAATCATTGATGAACCGCGCATATCAAAAATAGCACGAAGTAGTGCATGGATTTCAACAGAATACAATAACACAAACTCACCATCGACATTCATGACATTTGGCAACGAACAGACCACCTGGTACGATACTTCGTTTTTGTATCGGCAGAAGATAACAATCAACCACAACAAAGTCGATGCTGACCTGACGAACTTCCCGGTGCTTGTCAAAACAACAATGGATACGACTAAAGTTCAAGCCGATGGCGACGACCTTCTTTTCACTTCATCTGCTGGGGTTAAACTCAACCATGAAATAGAAGCATACAACAGCACATCCGGTGAACTTGTCTCCTGGGTGAATGTCACCAGTGTGAGTATGTCCGCACCAGACACGTATATCTACCTATATTATGGAAACACAACATGTTCAAGCCAGCAGAATGTAGCGGGAACGTGGGACAGCGATTATGTTTTAGTGGCCCATATGAATATGGAAAGTGGAAACTTGGTGGATAGCACATCTTATAAAAATAATGGCACTATCGTTGGTGGAACTCCAGATTATCGTCAAGCTGGTAAAATGGGATATGCTATTAATTTTGAAGACGCTAGTAGTGAATATTTTTCAATTCCAAGTTCTTCGTCTTTAACTCCTTTGGCTAAAATGTGTCTAGAAGCATGGACCTATCTGGATAGTACAGACAATACGAATAGTGTTGTTTTAGCTAAAGGTTCCGCATCTAACAATAGAGAATTTCATTGGAAACAATATGGTGGTTCCACTAATAATTTTTTAGATAGCAGTCTTTATGAAACTGCTTACACAAAAGCACTGTTTACTAGATGCAACTCCGTTTGGACAAGTGCTTGGCATAGTGCATCATTAAGTTGGACTGGTGGTCATGCTGTGACCGACATTTATAGTTACAAAGACGGTGTTTTACTAAATAGAGATTTGACGGAGGATAATGGTTTTACTCATATCGATAATACCGGCTCAGCATTATGGATTGGTGGCTGTCAAGAGGATTCAAGTGGATATTATCACGGGGTTATTGATGAAGTACGAATATCAAAAATCGATAGAAGTACGACCTGGTTATCAACAGAATACAAAAACCAGAACGACTCAGCAAACTTCACCATCTTCGGCACAATAGATGGTGGTGGGACACCAGCATCGAACAATGCACCCAACACCCCGACAGGTCTCAGCCCGACAGCAAGACAGACATCAACAAGCGTCAGCATCAATGCCACAGGCTCAGACCCTGACGGTGGAAGCCTATACCTTTACTTCTATAACAATGACACAAAGGCGGAGATTGACCATGTCAACATCAGCAACAACACACAAGGGACGGTTGCTTGGTCAGGTCTCACCCGCGGAAACACCTACACATTCTATGCACGGGGCTATGATGGCACCCTGTGGGGGACAAACAGCACCACCTGCACATTTACGGTCAACAGTCTGCCGGTCTGCACAGGCTTCATGACGGAGAACCTCACCGACCCGACACATATCATCAACATCCTACCGTATTTCAGTTGGGGTTACAGCGATGGCGATAGCGACACCCAGGTTCAATATGAGGTTGAGGTTGGGACGACAAACAACAGTAACAACATCTGGGACCCAAGTGTCGTCACCAGTAGCAACCATTATGCCATCTACGCAGGCTCATCGCTTACCAGGGGGCAACTCTATTATGTCCGCGTCCGTGTCAACGATGGATATGAATGGAGCGAATGGTAAATAAGAAAAACCATAAAGCACAATCCTTATATATGCAATGCCTGATTACAAAAACAGAATAATATGAGCAAAGGATTATTTCGCTGGTTGAAAAAAGCATCTGATTTATTGTTTTTTCCCGTGTACATCAGGAAACAACTTGAGGGTACAACAAATTGTTGTTTTATAAAAACTGATAAAGACCACGAACTTCTAAAAAAACCAACTGATTTAGAAATATTGCTGCTGAAATGCCCAATACACAAAACAGAATTATATACATTTGAGCATAATAAAGAAGAAGGATTCTGTACTTTATGTAATAAATGGATATCACTATGACGAACAGACGTTATCATCTAATAACAACAGGTGAGAATATCACCGACGCTTCTTACGACATGATAAAAGACAAACAATACATCGACTATGATTTACTGATGAGGACGCTCAACATTCTAGACAAAAAACTGAAAGCATGTCCTAATTGCAACGGTATCCTAACGGTCACGTATGATAGCACGAAAACAACAATTGTCGATGCTCATTGTGACCGATGTGGCTTCAAGGGAGGTGTTCCCTGATGGGAATGAATTGGTTGAAACCAAATCGGAAAAATAGACCCATACGATATACTGATGCGAACAGGATATCTAAAATAACGCCTATTGTAGACACCATATGTAAGTTTGTTAAACCAGAAACGAATGTTAAGATACTTGAAATTGGTTGCAATGCCGGTATGATACTTGAGGAACTGAGGAAAAAAGGGTTCCTTGATTTATTTGGTAATGATATCAACCCTGCTGTTAAACCCATGATGGCCAAGTTTTTCCCAGCTTTAGCAGATATTGTTGATATGCGTATTGGTGACATACTGGAAGTCATCTATACGTATAGTGATGAGTATTTTGATTTGATTTTTACGCATGGTGTTCTACAGCATCTGCCCTTTTCCCACGATATGGTTTTTTCTGAGATTGTTAAGAAAATAAAAAAAGGTGGATTTCTTATTGTTGATGAGGATGAAACAACTGTGTCATCATATCATTTCAACAGGGATTATAACAGTATTTTTACCGGTCTTGATATGTCGCCAATGCTTTTTTACGGTAGGGTTAAGGTATTTAGCAAGAGTATAGGGTGAGAAGATTGGTTGAGAAATCATACGACCGGATTAAAAACTTCAGCACCGAAATACCGGTGAGCCGAACCATTGCGGAGATAGAAAAAATGCTCACGAAATACGGTGCGACACACATAATGAAAGAGTATGATGGTGAGATGCCGGTGAAACTGTTGTTTGCAATAGAGACTGCGCATGGGAAACTGAGTGTGCGGCTTCCTGTTTATCCAGACCGTGTCCTCGCTGTTTTCAAAATTCAAGTGGAAAAAGGTCTTTTACCGCCAAAATACTGGTCGTGGAAAGGCGAATGGGCACTTCAGCAGGCGCATCGTGTCGCCTGGCGTATCGTAAAAGACTGGCTGGATGCAGAGCTTACAATGCTGAATGTAGATGCGGAGAAACTTGAAGAGATATTCCTTGCACACATCTATAATGATAAACTTCACATGACGGTGTATGAGATGCTGGAAAAAAACAAATTCAACTTTGATTTGTTGGAGGAACACCAATGAAAAAATGCAAATATTGTAAAAAGGAAATGTTACCTAAACCAATTACAGGTGCTGAAAATGAAATACAAGACGGGCTTTGTCCACGTTGCGGGAGACCCCAACGATGACTTTTATAGAAATAGACTATGATGATGAATTATCGTATGCACGGAATTATTTTAATCATTTTGTATGGATGTTGCTTGTCGTACCTTTTGAGTTTTATGCACAGATGTATAAGCCATATAAAAATAAAAAAAGAATGGATGAAATTTATAAAAAGCATTGAAGGTGAAAAAAATGGAAATAAAAGACGATATGGACCTATTGGATACGCAGATATCAGAAGCAAAGAAAGTACCAGACCTCTATAAGCCAACAAATTACTGGTTGAATTATACAGACGATATTGTTCTTAACTTAAAAAAAGACGGAATGAAATCATTGAGAAATAAACGCAAATCTGTTTTCAATGTCTTTGGTGGTTCCGACGACCAAATGGAATATTTCAGAATTAGGAAAAAAGGCAATTTTCCACCCACGCATTTTTTTGATAAATATTACATGGTTTGGTCGGCAATACCAAAAGAAACCCTACAGATGTTAGCATATCAACAAGCATACTATCTTGACAAAAAATACAATGTCAACAAAGTACAAGAACTGTCTGTTTCACTTGTTGGAGACCCGGTTGATGTTTTTTATGCGGACGGAAAACCGTATACTGTCAATTTCCTAAACTATTTCCTGCAATATATTTATTTAACCCGTTTTATTGATTTCAATAAAATAAAAGTGTTTATTGACCTTGGCTGTGGTCTCAGCAAAGTCACAGAGGTAATTCACCGATTGCACCCCCATGTTATGATATTGTTGTTTGATATTGTTCCCACTATCTATACAACAGAGATGTATTGGAAATCTCTATTTGGTGATTCTGTTAAAGGATACCGGGAAGTGAAATCCTTAAAAGAATTAAAATACGATGCTGGCAAAGTTTATGTTTTTCCAAATTGGATGATACCGATAATAAAAACAATACCTGTTGATGTTTTTATGAATTCTGGGAGTTTTCAAGAGATGGAAAAAAATGTCGTTGATAACTATCTTTCTTTTGTTAATGGTAATGCACGATATGTTTACCTGCGTGCAAGCATGAAGGGCAGTGAACATGCTAAGCATGTTGGTGATTTTGGAAGTATTGCACCTGTTAAAAAAGAGGTGTATTTATCCGCTCTTTCAAATTATAAAATATTGGATAATTCACAAAGTGTTTTTTCTTTGTTGGTCAAATCGGGATATGAAGATATATTATTTGAGCGGGAAAATTTATGACGAAAAGCAGTGAGATTAAAGAAAAAGAACTTCAACTGAAATATCAGGTGGAGCAGCTTGAAAAAGAACACCAGAAAGCGATGGTAGATGAAGGTAAAGCATATCTTTGTAAAAAATGCAAGGTGTTCGTCGATAAAGAACATACCCATCCAGTTCCGATGGAGAACGGTCTGTGTTCAAATTGCCATGGTAAATTGAAGGTTGAAGAAGAAAAACGGAAGATGTTCGACAAACTCAAATTTGCAAAAATCGTCGACATGGAACTTAATGGTTGCTGGAAGATAACAAAACTCACTGTTTACAAAGATGGTATGATGTATGACCTTGAAGCATCCTATGACCGTGATTTCGATGATGAGGCACATATCGTCATTGATAATGAATACGAAGACCGGAAACAACGCAACCTTCAGGAAGAACAGGAACTGGACGTGAAACCATGGGACAAAAAGAGAACAGAAAAACCGCTACTGTAAAACTACCATTGCATCCGACAAAAAAAACACGGAGCCTGGATGTTCTTACCGGAAAAGAAATAACCATTGAAGAGAAAAAAGTCTATAAAATCATATTGGCGGACCCCGCATGGCGTTTTGAAACATGGAGCGATAAGGGAAAAGGAAGAGGACCCGAACAACATTATGCGACCATGTCGTTGGATGAAATCAAAAAACTCCCTGTCGGCGACTTAGCCGATGATGATTGCGTATTGTTCCTTTGGGCGACATCCCCGATGCTGGAGAAAGCATTTGAAGTAATTCGTGCCTGGGGTTTTGAGTACAAATGCCTTGCCTTCACATGGGTGAAAAGAAACACAGACGGCTCCATGTTTAAGGGATTGGGTTTCTATACCCGCAGCAACGCAGAATTATGCTTGTTGGCTACAAAGGGAAAACCAAAGCGTGTCTCCTGTGATGTGGACCAAGTGCTGGTCACTAAACGTCGTGAACACAGCCGGAAACCTGATGAGATACGCAAAAAGATAGTGGAGTTATATGGTGATGTCCAACGAATAGAACTGTTCGCAAGACAGCGGTTCGAAGGATGGGATGTCTGGGGATTACAAGCCCCTAGCCTAATACAAAAACTGTTGAAGGAGGAATAAATATATGACGATGGAAATATTTGAAAAAGTGTTGAGGGCAAACTGCGATACCGCCTACACGGATTTAACAACGGGAAAAAGAGAAACCCGTTTGCAGTTAGAGAGAGATGGCGTACGTGCGATGAAAGACCTTGTAAAAGGAAAAATAGATGAGGCTGACCTGGAAGAAAGTTGCCTGCGGACTTTTGGGAACATACTGCAAAAAACAGCCTCAGATTACGCAAGAAGCATGGGTGCAAAAATATACAAGGGAAAAGTCGCGACAATCGATATCGATAACCTCTGGGAATACAATGGTATATGTTATGATTTCGAATCAAAATCAAACATAAACCTTGACAAAGGGAAAAGCAGGGAGACCAAATCAGAATTATATGATAAGAAAAAAGTTACAGAGCATAGCACACGAAACGAAATACCAATAATATCCGGCATCATAGTCTGGACAAAGCCGACTGAAGAAAAAGCACATAAACTTGCTAAAGCATCGTTGAAAGAAACCAAGATGTTCGGATATATAGACTTCTTCCAGATATTCGGAGTAACCCTGACCGAACAGCAATACAAAGACATGATACGTTGTGTGTGGGCAGAAAAAGTGAGGACACTCTGCATTCTGATAAAAAACAAGGAATATCAATCCCAATTGTAGGTGCTGACATGGAGACGAAGAACAACGGTCAGTCAATAGTCGGTTTTGGTCATAAACGGGAAGTCAATGATTTCTACCCGACACCGGCATCGACTACACATGCGTTGATGAAGCGGGAGAAATTCACTGGCTCCATCTGGGAGTGTGCAAGCGGAAGCGGCTCTATGTCCAAAGTCCTTGAACAGTACAGCAGCGATGTCATCTCATCTGATATCCGGCGGGGGGCAAACGTCTATGGAAATAAACGGGTGAATTTTCTGACGACAAAACGGAAGGTCGGCAACATCATCACCAACCCGCCCTATAGCCATGCGAAAGAGTTCATCGAACATGCTCTCAAATGTGCAGATAATAAAGTGGCGATGCTGTTGAAACTTGTTTTCCTTGAAGGTGTCACACGATATGATTTATTTACGAAGACACCGTTGAAAACAGTCTACGTATTCTGCAAACGGCAGAAGATAACGATACGTGGGGAACCGATGAAGAACAGCAGCATGATTGCTTACGCATGGTTCGTCTGGGATAAGGAATACACGGGGAAACCAACAATCGAATGGATTTTAGAGTGAGAAGATGTACGGCATCATCAAGGACAACAAATTGATGGGTCTTTACCACGTCTTTGATTACTGTCAACGACTACAATTAGAGCAACGGACAAGGGGTGGAGAGATACGCACTCTTTCCAGAACCGTAAAGAAAACCAGCAGATTCCACTGCCGCTACTGTATCTACCTTGAAGCAGAGGAAAAAGGCATCGAATGTTACAAAATCTGCCCTCAACTTGCTTGTCTGAATAAAGAAAAGATACCTGCGGGTCTGCGATGGGAAATAGAGGCATACCATGGTCTTTTTGAAACAATGGAACATAGGGAACTGTATCATTGCACGAAAAGAGCAAACGTCAAACGTATCCTGCGTGAAGGCATCAAAGCGAAGATACCAAATGTCGACAACGGCGTCAAAGGTGTCTATCTCTCCGTTAAACCATTTGACTGGATGCATTATGCAACCGATGAAACCATGTGTGCCGGATGTCTCATAAAAATCGATGTCGCTGGTCTGCCATTGAAACCAGACATCGGGATACTTGAACTTGAAGACCCGGAGAACCACCCTGCCTTCATCTTCGAAGGTGACATCCCTGCGGAACGCATCTTGCAGATAATGGTCTCAACAGACAAGAAACCAGCGATGTTCAGAGAACTGAAGGTGAAACCATGAGCGAATGTATCACTACTACGGAATGTTTTATTATCGACGACATCCCTGAGTTTGAGAGTAAATGCCCTGTTTGTATGAAGGTGACAAAACAACGTGCCACCTGGGTGAGTGCTCTTTGTTTATCCTGCCGTGGTGAACATGGACCCGATTATACCTATGGGATGATTGCAAGTCAAAGAAGACGGATTATCCTGGGTATGTCACGTAAGGAGCTGGGGCTGAAACTTGGTCTGAAAACAAGCACAATCCGAAGATATGAGAATGACCCTTGTCCTATGACCTATTTCAATAAATTGGGTGCTTTCTTACAGAAATCACAGCGATGCGACATATGCCAAAGAAGACTATACTACCGGGAGACACCCAATAAACTTGTCTGCATAAACGATAAATGCAACAATTATTATCTAACACTGTGAGGATGAAACGATGAAGAATGAGCTTGAGGATAAAGAACTGCTGGACCTGGTCGGACAGCCTGCGACACGTGAGAATATCAAGAAGCTGAAACATGGTGGCAGCACAGGTGCTGACGGGACCATAAAATCAGTCGTCACACGCACGGAGATGGAACAGCAACAAAATCTTTGTCCAAGATATTATAGGAAAAAATACGCTGTTGTCGGTGGTTTCACCGCAATACTTTTTTTCAGTGTTTTATCTATCATTGGCATATTCATACATGGTCAAACCAACATTCCTTTTTTATTCATCAACAACGGATTGGGTGCATTTGTAGCAGCAATCTGGGTTATATTCATACTTGATATTAAAAGGCAGAAAGACATACGGGGGATTAGGTGAAAACATGGGAATGGTGCGGGTAAGAGTGGGGGATAAAGAACTGAGCGATAAACTTGTTTTCAAACTCATCACAGGCGGAGCAGGCATCTTCATCTTGTTGATTTTACTAGGCTCAAATAATTTTGTTGAATGGGTGGGACAGTCTCTTGTCATATGGATAGGTGCGATGATGATAATCATACCGCTCACCTTTGGTTTCATGGAGCAGACATTCACCATCAGGCATCTCATCATGATAGTCTTGGGTTTCATCATCCTTGCCGTCTTCGCTATTTTTACGCAAATCGGTCCCATAATAATTATAACAGGTGTCGTGCAATCGCTTGTATGGATGACGTTGTTCTCAATACTGCTTGACAGGTTCAAGGAGAAACTCCAACGATGATGATAAAACTCTACGGGATGGCGACGTGCTCACGTTGCAAGACTGCAAAGATGATGCTGGAGAAACGCAAGGAGGTACTTGAGAAACAAGGTACCAATATCGAATTCATTGAACTTACAAGCAACGACGCGTTGGCGACAAAGGAATTGCCATTGCTCATCGTCGATACTGATTCCTATTTCGGTAAACCAGCGTTGCTGAAAATACGGGAGTTGCCAATAGTTTCAATTCACTCTTAAAGGTGAGAAACAATGAGTCTTGGTTCAGGATTGGCGTGGGGTGGACGGGAACATCGATGGGAACGACGAACCAACTACGCCCTCTTAATCGGTATCATCATCACCGGTCTTTTCTATTACTACAACTGGTCATTCACAGTTCCATTTCTGCCCCTCCCTACATTAAGAACCGGCGAAATGGGTTTACTCTTCCTCATCCTTGCAGGCATCTGTCATCTGTTCGCACGAATTTCACACAGCGGTGAGCAATTCAACTTGAAAGGCTCAAGGTCCTGGAGGAAATAATGCAAGAAGGTCTGGACTTTTATAGACTAAATGGCTGTTGTTTCATCTGCCCAAATAAAAAAATAGGATGCTGGTGCGATATTTGTAGATGTCATGATTGTTATCGCTACACACCGTTTAAAGACACAACTGGAGGGCAATGCGACATCATTCGCGTTGATATAAAAAAAGTAGATTATAACTTGGTTGTTGTTGAAGGCGTATTTAAATTGAAATTCGGGAAAAACCAATTTCTTCCAGTCGGCTCTATCAGAAAAGATGGCTTCTTTCAAACATGGAGAGAACCGTGTCATTTTTTCAGGAAATATCATGGATTTGGTCTTAACAAAGAAGCCTTGGAATACATAGAAAAACTCTACCCGAACCAATGTCATGGCATACGAATTGAATATCATGGACAAAACGGCGTCATACATTATTATTCAATTCCTAAAGATTGGTTTGAAAGGGGGACTCCTTATAAAAATGATATTTTTCCCCATGATGCACAATTTATTCTTGATTCTTCTTTAATGAAAGAAAAATAGTTTCTGGTTCATGTGGGGAAAGTAAATATGACCTGGCGTTGCGGTAAATGTAATATTAATAATAACGATAAATTAAACCGTTGTCCTAAATGCCATAATAAACGATGGCGTGTTGAACAGAAACAGCAGGAATAACTTGAATTGTTGTTATAACAACATTAATAGTTTCAGAATCCTCTTCCAACCCTATATAAACTTGAGTTGTTTCTTTCTTTAGGACAGTCGTTCGGCTAATCCCCGTCTTTTCAAAGGCGGGATACAGCCGAAAAGTATATACGTATGGTAGTCATACGTAACAGTATGGTAAAACAAGAACACTGGATAACAGCACGAGGTTGTGTCTACAATATATACTACCATATGGTGTGGAGCACAAAATATCGAAAGAAACTTCTTGTAAACGAAATTGCTGAAAGATTAAAAGAACTCCATACTCAGATTGCAAATGACAAAGGGATAACACTACGGGAGCAGGAAATAATGGCAGACCACGTACACCTTTTTGTTTCCGCTCACCCGAAGTTCTCCCCATCGCAGATGACCAAGATATTCAAAGGCATCACAGCCAAGGTTCTCTTTGAAGAGTTCCCAGAACTCAGATTGCAGGCATGGCGAGGACATCTCTGGAACCCATCGTACTACGTTGGAACGATGGGTGACGTAACCAAAGATGTGATAGCGAAGTATATTAAAATGCAGAAGGAGGCAAAAGAATGAAACCCATAGAAAAAAACATTGATGAACTGATAAAACAGATTTTAAAGATACCTGGAGATAAAATACTTTTTCTGATGAGTGTTAATTCAGTTCAACAAACAATGACCATAGATGTTAATGAAAATGGAGAGTTTGGACACGGGATTGGGCATAAAGAACTATTCATTGCAAAACTTGCAAATGCAATGTTTTGTGGTGGCAGTTTGATAGTGACACAAATTCTGCCAGTCAAAATAAAGATGAACGGGTCGAAAATACCAATTCCATTGAAAAACAAATATGGTTTTTACCTGGGGAATGATGGTTGGTACGCATTATCAAAGGAAGAGGTGAAAGATGCGTTTTCAAAAGACCATAAAACAGGTAAACCAATTACTCCCGAAGAAGATGTATTGTACCAGGAAATAGAGATATGCAAATAACAAAAACGCTTAAAATCCCTGTGCATTTCGCTACAACAAAACTCAAGCAGAGCATACTGGACAACACCACAGCGAGGATGACGTTCTGCATCCAAAGTATTTCAATTCTCATCACCGATGAAACTGAGTTGACAAGGAAGAACATCAGACTTCTTACCCGCAAAAACAAGGTTGCAGAGAAGACCAAACTCTCCGCAGGCTTTGTCGACCAATGCATCGACAAATCAATATGGTCATGGAAATCATACAAACGACTGCACGATGATTGGTTACAGGGTCTTCAAAAGGTCGCAGTCAAAGATGATGAAATCTATTTCCAGAAATACCTACAGAAAGAGCCGACACCACCCACGTTCAACCATAAAACATCCTGCCGAATTGATGAACGCACAGGCAGGATACAATGGAACAAGCGAAGCAAACTATCACCATTGTGGGTTCATCTGTCAACATTGAAGAAAGGCAAGACTGTTGACATCCCGTTGAACCCTGCACGGTATCATCTCAAGCAGTTGAAAAGTGCTGAGATAAAGGATTTTGAACTCATAAAAAAAGAAGGTAAATATCAGGTTCACATCTCCATTCAAAAGGAGATTGCTGAAAAGAAAATAAGTTCCGTGGGAGGCATCGACCAGGGTCTGAACCATAGCGCAGGAATCGTATTGCTGCCATCAGACCAGAACGGGATGCCTTTTGAGGGGCTGATATGCGATGAAAAGAAGCAGAAGATACTTCAGAAATACGACAGCCTTGTTTCCGTGCTTCAGAACGCTGGGAAGTTCAGCAAACTGAAGAGGTTAAGAAGCAAGCGACTGAACGTGGCAAAGGAGTACGACTGGCATATAGCCAATCAAATTGCCAAACTGTCAGACGGTGTTCTTATTGGCATCGGGGATGCTGATTTCAGGCACGACATGTACCGAGGAAACGGCAACCCCGACTTGCGAAAGCGAATCGGGAAATGGTCGTACAGCAGGCAACGACAGTTCATTGCACTGAGACGTGCAGAGAACGGCTATGACACGTTGCTTGTCTCTGAAAGAGGCTCCAATGACTGCCATGTGTGCAACTCGCCTCTTGTGACCAGGAAATGGCTTCCAAGCGGGGAATCATACATCCTGTGCCATGCTTGCGGTCTGAAGAAAGACGCTGACATCAACTCTGCTTACAAACACGCATATGCGACTGCCTCTCGATGTCAAGATGAACGACTAAAAGCAGGGATGACCGTGGGGGAGACCCATGCGAGCCTGTAAACGGATGCCCGTCAATTTATTGATGGGAGGTTCACTATCATGCCATATAAGAAAAAAGTAATAAAAATCAAAGGTGATATCATTTCTGAGGAGATGAAAGAATGTCACCCCCGGGAACTTCCTCTGAGTTCAAAATATATTGAGCATTGGTGGTTTGATGCGATACGCTGTGTCTATGAATATGAGAAACAGCGGGGACTTGTCGGAAGACATCTGTTGATGTCTGATAACAGGATAGAATCAGGGTTGAAGTTATATCGGGAGAAGCACATAGATGATATCACACTGACCACGGAGTATGGTGGTGATGTTTTAGCCCATGTTTCTTCTGAGGCAGACGATGAACAATATATTGTTGTTGTGAAGAACTTTATCCCGGAGACACTCCCCCAATTTTCTTATCAACGGGAAAATTATATTTCTAACCTTCAGATTGCATGCTCGTGTTCCGACCATATGCTCTCCAGATACAAGGAAAATGCCAGTCTTTGTTGCAAACATATTTCAAGTGTCCTATGGATGTTGCAGTTAGATGCAAGGTTCAAGAATATGCCCCGGATATTTATTACGCCTGAAGACCGGATAGTCGGGTATCAGAAAAGCGATGTCGAAGAGTTAGAGGTTGATATACGGGCCTTGCCTCTGATTAAATTCACGCAGCATATCAACATTCTGCTGATGAAAGAATATCAAGATATGCAGAAGCCAGCTCTAGCTGTATCGGTGCATCGGGTTGATAATATGACACATCGTGAGGAATCAAAACCACAATGGCTGACTTATGTGGAATCGAAGGATGTTGAACGATTGATTACCGGCATCTCTAAGGCGTATACGGCGATGGAGATATCCCACGATAAGACACTGGAACAAATCGAAGAGAGATTATGCACGTTGCTTAAAATAAAACCTAAAACGATTGAAAAGGTCGTTGAGACGGTAAAGGTCGTTGAGCGGGTAGTTGAAAAAACCGTAAAGAACAAATACCCGTGGTGGCATTTCTGGAAATAAGAAGTGGTGGATTATAATTTCTCCTCTTAGGTGTAGGGAACTACCGAATTTCCTATCCACCACCACTTCCCCAAACTTTTTGTATACACAAGTAAACCAAAGCCTTTTAATTGAAGAATGTTATATCAAGTATATGGCGCAATTGAAGAAACTCCTTTATGACAAGGAATTCATCGACTCCGGCGACGGAGTCACTATTGCCCGATGGAAACTCTCAAAATGGAAAGCGTTTTTCCTTTTCCTTGGTCTGTCAATCCTCTCAATCGTGATATATGCGTATGCCTTCACGAAAGACCCGAAGGATTTTTTTGCTAACGTAGTGTTCTACGCAGTCGTCCTCATCCTTGCTATTGTTGGTCTCTGGCTTGTCGGAAGCAAAGCATGGAGTTTAAAAAATCGTATCGCTTATTTCATCCTGACATTCATAATCCTCTGGGTTGCTTACTTTGGAATGGCTCTGCTGTTCGGATTCCTGGGGCTGAAGTTCTACATTGGGGGGTATGCCTTATGGGCTATTCTAACTATACTTTCTTCATGGGGAAGCAGCAAACTTTTTGACAACGAAATAAATAGGAAAGACCTGTTTTTCATTTTAGTGTGCTTTCTTGTTTTTTTAGGAAGTAATTTACCGATGAACAGCACGGGTGGATTCCTTGAGAATTTTGATAAACTCCTAACGACATTATTCAGTTTCATTAAAATATGATTTGGTGAGGAATATTAACGATGGTGGAGATAATCGTGCCTGGTGCACCTGTGGCTAAACCACGTGCGAAAGGATTTTACAACAAAAATACAGGACAGATGCATCATTACTACAAGAACGGCAAAGAATTGAAGTCGTTTGAGCAGTTCATCAAGGTGAAGGCATCTGAGTTGTTTGTGAATCCGATGACCGGTCCTGTCTGCCTGTCTGTTCATTTCCTTATGCCAAGACCACAGTCGATGATGTGGAAAAAAAGGGAGATGCCACGGATACCCAATATACATAGAAGCGATATTGATAACTGCGTCAAAACCGTTACAGATGCATTGAATGGTATTGCTTATCTTGATGATGCACAGATAACCGAACTTCATGCTTGGAAAGATTATCATGCCGGGGATGAAGGGCCGAAAACAATCATAAGGGTTGACGGGGTGAATTAGACTATTTGTCAGTCACTAACCTCTTAAAAAAGATGATACTGCAACCGGTCAGGGTACTGGAACACAATAAAGAGCATTCTTTCAAGTTACGGATATTCGGTGAGGATGTCGCTGTCTGTGCACGTTGCCTTGGGACGTATACTGCGGGTTTAATCTTTTTCCCGTTGTTCGGGTATCTTTACATCCAAGGGCTTGTGTTGCCGTTTTATCCAGTGTTCATAACAAGTATCGTTCTTGGCTCATTCACTCTGATTGATTATGTCTCTATTGATGCATTCCATAAGCGGAAAGGCGACAATAGGGTGCGGGTTGTTGCCGGGTTCTTGCTGGGTTTTGCAGCCATGCTCTATTTCTGGCTTCTTCCCGTGGCTTGGTATGTTCGTATAGCCACGTTACTTATATATAATATGCTAGCCATTCTCATAGCGTATATGGTGGAGAGGAAAGTGATGCATGGTGCGACACAAACTCATCAGGGTCAGTGAAGAAAAGATACGGAAAGATGCCCGGGATGAAATCGTAGATTTAGTCCAGAGCCGTTTCACAAAAGCAAGGGACACATCGTTGCAGGATATACAGGATGTGTTCCAGAAGCCACCCTATGAACTCTCAGAGGGAACTGTCATAAATTATCTGAATGAGTTGGTTGAGACCAGGAAACTTTCAACGTGGCGGGTGAAGAACCGGCGGTATTACGGTCCACCGAAGATACCGTTGCCGATTAAGTTTGGTGCAGCGGCATCCGCAATCATCATAGGGGTGAGCGTCCTCATAGACCTGTTTGTACCTCAAACATTTTTCCCGTATATCTTTCTGAGGTTTGGTGAGGAGTCACCTGCGGCAGTGCCACGTTCAACTATGCTCCCAATCGTCTTTTACAGCCTGGTTGTAATCACTATTTTTACAGTCGCATGGTACCTCTCACAGCGAAAGGTTAATAAATAACCCTGTTTTGAGTTCCTCAAATTTCTTCTGTATACTATCTGATGAGTTGCTCATTTAATCAGCCCTTATAAAGCATCGTTGCATTACCTGGTTCAATGGCGAAGTCTGCGTTGCAGATGATATATTTTTCGCCAAAAAAAATAAAGGAGACATGAAAAAAATGGAAAACAAAGCAATGGGGACCATTATCGTCACCTTAGCAATAGGTGCGTTACTTGGTTTCGGAGGCGGGTATTACTATATGCAGCCACAAGTACAAGATTCCTTCGCACAAGGAATGGCTTATCAACAGGGAATAACACCACAAGCGGTTACTGCAACTGCTGCGGAACTTGATTACACATGGGACGACTCAGGCGATGACACAGGTACTTTTGAACTGACTGTAGATGGTGACGGTAATGTTATAGAAAACAGTGATGACGATTACATATACATAGAAAACGTAGACGACACACTTGATGCAACCGGGGTAATCATCACCTTGAAAAACCCGACGACAGGCGCATCTGGTATACATGAAGACTTTGATGACGCGCTTGACGATATAATCATCACCATTGATTATGGTACATTGGCTGGCATCACATTGTTAAAAGACGGTGTATTCCATGACCGGTCCATTGGGGACATACCATCTGGTGCAGCTACGGAAGTACAAGTCACAGTGACATTCTTAGACCACGATAATGAAGATTTCCCGTCTGGCGACACCTTTGACTGCGAGTTATACGTCTGGCAACCAAGCACAGACTCTTTCGACACAGTTGACTTCACAATCACCACCGCGCCTTAGATAAGAGAGTTTCTCTCTCTTTTCTTTTTTTAGGAGGTGCTGACTGTGAAACGATTAATAATCGCAGGGGTTTTCATACTGGCTCTTGCTATGGCGTTTACGCCAACAACAGGGGCTTATAGTATAACTGAAAGGAAAACTATCTCCATCGTTTCCGGTGTAGCAGATAACGGTACTCTTGATGTGGACTGGCTCAACAGCGTGATAACAATCACTGAGACAGATGTCGGGGAACCCAGCGTCAGTGGACAATGGGTGGTCAACGATATGTTGACATTTGGAGTTTTATCAGCTCCGCTTGTTAACCTGAGCCTGACGATTTCATATCCGTCAAGTGTTGTGAGTTCAAGCCCTGACCTTTATCCATGGAATTTGACAGATGTTGATACACATGATACTCTTTCTGTCGAATACCAGAAATATGGTCCAGGACACGAATTAACTGCACATGATGTCGATGAGACAATCACCGGGTACAAACACGAAGTGACGTTAACAATCAATTCGGACGATAAACTTGAAGACGCTTCGTGGAACATCTACTTTGCTGATGAAGCATGGGACGATATGCTTGCAACAATAGATGCAGATACGCTCGCTGTTGAAGTAAACGGTCATTCAATCGAATCAACTGATTGGAATCTGGCTAGTAGCTCCCTGAAGATAGATAATGTTGTTAATATAAAAGTCAATGACGACAACGAACTCTATCTTACATGGACGACCGGAAGTGGCGACGGCAGTATAATGCCGCTGGCAGCAACACCAGAGCCATGGTATGCTCCACTCAACGATGAACCCGTTTCAGGTATTCCAACCTGGGCAATCCTTGCAATTGCAATAGTAGTCATTATTGCTGGGATTGCAATCTGGAAGCAAGAGAAGTAAACCCTAAAACTCTCTTTTTTTCTTTTTTTTATTTTTTTGTTTTTGTATACCTCTTTAGCATAAACTTATTTATAATTCACAAGGTTTCTCTATACTTGAACAATCTTGTACAAGAGATGAAGGCATATGCAAACAAAATCAAAGATGATGGCCGTAATTGGTGCTGTTTTAATCGTAGCGATAATGCTTTTTACCCCGTGGGGGTCTAACATTTTCCCGGCATCGGTTAACACTAAATCAGTCAACAAAGAATATACTTCTGTTGGTGGGTCAATCAGGATTGATAACCCATATCTTAAAACAACGAATTCGTTGAACTATCAGGATGTCGGTGAGGTTCTTGATAGCTATCGTTACGTAGTTTCTTGGCAGCCCGGCGAATATAGCGTCCGTGTCACAGCAAAGGTGGATGCTCTTCTTAAAACACGATATGAAACATTATATTCTTTGTTATATGGATTTGGCTCTTTCCCGACCACCTTTGTACGGAACAGCTACTGGTGGGAAGTAACCTATACAGATGTATCTGGAAAATCAATACGAATAATCGATGGGAAGAATTTCACTGGCGGTTCGACAGGTATAAACACAGACTATGTAAACATGGTCCGAAGTCTGCCACGTCGTGGCTTTCCCAATCAGGATTTAGTGGTGGAAGATGTGCCTGCTCAGACTGAACAGAAGAACTGGTTTGCGCCACGTGATACTTCTGCGGCAACAGAAACACTGCGGTTGGAAACAGACACTCTTGTCTTTTCACTTAAAGGAGACCGTGTCGGAACATTGAACGTCAAATGCTATTTGAATGATTCGATGTATGCTAATTACGACCACATTGCAGGCTGGTTGGGACCAATACCTCTATATGCAAGAGCGTTTACAACGACAGGGCCTCTTCTCTTATCAGAAGATACTGCTGAACTTGTTTCCGGGCGTGGCGAAGTACGGATTGAGACAACAGTGGATGCAAAGGCCGTTAGTTGGGAGAAGACGTTGGAGACAAATATTCTTTATCAGGTTCTTGCCTTTGAAGAAGGCAGTAGCGTGGTTTTTTCAGTTGATGCAGGGTATTCTGGTAAAACATTGGAAAGCGACCAGACGAATGCAGTTACTGGGTTGCCTGGCGGCTATGGCAGTGGATGGAATTTACAGATAGTGAACAGTAAAGGAACAACAGTTAAAACATACGCCATACCTGACGGCTCTAAAAATTACAAGGTCACGTATACAGTGCCCGCGGGTGCTTTTATATCTGGCGGTGACAACGAATGGATGGTTGTGTTGAGCAACACGTTGTTTGACCAGAGTGAGACACGGATATGGGTTGTTGATTCTTATGCGAAAACACCCGGTATCGCAAAGGTATCGGTACAAAGCAATAACATAAATCAATTTGAGAGCATTACTTGGTCTGCATCCGCAAATCCTAATCCCAATGGGACAAAAGAGATACGTAATTTCAAGGTATGGGCAACGTATGGTTTAGTTTCTTCAACTGATTATGCTTTGACTGCCCGGAACTATCCAGCTGTCAAATCAGGAAATGTTTATACTGCATCAGGCTCATTTATGGCAAGTAAAGGGGATAAGACTGTCCGTGTTTTCGTGATGTCTATTGATTCAACAGGCCGTGCTGCTATCGGTGCAGGGTATACAGACATTTACGTTAAACAATCGTTAACACCTCCCCCATCGCCACCTCCGGGTGGCGACAGCCTGTGGCTCATCATCATTCTTATTGGTGTTGTGGTCGCAGGTGGTGTAGCAACGTATTTCATATTAAAAAGAAAAGGCGGCTCAAAACTATCTTTTAAGAAACCAAATTTTAAATTACCTAAATGGGGGAAGAAAAAATGAAACCTAAAACAATAAAAATATTGGCGGTTGCCGTGCTAGCGTGTCTGGTAATCGGAGCATTGCCATTCCTGTCGACTAATATAAACTTAACGCCACAGGTTGCTACAACCTCGCTTTATCCAGAGATACAGTTCAGCTACAACCCGTCAAAAGGCACAATAATCATGAAAGGGAAATCACCAATGCAGGAGGTTATTGATGCTGATGAGCTTGCTGTAGCATGGCTTGATGAAACCGGTCAAAGTCAATTGATAACCGTTGAAGCATGGTTCATCTATAATTTTTTAGGATGGACAAATGGTGGCTGGCTCTGTAATCCAGATATGCCGTTGAACGCCTTGGGTGGTTATTGGTTCAATGTCTATTATACGGATACAAGCGGAACAGATACGTTAATACTATCCACTGAAAATGGCATGTCGTATAAGTCCGATTATGTTACTCTACAGGGCACAACTGGTGGTATTGACAGTTTCTTACGCATGCCGGGTGGTTCAAAAGGATATAAATTCCCCTCTGTTCAAAACTATTATGTTTTAGGTGCAAATGATTACGCTAAATCAAAGATGTGGGATGGTCATTTTGCACGCACGGATGATGCACAGATGAGTTGGAAAAGCACAACAGGTCTACAGGATTGGAATACAGATATTTCGGGGAAGGATTGGTGGTTTACGACAACTGGTTCTCAACCTGTTTATACTCAAACACTGAAGTTCTTTATGAAGGGGCAGCGTCCAGGTACTTTACGGGTGAACGTCCTCTGCGAACAGGCAGAACGTGAAGTATACACGGGAACATGGGGGTGTTCATCGGGAAGATGGCATTTGGCAACCTCACTTATCGCCCAGGATTACGTTAAATTATCATCTGGCACTGGCACTGTTAATATTCTACCAACCTCAACGTCTACTGTGGCAAATCCAACTGATAAACCAGAGGAGATAAAAGACGGCACAGGGACAGACCCGGATAATGGTGTGGTAGACACCACACAACCAACCTATGCTGAAAGGATATTCCAAGAAGGAGAAACAGTCAGTTACGAAGTGACAACTGGATATGCTGGGACCGACGGATGGACACTTGCTATCTGGGACGCAAAAGGGGAACTAATACAGAGTTCAGTGACTAAACTTGCGAACAATCTTCTAAGGGCAAAAAAGACGTTTGTCATACCGAAAGGTAACTTTGACCCGTCAATCGGTCTGAACGAATACACTGTTGTTCTGACCAATGGACTATGGAAACAGGGTCTTGCTTACATGTTTGTTGTTGATACAAAAGAAAGGATGCCTGGTGCAACTACGGTAACATCTGATAAGCAACAATATGTTGTTGGCAACATCGTCACAACAAAGATGTGGGCACAAGCAACAACGGCAAGCGGTCCTGTAAAGAAATTCAGGGTAGAAGTCCGTTGGGACAGCACAGGCGGTCCATTGGTCACTGGTTTCACAAACCCGGCTCTTATCCTTGCATCATCAGTCGGTGGTCGGTATGAGGGTACTTTTAGTTTTGCTATTACACAGGCAAGCAGGAACTGTTATGTTTTGGCGAACGCTCTTGCAGGCACAAACTCAGAGTATCCTGGGAACACAGGACAATGTTATTTCTCTGCTATTCCATTAGACCAGACCTTCCAGGTCACGATAGAAGCAAAAGGCGGGTCTCCACTGTTAGCAATCCCTGGCGCAACCGTACAATTTGGTGGAGAGGTACGTACAACAGGTACGGATGGCCGTTGCATATTTAATGTCAAAGCGAATGATTATGCGTTGAAGATAACGAAAACAGGTTACGACCAATACGTTGATACCGTGCATGTTACCATGAACAAGATTTATACGATACCTTTGACGGCGGAAGGCGGGGGTGTAACCCCGGAAACACAGGATGTCTACATAGATGTCTACAATAAATCAAGCTCAGCGAAATTACAAGGTGCTACTGTATCGATAGATGGTGGGACATCAAAGCAGACGGGGTCAACAGGTTCTGCTTTTTTCAGCGCTGTTACAAAAACAACCCATGAATTATCTGTGACAAAAGCAGGGTATGAAGATTTCACGCAATCCATCTCCGTCCCCGATGATTTAACAGAGGGCAGATTTGCGGTACTTATGGTTCAAACCGGCGGTCAAACAGGAGTCACCTATGATGTATCTGTCGATGTCATCAATAGTGTGACAACAGAGTACGTTATGGATGCTACAGTTACAATCGGTTCAATTACCCAATCAACTGGAACAACAGGGACTGCACAGTTCACTCTTGCTGAAGGGTCTTATACCGCCACGGCATCAAAAGATGGCTTCACATCAAAAGATGAACCCATCTCTGTCTCTGGCACTACATTCGCTCAAATATTCTTAGTTCCGGGTGAAACACCAGTGCTGCCAGGGGAGAAATACACGGTGACACTTACTGTGACTTCGCCAGACGGATTATCTGTAACTGGTGCAACCGCACAACTTGGGAACCTAATTCAAACAACAGACGGCGTTGGAATGACCACGTTTACAGGAATAGATAGCGGAGACCAATATCTCTCAATATCCCATCCTGACTATGAGTTTTACGCACAGACTGTATCGGTGACCGCAGACACACCTGTTTCTGCGACATTGACCGTAGGTACGCCACCCGTCAATGGAAAATGCACTGTGGATGTAACAGTTAAAGACGCGAAAACAGGGGCAATCATAGACGGTGCAACCGTGAATATAGGTGGGGTGACAAAAACAACTTCATCGGGCATTGCAACAGTTGAGGTTGATATTGGGACTGTTTCAATCGTTGTTGCAAAAACAGGATATACTCCCTTCAGCCGTCAAATCAATGTCAACAGCAACATGCAGTTCACCGTCAGTTTGACCGCAACAGTCACGCCACAACCAACACCCGGATTTGAAATAGTGGGCCTCATAGTCGCATTAGGCATTGCATTTATACTGTTCAAACGAAAGCAAGTGAAAAAAGAATGAGAAAAACAGCAATAATAATCTTTGCACTCATCAGTGTTTCCCTATTTTCAGGGATGGCCTCAGCGGCAGACATATCTGGTAAATCAGGGACCACCCTGCCTTTGCAATTGAATGGTACCCAGATAACTACAAATGGGCTTATCATCACGCCAAGCTGGAAACCGGCATATGTGAAATGGTATCTTCTTGACCCTTCCGGTAATGTGAAATACATGGCGGAGAGTGATATCGATTCCATAATTCAGGTTGGGAGCGGTTTCAATTCAGCTACGTGGGCAATAACGGAGAACACGGGGACGATTAAGATACCAGCGTTCGCCAATGTGGGTCAATGGCGTTTACAAGTGAAGATTTACGACATCAACAAGATATTCATCATCCAGTGGAGCAACCAAGCTGTCCAAACCATTGCAAACATACAAGTCGGGGAAAGCAGCATCCTTGATTCCCTTAACGCACCATTTTGCGTCTATTGGAAAATAGGGTTAATCGTCACTGATTGGGAGATAAGTTTTGCGACACCGGACATCGGCGTCATGATTCTCATCATCGTCATCCTCATCATTGTTATTGTCAATGTTACTGTGTTATTGAAAAGGAGGAAAACATATGCTTAGAAAATTTAATGAAAACAGGCAGGGAATAGTAATGATAGTGGGATGTCTCATCATGTTCTTCGTGATGTTGATAATCGGTGTCATCTTCATGTTGTGGTTTTTCCTGTTCGGCGGCATGCAGACGCTGGGGACTATGTGTATTTTATTTGCTGTCCCTTTATTTCTCATGGTGCTGGCTGCGATATTGGCTAAAAGATATTTATTCGGAGGTAAGAAATAATGTTAATAGAGGAAGTAATGCTTTTTGGGCTTATGGGAATGTTGACCTCATCAATCATGGGATACTTTGTCACTGAGGGTAAAAACCTGAAGATAATGTTCTTCCTGATGTCCCAGGGTGCCCTGACTGGTTGGCTCGCAGGCATAATGTGGGTGTTTCTCACCGGAGGTCTGCATGTCACGTTATTCTCACTGGTGCTTCCCGTGTTCATATCCGCGTTCTTTTCATTCCTGATACTTGACAGGGTCCCTGCGCATTCATTGGGGGATAGATTTGTCGGTAAAAAAACAGCGACAATCGCTCTTGTTTCATTGTTCGCACTGTGCTTCCTTGTGGCATATTCTTCTGTTCCGGTCATCTACAAATCACAGGTAAACACCCAGGAGTTCTCAGTGACTACCCTTGATTGGCAACCCGGGGAAACCGTCATAGCGAAAACATTCCTGCCGACAACACCTCAGTCGTATATTTCTTCCCCGATGACCATAAAAGCATCTCAAAGCAGTGTCGCATTGTTTGGCACGATGTCGGAAAATCCTGTAAAGGGTTCGTATCATAATTTTGAAATATCGTTCACAAGTGATGCACCCTGGACGCAGCCCTATGTGAAGATAGCGATATATGAAGACAAAGACAACAATGGTCTGCTAAGCGCTGGCGATGTCTTATGGTCTGATGCCGACTATAAACTTTCTACGACGAATTCATTGTGGAGAGCGAACTGTCTTTGGGAGACTTGTTCAAGTTGCGGAAACGAAATGCAAGCACGATACGGCATGTTTTCATTGAATGGTAAGATACTGCCAATATTCCATGCACAGAAAATATCACAGGTAAGAGATGAAACAAACGTCCGCTTCATGAACACCCCTGAAGGTTTCACACCGCAGAACGATATGTTGACATGGGAAGACGGTGTATCCAAAGAAACAATAGATACTTATGCTAGTATCTCGCCAGGTGAAACAACAACGATACAGGGGCGTGCTTATTGCGGTCCAGAGCATTCAGGCAACAACATAATTGTTGCACAGGCATATTGTGCCTGCAATGCAGACCCGTTTGGTGATGGTGTGCCCATTCAGGAAAAAACCATACCGTTCACCGTGACGCAGGTATCAACCGAGTCAACTGTGATGGGTATACCTAACCTAGGCGTCGTACTCATCCTTGGTATCATCGCTTTCGTTGCTTTTATAGTCGTTAAACGGGAGGGTAGCATACGGTAGGGACTGAATGTCTCGGCGGTGGGGGGCTGATGGGACCGATAAAATGCATCATGCTCATGGGCATCATCTTAGTCATGATTACGGTGGTATTGTTCCTTCCGTTAATCGGACTGCCTATCGGTGGAGTTCTTGCTATCTTTGGTATAATTCTTGGCGGTGATATTCTCGGTCTTGGAAATATGTTAAAAGGATTTGGAGGTAAGTTCAAATGAAAACAGAAACCGTAAGAAATGTGCTATCGGGATACATGCTGATTAAAGGAGCTTTGGGGTTAGTTGGTACCCTCCTGTTTTTGACAGGGACATTCACAATTACAACTTCTTTCTGGTATTTTACCTATATCTTCGGTGACGTCGGTCTGTTCAGAGTGACCGTATTGTTGCCTCTGTTGCTTTCAGCACTGGCGCTGTTCGCTTATTTTGCCATCAAAAAAGACCTCAGTTATGCCCGTATTCTCATAATCATAGCATTAGTACCTGATTTGTTCTTCTTCCCGCTTGGCACAATCCTCTCAATCATCCTGATTGGCATCTCCTTCACAAAAATGCCTGCTTTCAGACCAATGGCCACCTCCGATAGACCATATCGTATGGTCGGAGCGGGTATCATCGTCGTTTCCCTTCTATTCATATTCTTCTCATCGGGCATGTCGGAGAATTTCACCAGTAGTGTCTCACCGACTGAGCAGAACGTACAGGTTCTTGACGCATCATTAGAAAACGTAACGGGTCCTATGGATGTCATCATTCAACTTGCGGAACCTCCAGCAAGCATGCAGGCAATCCAAGTCCAAGAGGTTTTTGTTCAAGATGTAGAACAGATGGGTGGCGTAGTCACAGATTCTTACATCTATACCATCAATGCTGTCAGGGCAACTGTAAACGGAGAAGACCTAGTAGCACTCGCATCCAATCCATTGGTTGCAAGCATCGTGCCGAACAAGGTTGAGGTATGGGCACCCAGCGAAGAGGCACTAAATGAACAGCAAAACGTGCAGTTACTTGATAAGAGTTACCAACTTCTATTTGCAGACCAACTCTGGGAACAAGGCATCACTGGCAAGGGCATTGTCGTTGCCATTGTAGATACCGGTATCAACTCAAAACTACCCATATTCCAAAGAACGGATGCTTTAGGAAAAACAGCAAGCATCGTTATAGGCAGTCTGCAATTGTATGGTGAATATGTGTATTGGCATGGGACCGCAGTCGCCAGTTGCGTCGCTTCACAAAATATGACATACCGGGGTGTTGCCCCAGGAGTCGATTTACTGAATGTGGAAGTATTCCAGAATGTACGAAATCCCCTTACGGGTATGACTGGTCCAGGTGCATTGACATCTGATATCTTGCGTGGTTGGGATTGGGTTGCAAAATGGAAAGCAACGAACGACAGGGTTGTCATATGTTGCAATTCACTTGGTGCATCGGCAGGTGCGTATGGTGCTGACGCTCTTGATTTAGCAGCAAAAAACATGGTTCTCATCAACAACATCCCCATGATTGTTGCAGCAGGGAACGGAAATCCATTAACACCTGCATCTTTGAAAACAAACAGCCCAGGAACAGCACGCGACGTCCTTACCGTGGGTGCAGTCGACAAAGCAGATGCAATCGCATACTTTTCATGCCGTGGGCAAAACAAACCAGATGTTGTCGCACCAGGCGTGGATATCCACATGTACGATGACCAAGGAAGACCAAAAACCGCAAGTGGAACCAGTTTCGCTACACCATTGACTGCGGGGGTCTGCGCTCTTCTAGCACAACAACACCCTGATTTTTCAGCAAAGCAATTAGAACAAGCCATTAAATTAGGTACGCAAAAAACCAACGTGATGTCTAAAGCCGCCGTATCTGTACAATCGGCTTATGGTAACGGCTTGGTCGATGCAGTCACCGCACTTGCAGTGTCAAATGGCCAGAAACCAGATACATCACAGAGTTACACTTTGCTGATTTTCCCCGTGATAGGTATCATTATTTTGTTGTATCCCGATATCAAAAAATTCAAAATGTAATTTGAAATAAAATAATAATATACGTGGCTCAGATGTGGTTCAAATGTCGAATAACAAACTTAGTTTACCCCAGAAAGTGCTCCCCGGTGCGATTGCACTAATCATACTTCTTATTTATTATATAACTTCGGGTAATCTTGGACAATTTTATCCATGGCTCATCCAAACTGTGGTCGTCTATGCCTCTTGGTTTTTTTTAATGCGTATTATCATATCAACGATAGTGGAACGACATTACGATGAAGTTTTTACGGCACCTCTCATCATCGGTGTTGTTGCATTAATCGCCTCAGTTGTTCTCTTCGGTCTTACGCCTGAACAGGTTTTCGTTGACCTTTTGACAGCAACAGTTACATGGTCATTGCTCTATACGGTATATGGTACGGTAAAAGAAAAATGGAGACCATGAAAAAAATACTCATATTCGGAGCAATTGCACTCATAGCGTTGATTGTGGTGGCATCCGCAAACCCTGCTCTGATAAATACCATGCAGGAACACCGCGGATACCTTTACGCCACTATCGGGATAGGCAACAGTATGTACCCGCAAATCCAATCCGGTGACCTTATCGTCATCATGAAAAGAACTGACCCTGCATTCTCAGTTGCCATAGGGGACATCATCGTATTCAAATACGACGAAAAAATAGTCGCCCACCGGGTATTTTTCATCAGTCAGGGAAGTTTCTATGTAAAAGGGGACAACAACCCCGATGCAGATGCGATTATCGTCACTGATTCGACATTGATAGGTAAAGTAATCCAGACTGTCGGCAGAGATAACCTCATCGGTAAAGCCGTAGTGGAGGCGATGCTGTGAAAAAAATAATGGCATTGTTCATTGTTTCGCTCTTCATGTTTTCATCACTTTTTGTTAATCCTGTGCGTGCTGTTGGTCCCACCGTACAAACAAACAGTGCTACCGGTGTTGAAGAGACAAATACCACGATGCAAGGCACATTGATTGATGATGGCGGGCAAACATGCGAAGTCGATTTCCAATATGGTCTTGATACATCTTATGGTTCGGACACTGTCAACCAGATTAAAACAACGGGTCAGACATTCAGCGTGGACCAAGCGGGTCTTTCAAAAGGAACGCTGTATCATTTCCGTGCAAGGGCGAATACTTCAGAAGGAACTGCTTATGGTGCGGACAACACATTTTTGACAAAACCAGAGACCATCTCCAATCTGCAAACAGATTGGAGGTCAGCAACAATGATAAACCTCACATGGACTAACGGTGTTGGCGGCGATGGTGCATATATTGAATACGCAAACGGTTCTGCACTAAATCCATGGAACCCTTACAAAAGCATCCTTTTGAGTGAAGAAGGACCGTACACTGATTACAGTGACGCATCTATTACAGGTGGAACTGTGCAGCAAGATGTCTATGTGCCAGATGGTCTCCAAATTTTTTGCACGGAAGTGAATGTTTATTGCGGTCTTTGGTATGGAGGCGGCTGGTATAGTGGAGGCATGGGTGGTAATTTCTATTTGCTTGGAGACGATGTCGGTGGCAAAGGAATTGACAGCGTCTATTTAGGTAGTCCTGATTTTGACTCGCATGGTCCAACATGGATTACCTTTTTGTGCGGCATTTATCTTAACGGGGGACAAACATATACATTAAGTGTGACGGGGTGGAATTCGTGCTCCCCTCATTGTTCTTATTATGGTGCCGTGAGATGGTTCAAAAATGATACCACGCAACTATATCGTATCTATGGCGGTGGCGGGATAAAAATCAACGCAACCGGATATATCGCGGGGACATCATTTAATCATACAGGGGTAACTAATGACACTTACTATTATTACAAACTCTGGCCATATGCGCAAGATGGGGGATTTAGAACAGATGGAACCACAACAATGCCTTTTGGCACATCGCAGACCGCAGATGAATGGGTGGCATCACCTCCAGTGGTCCAAACAGACAATGCTACTGGTGTTGAAGAGGCAACCGCCATAATGCATGGCACGCTGGTCAACGACAGCGGACTGGAATGCGAAGTAGATTTCCAATATGGTCTTAGCACGTCTTATGGTTCAGATACTGTCAACCAGATTAAGACAACAGGTCAGACATTCAGCGTGAATCAGGGTGGTCTTTCAAAAGGCACATTGTATCACTACCGTGCAAGGGCGACGGTTGATGATGAAATCATGTCTTATGGTGCGGACAACACATTTTTGACAAAACCAGAGACCATCTCCAATCTTCAAACAGATTGGACTGCTGTACAGAGTGCCGTGAGCAGACATGAATATACAGACGCTACACCCAATGATTATAGGGATTGCCGTTCATATGATGTGGCACAAACATTCACAATCGGGGCAGTTGGGGCAAATGAGACGTTTTATCTGGATTATGTTAAAACGACATGCAGCAGATACCTGGCCTACACTACATCCATCCAGTGCTCTTTAAGGGAAACCGACGGTAATTATCCAATCGGCGGTAATTTAGCAAATGCAACACTTACAATAGATGGTGCTAGATACCACGCCATCTCTTATACTTCTACGAACTTTGATGCCAGTTACCCGTTGCAGCCAGGCGTGAAATATGCATTAGTATATTCTTCGGGAGCAAGTACCTACGTCTGGCATAGCAGTAGCAACCCTTACAGTGGCGGACGGGAATTCGTTTCACCGCCGGGGGGCGGAGATTGGGGTGACCCCCATTCAAGTTCAGTGATGGATGTAATATTTGAGACATATGGACACACGTTATCTTCTATAAACTTTTTATGGACGAATGGTGTCGGTGGAGATGGGGCCTACATCGAATACGCTGTTGGCAGTCCCCCGTACCCGTGGAATCTGGGTTCTGGCACAAAAGTCAACGCAACCGGTTACATAACCGGTACATCGTTTAATCATCAAGGGTTAACTAACGACACCCACTATTATTACAGCCTTTGGCCATTTGCACAAGACGGCAGCATTAAATCAAACGGGAGTGAAACAAGACCGTTCGGCACTGTTCAAAGAACCGACCTGATTATAGCGTCGAATGCGACCATCAGCAATCCTTACCCTTCAGATGGGGCAAAAGACATCTCACAGTATGTTATCATGGGGATAACCGTTGAGAACGGAAGGGGATACCCGATGGATATCATCTGGAGCAGCAATGTGACAGGTATATTGAGCGTCCTTGGCATAAATGCCTCAGTCTACGATGGTAGGCAATCCATGAGTTCTTACGGTGTTGTAGAGTCACCGCATGACGTTACTATTGTTTACCCGTTTTCAGAATATGTCGGAGAAAACTATACCTACAATCCGTGCAGCGGAAATGATGTAGGGGAGATAACATCCGTCCGCATCTTTACCGATTCTTCATTTACACCCATGTTCAAAGGAAACGTACTTGGTTCGGAATATACGCCGGTTGATGGCGTTGCTGAAATAACAAATGATGCTCAAGCACCAACGCAATGGACATGGTCAGATATCAAGAACCTTGACCTTAAAATACCCCATGTAGAAGCGAACATCGCAGTAACCTACGACATGCTTTACGGGGAGAACCTTAAAATCTATTGGAATGTGAAAAGTTCCATTTTCGGTAAAGTTGACCAGCAGAACTATTCGTTTACAACGGAGCAACTATCGCCAACCATATCCAATCCATTGCCGACAGATGCATCTACTTGGCTGTATCTTAGACCAACTCTTTCCGTGGATGTCACAGAACCACAAGGGCATACGGTCCAGGTAGATTTCTTCACCACAGAACAGGCGGGGAACCTTTCAAGCGGATGGACGCAGATAGGAAGCTACAGCGGAGGAAACGAAACATACGGCTGTCCAACAACCTTCGGTAATTACAGCCAACTGTACTACTGGCGTGTAGATGTGACAGATGGGACGTACACCACCAGCAAAACATACCGTTTCACTACAAGAGCCATCCAAGTGCCCCCAATAGCCCTTTCAGCAACGACAGTGAACACCACGACAATCCGACTTACCTGGAGTGTTGATATCAACACCGATTATGTGATGATAAAAAGAAGACCCGATTATTATCCCTCTTTTTCAGACCCGGGTTTCATATATACCGGCTCCGCCACACAATTCAATGATAGTTTCTGCTCCCCTGGAACTCTTTACTATTATAGGGGCTGGTCGTACAATGGAAGTGACGACATCTGGTCGGTGCTAAACACCTCTACAGATGCAATGACAAAACCAGAAGGACCGACAAGTTTAGATGCTGTTGCAGTAAGTTACGATATGATAAACCTTACGTGGAACATCGGCAGTGGTGCGAACACAACGCTTCTTTATCGCAGGAGCGACCATTACCCCACAGCCCTTGGCGACGGCACCCTTGTTTATGCTGGTTCCGGCAGTAGTTTCTCCGATACCTATTCTATTGGTGGGAACATCACGTATTACTACCGCGGGTGGTCAAATACGGAAGTCTCTTTCACGGCATGGGATAATTCAACAAGAATATATGACTGGGACAGTTTAACCAACTCTTCTGATAGTGCTAAAACCTTTGTAGGTCCTCCAACAGTGCTGACAAAGACACCGACATCTGCGACGGAGATAAGCATGGTGTTACAGGCACTTGTCATATCAAATGGTGGAGATAATGCCACGTGCGGTTTCTACTGGGGTAATTCGACCAGTGAGGAACACAATGTCACTATAGGTCATTATGCGACTGAACAGACGTACAGTTATCCATTAAGTGGTCTTTCTGTCGGGACATCTCATCTGGTGAAGACGTGGGGTTTCAACATACACGGTTTCACGAAAGGAAACGAATTGGTCGTGTGCACTCTTCCGGCAGGACCAACCGCCCTTCATGCCACTGCTGACAGTGCAAGTTCTATTTCACTCACATGGTTGAAAGGCATTGGGGCAGATGAGACACAGATAACGTACAAAACAACAGGGTATCCCACAAGCCCATCTGACGGCGCCTCCGCATATTTCGACACAGGTTTGTCAACAACGCTTTTTGGTCTTGCTGGTAACGTCACCTATTACTTTAGGGCATGGAGTTATAACAATTCAGGAAGTTTTTATTCATCTGCGAATGATTCGGATAGCGATACAACCCCTGTCGGAAAACCAACAGTGATAAATTATTACCCTGGCTATATCAACAACACGGAAGCAACATTAAACGGAGAACTCACGTACGATAACGGCGATAGATGCACCTGTGGCTTCCAATATGGTTTATCTCCAGGTGTATACACCCATAATGTTACAATGCCCGGCACATACACAACGGGGCAGACCTTCCAATTTACGGTAACTGACCTTACGATAGCGACAACATGGTATTATCGGTCATGGGCAAACAACCTTGCAGGTTTCTCAAACTCATCAGAAATCATGTTTGTGACAAGACCTGTTGCAACAACCTCCTTTTCACTTACACCGTATGGTTCCCGTCAGTTCAATATGAGTTGGACAAAGGGGCAGGGTGCGGACCAGACTTGGATACTGCGGAAAACCACAGGATACCCCGCAAACATTAGCGATGGAGACCTCAGATACGACGGCAACGCCTCATCGTTCATTGACAAGGATTGGTATCCCCCACTGGACAATACACTGTATTTCTACAGGGCATGGAGCTATAATGTTACAAATGAACTTTATTCAAATCTTTACGATTCACAAAGCGGTACGACAGGACCACTGCTCACCATCACAAATGAACTGCCGAATGATAACGCAACAAATATCGACAGATATGTGGATTTCAGCATAAAGGTCGATGGAGGGACAGACCCGATAAACGTGACAATCTGGAACGCCCAGGAGTTCGACACCGCAAACAGGCTGCTTGGAGACCACGCAGGCGGATGGAGCTACGCTGAAAATGACTACTCTATGCCACCGTACAACGGGACAAAAGGCGGTGTCCTTGATTATGAAAGCGGTATGGGTACCCTTCACCATTACGTTTACAATGGTTATTCTCATTGGTATTATCAGGTTCATACCGCAGAGACCTGGTTCAGCGGAACAGACAGTGCTTCATCAGCTAAACTATGGGTGAAACTTGATACGCCAATGGAGATAAGCGGCATACAGTTTGGCGGAAGCATATCAACTTGGACAACCGGCTCTGGGGGAAATGGGACGGGGACTTTTTTGAGTACCCTGCATTTTGAGTACCATGATTACAATAAAGACCAATGGGTTACAGCATCGCGGGTGCCAATATACGGCGAAACCGACAAACTCTACACCGATGAGATTGTGAAAGTCGATGAAGTGCGAATGTGGTTCACAAAAGATTTCATCAAAGATAACTCATCTGACACCGTTTGGAAAGTAATCCTTGGTCATGGTTTTATGTATTGGCTGGCATTTGTTCCGCCGATGAAGATGTACAACGATACGATAAACCCCGGAGACACCCTTTCGTTTACATCAGACCTCACATTGCTCAATTATACATATTGTTGGGCTGTAACGGCAGATGACGGCATCGACCACACATATTCAAAGGTCTATAACTTCACAACTGAAGGAATACTATTGGGGGGTGAAGACCCGCGTGAAGGCGAACTGTTCAATGTCACAAACCCCACCCATGATTGTTCGGTGCTGGTGAACCATACTGGTGGCGACCTCATGAATGTCAGTTTCTACACAAAAGCAGACAACGGAACGTACATGCTGCAAACGACATACAACAATGCGGGAAACGGTACGTATTCATTCACTTATGTTGACAGTGGTCTTTGCTCTAAAGAATATTATTGGAAAGTGGTGGCGAATGATTCGTTGAACGAATACTCCGGCATCTACTTCTTCAAGATACGGGACACTTATCAACCATTGAATGCTCAGATAGAGACAACGTCATTGAACAAAACGGCAATCAGATTGCACAACATCACAAGAGACAACAGTTCAGATACGCTGTTGATACGATACCTTGTCAGCGACCTCTATTCACCGTTCCAACAGCAGGGAACGATGCAACCCATGGGCTATCCGACAAATCAGACTAACGGCACATTCCTCATGAACGGTACGGCATCCACCTTTGACCATAATGGTCTGCAAGAATGGACACAATACGACTATTCCGCATGGGGGTGGAACGCCACCGATGGCGTCTACGGTTCACGATATACATTCTCCGGCAGAACCGAAGGCGGTCAAATCATAGATGATGAAAGCCCTGTCGATAACACAACAGGCGTCCTTATCTACCCCATGCTCAAAGCATATGTCTCAGATTTCGATTTTGACCTTATGAACATATCAATCAACACAAACGCATCCGGCGCATGGGTGACAACATTACAACAATGGACTGATGTTGGAGATGGGTGGGTAGAAACAAATGCGACAATGGCGGATACGCAGAATACGTATTACTGGTGGAGCGTCAACGCAACCGATAACACCTACTGGACAAACCAGACATTCAGCTTCCTGACTGGCAGCATCACGCCACCATTGAATTTCACAGCAACTGCATATAATTCAACTCAAATCAATCTGACATGGGACAAGGGTGAAGATGCGAACAGGGTACAAATCATCAGAAGAACCGACCATTACCCTATAAACATGACAGACGGAACAGTCGTCTATAATGGAACAGGCGGTGCATCATTGGATGTAGGATTGCAACCCGGTGTCATAGGTTATTACAGCGGATATGGATACAACGATTCAATCCACACATGGGGATATACCCAATCACAAGCAAGAGACCTCACGTATCCTCAACCGCCAACAGAATTTGAAATGACTGCATATACTCATAGAACTCTGAACTTCACATGGACGCAAGGCATCGGGGCGAACAAGACAATCATTGTTGGCAAATATGATTTCCAGCCAGAGAATGCAACCGATGGAACCATAGTTTACAACGGCACCCTTCTTTCAGCAAGCCATACCGGGTTAAAACCAGATGATTACCTTTCCTATCTTGAACCATTGACACCTGGCGTGAACAACATGGGGGTGTACCCCCTTGGCGGAGAACAGTTCACTAACTCAACCGATGGCAACGAAAGTTCAAAATGGGACCCCGATGCAGGAAAGAACAACCAGACCTTCTCATACACCTTCGATTCAACACGATGGTACAGCACGCATCTTCTCATATCGGATTTCTATCATGACCCCGGAGCAACATGGAATGCAGGTATCACAAAGATAGAGTTCTACAACGGCTCATGGTATACAGCATGGACCGGTGACGGATATTCCCCGGGAAAACAATGGTTCAACTATAATGTATCGACGCCATGGGACATCTACGGCAACGTAACACAAATCCGTTACACGGCATGGACACAGTTCATAGCACCAAATGTATACGAAGCAAAAATCGGCAAATTAGGTTTCATATACAAATACTCCGCATACAGTTACACGGAGATGGATGGATTGGTGAAAGTCAGTCTAAACGCATCATATGCTACAAACCGTACAAAAGACACCCCTTTTAACAGCCCCCCTGAGTTCAGCGGTTCCCTACCGGTAAATGGAACGATTACGGAACCACAGCCCACCCTCAGTATCAACATATCTGATGCACAAGGGCAATCAGTATCTCTCATATGGGAATCCAACTACACCGGAACATGGCAGACCATAGGAACCACCGCGTCTGTCCACAATGAAACCGTCACCATGCCAACGACAATAAGTTTCAACACATCCGTTTACTGGCGGGTGAGAGCAAATGACGGTGCAGATGTAGCTGATTCAATCTTCTATACCGGCACAGACAATAGCACATCCCCCGTTTACCACTTCAATACAAGAAAAGCATATGTGGAGGGAGGATACAATTACACACCAGCCAATCCAACAAATGATGATACCATACAATTCGAAGATTTATCAAAAAACGCAACTCACCTGTTATGGAGAATTGACACAACGACCATCTCAGAAATCACCTACCCCACAATCATCCATCCACCATTCAATCTTGCAAGGAAACTAAACCTCAGCAATGTCTACAACGTCACCATGCAAATTGAAAATGGAACGGATGCCGGATATAACCTTCTAACATCAAAACAAATAAATGTTGACCGCAACCTCACCCTGCTAAAAACCCCTGCGACCGGAATAAACTACGTCGCCTATCATCTGAACGGCAAAACAAACAGCATCGCTTTCGCAAACACATTCCAAATACCCGATGGGTGGTGGATACACCGGTATAATTCAACAAGCAAAGAATGGGAGAGCTACTGGGTAAACCAAATCCTCAACAATTTCACGATAAACACCTGGGACACTGTAGTAATATCAGGATACGACCAACGAACAATAAACATACCGACCACGCAATACGTGGTTACACATCAGACCAAAACAATACCCGCGGGAATAAGTTACCTTGTCTGGTCATCTGCGACACCAACAACCCTGTTAAACATATCAATCGGACTTGCAGCAGGCGACTGGATTCATGTCTATGACACACAGAATAACGAATGGAACTCCCGTTGGATTTCGTATGCGTTAGTGGGAAAAGATATTCAGATTAAACCATATGATGTATTTGCGGTGAGCGTATCAGCACCAAGAACAATAAACATAGGGTGATAAAAAAATGAAAAAAATAACCACATTGCTCCTTTTTCTTATCGTCATCAGCCTGCTTCCTGCCGCTACCGCAATACCCCAGCCACAGGGTGTCGGAGGTATTGTCTACCTCAATAATGTTGCGACCAACGGACTGACCATAACACTGATAAATACCAACACTGGCGAAGAACATGTTGTGATTACGCAGAAAAACGAACAAAACCAAAACGGTTTCTACGCCGCCACATTCAGCGTCATGAAAAACGATGAGATACAAATAGTGGCAACATACAACAATCATTTTTACAGCAACTCAGTGAAAATAACAGAATACATCCCAACAATCTGGCTTAACTTATCAATCATAGCATCTGAGCCACATGACGGAGGGGACCACACCCCTCCACCAGATGCACAAGGAAACCATCCGCCATCGGCAAATTTCACATTCTTACCGTTACAACCATCAGTAAATGACACCATCGTATTCCGGGATAAATCCATAGATGCGGACAAAGACATCGTCTCATGGACATGGACAATAGATGGGGAATCAATGACCGGAAAAATCGTCACCTATTCTTTTGCAAAACCAGGGAACCATGTGGTCACGCTTGTCGTATTGGACATAAACAACTCCATGAGCATCGAACAAAAAACATTATTTATTCTGCCCATTTCAAATCAGCCAATTCCGCCAGTTATGCCAAGTAATCTCACCATTCATTTTCAGGTAATCGATAAATGGAGCAACAAAGTACCCGGTGCTATCGTGGAGATTTACAATGGCAGCGTGCTCATTGCAACAGCACATACAAATGGTACTGGTATCGTACAGACGGTCATCCCTGCCGGAACGTACAGGATACGTGTATACTACGGCACAATGGAATCGATAGATACCTATACGTTCAGCAATGATGAAACCGTGGTGTTTCTGCTCGCTCAGAAAGACACACCCAAACCACCTGAAGATAACACCCTCATTATAGCCGGAGGGGTTGGAGGCGTAATCGCCGCTATCTCCGTCATACTCATAGTCGGGAGGTTGAAGGGATGGATATAAAAAAACTGATGTTCTTGGGAGCCATAGCAATCATCGTAATAGCGGTCTTAATCATCCCGCAATCTCCAGTGAAGATATTGGGTATGCAATCTCCGATGGGCATAGGCATCTATGTGAAAAGGTCAAACGGTAGTCCTGTTAACGGTGCAACAATATCTACGGCTGGAATGACCGCTGTCACGAACGATAAAGGAATGGGTGCACTGGTTCCCATGGGTGACATAGGTTCAACCTTCACAATCAATGCAGCATATAACGGTATGACTGGCAGTGCTTATTTAGTGATAACAAGTCTAACCCCGCAGGTGGTGAACATCGTATTGCAGACAAAGACTGATTTTACGTATTCCCCGTCAACTCCCAGACCAGATGAAACAATAACATTCACCGATACATCAACAGGGCCGATAGTGTCATACGAATGGACTTTTGGTGATGTAGCCGCCATATCAAACCAAAAGAACCCAACTCACTCCTACCCCAGGGATGGAGCATACACGGTGACACATACGGTGAGAGATGATATTGGGTTAAGGACAGTAACAAAAATAATCACAGTGGCAACCCCCGTACTCACCGTAAAGACAACGCCGTCAAGCTGTTCAGTCACAGTCGGGGAAATAACCAAAGACTCCGGGACAACAGGTGCATCGTTTACTCTTGTCGCAGGGACATATTCAATCAGCGTCTCTAAAACCGGGTACGTCACGCAGACACGGACAACAATCATCTCTTACGCTAAAACAGAGACATTCACTCTATCAACAACACCGCCGGATTATTACACACTCACCGTCATAACAAAACAAAAGGATTGTTCGGTATCGGTCTGCAAATATCTTGTTTTGCCACAAGGTGAAGGCTCTCTTTCATGTGAACCACCGAAAAGCTCAGGGAACGGTTCAATCCAGTATCCCAGCATGACTGCTGGAAAATATACGGTTTCCGCTGGAAAAGAAGGGTACCTCTATAAAACAATGGTCGTTGAGTTAACGGGAAACAAAGTCATTGAGATAGACCTCTCACAAGAACAAACCCAACCGCAGAATATCTGGACATACATCTTCATAGGAGCATTCATCGCATCGTTCATCCTGATACTTGTCGTCATCATAAGGAAAAAGAAAAAATGAGAAAAAACATAATCGCCATCGGAATACTGTTCTTTGTCTTCCTTAGTGCAATCCCTATCCCGGTATCCTCTTTTGGTCAGCCCATCGGCATCGGGGGATATATCACTACAAAAGATGGTCTGCCTGTCGATAACGCATCTGTTCAAATCCGGAACACAGCAACAGGAGAACACGTTTACACCACTACAAATATTCTTGGTATGTATGGTCGGGCTATAACGGGAGACACAGGACAGAGGATAACCGTCTTGGCACAGGATAGTAACCTAGAAGGAAATAAAAACATTTACGTCAACCTTTCAAACCCGACACAATGGGCAAACATCACCATTGAAGAACAGCAGGGTGGCGGTACACAAGAGGTACCTCCGGTGGAAAATCCACCATTGCCCGAACCTGATTCTCCGCCAGAAATACCACCGCCACAGCCACCATTGTATCGGGGTGCATCAGTCTATGAGATGTATGATTTACTGAAAATAACAAGCCTCCCCAACTCAAAAAACAAGGTCACGGTAATGGTCATTGATTCAGGTGCTATATCAGACACTGTTAATGCTTTCTTAGACCCTGACCGCAACAAGACCGTTAATATGAGCAAGATAGACCTTCGTTTTACCTCTAAATATTTCAAAGATGGAATTGATGCGAATGGACACGGAAGTTTCACCAACTATGAAGTGGCGTATATCCTTCAGATGAAATGCGTCAACGCTATACAAATATCATACCGCGTATTCGGTGCCGATTCGGTTTCAACCGCTGAAATCTTGTTAGATGCATTGAAGCAAGCGGAGACAATAAAACCAGACGTCGTCAGCATATCGATTGGTGCACCAGGTAAAACCACTGATTCATTTGCAAAAGAAGTTACTAAACTTCGGGACATGGGCATCATCGTCGTCGTTGCAGCAGGGAACTACGGGTGGAACAAATACCTGCAAAAGACTGCCCCTTCAACCATCACAAGCCCTGGATTATCCGATGGTGCTATCTGCGTGGGTGCGTTTGACTACAGACAGACAAAAACATTTGCTGATGATATTATATGTAAATGGAGTAGCCGTGGACCTGTCGCAGGCGTCCCACCGCCAAAACCAGATGTGGTTGCACCCGGGGAATCCATAACCGGCATCAAGTTGGCAACTGGTTCATGGACATCAAGTGGTACATCCTTTGCATGCCCCCTTATCGCAGGTGGCACAGCCGTTGTCATTGCAAACACAAAAGAACTCTCAGACCAGGTGAAAACGCTTTACTTCTGGGATTTAGGCACCGTACCAAAAGCATACGAACAAGCATTACGCGAAAGTTGTATAGCAAAGGGAGATGAGAATGATTGGGGTGCAGGCATCCCGCAATATGACAAAGTATTGACTATCTTCACAAACAAACTTAATTATCTCATCATACAGTTCGTAGGAATTGTAGTTATCGCCATAGTTCTTGCCGTCGGTAGCGTTCTTTATGTCCTGAAAAGAAAGGCATCTCCTTGGTGGAAAAAGACCAAAACGCGGTAATGTATACGGTTTTTGTCAGTAACTATATAAAATTACATATCTATTCTATCTTTGATGGTTATGTCAAACACCATATTAACAACACGGAAACCATGGGTTCTGCTGGTGTTCGCACTGGTAGCAATCAACGCGATTGTTGCTTTTACGAGCGCCTTTGGAATCGCAGGCAACCCACTAGAGCCATTGGCAACACAACCGGCCACCTATCTACCTTCAGTAGCAACACCAGCTGCTGTAGAAGGCGTTCCCGCAGCCGCAATTAACATTGCGTCGTTGCTGTTGCTAGCCCTCAATGTGATAATCCTTTATGGATTGTCGCAGGGACACGTTTGGAGCTGGTATCTGTTGATGTTTGCAACAGCATCGTCAATAGTAACTGCCATCATTGGGGCAGTATCTGGTCAACCACTGGGTATTATTGCTCTAATCGTGAACGTGGTAATGCTTGCGGCACTCCTGAAAAAAGAAGTTGTGCAAGAATTGAACGTGGATTTGAAAATATTGCCAGCGCAAGGCGTTTGGTAATCAATTTCCACAAAGCAGCAACCTATAATTGAACATTGAGGGGCGGAATGCCCCGAAATCTTTTTCTAATAAATGTATACAGCTTTGTCGGCTATCTTTATAAATTTAAATGTTATTTGATTATTGTAGGATGTCTATAATGAAAGCAACTACTTACACGAAATGCACCGTATCTATATTACTGATTATCATAATGTCAGCCTATGCTGTTTCTGCATCAGACAACGCAATCATCAACATCCCCATGAACAACAACGCTATCGCATCAATAGTGCTTACGCCGAAATCATGGAACTTCTTTGAGTTGTTCCTCAGTTCTGAGAGTGAAACGGCTCTGAACTATTTCCTTATCGACAACAATGGAACCGTTAATGTCGATGTTTTTATAAAAGGCTCTAACTCCAGTGGATGGACGATAAACAAGATTGCCCCCGGAACTGATAATTTCTCACTGAAATATAAACTTCAATCAGGTGGAGACTGGTCTGGCATCGGACCAAGTGATGATGCATTCATCCCATCGTTGGCACATGATGAAAGCGAATACTTTGGGATGCAGATATTGATGCCAACTGCTTCAACTACTGCGGTCACCCCTCAAACCATGACGGTCACGTTCACAGCGACAGCGAACTAAGAACAGGAACAAAGTATACATTTTTTGTCAAAGTATTTATAACGCTTGGTGACAATATCATTTTTGATACCTATGCGGAAAATAATTGCAGTCCTGATTAGCCTTATATTTTTGACTGTGCTGGCACCAACTTCATTGTCCGACACAGAAGACATCAATGTCACTTTGACGCCAAGCGGCAACATCTCCATCAATGTAGACCAGCCGACATGGGGGCCATCTGTGGGCATCGGAGGCAGTCTTGCTACAGATACAGATTGGGCGAACCTTGACAATGATGGCAACGTCCAGGTCGATGTCACTGTGAATGCGACAGACACCGCAGCATGGACGCTCTCAACAGCACCTGGTCATGACTTGTTCCAGATGCAATGGGGAACAGGAACGCCGGGTGGTGAAGGAAATTTAGAACTTACCCCGAATGGTGTTTATTCTAGTAATGAATGTTGGGCCGCTTCGAGCGGTACATTAGATGAAGCTGTGGCAAGTGCTGATTCAGATTATATATCTTACGAATTTCCTGAAATGCCCATGGGTGGTGCCGAGGTTTATTTCACTATTCCAGACCATACCACGGAGACTGGGGACATTATCAATGTAACCATTTATGGATTAATGAGCACTTCTGCAATTTCTGAAACAACAATTACTAGCGTTGACCTTACAGCATCTCTTTATGTGAGCGAAGGTGCTGTCTTAGATGTAAATTTTCGTCTTAGCGATGGACAGGTACTGGCAAACAATGTTGACAACACCGAACCACAAACATATACAATGTCTTTCGACACAGACCCATATGAGCAACCTTGGACATGGGCGGCGGTTGATGCTCTGACTTTTGCGTTAGAGACGGCATCAATTACTGAAGATGGAACGTTGTATGTTGAATATATGTATGCAACGGTGTACTATGACATTTATGAGGAAGTTTTACCGATAACTGCTCTTTATGATTCCAGTGGTGACTGGTCCTATACAAATAGTTCATTGTTGGAATCAGCAGCGAGCAACGACAGCGATTACGTCTCTGCGGATTTTAATGACGAAGGACCGGTTGTACCATGGATAACATTTGACCTCTTAGACCCCACCCCATCAGGATTTGTCGTAGGAGAAACAGCCTTCTGTGCACAGAACGCTTCTGATGCCCAAGAGGGATTGCCCGCAGCATCTGTAGGGGAGATTTCCAATGTAGACCCTCAATATTTTTCACTTGCTGGTCAATACAGAGGCATGGAAGATGTACCTCCATATGATTACTATTATCGTGATTGGACGTGGGGTGACATTGATAATATCATCATCAGCATGGTTTCAAGGTCCGCATTTGGTGGTGGTACGGTCTATTGTGACCATTTCTTTGCCAGGGTTTATTATGAAACACCAGCCGGTGTTACATGGACAGATATAGCACTTACACCAACATCATTCGTCAACAATCTTGCCTGGGACCAATCACAGGACTTCGGTCTTCAGGTATTCATGCCAACATCAACTTCTTCAAGTGCAAACCAGACATCCACCATTACGTTCACGGCGACAGCAGACTAATAATGTATACCGAAATGTCGAATAGTATATTAATCGAAAAAGCAATAACAATGTTTGTTAATTGACGTGCACGACGGAAAAAGAACATAAATCCTACTATCGTGCGGGGTAAGACTAAACAAAAAAGGTGAAATAAAATGAGAAAACTAATAGCGATTTTAATCGCAACCGTAATGGCTTGTACATTCGTACCACTTGTTGGGGCACATCAAGACACAATCGTTGTCACTCTGACACCGAGTGGAACTGTTAACATCGACGTCACACCAGGAACTTGGAATGGTGCAGGAGCAACTATCGGCAGTACCGGTACATCTGGTGCAACTGATTTCAATCTGTCAAACATCGGGACAGTCCCTGTTGATGTGACTATTGAAGCAATAGACACCACAGCCTGGGAACTCGACATCGCAACACCGGCACACGACCAGTTCACACTTGCATTCAACGTGAGTGTCGCTGGAACCTGGACGCACTTCGATGAAACACCAGTAGCTTTCATTGGTGACCTCCCCGTGAGTGCAGAGGCACAAAACTGGGCGTTATTCGCTCTTGAAGTCGAAATGCCAACATCAACGTCAACCAATGCAGCCCAAGAGACGACAATTACCTTCACAGGCACAGCAGCCTAAATCAAGCAACATCAACGCTAAACCCCCTCTTTCCTTCTTTTCCCTTTTTTTGGGTAATTTGAGGGAAAAAGGTGAGCCAGTGACATTGACGAAGCAGAGCGGTATCTCTGCAAAACCAAACTTAAAAGAAGGAAAAAAAATGAAACAAATAACGGCATTCATACTTGCTTTTGCTGTATTGATGTCTTTTATCCCTGTAGTGGGAGCGGACAACACAGCAACAATAGACATAACTCTTAACAATTCTGCAACAGCTTCTATCAATGTAACACCTACCACATGGGGTCCAACCGCAGGCATCGGCGAGACACAAGAAACAGACAGCGGTCATTTTGTATTAGCAAATAACGGTACCGTCACCGTGGATGTCACCATAAAGGGAAGCAACACCACAAATGGATGGTATCTTGGTACTTCACCAGAGCACGATACATTCCACATCCAATACAATCTTACAGTTGCAGGTTCATGGCAAAATATTCTAATAGCGGAAGCACCGTTTGCCACCACATTATCACCTGTTGCTGGGATTAACACCTGTGCTTTTGATTTGAAACTGGAGATGCCGACATCATCAAGCAACGATGACCCGCAAGTAACGCAGGTAACATTCACTGCAACCGCGAACTGAAGACAGACACACCTGTCTACTTTTTTTCTTTTTTTCTAATCCATAACCTTTATTAATCAAAACACGTATTCTACATACATGAAAATAATACCGGCACTAACCGTAGTTTTCATGCTATTTTTACTTGTTACACCACTGGCAAGCGCATGGGCAATAAACCCGGCAAAATGGATTTTCTACATGAAAGAGGAATATGAGATAAAGCCAATAACATTCGACCTTTCGCTGACAAACAATGAAACAGCCCCAATCACCATACAACTGTCGATAATGGACCCGGAATACCTCTACGAAGGGAATACGCCAATACCTGATAAATCATGGATTGAAATAAGCAGCGCGGGTACTGTTGAAGTCCCTGCTAATTCAGAGATAAAAGTGCCCATAATGATAAACATTCCCGCAGAATACACGATAGAAGAAACAACATATTCCAATTACAATAAATCCTATGAGGCATGGATATTAGCCGACCAGACAGCAGGACCCGGGAACATACAGGTAGATTACCGATGCAGATGGATATTCCAGACACCAGACCGATACGTCCCCCTGAGCGAACGACCAGGCTACATCAATTATCCACTCTACATCATAATCATCGGCATCATACTGTTTGCGGCGGTTGCATGCTATTATCTGTATACACGTCGCTCTCAAAAGCCAAGTTCGACTAGAACACCAAAACATAAACAGAAGAATAAAGACGATGACATTTTCAAGTAGTCAAAAATGTCTTGGATTATTGTTCGCAATCATCACTGTTGTAATCTTGATTGTTACAATATCGTACTTACTTGGATGGTGAAGTTTTAGCTTTCAGTTCTTCCAATGCTTCACGTGCCTCTGACATGGTCATCGGTTGTATGCACTGTTCAAAACCGCTTTGGTTGGTTGATTTCTTCAAGCATCCCTGTATTGTATCCAGTTTTTTTTCTAAATCCATTACCATATTTTTCACGTCCTATATTAATTTCTCAAAAGATACCCATTTAAGGGCTGTTGTTTCCGGGACTGCACGCATCACCGTATTGTTGACGACTGATATCAGCAAAACACCAAAATCTTGCCATTCAGTACCTGTCTGCGTGGTCACCGAAATAGTTTCATTGAAAAGATACCCATGACCAAGTTCAATGGTGCCTCTGTAAAATTTGATGACATCCCCTGTCTGGATGATGTTGACATCGTAGGTTTGTTTTACCTGAAGGTCCATCCCTACTTCTATTACCTGCCAGTTGCCGGTGATGTTATCTTGTGTCAATGGGTTGTTTTTTGCTGTACATCCGCAGAGTACGATGAACATGACTGGTAATAAAAAAAGCGACAAAGTGCCCCTATTCGACATGAACCGTAGATGGTCACGCGAATTATATAGCTTTTGATTGGTTGGTTTTGTATACTTTTTTGTCAGTAACTTTATAATAACAAACGCTGATTTACTTTTAAGGGTGAAACAACCTTGAAGTACCTTCGGTCAGTAATTGCGATACTGTTAGTAGTAATAGTATTTTCTATGTCTGTCGGAGCAGAAGAGGAACAAACACTGGACATCAAATCAGAGTATTACGGACCATTATGGGATATCACTCATAATGGTGTCACAAACTATCTTGATATTTCATCATTAGCATCCCATTATGGAGAAACCGGTTCATATAATTGGATACGGGATGATATAAACGATAACGGAAAAGTGGACTATTTGGATGTTTCTTCCCTTGCATCACATTATGGGGAAGTATGGATTGTATAGGAGAATAAGAAGATGAAAACAAAAATATTAAGCACGATAGTAATTTTGACGCTGGTGGCAACAATTTTTATCCCATTCATAATGAGAGTTTCAGCCGAAGGACCAAACTACATGGGATATACCCCAATAGAAAAAGATGTCACCATCGGTGATACATTCAGATACGACGTCTACGGTGACATTCATTGGCAAATAGACACCATAGCCGCAGACAACATGACTTTCTTACCTGCTGGAAGAGTAAACTATACAAACACTGCACGCGGAAACTTGTTTAATCCAGATGAAGAAGTCATGTTTCAGAAACCCGGTGGGGCGGGAATCCAGAACTCAAAGGGTTATGCAAAGCCTTTTGTATGGGCAATGGATGGTGTCGCATATCCCAGAGTGAATAATACGAATGCCACTGCTTTTAACATCACATGGCTCGCTATAAATGTGGGTGCTGTCACATTCACGATTACTGAAGGTGGAACTGGAGACAATGCCATTGACCCGGGTACAACAAAATATACGGGGCTTGTTCGGATTCATCCGATGGCACCAACTGTATTTACAGCAACACCATTTAATGCTCAAAGGATTGATTTAGCTTGGACAAAACAGACTGCAATGGATAAAACATTGATTAGATACAAAACCGGTTCAAACCCGACAAGTGTCACAGATGGAACATTTTTATATAATGATACCAGTTCATCAACAAGCCAAACGGGCTTAGACGGGGGAAGCCACATTTACTATTCAGCATGGGGTTGGAACGATACCGCAGGATATTATTCACTTACCTACGGAACTGCCGATGGGGAAACAAACAACCCGCCATTGTTCTCAGGTGAAAGCCCTTCAAATAACTCAATAAATGTCGATAAGAACCGTGCAACTGTCAGCGTTTACATTTCCGATGCAAACGGCGATACATTTGACTGGACCATTGAAGGGGAATATGTAGCATCAACATCTGATAATGATGCAACAAATGGAACAAAGACCGCTTCACTTACCACGCCATTACCATATGGAACTGTTGTCTACTGGTTTGTAAATGCAACTGATGGCACCGATACGACAAATGCAATCTATCAGTTCACTGTTCGTGATGAATATGCACCAACAGCACCGACTGGTTTCGATGCGACAACCTTCAGCAGAACTGAAATAGACCTTACCTGGACAAAAGGAACAGGAGCGGACAAAACTTATATCGTAGCTAAACTTGGTACTCCCCCAACAAGCAGAACCGATGGTATAAACGTCTGCAATAGCACATTAACAAGTGTACCGTTCCCAGGTCTTAACCCAAGTGAACACTGGTATTTCAGAGGATACTCTTGGAATGAAACTGATGCTGTCTACAGCATATTATATGGTTCAGATGACGCAACAACAGATGGAAACCAATTGCCTGACTCATTCAGCAGTGAACACCCAGCGAACGATAGCGACTACACAAGCGTCTACAATGAATACCTTAACATTACTGTATCAGACCCTGATAGTGATGGAATGACCGTTTACTTCTATTGGGCAAACGGAACGTCAATAGCATTTGATACTATCGCAAGTGGCGGTCAAGCAAGCATTTTCTTACCCGATTACGTAGACCCCGATTGGCTTATCCATAACAACACCTATCAATGGTATGCCCGGGCAAACGACGGTTTCGGAGAATCACAAAGCGGAATATACCGGTTCCATACGTCGATGGCATGGGATATCACTGAAAACAGATATGTGAACTATCTTGATGCCAGCGCCCTCGCAAGCAGTTACGGTCTTACTGGACCATCTGGATGGATTGGGGCAGATATCGACGAAAGTGGAGCAGTCGGCTATCTTGATGTATCAAGTCTGGCAAGCCATTACGGTCTGGGGCCGTATGGCGGAATATGGTAAACAAATTGTGAGCAGATGAACAAAAAGACGACAGCGATAACCATAGCAATATTGCTACTTTCTAGCCTCCCATTAGGTTATGCCATGGTCAAAGGTGATGGTACCTTTGACCCTCTGACAGACAACCTCATGGGTTTTTCTGAACCTACACATGTGACGTACGGACAAACATTCCGTTACGATGTATATGGCGATATCCATTGGCCAATCGATACCATAGCCGCAGACAACATGACTTTTTTACCCGCCGGAATAATCTATTATAGCGATACGGCTAAGGGAAGCCTATTCAATGACAGTCATACCGCAATATGGATGGAACCCACAGGGGACGGTATACAAAATACAAATGGGTACGCTAAGCCCTTTGTATGGTCTATAGATGCACAACTCTATCCGCGTCTTAATGATACAAATGCTTCTGCATTCAATATCACCTGGACGGCAAACAATTGTGGTGTGGCGACACTAACCATTGTTTCCGGTGGTACTGCAAGCGACGGCATCGACTACGGAACGACAAAACTACAGGGAACAGTTTACGTTCATCCACGTTTTCCAACAGGATTCACAGCGACACCCATCAGTCCGAACAGGATTGATTTATCATGGACTACATATACATCTATGGACAATACTCTTGTGCGATGGAAAACAGGTTCAAACCCGACAAGCGTCACCGATGGTACATTACTCTATAATGGTACAGATATTGTGGCATCTCATCTTGGATTAAGCCCTGGGGACCATATTTACTATTCAGCATGGGGTTGGAACGATACCGTCGGCTATTATTCATTGACCTATGATATCGGAGATGCAACAACATTGCCGTCTGGAAATAACCCCCCAGATGCACCCACGCTTATCCATCCACCAGACGGTTCACTATATGAATCTGTTTATAATCAATACCTTAATGTTCATATAACCGATGCGGATGGAGACGCCATGGATGTTAGTTTCTATTGGGAAAACGGCACCCTTATTCACACGATAATGGGTGTAACAAACGACACAGATGCAAACCTTTCAATTCCTTCTTATGTGACACCTGCTTGGCTTCAGCATAAAAACCAGAAAACAGAAGGCTACGGCTGGTATGTGAATGTTTCAGATGGAACAGAATATATAATCGGTCCAACATGGCATTTCAATAATTCATACGCATGGGATATAGATGAAAATGGAGCCGTGAGTTATATTGATGCAAGTCTCCTTGTATCACACTATAGAGAAGCAATCAGCCCTGGTTCAATCGGAGCAGACATTGACGATAATGGTGTCGTGAACTATATAGATGCATCACTACTTGTCACTCACTATCGTGAAAGTTATTCACATTAAATAAGGTGAAAAAAAATGAAAGAAAAACTCATAGCAATAATCTTGCTGATAATGATGACCATATCGTTCCCGCTTGTTGGTAGTACCGACAAAGGAACTTACGGTCCGATGGTAGACAACGTCATGTATTTTAAAGATTCACCAAAGGATGTTACAATAGGTGAAACATTCAGATTTGATGTCTGGTGTGATGTTAATTGGCCTATAAATACAATTGCTGTCGACAATCTCACATATCTTCCTGCGGGCATCATTAATGATAATCAATTATCCATCGCGACATCGAAAGGAACAATATTTAATGATGATTATACTGCTTCTTTTGTCAGGGCATCTGATATACACGATAGTGCTGGGTGGGCGGCTTATTGGTTGTGGACAATTGATGCTCTACCACCAAATCCACCACCTGTAAATGACACAGATGCATCGGCATTCAACATACGGTGGAATGCAGTTAGTTGTGGATTAGCCACCCTAACCATTGCGGAAGGTGGAACAGCAAACGGAAGTGATTATGGTACCACAAAATTAACTGGAATTGTTAGAGTGCACCCTGCTGTAACTTCTGGTTTTGACGCCTCTCTCTCAACACCAACTCTTGTCTCATTTTCTTGGTCAAAGGGAGCCGGAGCCGTAGATACAGTTATTCGGGCAAGTCAATCGGGTTATCCAACTGAAACAACCGGAACAGAGATTTATAACAACACTGGGACATCAACGACACATGCGATAGGGGCTGGAGAGCATTGGTATTACACTTCCTGGAGTTACGGTGGCGGTTTGTACAGTCTACTAACTCAAACAGACCAAGTTCAATCTAATGCACCCCCGACATTTGGTACACCCTCACCAGCAAATGGAACCGGCGGACAAAACCCCGCACTTACATGGTCTATTCCAATCAATGACCCTGAAGGGAACACCTTCAATTATCAAATACGCTGTAGTAATGGGCAAAACACCGGTCTTATAACTGGACAGACAAATGGAACGAAATCAATAAGCCTCACATCGCTAGCATATTCAATAACATATACAGTATGGGTAAATGCCACTGACCCCGCAGGGAGCGGAATATTATCGGAAGCATGGTATACCTTTGATACAAAAGCGAATGTTCCACCAACACAAACTACCCCAATCCCTGGCAATGGGACAACAGGCACACTTCAAACATTATCATGGAGTATCACATTAACAGACCCAGATGACCTTATCACATGGACAATACAATGCGACAATGGACAACAGACCAGTGGGACAAATACCGCATCGGGTTCAAAATCCCTTTCACTTTCAGGTTTAGCACCATTGACGTGGTATAAGGTATGGGTGAATCTCACTGATGGAATAGCATGGTCAAGAGCATGGTATCGTTTCCAGACCGCAGATAACACTCCACCCGTATATGGAACGCCATCACCAGCAGACGGTGCAATTGACAGACCTCTTTCCTTAACCTGGTCTATACCGATAACAGACGACCAAGGTGATTATATAACATGGTATCTCTCATGTAGCAACGGTCACACAAGCTCTGGCAGTGGACCTGGAAGTGGTACAACCGCATCAATCGTATTGACCGGCTTGGATTATCTAACGACTTACACCGTATGGGTAAATGCAACAGATGCAACCGGAAGCGGAGGATGGACATATGACTCATATACCTTTACGACCCTTGCAAACCAACCACCGGACGTACCCACAATCATCGTGCCATCAGACGGACAGACAAACGTAGACCCAAATATTCAGCATCTGCGGGTGTTTGTGACTGACCCTGAAAACCATGATATGACTGTAGAATACTTCTGGGGGAATGGTACCAGTATTGGTACAGAGGTAGGTGTGAAAAGTGGATATATCTCACAATTGCACATACACGACCTTCTTATTGAATACACCAATTATTCATGGTATGTGAATATAACTGATTCCCATGGTGCTTGGACAAGAGGACCTGCGGGAGCACCAGTAAACAACTGGACATTCCAAACAGGCGGTAAAAGGGTTAAAGGCGGGCAATTTGGTCTAGAAAATGAACTTCTTGTCTTAGTATTGTTCGAATATACGCCGATACCTGGCGCAGTCATCACCATTTACCAAACAAGTGTTGCACAAGGGGTGCAGACGCAGGGAGCGGTTGTTTCGATAGCCGCAACGGATTCTGGCGGTATACGACAATTTGACCTACCTGATGGAACCTACATGCTTGATGTAAAAGCACCTGGTTACAAAGTATTGACACAGACAGTCACTGTCGCAACCGACCAATCAATCATAGTGAACCTTGAAAAAACAGTAAGTGAACTGGGATATTGGTTAATCCTCATCATAATCCTCATCATTGTTGCGTTTCTGGTGACTATCCTGACAAAACGGGAAACAATCGGCGAAAGAATGGGATTAATCATCGTCGTACTACTAAATGTCAGTGCCATCGTCCTTTCGCTCCTATTCTGCTGGCCACTTATGATTGTGGGTATACTACTCTTCATAGTTGAGGTCCTATGGTTATTCGGCTACGTTGGAAAATAATTCCAATCGCCATACTTGTTTCTTTAATCTGCCCGTACTTTATAGTAGCGGATGCAACACCCTCTACGAAAATAACGGTATACGTAACATTTTTATCGGATGGTTTGAATGTCCATCAGAACGTGGAAGTGCCGGATGGATACACATTCAAATCGATAAACCCAAATCAGTATACCATCGTAAGGACACCGGATGAAAAACCATTGGCTACATTTTCAACAACAGGCTCTACTTTTGACACCTCAACAACAGAGCTTGTATACTATGAGCCATTTTATTGCGATGTCGTTAAAAAAGGAACGCATCAATATGTCGACATCTTCGTCCCATCGAAATCATATCAGGGGGACTATCGTTTAGAACCAATAAAATACGTTTTTGCAGTAACCTACGAACAACAATCAAGCATACCGACTGCACCGATTTCTCCGATGACATCCTACGAATATCTCATCATAACATCATCGGCACTATGGGATACTTTCAATAACAATTTCAAGGATTGGAAACTGGCGAACGACCCGAAAATAACAAACATATTAATCACAAACGTATCGGACATCATCAATATGCCCCAATGCTGGGTGAATGGCACATATGGTGATGCAAAGAACGCTTCACAGGGCAACCATTGGATACCAAACGGCAAGGAAATAAAAAGCAGCTACAGTCTCTTTAACGACACCCAATGCAAAATAAGGAACTACATCAGATATTGCTATGACACATATTGCACACAATACGTGCTTCTTGCAGGGAACAGAGACAACGTCCCTGTGCGTCAAATATGCAGTTATTCCCATAGCGGACCAGGCGGGGGATGGTATAACGACACATCTCATTCTTCAGACATGTATTATTCCTGCCTTGATTACAGCATGAACAACAATACCAATAGTCTCTGGATGGAAAACGATTTTGCACCAGGCATCTATTGGGCTTCAGTATCTGATTGGGATGAGATTGACTGGGGTTTTGATGTTACCGTTGGTCGGCTGCTCGTTTCATCAACCACAGAGGCGAACCTATGGATAACGAAAGACAAAGAATACGTCAACGGCAACGACTATTCAAAGGGTAACTACCTTCAGAATAACATCATTGCAGGGAAAGACCCCAGCAACAACATAGACCCTTACGTCTGGGAACAAATCCGCGATGAATTCCCATCCAATTTCTCATTCATCAACAATTACACCATCACGCTGGGACAATGGGGTGTGATGGACGATTACTGCAATGGTGCAATACCTCCCTATGACGGGATAAACATCCTTTATCATTCTGGACATGGTGGGAGCGAAGCCCCGTATGCTGCATCAAACCTCAACAACAGCCTGAAAGCGAATTTCTTTTACACCGAAGGGTGCAACACTGCTGAATATGGCGACAGCTCAACAGGGACGATGGAAACACTCATACAAGACGACGGCGGTCCCATGGCGGCCATAGGTAACAGTGCTTACGGGTGGTTCGTAGCATCGACATGGTACAGTGAAATAATGTTCCGTGAGATGTTCAACACCGGCAACGAACTCTGTTTCGCAAAAGCAAATGATTTATCCCGTGAAGAAATCGGTCATGCATATCATTCTGTCTGCCCGATGTTGGTGAAAGAACTCAACTTTTTTGGAGACCCTTCACTTGAATACAAGTGGTACAACCCTGAACCTCAGAACTTCGCACCAGTGCTAAGCGGTGAAAATCCAGCCAACGGTACCATCGGCAGAAACACGTCGTTCCCATGGACTGTATATATCGGAGACCAAGATGAAGATTTGATGCAATGGTCTATCGAATGCAACAACAGTCAGGTGAATTCAGGGGCATCCTACAACACAACGATAAACATTGACCTAACAGGTCTTTCCTATTCAAAACAATACATGGTCTGGGTGAATGTTTCAGATGGCACCACATGGACACGCTCATGGTACACATTCACCACTAAAGACATGCCGCTCATGACACCTGAGAACAACTCAGACTATGAAAAGGTATACAACATGTATTTTAATTATACTGCTATAAAAGACGGAGATTGCGACTTTTATTGGGGGAACTCTTCATATATCGCAACCTTCCACGATGCCACAATAGGTGAGATGGCAAGTATTTATCTGCCTGATTACATCGACCCTACTTGGCTTTCTCACGATACAACATATCAATGGTACATCATTGACAATGGGACGCAAAGCCCAACCTATGAATTCCATACATCTAAACCATGGGACACCAATGAAGACAGAACTGTAAACTATCTTGATATGAGCGTTATCGGAAGCACATACCGACAAACAGCTGCCCCGGGTTCAATCGGAGCAGATACCAACTCAGATGGCGTAATAAATTATTTAGATGCTTCAGCAGTGGGAAGCCACTACCGCGAAACCTATTGAAAAACTTTATATTATAGTCTCTTGTTTAGATAATTATGAAATATATAACTATATCTATATTATTCCTTTTGGTGTTTTCAGCAGTTGTCTCCGCACAAGACACAACCATTGAGATGCAACCACCAGAGATAACAGTTGATTCAGGTCAGACATTCAACGTGTCATTATATGTGACCGCAAACCAAGTCGTAAACACTGTTGCGACAGACCTAATCACATGGGACAAGAACGTGTTGGAATGCCTCTCCGTTCGACAGGGCGGTCTTTTTCCAGATACCGTCATATGGATTCAGGGGACAATCAACAATGAGAACGGCACCATCAAGAGCATGGTGTGGGGTTCGCAACTGACAACAAACTCATCCGGGACATTCGCAATCCTGACATTCAAAGCCAAATCAGGTACAACGGATATAGTGATAGACCCAGAAAACTATGGCGTAGCAAACGATGGCATCGCACTGAACCGGTCTATTCTCAACGCTTGTACGGTAACAGTAATCGGAGGCGCAAGCATATTCCCAACAAATATCACAGTACCCCCCTCTTTTGGATATTTGATAGTATTCATCATTTTAGTCATCGTAATCAGTGCAGTAGTCATCCTGTTCTGGAGAAAAAGAAAAAAAACTAAACCTGGAAAACGGGGCATACCTGAAAAATATGACGACATTTTCGGATAGTTTTTGAACCAGTAAGTATACTCATTTTGTCGCTATCTATTTAACGACAGAAACAATATATTCCCTTGGATGAAATATAGACGATTCAGAGTCTTCGACATAATACTTGTAGTGCTAACATTATTATTCTCAGTTGTAATTACAAGCGGTGATATCACGATTAATTATCATTCTGATGATGGCCCGTTCGACCCGATGGCATCACCAACAGCGACTACAGAAGAGGCAACAGGTGTTGCAGGTTATAATGCGACCTTGCAAGGAACCCTTACAAGCGATGGCGGTGAAAGTTGCATCACTGGTTTTGAATATGGTCTTGATACATCATACGGAACTAATGTGACGACGTTACCTACCTACATTTATGCTGGTGGAGCAACAACTCTGAAGATATTCAAATATTGGGTCTCAAATATGACCAAGAACGCGGAGACAGTGTCCTATGGTGGCATCATCTACGCTCTTGCTGAGGATGACACCTACATCTATGCTGGTGGAGCAACAAATTTTATGGTAAAGCAATATTACAAATCCAACATGACTTTGAAAGCAAGCTCCGCGTCTTACGGGGGTACTATCTACGCTCTTGCTGAGGATGATACCTACATCTATGCTGGCGGGGCAACAAATCAGTCAACGAAGCAATATTACAAATCCAACATGACTTTGAAAGCAAACACCGTATCCTACGGCGGGGACATCAGAGCGATTGTTGAAGATTCAGAATATATCTATGTTGCCGGTGTCCTAACAAACAGGGTGCGCCAATACTGGAAATCAAACATGACATATAAAGCACAGACGGTGGCGTTGTTGCCCGGAGCAGCCAGCTACGGTCTTGCAGAAGACGAAAATTATATTTATGTGGGTGGGGAGACAAATTTAGTCAGCCAATTCTGGAAATCCAACATGACCTGGAAAGCAAACACATCGACATCATATGGAGACATTGTCAAGGTTATTGCTATCGACGATACCTACATCTACGTTGGTGGCGGGACACAGATGACGGTGAAACAATACTGGAAGTCGAATATGACATATAAGGCACAGACACCGTCCTATGGTTGGACCACTAACTCTATTGCCGTGGATAGCACTCATCTCTACGTTGGAGAAACAACAGGGAACACGGTGCGGCAATACTATAAATATAATCTGGCATTGAAGGCAAGCACAGCATCCTACGGGGGAGCCACCAATGCTATTTCATCATTAACTGAGAAATACGCAACAGGATATACTTTTTCTTTCAATTCAACGGGGTTGACACCATTAACCACCTATCATTACCGGGCATACGCAATCAACAGTGCTGGAAAATCAGTGGGTGACGACAAAACATTCACCACCACATCAACAACGCCGATTGTCACGACAAACAGCGCAACAGGAATAACTTCAACAAATGCTACGTTGCAAGGCACCCTTACACAAGATGGCGGAGAACCATGCAATGTGTCATTCGAATATGGAATCACCACAAGTTATGGTACGAACTCTACCATTCAGACGAACAAATTAAAAGACGCAATATTTTCCTTTGATGCAACAGGATTGATACCACTACAACTCTACCACTACAGAACATATGCAAACAACAGCATTGGCGGTGTCACCGGAGAGGACAAAACATTCACTACTTTGAACCCACCCATAGTTTACGTGGATGATGATGCCGCACCGGGCTGGTATGATGTTGCACATGTTCATACCATTCAACAAGGTGTCACCAATGTGTCAAATGGCGGAACGATATATGTCTACGGGGGTACATACCCTGAAACACTTGTCAGTTCTTCGTACATTACAATCGCCAGTAAAAATTTAACAATCATCGGTGAGCAAGCAGATATGCCAAAGATTCGTCCATTGATGTCTAATTCATCTGCACAGAATATTTTCTTGTTCAGTGGAAGCGGGTATACGCTCACCTTGCAATATCTCAACATATCGAATTATTGGGGTGGCGGTACAACCGCTCTCAACAACGGTATATCCATGCCTGCCCAAAACAATCTTATCGTTGACAACTGCATCTTACATGACGTAAATCAAATAATGACCTGTTATGGAAATACCACCTTGACGAACAGCACCGCCTATAACTTCAAATATTATGTCTTTTACGGAACATGGTCTGGCGCGACATATGGTTTAGAACTAATCTGCAAATACAACACTTTTTATGACTCAGTATTCACGGTTTGGAGCAGTAGCAGTGCAATCATAAAACCAAGATATGGTCACTGGTACGGTGATATATCCTACAACTATCTTGCCGGTGGGCGGATTGGAATATGGATTGACCCTGAACCAGGATTAGTGTGTAAATTCGGCGGCAACTGGACAATAGCACACAATACAATCGACAGCAGATACAACCCTGCAAATTCAGATAACATATCACAGGGGATATCATTTACATCTATCACCGGTAATTTCGATAAAATTGATTGCCGTGACAACATCATCAACGGTGCAAATCACTATTCGATTTATCATGGCGGTTTTGTCACTGGTGAACCAGTTGCCACAAACACCATCGTGAAGAACAGCATCTTCAACAATTCATATTGGTTGTATTTCCCATATGCCCCCACTTTCGAACAGAAAAGATTCCAATGGAATGGGACGGGGTATTCAGAAGGTATCAACTATACTGCGGGTGAAATCCATCCAGTTGCAGGATGGACCAATACATCAACCCCTGGATATATGTTCGACTTCCAGAGTTGCAGCATCACAGACCCGATGTTCAACCTGACTGGTGCACCAGGGGCAGAATATTGGGGGCTTCGATACGGTTCACCAGCGGTGGGAACAGCATCTGATGGCGGAAACATCGGTGCATGGCAGGGAACACCTACAGGGGGCGCATCAAACCAACCACCCTTATTCTCCAATGAAACTCCATCGAATGGGTCTGCCGGTCATGCTATTTCTTTCAATTGGAATATCACGATACAAGACCCCGATTCTGCTACATTTAACTGGACTATCGAAAGCAGTAACGGCGACAGCAACTCCCTGAACGACGATACGAACGGCTCTAAAGAATTGACTATCTCTGGTCTTTCCTATTCAACAAGTTACACGGTATGGGTCAACGCAACAGATGGCACCGACTGGACAAGGGAATGGTTTACATTTACAACGATGGATAACACACCGCCATCTTTCGGAACACCAACACCGACGAACGGTTCAACTGACCAAGAAATCTCATTGACCTGGCAGATACCAATTAACGACCCGAATGGTGACCTCTTGGATTGGTCGATAGAGTGCAGCAATTCAGATGTCAACTCATCAAATGGAGATTCAAACGGCTCAAAGGAATTGGATATATCTGGTCTATCCTATTCAACAGAATACACCATCTGGGTAAATGCAACAGATGGAACGAATTGGACACGACAATGGTTCACATTTACAACCCGTGGCGGGACGATGAGCATCTACATAAACCAGACTGGTTGGAACGCAAACTGTCTTTCTGGAGAAAATGTATCGACAGTTCGTGATTGGGCTTTGTTACAGAACACTGGTGACCTGGCAGTCGATGTATCCATTGAAGGTACAAACACAACAGCATGGTCCCTAGAGGCATCACCGGCCCATAACCAATTCAAGATGCAATGGGGCGCGGGAGATGCCAACAACAGTGAGAATTTCACTATCGTCATCCTTCCAGATACCCAACATTATTTTTACTCTGAACCAGCAAACGATATTTTTACAGACCAGACACAGTGGATTGTTGAAAACAAAGATAAATTGAATATCGTCTATGTCGGGCAGCTCGGTGACATCATCGATGGCGTCGCTGGTCAATGGGAACTAGCAAACGAATCCATGAGCCTCCTTGAAAATCCAGTGACCACGGGACTACCTGATGGAATACCGTACAGTTTGATACCTGGAAATGGCCATGAGGTTGCACCGGGATTCAATTCTATTTTTGGGTTTGGTCGATTTCTAAACAGAAGTTATTACGGGGGGCATTACGGAGACACAAACGATAACAACTATGTGCTGTTCAACGCTTCCGGCAGGGGTTTCATCGTAGTCGGTCTTCCATTCGATGAGGAAGCACACCCCGACCAGCTCTCATGGGCGAACACTACTCTGCAAAACTATACAGATAGACGTGCCATCGTCATTTCCCATTATATTGTTGATAACGGGGCATTTTCTACACAGGGTCAGGAAACCTATGATGCCCTGAAGTACAACCCTAATCTTTTCCTGATGCTGAGTGGTCACACCAAGGGTTATTCAAGCAGAAATGATACTTACGCTGGAAATAGGGTGGATTCATTGGAATCTGATTTCTCAGGTTTGTACGGTCACCCGGACGCACAGTCAGGTTTTCTGCGTATAATGACATTTTGCCCAACAGAAAATAAAATAGAAGTCACAACGTATTCTCCGCATCGTGACCTTGATGGACTATCCCCTTGGTATATGAACGATAGTGCAAATAAATTCACATTAACGTACGATATGACGGAAGACGATGCAAACTGGACAAACATCGGAACATCACCAACATCTTTTATCGGCAATCTTGCCTATGGAAATTCACAACCCTTCGGTCTTAAACTATTCATGCCAACATCCTCAAGCACCACAGCAACACAGACATCAACCCTCACGTTTATTGCGACACCAAGCTAAAGGAGAAAAAAATGGGATTAACACTACAATGGGCAGTACGATGCAATGACAAAGAATGCATCCAGCGTGTTTACGAAGGTCTGAAGAAAATTGATGAGACATTCATTGTCAGAAAACACGGTGACAACATCCTTGCCTGCACCGGTGAGAAAAAAGAAAGTCTATGCATCAATCTCACTTTTGAGCCATGGGAAAAGGCGTTAAAGCAATCATATGTGATGAAAAAGATGAAGTTCAAGCTACTTGGCTTTGGCGACCCTGTATTCGACGGTGAAGGGCCATTTGGTCATAACATCCCCGAAAAAATGATGAAGCTCATCGACGGCAGAGAGGGCAGATGCGAATGGATGACAAACGAAGGGGAGACCAATCTTGGCGAACGTGGTTATCAGACCGGGAATTTCATAAAAACCCAGTATCGCGGCATCGAAGAACACCTCAAGACCTGTAAGATAATGGATGCCATCCGGGCAAATGCAGACAAAGCCATAATAGGTGACGATGGCCACTACTGCGGAGAAGGCGACAAGCACGACATGGCAACCCTCATGGACAGTTTTGAAGAATATACTAACCTGATGGTGAAGATAGGGGATAATCTGCGTAAATCAGGGTGGACTGACAATCAGTTAGGCGGTGAGGGCGAAAAGACACGCCAAAGGGTGAAAGGCGTACAGGAAAACGATTTAAAATATATAGTAGACCAAGCAAAAAAGAAATACCCTCCTGAAAAACATGGCGGATGCTATGTGGCAACTCGCTGGATAAAAGAGAAAATACCTGAGATGAAGGAACACACATTCCAGATAGAGAACATGACACATTGCATTGGGATACTGCCCGATGGCCGTGTAGTCGATACGCAACTCCACCAGATACTCTTTATCCGTAAACTATCCTTGTTAGAAGACTTAATCTTGCATAACCGTTCAATATTCACGAAAGAGGAATACAAAAAATTGTTCCCGGAGTCAAATCTGTAATGTCGAAGCAATCAAAAAAAGAATGGGAAGAGAACATAAACAGATTTATAAAATCAGATTCACGGACACGTTTTAAATATTTGACACCAGATGTAAAAGATGCGATGCATGCCCTTGACCAGATTAAAGCAGTCGATGGTAAAACCCCTTTTAATACCCACCCTCAACTGGGCTTGCTTGCAGGGGCGATAATAGAAAAACGGTTTGGCGTGGGAGACCGATGGGATAAAAACTATGAATACAGGATTTTTGTAAAAGAATCATTACTACACGAAGAAACAAATTACAGCAACCAACCGATAATGGGGGAACATGAATGGATGGCTGTTGAGGCATATGCTGTAGAGGAAATCGGTATCAAAGAGGATATTGTTTACAAAGGAAACCTATTCAGAAAAGACTACGTCGGATGCAGTAAACGAATGGGTTGCATAAAAAGATGGAGTGCCTCTGACGGCTCCGGGAGTTCAATGGATATTGACAACATATGCAGAGCAAAATGCCAGGATGGGGCCGCAGCAAAAACTGGTTTTTTCACCAAAGCAGAAGTTGAACATTTCAGGAAAATCAAGGATGCTTTTGTCTAACAAAAAATAAAAAAGATAGGTGCCATCAAGTCACATCGCAAGGGAACCACCGATTTTAATCGGTGGGGGAATCGCGATATCCTCCTTTGTTTTAAATTTATGCGAAAGCCAGTTTATTTTTGTTATGGCTTTTCGTATCCGTTTCTCA
>Ga0315273_10000065_pt1 | contig 90332 bp, 119 predicted proteins | sample YL17G02_0_MG_FD_205753 | JGI IMG/M metagenome (GOLD analysis project Ga0315273, IMG submission 205753) | Sediment microbial communities from Yellowstone Lake, YNP, Wyoming, USA - YL17G02_0 | ecosystem: Environmental > Aquatic > Freshwater > Lake > Sediment | place: USA: Wyoming | collected... | reverse complement strand
CAAAAGAACAGATGGAAATAATTTTTGTTAATTTAGGTGTTGTTATTGGTTAACTAACAAGTGAAGCAAATTGTTTGTTTCACAAATTAACAAAATAAATTTTTCTTTTTCCTAAGATTTCATTTGGTTTTCTTGAAAAATCCCGTATAATTTAATTAGTGAGAGAAACTAAATAAGGGATTAAACATGGATCGCGAAATCATTTGGTTGGCGATAATGGCTTTTATTGCAATGATGTAATGGCAAAGAAACTCAAAATCAAAAGACGTAGACCTTTAGACAGAGATGAACTTTTTGCGAGAAAATCAAGGGAAGATCTCGCAATAAAGGATTATGTCCTTCGAAGAGAATTTCCTGATCCTATGGAAAAGAAAGAGTATATACGAGCTTTGATAAAGGGTTTGGAAACAGAACCGATTTTGGAGAATGAATAATATGAAAGAATTTGAAAAATGGCGGGAAAATAAAACCCGACCTCCTTTTCGGTATTATACCAGTTTGTCCGGGTCAAGAAGAAACGTGGAGAGCGGCAGTAGAATGGATTTATTCTATGAGGAATACTCCGGGAATGACTATCACGGATTTACAAATTATAATTGAAAAAGAATTGGAGATAAAATGACAAAGAGACAGGATATATCTTCAAAGACATTTAGGTTGTTCCTTCTAACACTATTATTTGGGTGTGTTGGGATGGTTTTAGTTGGTTGCAAAGGTGCAGAACCATCTCTTATTGGAGGAATGCTGTGTTATTTCTGTGGGGCTTTAGCTTCTATCTGTTTTAGGGGATAAAACATGTTTGACGGCGAAGAATGTGGTAATTCAGAAGATTGGAAAGATGCTCCGGATTTTAATAGTGAATCTCCAGTTCTTGGAACTTGGGAAAAAATACCCGAATTAGGAGATTATGAAATTATTCGAGGAAGTTATTTGGATAAGGCTTTTGATTTAGAAGAGGGAACAGGAACATTTTTACTTAGTATCCTTGTGGGAGATGTTTTAATCAATGATGTGAAGCCAATTTCAGGGTTAGAACTAGCAGCAATAAGGTTAGGTGTCGCTATGGATTATATAAAACCTACAGCAATTTAAGGGAGAATCCAATGAAGTTGTCAGATTTGCTTAAGAAAGTTCGAAGTGTTGTGAAAGGAAAAGATGGAGAGGAAATTCAGAATCCCACTTCCGGAGAAGTTATTGTTCTTAAGGAAAAGAAGAATAGTGTTCTGATTAAGTGTTGGAGATGTGGGAAGGAACTTTGGGTAAAGAGAGGATCATATTGTCATACAGAAGGTCTTTGTGGCCTTTGCATACAAAATTAAGGAGATCCGCATGGATTGTAGCCTAAATACTAGTTCGCTATTGCAAGAGCATTCTGAGCTAATCAAAAGGATGGCTTACAAAGCTTTTGGAAAAATAAGAAAACCTTCTGCGTACGATTTGGATGATCTCATACAGGAAGGATATGCTGCTTGTATAAAGGCTCTAAATAATTGGGATGAGTCCAAAGGAACAAAACTTTCAACATGGATACAGTTTATTCTAGAAAGACATTATTGTGATATTGTTTGGTATTCTTATCGCAAAATTACTACAACAGTTTTAGAAGATCTTAGTCCTTTCCAACACCTTGTAACTCCTTTTGAGGAATTCATTGATTTACTTGATTTAGTAGAAAACAGATTTACTCGTTTGGAAAGAAAGTACATAAGACTTTGCTTAGAGGAGAGAATCAAGGATATTAATGGATTTCGAGAACGAGTTCGGGTTCAGTTAAACATCAATGAAAAAGACGAGGATTATTTAAGAAACTCAATAAGATTTTTGTTTTTAGAGGAAAGATAATTTTTAAAGAGACAAAAATTTATTTGAAGAAAAATATGGAAGAATTGAAAAAAATCCCACAAAGATTAATTAAGAAAAATTTCCCTTCAGATTCAATAGCTTATATGTTTGGGAAGTTATTATTTGATTTGGTTAACCAAAGAAGAAATACATATGCAAGATATTTAAACAATCCTGAAGCCTTAACAGTTATTTTGCAAAATCAAGCTTATTATTTCCATCAACTGTTAAATCGTGACAAGAAAGATCAAAGGGAAGTTATTGAGATTCTTGAATGGTCACAGGAGGATGATTTTTGGAAGCACAATATTTTGTCTGCTTACAAGTTTCGTGAAAAGTATGAAACACTCTTGAGGCAAATGAAAGAAAAAGGTATCGGTTCTATGGCGGAGGACTCTAATCCTAAATTAACTAAAAAAATAATTAGGGCTTTTCGGGCATTGATAAATAATTCAGAGTATAGTCCTAGCCCTAAGGAACACACTAAATTTGTTGAAGCTCGAGTTAAAATGGAGATATTCTTTTCAAACAAAGACATTCATGAAGATTATTGGGTAGATTATCTTCTTGATTGCTTGGAAAAGAAATACGTAAATAAGAGCGAAACAATTTATCCGGGACATTTATGTTCGGATCATACTTGGGGTATACTTATGCCTCAATTTTTAGTTGTTGCAGGTTTGGATTAAATGGATCAATCATTATTTTACATCCTGGATTATATTGGTAGACTAACAAAAATTCCCTTTACTGTTCAATTAGCCAGAAAGAGAAAGCAATATATCCCACCAAAGGAAGTTGTTATTTCTCCACTGTTTTTTAGAAGTGCTGCCTGTGTTGGATGCGGTTCTTGCTGTAAAGTTCCCTGTATTTATACAGCATCAGATGTTCAGATTATTGACAACATTATATCTGGGCAGGCATCTTCTGAGTATTTCTATGACTTGAGTAGTGTGCGAGAATTACGATTTAATTTGTTGCAAAAGGATTTGATAGTTAATGAGCAGTTGAAACATTGGTGGGCTTATCCCTTATCAGATACTAAGAAGTGTAGTTTGAGACAACAGGATGGCAAATGTTCTATCCATGCTGTGAAGCCTGTTAATTGTATGTTGCCTCATATTTGTATAGGATATTCTTCCAAAAATCAAGTTGCTAGTTTAACTAAACATGGTTTTGGATTTCGTTGGATTTCTGATTGCAAAACAGTATTTAGGCAGTTTGATGCAAAAGAATTGACTTGGGATTTGTTAGTGTTGAAGCATTTACAGAGAACTGCTAACGATTTGGGTATTGATACTTATTTGTCTGAAATTATAGATTGGTTAGAACCTTTAGAACCTTGGGCTTCTTTAGGATTTGAAATACCAAAGAAAAACATTAAGATTTTTCCAGCAGAAAATATTAAAACAGATTTTCAAAAATTCTTTGAATAAATAAGAGAGAAATATGGAAAAGAATGGTGTGGTTGATCAACGTGTGCAGGACTATTTTGTTCTGCTTGCTATTTCTGATGATCGATTTGTAAGGGCTGCTCGGCATTCTATTAAGCCAGCTTATTTTGGCAGTCAAGTTACCCAAGAAATAGTTCAGATTTGTTACAACTTTTTTGATCAGTTTGCTACTTCTCCAGGAAAGCATTTCAAAGATGAAATGATCCGATTTTTGGAAGGAAGGAACAAAGATGACATTGATTTGACTATGACTTATCTGGAGAGAATCCAGGAGTTAGATCTTCCTAATCGAGCTTATATTATTTCCAGAATAAACCGATTTTGCCAAGCTCGGGAAATGGAAAAGGGTGCTGTAGATATAGCAAGATTGGCAAAAGATGGAGATTTTGAAAAAGCTCGAGAGGTGATGCAGAAAGTTCTTAGATCTGGAATAGCAAATGAAGAAGTTGGTTTGAAGTATTTCAAGGAGGACTTTCCAGGCTATTTGATGCCTCACAGTTCTAGCGAAAAGCTTATTAACTTAGGAATGCCACCGATTGACAAAAGATTCCCTCGAGGGCTTTGTAGGACGGATTTTCTATGTTTGCTGGGTGGATACAAAGGAAAGAAGTCTTGGGCATGCATTTATTTGGGAATGCTTGGATTGTTGAGAGGATTGAAAGTTTTGCATATTTCTCATGAGCTTTCTTTGAACGATACAGCAATACGTTATGATATGATGCACGGATCTTTATCTGGAGAACTGGAGAAATTAAAGGATAATGTCTGCATTGAAAATCCTGGAGAAGATGGAAGTTTAGGAAAGATGGAGACAGTAGAGGTTCCTACGGTTGCAAATTCAGACTTGGTGATCAACAGCGTGAGGAGAAAAATAGGACGTTTAGGAGGAGGATTGATTATACAAAAATATGATATGGGTTCTTGCACCATGGGGGAAATAATTCGTTATTTGGATTATTTGGAATCTTTTGAAGGATTTGTTCCAGATATTTTGCTTAATGATTATGTAGAAAAGATGAAAATTCCAGCAGGAGAAGGTAGAAGAGATCTTATAAATGATATGTATATGGAAATGAAGGGTATTGCTGATGAGAGGAAACTTCTTTCTGTAACTGTTAGCCAGACTACTCGAGAAGCTTTAAGAAAGCACAAACTTGATCAGAAAGACTTTGCAGAAGATATTCGGAAATTGGGTAATGCTGATATTGTGTTGGCTTTATCGCAGACAGATGAGATGGCAGAAATGAATCGAATGCTTATGTGGGTTTTAGCGAATCGTCATGGGGCAATGGATTTTGGTTGTAAGTTTTCAATGAATTTGGAGATTGGGCAGTTTTGTTTAGGTAGTTGGGAGTATAATAGTTCTGCTAAGAAAAGAAGTAGAGGAGAGGAAGATGATAGGGAATCTTAAATGAAAAATCTCTTTTTGATAGATGGATATATGTGGATTTATACAAGTTATTTTGCCCATATGGGAAAGCAATTAACATCTCCTGCCGGTGAACTCACTACAGCTACATATGTGTTTGTGAAAACACTATTTAAACTCTTGAAAAATTATTCTGTGGATTTACTGGCTGTAGCTATGGATAGTCACTTTAAAACCTTTCGTAAGCAACTTTTTGATGGGTATAAATCCAATCGTCCTGAGAATATGCCTGAAGGAATTTCTCAGCAAATAGAACGCATCGAGCAAATATTGGGGATTATGGGAATCCCTGTTTATCATGCACCTGGCTACGAGGCTGACGACATCCTCGGGACTATTGTGGAAAAAGCTCAAGATCGGGATATTATGGTCACAATATGTACACGTGATAAAGATGTTTTGCAATTAGTTAAAAAGAGCTATGTTGATGTTCTCGATATAAACAAGGATATTCGGACTGGATTTATGGAAGTGTTTGATAAGTGGGGTGTTTTTCCTTCTCAGTTTATTGATTTTCTAGCCTTACAGGGAGATCCTTCTGATAATGTTCCGGGTATTCGAGGGATTGGTCCAAAGAAAGCAGTTGAGCTTTTAAAATGTTGGTGTTCTTCAGAAAACATTTATGAAAATCTTGATTCAATTAATGAAAAGACAGCTCAGAAATTAAGAGATGGCAAAGAAGATTTTATCTTAAGTAAAGATCTTGTAACTATAAGGAGAAATGTTCCTTTGGATATTGATTTTAAAGCAATGGAAGTGAAAGATTTTGATTGGGAAAAGCTTAATCCTATGTTTGAAGAATTGGGTTTTGTTTCTCTTATGCAAGCAAGAACTAAAAATAGGAGATTATTTTAATGAACTGTATGTCTGTTATTATAAATAGAGTTTGGTCAATGCCTTCCGCCTGGACATTTTCTATTAAACCAATAAAGGATTTGATCTTTCGATATATAGAAGATGGAAAAGGTTGGTGCGATCCATTTTGTGGAAGGAACAACAATTTTGTGGAATTTACTAATGACGTGGAAGATAATGAATAATTTTAATTGGAAATCTCTTTCTTTGCAAGATTTGGAATGGGTTTATAAGGATTTTCCATTTAAGAAGACCCGACCTTATAGGCATCAACTGATAGGCATGGCTTTTGCTGCCAATGAAAAACGCATAGGTTTTTGGATGGACGTCGGTGTTGGAAAAACTCTTACAGCATATTGGTCAGCTATGCAATGGGGATGTCATAAAATCCTTGTTGTTTGCCCAGGCTCGGCTATTTCTGCGTGGGTGCGGGATGCAAAGAAAACCAATTACTCCTATGAAATTATTTCAGGAGAAACATCAGAGCGAAAGGCTAAAATACTGCAGAGACAATGTGTATCTATCCTACAATATGAAAGTTTGAAAACAGTATTTGCAAAACTAGGTAAAACACTTGGTTATACGATTTTGAAAGGGAATTTGACTGCTGAAGATGCTTCAGAATTAGTTAAAGAAGATGATAGGAGGAAAGTAATTCTGGATAAGGAAAACCCAGGAAAATATTTGGTTGTTAAAGAGAAGTCTCGAAGTTGGAAGATTGATGAAACTTCATTTATTCATTTTGACTGCATTATTTTTGATGAGATACATAGATGCAATAATTATTCAGCACTACAATCTGAGATATGCTTAGAGTTAAGTAAAAGGGCAAAATTTACTGTGGGGCTTTCCGGGACCCCTGTGGATAGATGCCTTCTGGAATTATTTAATATCTACAGAGTTTTGGATTTAGGAAAGACTTTTGGCTGGAACTTTTTGGGTTTTCGAAGTAGTTATTTTACTAAATGGGGATTTGATTGGCAAATTAAATCAAAGGAGCAGAAAGATCGTTTATTGGAGAAATGGGCAACATCTTCTCTTAGTTTTGATAGGAAAGAGTGTTTTGATTTGCCGGAATGTCAGGAAGAAGTTTTATTATTGCAACCGACCAAAGAGTTTCAAGATTTAGAAATGAAGGTTATTGGTGGAATTCCATTGGAGGTTTTAGGTTTATCTGCTATATTTGTTCAAGCTTCTACAAAAGTTATTAAGTTGAAGCAGTTAACAGACGGATTTCTTTATTTTAACGAAGATAGAAACAATAGGGTGGCTTATAGGCTGAAAGAAAATCCAAAATTGGAGGCAGTTCTGGAATTGTTTGATTGTGGGAAGAAGATGATTGTGTTTCATAGGTTTGAGGAAGTTGGGGATATCCTTTGTGAAGCTTTGCAGAAGCAAGGGACAAGGTATATTCGATTAAAGGGAGGATTGAAGCCAGAAGAGAGATCGGAGCTCGAAAGGCAATTTCAGGAGGATCCAGAGGTATTAGGGGCTGTGGTTCAGGAAGCTGCTGGAGCAGAAGGTTGGGACGGATTTTCGGCAGAAGTGGTTGTGTTTTGGGATATTATTTCTAGTCCAAAAATTAGGAAGCAGTGTATTGGACGAATGCTTCGAAGTGGGCAAACAAAAGCTACTTTAGTTATTGAACTGGTTCTTGAAAAGAGTATAAATGAAGTGACGAAGAAAAATCAGGGAAGTCGAAAAACGGAAGTTGAAGAATATATGGAGTATATTCAGGGGAAATAAATTTTTTGTTTTTCTGATTTTTCATTTGGCTTTTCAGAAACATCCGGTATAATTTAAGTAGAAACTAAGTTTTAAATTATGCCAAAAGGAAGGAATATGAACACATTATACTATGGCGACAATCTTGATATCCTTCGCAGATATGTCAAAGATGAGACAGTTGATCTCATATACTTAGATCCACCATTCAACACAAACAGAGATTTCAATGTTCTGTTTAGAGAGCAGTCAGGAGAGGAATCTCAAGCCCAATTAAATGCCTTCAAGGATACCTGGTATTGGAATGAGGATTCTTCAAAGTCTTATTTTGAGGTGGTTGTATCGGGGGGGAAAATATCTCAAGTTTTACAAGCATTTCGAATATTTCTTGGCGATTGTGGTTTGTTATCTTATTTGTCAATGATGGCTCCAAGATTAAAAGAACTTCGAAGAGTGTTAAAGAATACAGGATCAATTTATCTGCATTGTGATCCATCTATTTCTCATTACATTAAATTGTTGATGGATGCTGTGTTTGGTGTTCAAAATTATCGAAATGAGATTGTTTGGAATAGAAGACCTGCAGGTAGGGGAATAACTAATCAGGCAAAACAATTTCATAGAGTTGCTGACACAATTTTATTTTATTCAAAAACGCAAAATTGGTTCTTTCAAAGACCTTATGCTCCATATACGGATGAACAAATTGCAAATAATTATTCGAAGAAAGATCCGGATGGTAGAAAATTTACAACTTTTTCTCTTGGTGATTATTCCGAAGAATCAATAAAGAGATTTGAAGTTAATGGAGAAATTTGGATTTCTTCAACTGGAAGAAAATATGTGAAAGATTATTTAGATGAAGCAAAAGGAAATGCTATAAACACCACTTGGGTGGATATTTTAGGGGAAAATAAATCAGAATATCCCACCCAAAAGCCAGAAGCATTACTTGAGCGCATAATTAAAGCATCTTCTAAGGAAGGTGATGTTGTGCTTGATCCGTTTTGCGGTGGAGGAACAACTTGTGTAGTATCGGATAGATTAAATCGTCAGTGGATTGGAATTGATGTCACCCACGTCGCTATATCTACAACAAAAAGAAGAATTCCTAATGAAAATTACAAAGTGATAGGAGAACCTGAAGATCTTGCAGGGGCTGAAAAGTTGGCACAAGATGATCCATATCAATTTCAATGGTGGTCTTTAGGACTGGTTGGTGCTAGGCCTGTTGAGCAAAAGAAAGGTGCAGATAAAGGTATCGATGGTAGATTATACTTCCATGATGAAGCAGACAATAAGAAAACCAAACAAATTATTTTTAGTGTAAAAGCTGGGAATGTAGATGTCACTCAAGTTCGTGACTTAAGAGGAGTTATAGAGCGAGAAAAGGCAGAGATGGGTGTCTTCATTTGTTTTAAAGAACCAACACAGCCTATGATTGCAGAAGCAGCAGGAGCAGGAAGATATAAATCTCTTTGGAAGGATCATCCTAAGATTCAGATTATAACAGTTGGGGAATTGTTGGGAGGAAAGAAGTTGGATATTCCAACTATAGAACTAACGAATTTAACTTTTAAGGTTTAATCATTAGTATAACTAACAAGTGAAGCAAATTGTTTGTTTCACAAATTAACAAAATAAATTTTTTATTTTTAAAGATTTCATTTAGTTTCTCAATTCATCTCGTATAATTTAATTAGTGAGAGAAGGCAAATAGGCAAATAGGCAAATAGGCAAATAGGCAAATAGGAGAAGATATGAAAAATAAAAAGAAAACAGAAGTGAACGTAAATGGTTATAAAATAAAAGCTAAAGCTAACTTGCGTGAAGCAGACCTGTATGGAGCAGACCTGAGTGGAGCAGACCTGCGTGGAGCAGACCTGCGTGGAGCAGACCTGCGTGGAGCAGACCTGCGTGGAGCAGACATGAATGGAGCAGACCTGAGTGGAGCAAACCTGCGTGAAGCCAACCTGCGTGGAGCAAACCTGTATGGAGCAAACCTGAGTGAAGCAGACCTGTATGGAGCAGACCTGCGTGAAGCAAACCTGTATGGAGCAGACCTGTATGAAGCAAACCTGAGTGGAGCAAACCTGCGTGAAGCAGACCTGTATGGAGCAGACCTGTATGAAGCAAACCTGAGTGGAGCAAACCTGAGTGGAGCAGACCTGTGTGAAGCCAACCTGTGTGAAGCAGACCTGTATGGAGCAGACCTGAGTGGAGCAAACCTGCGTGAAGCCAACCTGCGTGGAGCAAACCTGTATGGAGCAAACCTGAGTGAAGCAGACCTGCGTGGAGCAGACCTGCGTGGAGCAGACCTGCGTGGAGCAGACCTGCGTGGAGCAGACATGTGTGAAGCAGACCTGAGTGGAGCAAACCTGCGTGAAGCCAACCTGCGTGGAGCAGACATGAATGGAGCAGACATGTATGGAGCAAACATGAGTAGAGCAAAAATTACAAAAGAACAGATGGAAATAATTTTTGTTAATTTAGGTGTTGTTATTGGTTAACTAACAAGTGAAGCAAATTGTTTGTTTCACAAAAGTATTAATTTATTTGGGAGGATTGTAAGATGAAGAAGTTAATTGCAGTAGTTTTGTTGGTTGGATTGTTTTGGTCAGTGAATGTGAGTTATGGAACTCCTCAGGGTGATCCTCCTGGGTTGAATAAGCAAGATCAAACCCAGAGTATTGGTAATGTTACTGCTGAAGGTGGAGATGGGGGTTCAGTTCGGATTGGTGATACTACCAATACCAACAAGATTGATGTTGATGTGAAGAACAACAATGATATTACGAACAACGTCAAAAATAGTGTTAAGAACACTAACGAAAACACCAATGAGAACGTTAACGAGAACAGCAACGAGAATGCAAATGCTAACGAGAACAACAGCAGTGCTACAAATCATGGCAACAGTGTTTCAATTACTGATACCACAATTAATCCGACACAGCTTTTGGCTCCAGGTTCAGTAGCTCCTATGTACCGGACGATTGGTGATGAGCTTACAATGACCACAAGCATGTTTAAGCTCCAGCGTGCTGAGTACACAGTTACAGAGCTGACTAGATTTGCAAATCCTGGTCGTTGCCTTAGTATTTTGTGGTCGGATTGGGAAAGCACTTATCAGGTTGAAGTAGCTGTTTTTACTAAGGAGAAGGCAGTTAGTCGAATTCGAGTAGTTGTGTCTTCCGACTATGTTGCCACAAACATGACAAAGATAGGTGAGGCTCAGGCATATTCGAAGAAGCTTTGTAAGAGTGAGCATCAGGCAATGGCTGCTATGGCAGTTAAGGCTGCAGAGGCCGGTGCCAAACTGGTTGTATTTCGAACCTTTTCGAATCCAGTGACGAAGGTTAGCTCAGCAGTTTTGGGTGGTGGTGGTGCTCAGACTGCTGGTTCAACAAGTGTCTTTAACGGAGCCACAGGTATTGGTTCGAGTACCGGAGAGAAGCTTTCCAGGGCTTATGTAGTAGCTGAATTGTATCGATAAGTATGTTTGCCAGAGAGCATACCCATCAGCACATATTACGAGGGGTATGTTGCTTTGGTTTAGAAACGGAGGAATTATAATGCCTGAAAATATATTTGAAACAATAACTTGGGACGATATTGAAGTTGAGAAAGAAAGGCTTATTAATTTATTTCAGCAAATACCAGATAGTTCTAATGGTTTTAAATCTGGTGCAGCTTCCCTTCTTATTTTTGAAATAGTAAATTGGGCTTCTCGTAGTCATTATGAAGCATTGGGAATCTTGGAAGAAGCAATACATAGTTATCGAGAATCTGCTCAACAGGTTCAGGAAGACGAAAAATTTGAAGAAGTTCAGCTTAAAAGTGCTTTAGATTCTGTTCAGAAATATCAATGTATAAAGGAGTTTGATTTTGGTAATGAGAGAGAAGGTGTTGTTGGTTCTACTTACTCAATTGGTTATGCTGGGGAAGACGATAGATATGATGGAGATATAAGATACTTTGTCTTTTTGGAAGAAGAACTAAAAGAGAGTAATTATTATAGCATTTGTAAAGATGTTTTGGAAACTTATTTTCAATTAATAGAGGATTAATAGGAGAAAATATGCCCTACGTAAGACAACTTGAAAGAGAAGAAATTGACAAACTTCTAAATGAAATGATTAAAAGTATTGGTCATTGTGGGCAGATGAATTATGCAATCACCAAACTGATTCATTTATATCTTCAGGGACTTGGTTTAAAATATGCTCGGATAAATGAAGTTATTGGTATTCTTGAATGTGCAAAGTTGGAACTTTATCGTCAAATTGCCGCTCCTTATGAGGATGTTAAAAAGAGAGAGAATGGATCTGTGAGCACTTTGGATTCTTCTTCACTGGAGGATGTGAGATGATTTGGAGGATTCGAAGATTCTTTAGGAAGATAGTTCTTCTTGCTAGATGGCTTCCTGTCATTTGGAGAGATCAACCCTGGGATGAATGTTTTCTTTTTAGTTTGTTGCAGTTTAAGTTTCAATTGATGGAAGAGTTTTATAATTCAAATATGGCAATGTCTGCTGATGCTAAACATGTGGCGAAGCAGGTTAGGATATGCAAACTTCTTTGCAAGAGATTGATAGAAGAGGATTATACTTCTCCTTGGGAAGATCGAAATTTTAAAGCTTTTGATCAATTTGATTTTGTAGATGAAGGAAAAGGTGTTTTAAGACTTGTTGATAATTGCACGGATTTAGAAAGAAAATATATTGATTGGGGTTTTAAATATAAAGAAAAAATGATTCAACAGGATATTGATCTTTTGCTTCGTATAATAAAAAAGCAGGTAAGAACTTGGTGGGATTAATATGAAAGAAATTGAAATAAAAGCCTTTGATACAATGGGAAATAAATTCAAGAAGAAAGTTATTTTGAGAAATTCAGAATTTGATAAAAATAGAATGGTTCTGGATTTTGGCTGGCCTGTTTCGTATTATATAGGAGATTTGCTAGAAAACTATCCTTACGAAAAAGATTTTTGTATAGATATTATGGGAAGAAATCATAACGGATTTCAAGTCTGTATTTCTGCTCAAGACATGAATATGTTGCTAGAGGAATTTGATGTTAACTAAATCAGAAACAAATAATGCTGTAATTACTCGCTTGAAAAACGTAAGAAAGCACCCCAATGCGGATCGTTTACAGCTTGCTACCATTTTAGGAACTACTGTGATTGTGGGTTTGGATGTAAAAGATGACGATTTGGTTATCTATTTTGATTCCAACTTACGATTATCCCACGATTATCTTCGTTGGAACAATTTATATTCCAGTTCAGAAATGAACGTTGATTCCACAAAGAAAGGGCGTTTTGGTAAGGATGGTAAAGTCAGAGCACAGAAGTTTCGTGGAGAGATGAGTAATGGGTATGTTGCAGAATTATCAAGTTTATTGTGCCTTCCTTTGCAAGGTCCATCTGTGCAAACATTAGAGATAAATCTTCCAGAAGGTACAGAATTTACACACATAAATGGAATTGAAATTTGTAGCAAATATATTGTTTCAATAAAAGGATGTCCAGGACAGCCTTCAAAGCCTATTTCTGATATGTTCCACAAGCATTGGGATACAAAGCAACTGATGAGACAGTTGGATGATATTCCTGAAGATGCTGTTTGCTATATTGAAGAAAAGATTCATGGAACTTCTGGAAGGACAGGGAATGTTCTTTGTCCCGTAGGTAAAAAGTGGTGGAGATGCTGGAGAAAATCAGAACCTACATGGAGAATTGTTTCAGGAATTCGCAGATTTGATAGTATAAATAATCATATTCCACAAGTTCGAGCAGAAATTGAACGTAAAGTTGCTCCTCACCTTCACAAAGGGGAAGAGATCTATTACGAAATATACGGGTATGATGTAAATGGATCTATGATTCAAGAAGGGTATCCATACAATTGTCGACCTGGTGAGTTTAAGTGCATGCTGTATAGAGTTACTATAACTACTCCTAATGGTTTTACAGTAGACTTAAATAGAGAACAAGTATATCATCGTGCAGGAGAACTGGGATTAGAAAAACCTTTTATGTTTACTAATTCTGGACGTAATATTGCCTTGACAACTGTAGACGGAATAGTAGACAATGTTCAATTTTATGCTAAAGGCAGATCTACTTTAGATGCCAACACTTTGAGAGAAGGAGTAGTTGTTTGGTTTACTGATAGAAATGGAAATTGGACTTGCTTAAAACACAAATCTGAGGAATTCTTAATGGATCAAGATAAGAAGATGGAAAAAGAACAAGGAGATGTGGAGGATAATTTATGAGCAATTATTATATTTTGCCTGAACCAGCCCAAGTTGATTATTTGAATGAACGATCTGTCATATTACATTTTCGTGCCTTGCTAGATTTTCATGATCTTCTTTTAAATGGTTTAGAAGGGGAATTGGAAAAATTTAGGTTAAAACTTTTGGGGTTTGGCTGGAGTAGAGATAAATTACATGAACTCTTGTATATAGCCGCCTCAAAAACGCGTTATGAGAATTTAATCCCACATCCAGTAAGAGGAATGGATAAAAATAGATTTTAATATGGATTATATTAATACTATTATTTCTCTTCTTGAAAAATATTCTGTTCCTTATTGGACAGAAGGGAAAAATGTTTCTAATTCTGTAAATATTCAATGTCCTCTTTGTACAGATCAGTCCAACCATTGCGGCATATTTAGGGATTCCACATTATTCCATTGTTGGAAATGTGGGCAAAGTGGAGATTTTGCTTACCTTTTATCAGTTATTACTCATAGGCCAAAAGAACTTTGTCAGTTAGAAATAATACAATCTTCTGATTCTTCATTTATTCAGGATTCTGAGCAGCAAATTCTTAAGATATTTCGGGAGGAACCTAAGGAGAAGGAAGAGAAATGGAAACGAGGATCAATTCAACTTCCTAAGTTTTTTGAGCCGGTTCAGAATGTTGATTCTCTTTTGTTGCAGGATTATATTAAGAGAAGAAAACTTTCCTTAGAAACTTTAATTGAACATAAGTGTGGAATTTGTTGTGTGGGCGAGTATATGAATAGACTGATTGCCCCTATTTTCTTTGAAGGAAAATTGATAGGATTTCAAGCAGCTGATATGACAGGAAAGGCAGAGTCAAAATATAAAGCGGATACAAAAGATAGTGAGATTAAGCAATATTTTTATCGTTGGGATATGTTGGATAGAAGTTTGGGTTATGTTATTATAGTTGAAGGTTTGCTAGACGCTTGGAGGCTTGGAGGAAATACTTTAGCTTCTTTTGGAACTGCTTTGACGGAACAACAGAAGAGATTGCTGATAAAACTTAAACCAAAAAAATTAATCTTTGCTTACGACGGTGACGCATATTTTATTGGGGAGAGAGAATCCCAATACTTTATGCCTTTTATTGATGAAGTTTTTGTTATTCAACTTCCTTATTTTTGGAAGAGTTTTACAGAACATGTAAATGAGGACCCCGATAGTTGGGGTGCTGAGAATGTGTGGCAACTTATCAAAGAGGAATGTTTAATTTGAAAGGTGAAAACATGAAGGTCAGTAGAAAAGTTTTGCTAGATTGCTTGGAAAGAGTTATGCCTGTTATAAGTGCTAAGTCAGCACCAGATTATCAACTTCTGAATTTTTGTGATGACAGACTTCAAGCAACAAACGGTAACATATGCATAAATACAATTCTTCCAGAGGGTGTAAGATTAAACTTGAGAGTGCAGGCTGAACCATTTTATTTTCTTTTGAAGCGGCTTTCTGCAAAGGAATTAGATTTGGATATGCGGGATGGGAAAATGTTTATCACCGCTAAGAATTTGGAGGGCGAGTTTGCTATTTCTGATCCTGTTCCAGTTGCTGTTCCAGAGAATGGTAGCGATGTGATTGTTGGGGATTTAGAGGATTTTATAGCTGGATTAAGGTTCTGTCAATTGGGGACTTCAAAGGATGAGACTGTTGGTCTCCTTTCTGGTGTTAAGATACAGGATGATTCTTTGTGGAGTTGTGACAAATATAGGATTTTGAATTGGAAACTTAAAAATCCTATAGGATTAAATTGTTGCGTTCCTGCCAGATTAGCTAGTATTTTGTATGAATTTCGGGGAGATATAGATAAGATGCGTTTTGCTCCGGGGAAGAATTTTGGAGGTTGTTTTGGAATAACTTTGAAGGATGGAACATTAATATGGGCAACTACCATTGAAGGAGAGTATAAAGATCTAAGTGGATTCTTTCCAAATGGAGAAGGGGCCGAAACAATAACTTTGGATGATAGTTTCCCCAGTATTTTGGAAAGGCATTTGGGTCTTTTGAAGGATGTTTCTGGAGAGGATAAGGAAGTGCAATTTACTGTTTTGGAAGAGAGTGCGGAGACCACATCTCAGAAATTTATTGTGGGTGGACAAAAGGAGAGAAGTTTGAGGGAAGTTGTTCCTCTTAAAACTAAGAGAACAGGCAAACAATTTGAGTTCTGTGTTAATCCTGTTCTTTTGAAAGACGTGGTTAGTTTGTGTTTGGAGTTTCGTTATTTTGCAGAGAATTCAGTTGTTTTGTTTTCTTTGGAAAATAAGTTTCGTTATTTAGTTAAGGCGAGATCTTAAGGAGACAAAAATGATTCGAATAATTGATTTAGATCATGGCAGATACAAATTTTACACATCCAAAAATGGTGTTCTTTGCTGCGACAAAATTGGAGAACCAAATCCTTGGAGAAGCTTTTTAGGAGATAACGCAATTTGCGAACTCTTTGCTTACGCTGTTAAATTAGAAGATAGAATTCATACATTGGAAGGTATGACAGTGCTTCCGAAGACGATTGGTTAATATGGGAAAACAGGAAAGCTTATTTCCCGATAGATCAGAAGTAGGTTTAACACCTATAAGATCAAGATCTCAAAAGGATTCTCCAATAATTAGTTCTAGGAGAAGTTCTGGAGATTGGTGGGATGCTTCTAAAGAAAGAGTTTCTAGAGGATCTACTCAAGAAACAACATATGATTGCTCTACTTGTGGTTTAAGTAAAAATTGCCGCAACCCTAAAATTAAAAGATATGGAAGAGGAAAGAAAGGAATCTTGTTGGTTGATATTTGTCCAGGAAAGGATGAAGACAGATATGGAGTACCTTTTGTTGGGGAATCTGGGCAAATGCTTCGGAGGAATTTGATTAAATTGGGTATTGATATAGATGAGGATTGTGTTCGGACTAATGTTGTTGCCTGCTTCAAGGATGAAGATCCTACTACAGAACAAATAAAAGCATGCTCTAAAAATCTTTTACAGGACATTCATGAAGTTCAGCCTAAATTGATAATTGCCTTTGGGGATATAGCAATAAACGCTGTGCTGATTAAACCTAAGGCTTGTGGCTTTTCAGGAAGTTTTTATGCTGGAATGATGCATGGTTTAGTAATTCCCAGCAAAGAATTTGGTTGTTGTGTTGGATCTTCTTATCATCCTGCGTTTTACATTCGAAGAAAGAATGATCCAAAGGTTCCAGATGACGAAAATTTACTATTGTTTGATATAGCTAGTGCTTTGAGTTATTTGGAGCAACCTCTTCCTCATCCTCTTACAGAAGAAGGGAATCATCTGTTAAGTGATGTGGATGAAATTATTGCAAAGATCGAAAGCTTTACAGATATTAAGGATCCGGTTGCTTATGATTACGAGACAACATGTTTAACTCCTTGGGAAAAGAAAGCTCAGATTGTTTCAATTGCTTTTTGTTCTAATGTTGATTCTGCATATTTTATTCCACTTAATTTCATAAATCCAGCAACATTTCGACCATTTTTTACTGAAAATGAAGTTTTTAGGATAAAGGAAGCTTGGAAGAAATTTCTTTTAAGTAATACTTCTAAAATAGTTCAGAATTTGAACATGGAAGGTTCTTGGGATAGAATACATTTAGGAGTTCGAACCAACAATGTTCTTCATGATACAATGTTGGGTTCTCATGTTCTACATTGCAGAAAAAACACAGCTAGTTTAGCTTTTCAAGTCTATTTAATGACAGGACATGATTATAAGGAGATGGTGAATACGCATAATATTATGGCTTCCAAGTTGGAGAATTTATTTCATTATAATTGTTGGGATTCTCGATATACTTTGATGGCATATTATTATCAAAAACCCAGATTAGAAATAGAAGGAAGATTGAAGGAATTTAATGATTTTTTGGTTAAGGGTGAAGAGGTTTTGTTGGGATTGCAATGTCGTGGTATTTTAATTGATTCTAAGGAACTTAAAGCACTGGAAAAGAAGTTTGGAGAAGAATTGGAACGCAGAGTCTCAGAAATGAAAAGATGTCCTGGAGTCGTTAAATATGAAGAAGATAAGAAAGCGGAATTTAATCCAGAATCTTCTCCTCAATTTGCTTCTATTCTTAGAAATCATTATAAAGTTATCCCAACAAAAGAAAATAAATTACCTACAACCAAAACAGGAAGACTTTGTACAGATGAAGATGCTCTGCCCCTTATAATGGATAATGTTGGTAATTTAGAAGTTAAAAATTTGATTAAGTCTCTTTTGCGATTTCGAAAATGTGGTTCAATATTGAAGAGAGCAAAAAATTATTGGCAGAACATGGATTCTGAAAATAAAGTCCATCCGGCCTTTTATTTGTTAACAGACACTTTTCGATCTTCTGCTGAAAGTCCCAGTATCCAAAATGTCTATAAGCATGATAAAGAATTAATGGGGTTTAGAAAAATAGTAATTCCTTCTCCCGGTAGGATACTTTTGGAGGTAGATGAAAGTGGTTTGGAAGTTCGAGTTGTAGCAATGGCATCAGGGGATGAGGAATTAATTCGTCAGATTATAAATGGAATAGATACACATAGAAAATGGGCTTCTGAAATATTTGAAAAACCAGGAAAGGAAATTACCTATGATGAAAGATATGAAGCTAAAAATGGTTTTGTTTTTAAATCTTTTTATGGTGGAACCCCAGACGCTATGCCCCGTTATTCGGATCTCTTTAGTAAAGTTTCAAAGAAGCATTTTGCTTATGTACAGGAAAAGTTTTGGAATGAGTATAAAGGAGTAAAGCGTTGGCAAAATAGAACTATTGAAACTTACAAGAAACTTGGTTATATTGAAGCAGTTTCAGGATTTAGAAGATATGGTCCTTTAAATATCAATAAGATTTACAACACACCTATTCAAGGACCGGGTTTTCATCTCTGTTTAAATAGTTTGATACATCTGGATTATGATGTAAACAGTTTATTGGCAAAAAATGGTTTTAAATCTCATCCGCTTTTTGAGGTGCACGACAGTATAACATTTGATGCTTTGGCTTCGGAAGCAGAGGATTTAGTGAAGTTAGTTTCTGAAGCAATGATATGTAATTGGTTTGACTGGCAAAGAAACGTGCCTATGGGGGTTGACTGGGAAATAGGGAAGAATTGGTTTGAGTTAAAAAGTTTAGTCTTTAGATCTTGTCCTGCTTGCGGAAAAACTTCTGCTCCTCAAGGCAAAGAAACGATAAAATTGGAAAATGGGACAAAAGAAGAACATTTTGAATGTGGTTATTGTCAGAATAAAGAAAAGATTTTAGTGGGAGTTAAATAATTTTTTAGTATAATATTGATTGGAGGAGAACAAAATGCCAGAATTGACATTAATGAAACGAGATGAGTTAGAGAAGATTTTTGAGCCTTGTGAGAACATTTTACACAAAGACGTAGAATTGGGGGGCAACGCAAAAATTCGTTTTCGTCTTACGGACGTAGAAAAAGTTCAAAATGTTCCCCACATTTCCATTAATGGGGAAGAATATCCATTAACTTCTTCTGCATTATTGGAAGCCGCTCGTACTGTGGGGGTGCCTCAAGCTTATGCTAATAGATGCCCTAGCGAGATGATATTTCCGCATTTGGAGCATTGGTTTGGATTGGGCGGATCTGGTAAGGCTCGATTTTTCTTGCAAAACAATATAGTTATTGGATGTACTGCCAATACTCCTTCTTATCATACCAATATGGAAATCTTGGATAATGTGGAAAAAGTGTTGAAGTCTGAAGAAATTCTTGGTTATCATAACCCATCATCTTCTTTAGATCATTCAGTGTTTTCTATCATAGTAAATCGAAATTTTGAAGCAATAACAGGGGATCGCTTGTTTGGCGGAATTGAAGTACAGAACTCGGTTATTGGTGAGAGATCTATAGAGATAGCTCCGTTTATTTTTAGGCAGGTTTGCACGAATGGAATGATTGTAAGTGAGAGTATCGGTCGATGGAGCCGAAAAGGAGATGAGAATTTTGGATTGTGGGCTCAATCTGCAACTACTGGATCTGTGCAAAGAATTGAGGGAGAATTTCACCGAATTAAGAAGTTGACAGAAGTGCCTGTGGGGGAAAGAGCTGATAATACTTTACGTAGTTTATTTTTGAAGTTTGGGATTCCCACAAGAACTCAAAAGGAAATAGTTGGAGAAGCGGCTTCAATGAATGCTGGAGAAGGTCCGAAGACAATGTATGATATCTGGAATTCTGTGACAAGAGTTGCCACACATTCTCCAAAACTTAGTTTGAGTTCTGCTAGGGAACTTCGTTGTGTCGCCGGCGATCTCGTTAGAGAAGTCTCTATTTGTGATCATTGTGGAAGTCTTTACGAAAGTTAATTGGTTGATGTTGGCCTTGCTTGGTACATTTACGACGGTGAATGTAGAGATCCGAAGGCCAAGATAGGATCAGTATTTTTGAGGAGGAATTATGTCTTTGTATCGTGAAGTTCGACCATCCAGTTTGGCTGAAATAGTTGGGAATGTAAACACAGTTCGAGCCTTAGAAAAGATGGTAAAGAGTGCAAAAAGGCCTCATGCCATTCTTTTAAGAGGACAAAGTGGTTGTGGAAAAACAACCATCGCTAGGATCCTTGCTAAAGAGTTTGGTTCCAATGAAGACAGCATCTTTGAGTTGAATGCAGCCAATACTCGAGGCATCGAGGATATTCGGGAGATTGCTCGAACAGCCCCACTTTCAACTTTAGGTGGGGGAGCAAAAACATATATCGTGGATGAATCCCATCAATTGACTTCTGCGGCACAAGAAGCCTTTTTGAAAGTTTTAGAGGAAAGTCCACCAAACTGCTACTTCATTCTTTGCACAACTGAACCAGCAAATCTTATCCCAACAATCAGAAATCGCTGTACTGATTATGAAGTGGGAAAGCTTACAGGTAAAGAGTTGCTGGTTCTATTGGAGAAGGCTTGTGAGAAAGCAAAGCTAAATGTGTCGCTACAAATAGTTCAAGCTGTTGCAGCTACATCTGAGGGATCCCCAAGAGCTACGTTGGTCGCGTTGGAAAAAGTAAAAGATATTACAGATTTGGATACAGCCATACAGCTGCTATTAAAAGGAACAGAGAATGATGTCTCAATTATTGAGCTTTGCAAACTTTTGAATTGCAATCCTGAAGTGCGTAAAAGTAAGTGGTCAACTATAATCAATACTTTCGATATGATTGAAGATGAACCAGAAAAAGTTCGCAAGTCAATCATGGGTTATCTTTATAAGATGTTAGTTACTTGTAAGGATTCTGAGGAGGCTTCGGATCTTGCTTATCTTATAAAGATATTTTCTGTTAATTGTTTTTATGGTGGAAAATCCCAATTAGGAGCTCAAGTTGCAGAAGCATGTTTTAAAAGAATCTTTACTTAGAATAGTGTTTTCTTTCGTATAATGTTATTGTTGGAAAGTAAATCAAAAAAGCAATGTTTTTGGAGGTCAAATTATGGGTCGTCAAGAAATATTGGCAGATGAACATCGTAAAGCAAAAGAAGGTTCTGGTGGCAAGTACAATTATGTGGATACTCGAGCTTTGGAAAAGTTGGGAATTATGAGTTATAAGGCAGAGCCTGGAGATAATTTTGTGAGAATTATTTCCCCGAAGTTTTCCAAGTATCCTCCAAATGACCTTCCTTCTTTTTGGAAAGAAGTGTGGACGCATTCTCATATTGGAGCAGATGATCGTACATTCGTTTGTTTGAAAAAGATGAAGAATTTACCCTGTCCGATTTGCGAGTTAGCTGAGAGATTAAAGACATCAGATGGAGATAAGGAAAAGGTTAAGGCTTTGTGGTCTTATCGAGACTATCTGTTCTTCGTGTATGATGTCAAAAACGCAGAGACGGAAAAGAAGGGACTTCATTGGTATGATGCCCCTGTTACATTTAAGGTAGAAGTGATTTCTATTTCTAGGGATAAACGCACCGGAAAGTTTATCGATGTTAGTACACGAGAAGAAGGTATGGATATTGAATTTGAGAGGATAGGCAAAGGGATGAATAATACCGAGTATAGAGGATTTTGTTTGCGGGATAATGGAGTTCCTCCAAAGTCTTGGTATGACAGTGTTCCCGATGATTTTGAAGAATTCATTCTTTATCCTTCTTATGAAACTGTAGCCGAGGCTTTGGGTCCTGTTTTTGAGGATAGAGGAAACAGAACGACTCATGAAACTGTTGAGGATCCAGCATCGTCAAGATCGGAAGCAGGAACTAGACAGGAACATAGAGATCCTGTTCCTCCTGAGGTGCAGAGAGTAGAAGTACAGAGAGATGTAGATCCACCAACTGCTCCTCCTGCTTCAAATACAAGAGCTCCGGAAGCTTCTGTTTCAGTTGCAGAAACAAGAACAACTAGGGAAAGAGGAGAGCCTTCTCAGCCTGAAACTAGAGCAACTGCTAGAGAAGGTAGAGAAAATGTGGATCCAGAAGTTTTGGCAAGGATAAAAGTACTTCGGAATAGAGGAAATACCAATGCTTGAAGACATTAGAAAACAACTAGAAGAGTTCAGAAAACAACTTCCTATAGACAGAGATCGTTTAGAGAGCGAAGCTGCAGGACAAGCCTCTCTTTACGAATCCATTGGGAGTTTTATAATGGATTTGAAAAGTGAGGCAAGAGTAAAGAAGGATCATCTTGAGTTTGTCCGAGCCGATATTCGAAATAAGATTCGGGCAAATCCTGCATCTTATGGTTTGTTAAAACCTACTGTGGATGCTGTAGAAGATGCTTGCCAAGTTAACACAGAATATCGAGCAGCACTTACAGATTCTTCTGATGCTCAACATTTGGCAGACGCTGGATTTGTGATGCTGGAAGCTGCCGGACAAAGAAAGTCCACTCTCCGGGATGTTGTTTCTTTGTTCATTCACCAGTATTATATGAGCAGCCAAGATATGGCCCCAGAAAAGAAATCCTTGTCTAAAGTTTCGGAAGAAGAAGTATTGGTTCACAGACAAAGAATAGCTGTTCAAAGAGTCGAAGATACAAAGGAGGAAAACACTCGTGACCCCGACTGAAAAAGATCAGGTTATTAAAGAAATGGAAGAAACTGCTAAAGCTGCGGAGTTGTTGGGATTGTCCGAAGTAACTGATTGGTGCTCTACAGGGTGTACTCCTTTAGATTTAGCTATTGCAAATAAACTTCCTGGAGGAGTTCCAATAGGACGGGTAATCCAGTTGTTTGGTGGGGCTAGCACAGCTAAAACAGTTTTAGCCACAACCATTTTGGGTTACGCTTTAAGATCAGGTAAACAAGCCTATTTAGCAGATGTTGAGCATACTTTGGTTCCTACCTTTGCTCGTTATTATGGTTTGGATTGTGCAAATCCGGATTTCTTTTGTGGTTATAGTTTTTCGGATAAAAAACATGATAATGATCAGCCTGTAACTTTAGAAGAGTTTTTTGATGAATGGTTGGCCGGAATTTTGAAGTCAAGAAGCAGAAAACCTAAAATAGTGGTTGTGGATAGCATTACTGCTTTGCCTTCTGCTATAGAATTAAAGACTTCAATGACAGAGCAGGGATTTGCTACTTCTAGGGCAAAGGCAATAAGCTTAGGATTGAGAAAGTATTTGGGAGAAATAAATAGAAAGAATGTAACATTAATTTGTATAGATCAAACGAGAGACAATGTGGGAGGATTTGGATCTTCAGAAGTCACTAACGGTGGAAGAGGGTTGGAGTTTTATTCTTCTGTTCGTTTATATCTTAAGCATGATAAAGATGTGGTAAATACTCAAAAGAAAGAAATAGGAATTTGGGTAAAGTTTAAGGTTGATAAGAACAAAGTAGGTCCTCCATTTAGGAGAGGACACTTCAAGATATTATTTGATTATGGACTTGATGACGTAACTTCTATGCTATCTTGGTTAGTTGGTGCTGATCCTGAATGTAAAAAAGATGAAGAGTATTTAATGACTACTTCGATAGCATTACCTGTTTGTTCTAAATGTGGATGTATTCAAAATGAAATGAGTGTTGCTTGTAAATCAAAAAACTGTGACGGATTTCCCGAACTCTTGGCAAAACGAATTATGGATTGGGTTGCTTATATTGAAGAAAATAACCAGGAAATAAATTTAAGACAATATGTTTCTAAAGTTTGGAAAGAAGAATATGCTACAGAAGAAAGGAAAGTTCGAGTATGGTAATCATAGGCTGTGATGTATCTTTGGAACACGGAGGTTTTTGTTTTTTGAATGAAAATGGTCAGGTCGACTATTATAAATATTTTAGCAACAATAAAAAAGATGTGGAGAAAAATGCTTCCTCTGTGGTTTTTTTGGGTTTAAAGAGAGAACTAGGTGAAGAATTGGAAAGATACAATATTCGCAGAGCATGTCGTTATCGAGAACTTTTTTCTGATCATATTATAGAAGTTGTTCAGAGACTTTGTCCATTTTATGTTGTTTTTGAAGGTTATGCTTATGGTGCTATAACTAATTCTTTGTGTCAAATAGCAGAATTGACAGGGGCTTTAAAGACAAGTATTTATAGAGCAGGTGGGATTATGAGAATTCATGATCCAATAAGTGTAAAGTTTTTTGCTACAGGAAAAGGGAATGCAACTAAGAAAGAAATGGTGGATCAGGCATTGAAAGAAAAGTTTTTAGGGGAAGAGTTGGTAAAACAAATTCCTGTTAAATATGTTAAACGAAAAAGAAACAAAGTAATGATTGATGATTGTGAAGGTCTCCTGACCGATGTTGTGGATGCTTATTTTCTTGCTCGACTTCTTTGGACAGAATTACAATTAAGAGAAGGAAAGATATCTCTTCAAGATTTGTCTCTCCATCAAATTCAAGTGTTTAATCGAACAACAAAAATGTATCCTGTGAACATTCTGGCTAGGCCATTTATACAGCAGAATAATTAAAAATGCTTCAGAAACTAACTATCCAAGATTTCCAATCTCATAAGAGCACAGTTGTCGAACTTGTGTCCGGGGTCAATGTTTTTGTGGGTTCTTCTGACGCAGGAAAGACAGCCATTCTTCGAAGTATTTATTGGATTTTGAAGAATCGTCCTTTGGGAGAAGGGTTTATTCATCATGGATCAAATGAAGTTGCTGTTAAAACTGTTTGGGGTAAAGAAGATAAAAATTTAGACGTAGGAAGAAAGAGAAACAAAACAGAAAATCTTTATTCCTTGTCTGGTTATGAGGATTTTACTGCTTTTGGAACTTCTCCACCTAAAGAGGTTTTAGAAGCAATTAATTTGTCTGATATCAATTTACAACGCCAATTTTCTCCTTACTTCTTGGTTATGGATAGTCCGGGTGTTGTGGCTAAGTATATTAAATCTGCTACCGGTTTGGCTGAAATAGATAGAATAACAGAAATAGTTTCTTCTAAAGTAAGAAAAAATAAAGCAGAATTAACAAGGGAAGAAGTTGGGTTGGCGGAATTATTAAAAAAGATAAAAATTCTTGAAAGAATTCCGTTAAAGGAATTTGAATTAACTTTGGAGACATTTGAAGAATTGTTTCAACAATCTGCTGAGAAGCAAGAACAGTTAGAGTTATTAGAAGATATTTGTCGTCAATTAAAAGCGTTAAAAGCTTCTGTAATTTATATACCAGAAAAAAGGTTTCTGCAAATAGGAAGAGAGATTAGTGAAACTTCCCAGAGGTTTGAGAAAAATAATTTAAGAAAGAACCAGTTATTAGCAAATTTGAATCTTTGGAAGATACTTGTTGCTGAGAAAGTTGAAATTTCAAAAGATCGTTTTGAAGTTTTGGAAAAAGATATTCAGGAAACTTTAAAAAGATATGAAGCAGGAATTTCTAAAAGAACTAAATTATCTTCTAGTTTATCTCTTTGGAAGAATTTAAGAGAGGAAACTTTAGAAATTTCCTTTAATGTAGAATCTGTTAAAGAGCTTGCTGAACAATATAGAAGTTCTTGCCAGAAGCTGTTGAGGATACATGAATTAATAGAGACTATTAAATTTTCTAGTTTGGAAGCAGAAAAGGCTCAATTGGATTTGGAAAAGCTAAAAGAGGAGGAGAAGGAACTTCAACAACAATTGAAAGTATGCCCAAAATGTGGGATGGAATTGACTGAGAAATCGAGAGAAGTGTTATTGGGCGGGTGAGCATATGAAATTCGGGGTTATTGGAGATCTTCATTTAACTAACAGAAATCCTGAAAGAAGGAAGGATGATTTTCTGCAAACTGCTTTAGGAAAGATTCAACAGGCAATGGATTTCTTTGAATCTAGAAATTGTTCTTGTGTATTTCAGCCTGGAGATTTCTTTGATTCTCCTACTGTAGCAAGAAGGGTGGAAGTTGCTGTTATAAGATTGTTGATGCCTTATATGCAGAAAATGCCTGTCTATGCTTGCTATGGTCAGCATGATATTTCTGGCCATTCATCCTCTACTTTTCCAAATAGTCCTTTGGCTGTTTTGGAAGCTTCTAAATCAATAAATATTTTGGAGTTTGGTCATCAACTTGGTATGATTGACGGCATTCTTGTTTGGGCTTATGGAGCTTCCTTTGGAGAGGAAATTCCTAATCCACCTCATCCGGAATTTTATAATATACTTGCTACCCATAGAATGATTGGCAATCGACCTTTGTGGCCTGGCCAACCATTAGAGGATCCTAGATCATTCCTTCGAAGCTATCCTCAGTACCGTGTTGTAATAGTAGGAGACTATCATTATCACTTTATTGACCGATTAAAAGATCAGTTAATAATTAATCCTGGGGCTTTGATGCGACAGAGTATAACTGATATAGAGTTAGGGCTGAAGCCTTCTGTGTTTGTGATAGATTTGGAAACTTTAGAAGTTGAAGCAAAGGAATTGGATGTTAGCCCAGCAGAAGAAATATTTGATTTGTCTCGTAAAGAAACAAAAAACAATGCTCAAGCATTAAATCAACTTATTGAAGATATTAGAAGTTCAAAGGGAAAATCAGTGGTAGCTTGGAAGAAGATTTTGTTACAAGTGATTGAGGAAAGAGGAGCATCGAAAGAAGCTCAAAAACAAATAGAAATTGCTGAGGAGGAAAATAAATCAAATGGCTGATGATATTATTCAAAGACTTCAGAAAAAGCAAGAAGAGATACAGAATATGCTTCGTCAAGAAGAGAGAAGGCAGGGTCGAGAGGATCAGTTAAAGAAGACTTTGCAAGAGGAGTTTGGAGTAGATTCAATACTGTCTGCTCAAGAGGAAATGGCTAAGATTGCTGCTCAGAATTCTGAGGATGAAGCTCAATTAGTACAATTAGAAAAAGAAATGGATTCTATTATAACAAACGCTAAGGTAGGAGAATAAAATGTGGGTTCTTTATAGAAATGAACAAAATGGGAAAGAGAAAAAGTTTAATGTGTCTTCTCCAAACCCTTCAATTCTTACGAATAATTATGGGGATTGGTTTTTAGTAGAAAATCCAAAACCAAAAATGAAACTTATTGGTTACGCTATACTTATCAAAGATGATATTTCAGGAATGAAAATGTGGGCTACATTTAATGGAGATGGAGAAGCTCATACAAATCTTTCACCCCAACAGCCTCTTGTATTTCCCACGCATGGAAATATACAATTAGGTACTAGAATTGATTGGCTTGTTCCAGAGGAGTAAGAAAATGAAGAACTTGATTAAGAAATATGAATGTGATTTGGCTGGTGGGATTTTGTAAAGTGAATAATCATATAATCAAATTTCGAAAATTTTTAGAAGAGAATAAAGCTCTTTATACAATTATTTCTTCACAAAAAGAAGATTTGGAAAATAAGTTGAGCACATTGAAAGAATTGGGCAAGTCTTTAATTGAGGCTCAAGAGATTCTTAATGCTGCTGGAGTTTTAGCTCAAAGTCAATTTCAAGAGGTTGTAGAGAAGCTTGTTACCGAAGCTTTGCAATACGTGTTTGGGGAAAATTATTCATTTGAGTTAGATAATCAGATATTTAGAAATCAGCCAGAGACTCATATGTTTGTTGTGAAGGATGGAGTTCGACGTTCTTTGGAAGATGAATTGGGTGGTGGAGTTTTGGATATTATATCTTTTGCATTAAGGATCATTTTTTGGGCAATACAAGTAGAAAAGACAGAGCCAATATTTATTTTGGATGAACCATTAAAATTTGTTTCTCGAGATAAAATGATGTTGGTAGGAAAAATGCTGAAGAGTTTTTCTGATATGTTGGGTCTTCAAATAATAATGGTTTCTCACGAGTATGATTTGATTGATATAGCAGACCGTTCATTTTTGGTAACGCTGTCTAAAGGAATAAGCCACGTAGAAATGTTAAAATAAAATCGAAAATTCAAGCTTGTGGTAAATGTGAGACTTGTTTAACATTAAAATCTGCTAGATTTGAGTTTAAGATGAGAAAAAGAATTGGGAGTGAGAGAAAATGAGGAATGCATTAATTGGATTATGTTTATTGATATTGATGTTTTGTGGTTGTAAGATGGCAAATCCTTCACAGCCTGGACCAAATACAGGATATAATAATTCTGCAGGAGCAGGTTCTAGTACAACAGTGAAAGTTGACTGGTTATTTTCATTATTTATGGTAGGAGCAGTTGTTGGGATAATTGCTGGATTTGGAGGTTTTAAGTTTGGTTGGGTTGTAGCATTGGGGAATGTTGGAGGTATTGTTCTTTCCCTGATGGTTGCAGAATTTGGTAGGTGGCTTGCCCTAGGAGGATGTATAGCAGCTATTTGTGTTGTGGTAGCAATGTTGATTAGGAATAGACAGTTCCAATTCCAAAGTGTTCAAGCTGTTCAGGAGTTAAAGATGAAACTTCCAGAACTTAAGGATCAAATCAATGAGACATTTTGGAAGAACCAGAATAGAGTTACTGAAAACCTTGTAGGAAGTATAAAGTCTGTTTTGAAAAAGAAAGAAGAAAAGCAGGCCGGCCGCAAAAGAAAAAAAGAAAAGGAAAGATCAAGATTATGGAAGCAACAAGATCCTCCAATGCCTTTAGTAAAACAACCAAAGGAGAATTAGATTTATGAAAGCATTTGAAGAATGGGATGCAAAAGAATACCCTTTGTCACCAACAATTGAAAGAGGCCCAATTGGACGAGATTGTTTACGTCAAAGAAAACATGCGTGGAAAGCAGCATTGGAGTGGGTATTACAAAATGGACAATTATTAGATTTACATTATGGTATTTCAGGCAATTTATCAACTCTTGAAATTATTGAACAAGAATTGGAGGATAAATGATTACACCATTTCATGATGAACAGGGAAACATTAATTTCCATTGGAATCCTACAGCAGACCGAGTTTTTATTTATCCATCTTCTCCACCGGAAAAGTTTCAGGAAAAAGGATTAATAGAAATTCCAAAATTATTCCAAGATTTTTATCAGGAGGGAATTGGAATTCTTTTAGCGGCAGGTCCTGGATTTTATGATGAGAGAGGTAAATGGAAAGCTGTTTCTTCTCTTTTAAAACCTGGTGTTAAGGTTTACTATGATATTACAGTGCCTTGGAAACAAGTGGTTCAGGGGTTGGATGGAAAGCAATACGTTGTGGTTCTTTGTGGGGAATCTGATGTTCTTTGTGTTTTAGAGAATTGATATGGGAAATATAGTAAAACTAAAGTTAGAAGAGCACATTAGATTTCTTCTTTTGAGATATCCACAGAATTTGGATAGAGTTGCAGAAGAAGCGTCTAATTATGCGGGAACTGATGTTCCAGTTTCTGTTGTCAATAAGATTTTAGTTAAGTTTAAAACTAAGCAGGACAGAGATGTCAAATATTGGGTTGCTTGTAATTTAGCTCAAGAGGTTCTCCGACAATCTATGAGTCGGCAGGCTAAACTGGAAGCAATATACACACATTGGGATGGAAAGGAGGAACCTTTAGTCTCTGCTTGTTGTGAATTTCCTGTAGATAAACATGAAACTATTGAGGGAAATATCTATTACAGATGCTTAAAATGCAATAATACTTGTAATGTTGCAAAAGCAAAGAATCTGGACCTGGAAAATCTGAAGCTTCGCCTGATTAAAGATATGAGATTAGAGAGTGAGCATCTCATGAAATTTGCAAAAGAAATGGGGTTTATAGCAGAATCAGGAGAGCCAACTTCTAAGGGGGACAAAAATTACATATTTGTTAATCAGCAACAAAACAACCCTCCTCTTTCTGGGATTCCTGTTGAATCATCAATAGCAAAAAAGGCGGAAGAAATGACTCCTATGGAAAGAGAAAAATTGATTCATCAACTAACAAATTTAGCTCAAGAAGCAACAAATGCTGAATTTGTGGAAGGGAATAAGGGAAATGAATCAAAGAATGAGTAAAAAGGATTTGATTCATAACTATCTTAGTTATGTTACTGGCCTTAACTATAAGGAACAGCCTCCTAGTATGGAGGAATTTCTTTCTAGTCCTCAATATCTGGGGAAATTGACAAATAATGGAAAATCTGTTTATCCGGTTTGGAAAGATACTCTTGAATTGGTTGCTAAGGAGGATTCTAAATATGTTTATGTACTAACGGGTGCGATTGGGATAGGTAAGACGTTCTGTGCGATTTATGGCATGCTTTACACAATGTGTCGTGTCCTTTGTCTTAAAGACCCTTGGGCATATTTTGGAAAAGCTCCAGGCAGTCAGATGTCTATTGTGTTTTTCAATTTGACAAAGAGTCAAAGTGAAAGTACAGCATATAAGTTGTTTCAAAATTGTTTGGTAAATTCTCCTTGGTTTAGGGAGAGAGGATTTTTAGGTGGATCGGAATTAAATCCTAAATTGGAGTTTCCTCTTTTTAAATATACCTTTGCTTCTCCCTTTGTTCCCGGCTGGGGTTCGCAGGGGGAGCATATTATACTTGCATTATTGGATGAAGTAGATTCTCCAATAGCTTCAGAAATCCAAAGAGAAAAAGTTGTATCCGCTTATGAGAATGCTCGAAGAAGATTGGAATCTCGTTTCGTTACACATGAGGAAACGATAGGCCGATTCTTTATGGTTGCTTCAAAGCAGGAAAGATTATCTTTTTTGAATACTTTTATAGCAAAGTACAAAAATTCTAAAAGCATTGTTATTGTAGACGTTCCTCTTTGGTTGGCAAGACCTAGAGCAGATTTTTCTAAGGAAGAGTTTACTGTGTCTTGTGGAGATGTTTACAACCCACCAAAAATAGTAGAAACACCAGAAGAATTAGAACAAGTTACTCGAGCAGGATATCAAATTATCAGAGTTCCGATGGATTTTTATGATCTGTTTTTGCGGGATGTGAACGGAAGTCTCCGAGATATCGGAGGTATATCTGTATCTCATATTCGAGCCACAAAGTTATTTCCTTCTGAGAGTTTGATTTTGAAATGCTTTACAGAAGAGCCAAATCCTGTCAAAGTTATGACATTAAATGTTGGATTAAAAGATGACATAAACTTGTTGAATTTTTTGGATTTAAATTTAATTAAGATTCCACGAAATGTTCCTAGATTTATACACGGAGACTTTGCTTATTCCGGGGATGGGGATGCCTTTGGACTCGCAATGTCTTGCATTTCTGGCTGGGCAAGAAAAAATGTAGAGAATGCAGATGGTACTTTTCATGTGGAAAAAGTTCCTGTGGCAGCAACAGATTTTGCTCTTCGAATCAAAGCTTATCCTGGCGACAGAATACCTTTAGCATTGGTTCGAAAGATGATATTAGATTTAAAGAGTGTTCATGGATTTAATATTGCAGAATGTACCTTTGATTTAAGATTGGCTACAGAGAGTGATAAACAAATATTGGAAAGAGCAGGAATAGCTTGTGATTATTTTTCTGTGGATAAGGATCCAAATATTTATAGGGGATTTAGAAATTTAATTTTGGAAGAAAGATGGAGTAGTCCTTGGCATCCTTATCTTCATTTTGAGTTGAAGAACTTGGAAGAAGATTCAGATAAAAATATGATTGATCATCCAGAAGAGGTGGCAGAGTTGGAATTTTTGGAAGATGGAAACACTAGAGAAATAGTATTAAAAGGAAGTAAGGATATTTCTGATTCTGTGGCGGCCTCAGTAACAAGAGCTATTGAAAAATGTATAATGCCTCCGGATCAAGAAATCATGAAGAATTTGTTAAATAGAACTATGTCAAAACCAAAAGATGTTGTTAACTCTGAATATTTACGTTTAGCTGGTGTGGAAGTTAAAAGGGAAGAAAAAATTGAAACTGGAGTTTCAAAGGAGCAGCTTTCTTCGTATAATATGTTATTGAGGAAAGCTAAATGTTTACAGAAAGGACAACATGGAATCGGACAAGATTTTTAAAGGTGTGTTGAAAGAATTAGTTTTAGAGTACCAAGAAAAATTAGATCCTCAATTGTTTGAAAGAATTTTATCCAGAGTGGATAATTTAGTTCTTTCTGTTGTACATGGTTGTCGTAAAGTTTGTCCTCATTTAATGGACGAAGATGCTGAGGATATTTACCAGACTGCTTTAATAGGATTGAATAATGGTTTATTAAAAGTTAAGTTAGAAGAATCTTCAGATCTCATGATAGCTCGTATGATAGCTTATATGAAGTGTGCTATTAGGGTGGAATTTCCGTATAAGCCAATGCCAGAAGAGTTTATTTTAAGTCAGAAATCTGTTGAAGTAGATAATTCTGCTTTTTTAGAATTGGAGAATGAATTTATACAAGAATCATTGGAACAATTGGTTAAAGAAGAAATTTTAACACAAAAAGAATTGAATTTAGTTTTACTTCGATACAAGAGAGAATTTTCTTGTGAAAAAATATCAAAATTATTTGATATGCCTGAAGGAACTGTTAGAAAATATATACAGGATGCTTTATTAAGAATTCGACATCAATTTAGGGTAAGAGGAATTTTAGAGGATCAAAAATGAAGTTTCCTTGGTATAAATACAAAGAACTTCCTTTGTTAAATAAAAAACAAATTAGATCTGTTCGGAATGAGGCAAATCTTGTAGCTGAAACTTTTCTTTTGAAAAAGAGATTTCAGAATTTATGTGAAAAAGAGATTGTAGAAAAGAAATTGAGTTGGTTTAAGCAAATGTTAAATTGGTTTTTAGCAAAATTAAGGAAATAAATTAGAGGTGTTTAATAGTGATCGAAAAAACTAAACCAACTAATCCAAAGGATGCATTAGGAATTAAAAAAGTTCCTTTTCACTGTGTACCATGTGGTCCTTTAATGGAACTAGGTTTGGCTATGATGGAAGGTGGTCGTAAGTATGGTTCCCACAATTATAGGAGTGTTGGTGTAAGATCTTCAGTATATTATGATGCTGTAATTCGACATCTTATGGCTTGGTGGGAAGGAGAAGATATTGATCCAGATAGTGGTGTCTTTCATATTATTAAAGCAATAGCCTGTCTTTTTGTATTAAGAGACTCAATGCTTATGGGAAATTGTGAAGACGATAGACCACTCAAATATCCTGAAGGTTTGGATATTTCTCAGTTAAATAAGCAGGCTGAAGAAATAATTCAAAAATACCCATACTGTGTAAAACCATTTACTGAGAAAGGTAAAAACCTTTAATTTTAGGAGATAGATTGAGGAATATATATGTCTAAAGAAAAAATGAAACCAACACCACTACCTAAAAACGTATTAAAACTACTAAAAGATGTTTATGAGTTTATAACTCGTTCTAATAAAATAGATTGGTATGACGAGGTTACGTCCAGGGTTTATAAAACTATTAAAAAATATGAACATCTTTGACACACAACTGGCGATACATGTGCTTAATGAGAACATTCAACACAAATTTCTGAAATATCTTGCAGAGAAAAATAAAAATGACCAAACGAAATCCTAAACAAGAAGGTTCTAATTTGTTCGATTGTATTCCTCAAGTAGGACCTTGTCGAAATCAATGTAATCAATGTTTCTACAACAGGCCTGGAGCATTTTATGTTCCTATTGATCAACCAAGCATTCCTACATCAGAAGAAGTTGGGGATGGAATATGTCGCATAAACTGTGGAAACGACAGCAATCTTCAAAGAGATCTGGTTATTGAAACTGCAAAACAGTATAAGCATTTCTTTTTCAATACATCTATTCCAAAATTTGATTTTCCTGGTCCTGTTGTATTTACGGCGAATCCAAAAGAGGAAAAACCTGTTTTTATGTTTGGGGAAACCAAAATTCCAGAAAATATGATGTTTATTAGACTTAGAGTTTCTCCAACAAATCTTCTGCATATAGAACATGCTATAAGAAATATTACTACATTGGGGGTTAATTGCGTCCTTACATACATGGCATACTATGATCAACTTCCGCCAGGAACCATTAAGCCGCCGAAACAGGAAAATGTTAGAAAAAATTTAGAAGATTGGGATAAAAATATATGTATACTTTCTGATCGAAAAGATTTTGGAAGAATAGCTTACACTTGGAAAGTTCGTCATATAAATTCTTATTGGTGCCCAACTTCAGAGTATATGAGATACGTGTTGAAGAGAATGAAGAATATTGGTGGTCGGTTGGTTACGATGTGTGGTACTCCTGAGAGCGGATACTGCAAAGACTGCGGCAACTGTGAAAATTATTATTGGCAAACAAAGAAACATTTGGAGGAAATATAGCATGGATAGATTTAAAGCACCGGCCTGGGCGGGACTCAAGCATAAAGGAGTTAAAGATGCTATTTTTGGAGCTGCAGAAATAATGGGAGCTAAACTCTTTATGTCAACCTCATTTATTTTTAGGCTCGATGATTTTGAGAAGGTGGAAGCTTATATGAAGGAACATGGCAAGGAGCCGATTGTGAAAATGATTATAGAAATGGTGTGTGGAAAGAAGGAGGAATAAAAATGCCAAGAGCAGGTTCCCAAGTAGTTTTGTGTGATTATCCAGTAAGATTTGATACTTATAAAGGCTGCGTTTCGGGCTGCCGTTATTGCTTCACGAGACGTAAAAAAGATGAAATAATTGGTACTAAAGTAGAAGTTGAAAATGATGAAGGACCTCAAGCATTAAGGAACTTTATAGATGGTGAAAGAAAGCATGAAGTTTCCTGGATTGATTCTGATTGGAAATTTCCTCTGCATTTTGGGGGTATGTCAGACTGTTTTCAGCCCGTTGAAAGGGAAAAGCGTCGGATGTTTCAATGCATGGAAATATTAGCTGAAACAGAATATCCTTGGATTGTTTCTACAAAACATGCTTTACCAGCAAATCCGGAATATTTGTCTTTGCTATCAAAGTGCAATGTCTGCTTTCAGTATTCACTTGTATCTCCAGAATATGATAAACTTGAGCCTGGTGCTCCTTCGTTTTATCAAAGATTAGAGATAATCAAGAAGGTAGCAGCAGTAGTGCCTAGAATGATAGTTCGAATCCAGCCTTACATGATTGAGGAATTGGACAATGTATTGAATATTACATTACCTAAATCTAAAGAGGCTGGAGTATATGGTGTTGTAATCGAAGGAATGAAATGCTATGAAGGCAAGCTTCCCGGAATGGAACAAGTGGGAGGCGATTTATGTTATCCTACTTGGTTATTGGAAGAACATTTTACAAAGATCAGAACAAGAGCAAAAGATTTAGGATTAGCTTTCTTTTGTGGGGAAAATCGTTTAAGATGGATGGGAGATAGTCTTGGTTGCTGTGGGTGTGATGATATGCCAGGATTTGTTGGTAATAAATATAATCTTAACCACATCTATATGGGAGAAGATCCTCAACCCACTCCTGCAATGAAAAAAGTTGGCACAACAGTTTGTTTTAGGACGCTTCAGCAAAGCGCATGGTGTGGAGATGTGTTGGATCAAATACCTTTTGATGTTATGATGAGAGAAATAGCAAAGAGTGAATATGGTTATAAGACAATGGGTCTTGATATTGAGAGTCGAGCAAAGGCTTTTGATATTAAGATGTGAGGATGTAATATGAACATTGAAATCGAAGACATAAAATCTCTTGAACCTGGAAAGATATACTGGATCACCATAAGCAGAAGTAGATTGCTTGAAGATCCAGAATCTTTAGGAGAAATGATAGAGAATCTGAAAAAGATAGGAAAAGATCTCAGCCTTAATTTCATTTTTTCACTTGATGGAACAAGACCTATTTCTGTGCCAGAGGGAATTGAAATAGTGCAAAAATAAATTTTTCTTTTTCTAAGATTTCATTTGGTTTTCTCAATTCATCTCGTATAATTTAATTAGTGAGAGAAGGCAAATAGGCAAATAGGCAAATAGGCAAATAGGCAAATAGGCAAATAGGCAAATAGGCAAATAGGCAAATAGGAGAAGATATGAAAAATAAAAAGAAAACAGAAGTGAACGTAAATGGTTATAAAATAAAAGCTAAAGCTAACTTGCATGGAGCAAACCTGCGTGGAGTAGAACTGCGTGGAGCAGACCTGTATGAAGCAAACCTGAGTGAAGCCAACCTGCGTGGAGCAAACCTGCGTGGAGCAAACCTGTATGGAGCAGACATGAATGGAGCAGACCTGTATGGAGCAAACCTGCGTGGAGCAGACCTGAGTGGAGCAAACCTGAGTGGAGCAAACCTGTATGGAGCAGACATGAATGGAGCAGACATGAATGGAGCAAACCTGCGTGGAGCAAACCTGATTGGAGCAAACCTGAGTAGAGCAAACCTGAGTGGAGCAGACATGTATGGAGCAAACCTGCGTGGAGCAAACCTGCGTGGAGCAGACATGTATGGAGCAGACATGAATGGAGCAAAAAATTACAAAAGAACAGATGGAAATAATTTTTGTTAATTTAGGTGTTGTTATTGGTTAACTAACAAGTGAAGCAAATTGTTTGTTTCACAAATTAACAAAATAAATTTTTCTTTTTCCTAAGATTTCATTTGGCTTTTTCTAAATCATCCCGTATAATTTAATTAGTGAGAGAAGGCAAATAGGCAAATAGGAGAAGATATGAAAAATAAAAAGAAAACAGAAGTGAATGTGAATGTAAATGGTTATGAAATAAAAGCTAAAGCTAACTTGTATGGAGCAAACCTGAGTAGAGCAGACCTGTATGGAGCAGACCTGCGTGAAGCCAACCTGCGTGAAGCAGACCTGTATGGAGCAAACCTGAGTGGAGCAAACCTGAGTGGAGCAGACATGTATGGAGCAGACCTGCGTGAAGCCAACCTGAGTGGAGCAAACCTGTATGGAGCAAACCTGAGTGGAGCAAACCTGAGTGGAGCAAACCTGTGTGGAGCAAACCTGTATGGAGCAGACCTGTATGGAGCAAACCTGAGTGGAGCAGACATGAATGGAGCAAACCTGAGTGGAGCAAACCTGTATGGAGCAAACCTGAGTGGAGCAAACCTGATTGGAGCAGACCTGTATGGAGCAGACCTGTATGGAGCAAACCTGAGTGGAGCAGACATGAATGGAGCAAACCTGCGTGGAGCAAACCTGTGTGAAGCCAACCTGTATGGAGCAGACATGAATGAAGCAAACCTGAGTGGAGCAGACCTGCGTGGAGCAGACCTGCGGCATATTTACCGGATCTCTTAGCAGCCTTACTGAGTGGAGCAGACATGAATGGAGCACCGGATTTGATAGGAGGAATAATTTAAACAAATGATTCTTTCCTCTCAACAATTATTAGAAGATCTTGGAGCCTTTGAATTAACACCAGTTCAAGAGGTTGAAGGTGTATTCTTTAAGAGAGATGATTTGTTTACTCCTTTTGGTCTTGGCAATGTTAATGGTGGCAAATTTCGTCAAGGAGCATTTCTCTTAGCACAAGCGAAAGAGCAAGGCTATAAGAGAATCTTAACGGGATGTTCTTTAAACTCTCCGCAGGCACCAATAATTGCAGCACTATCCAAATATTTTGGCATGGAATGTATTGTGTTCTATGGAGGAACAAAGAAGGAATATCTTGATGAAAAGCACATGCCTCGGTTGGTTAAGCACTTTGGAGCAGAGATTCAAATAGCAAATTCTGGAAGATCTTCGGTTCTTTATCATGAAATTAAGAAGATAAAGGAGGATGGTGATTTCATTGTAAATTATGGGATGAACTCCAAGGATCCTCACAATCTTGTGGCATTTTATGATTCAACAGCTATTCAAGTTCACAATCTACCTGAAGAGATTGAACACTTAGCGGTGACCTGTGGATCAGGGATCACGGCTGCAGGGATAATCTACGGCTTGCAGAAGTGGAATAGGAAGGTAAATCATGTTTGGTTGTTAGGAACTGCTCCTAGTCGTAAGAAGAAAGTTCAAGACAGACTTTCAAATCTTGCGATGCTTACAGGAGTTAATTGTTGGAATTATCCATTTAATTATATGGATCTGTTTGCTGAAGGAATGACTTACGAAAAGAGGGTAGAGGATATTTCCTTTGGAGACATTAAATTTCATCCAGTTTACGAAGCGAAAACATTTACTTGGGTTAAAAAGAATCTGATTGGAAAGTCCTTAATTCATGAAGGAAAAATAGTATATTGGATAGTAGGAAATGAACCAGAGTTATTGAAGGGAGTTAAATAATGAAAATATCCCATTGGTTATACGGAGAATGTGAGTTTAATGTTATTGTTAAAAAAGAAACTTCTTGCTCAAAATGCCTTCATCATAAAATTTGTAAATTAGACTTTTCAAATTTTTGTGTTAATTACATATTTGGAACTTCAGAATTTGAGTGTTGTCAATCTTGTTTGCATAGATTCACACGTTATGATAGAAACAGTATTCCTTGTTTTAGATGTAACAATTTCAGAAAAAATGGCAAGACTTAAATCACCAATTAAAATTTTTGGTGGAAAAAATAGGATGGATTTGCAGAACTGGATACTTCCTATTTTAGAAGCAGTTCCACATCAAAGATATGTTGAAGTTTTTGGTGGATCTGGAGGATTATTAATTGCAAAGAGACATGTAAGGGAAGAAATCTATAATGATTTAGACAGTGCTTTGTATGATTTCTTTGATGTTATTAGTAAAGAAGATCTTTTTGCTCAGTTTTATCGAAGAGTTTCTGTTTTGCCTTATAGTTTAAAACTATTTAATGAATGTTTAAAAACATGGCAATCAGAGGAGAATAAAGTAGAGAGAGTTTCAAAATGGTTCGTTATGGTGAGAAATTTATTTGGGGCAATATTTGTAAATAATAATTCTTGGAGCAGATCATTCAGAAGTGCAGCAGCTTGGTTGTCTATTATAAAAGGTCTTCCGGAAATACATTCAAGATTTCAATCAGTTGTTTTGGAGAATTTGGACTGGCGAGATATTTTAGAAAAGTACGATTCTTTGGAAACATTGTTCTATCTTGATCCTCCTTATGTTCATTCTACTAGAAGATCAGGTAGGTATAATTTTGAAATGATTGATGCAGATCACGCAGAACTGATCGAAAGATTGTTATGCTTGAAAGGCTACGTTGTTTTGAGTGGGTTTGAAAATGAAATTTATAAGCCTTTAGAGAGTAATGGTTGGCAGGTTCTTAAAAAGGAAGTTGTTAGTAATTTTCTTGTTGGTAAAAGTGATGAAGAAGATAAAAGAATAGAAGTTCTTTGGATTAAACCATTCAAAGATAAGAGAAAAATATTTTTTTGATTTTTCAATTTTTCATTTGGTTTTCTTGAAAAATCCCGTATAATTTAAATAATGAGAGAGAACTAAATGAGAGAAATGAAAATGATCACCCTTTTAGGAAACAATAATGTCTTGCTTTACTGACCCAATACAACATCGAGCATGGTGGGACGAATTGATGGCTAGTCAGGAGCATGACTGGTGTCAATGCAATTGTTTACCACTTGAAAAGGATGGGAAGTATTACAGCTTATTTTATTGTTGGAAATGTGAAACTGAGTTTCTAAGTTTTGAACCAGATTATCTCCAGCCTTCTGTCGGTTCTTGTATCAATCGTCCTAAAAAATATGAATGGAAAGAACCGAAACAAGTTGGAAAATCAAGAATTGAAACTTCTGGAAAAGAAGTTGAGCAGCATATTTTTGAACTTCAAAGAAAACTAACAAGATATGATTACTTGTACTATGTTTTATTTCGTTCAGAAGTCTCAGATCAAGAGTATGATATAATGTATATGGAACTTACGAAATTGTTAAAAGAGCATCCAGAAATTAAGTTGCCTTATGCTATTACAAGATCTTGGGAAATGGAATCATCTTATCCTCAATGGGTGCGAGAAGAATTGGGGGTTAAAAATAGTAAAACATTCTTTTAGGAGAAAAACATGAATAGAAAATGGAAACATGGTGATGTTTTTATGAGTGTTAACGTGAAAATGATTTATTTGGTCACTAACGAAAGCCAAAGGTATTTTGTTTAGGAATTTGTTGTGGACATAACAAGAAGCAATTGAAAGTGTATATGATGAAAGCAAAGTTTTTGTTTAATGTGGATGACATTAAGAAGGAGAACTAACATGAGATTCGTCGAGTTTACAGAAGTAGTTATTCAGCCAGTTAGTGAGAAGCAAATTCGAGTAAGTCATATGTCAGTTACAATTGTAGCTGAGCATGTTTGCTATTTAGCTCCCGATATCATTCCTTTAGAAGTGATGGGTCCGGATGGACAATCTCAAACAAAAGTAGCATGTCGAATATTTCTTCCTGGAAAAACTGTTTTAGTTACTTGCACCAAGGAAGAAGCAGAGTATAAGATAAAGAGTGAGGATAAGAAAGTAAAAAAGCCTGAGAAAACAGATGAGAGATGAAGGTCCAAAAATTGTTCCTCTTCCTTCTCCAGAAGTAACTGGTTATATAGTGGAGAATACAATAGTTCATAATATTCATAATGGATTAAGTGGTTTGTTTGAATCAGGATTAAGAAGCGGAAATTTTTTGAAAATGGGAGAGATGGTCTCAACTTTTATGTCACTCAATTGTGTTGGTGGTCCGAAATCTTTTATTAAGGCGGTTTATTGGGAAAATATAGCACAGACAATGTCCGCAGAAGAGCCGTATATGCAGGTAAGTGTTGTTACATTTTTGGGGAAAATTCATCATTTTATTTTTAGGACAAAGAAATCATGAACATTCAGCTTTTATTAGGTGATAAATTATTGGTGGAATACATTGTTCCAAAAGATAGAACAGACAAAGGAATTCTTATTCCCGGAGTTGCTAAGAAGAGTCCAACTACTGGTGTGGTGAGAGCAGTTGGGCCTGGTAGGATTCTTGGTAATGGAAAAAGGAATATTATGTCTATAAAGGTTGGGGATAGAGTTTTAATTTCTTTTTCTGGACAAGAACTTGATAGTAAGGATGAAAATCTCCGGATAATAGACATGCAAGATGTTTTGGCAATTGAAGATTGAATAAATCATTAGCGTGGAGGTGGCACAGTCCTTAAAAGCTCGATGACTTATTAACATCAGCCCTCCTTGCTATGATTTAATGGATATGTGGCAATTTATTGACGAGCGTGCGTGCAGGAACAAAATTGCGGTAGCAAGTATACACAGAAATTCTCAAGAAATAGTTGTGAAGATTAAAGTAACTTTGGAGGGGGTTTAAAAATGGATGAATCTACGCAAGCATTAATCAATGTGTTGAAGATATATGGAAATACAGATAAGCCAGTATCTCAAGGATTTTATTTAGTTTTATGCATAATGGCTGCGGAAGCACTACAAACTTTAGAAACTGCAAATAATGAGTTAAGTGAAGAATTAAGAAAAGAGAGAGCACCGGAGATAACATAATATGAAAAAGTTTGGTTGGATATTACAAGATAAGGAGACAAGTAAGTTTGTATTGAAACAGATGTTTATATACCAAGTATAGAGAATCATACAATAAGAAACGTGCTGAAGGATTAGTAAAGTATCTTACTTTAGCAATAAGGAATGACTATGATTGGCCGGACTAAATTTAAAGTTGGTGATAGAGTAAAACTGTTTCCTGAGAGTGATTGGTGTAAAGAGGCGAAAGAAGATGCTTTGAACCCCTGTATAATAATAGCAGTTATAAGTTCTGATATATTTCGTATAACAACTAAAAATCCTAAAGCACCATTGGGGTAGTATTGGGAATTGTCCACAAGATATATAGAAATGTTAAGACAACCTAATGAACAACTATTATTGTTTGAACTAACTTAGGAGAAAGATTATGAAGATGTCATTAAATAAAACATGGTCAGAGTGTCTTAGAATGTGGAAGTGGATTACACAAGTAGGACTACGACTTACAGAAGAAGATATAGAAGAATTAAAACATCTATATTTAACTGCTAATGGATATAGTCCGCATACTTTAGAAAATGATTGTTATTTTTGTGATTATAGTAATGGTGAATGTACTGTGTGCCCAGGTATTTTAGTAAATAAGAATTTTAATTGTATAGGGGATATAGATTATGAGGATAACCCAATAGAGTTTTATAAACTGTTAGTTCGACTAAACAAGAAACGATTATCTAAGAAAAGAAAGTAATGAAAATGTTGAGTCACAATCAGTTTTTGACTGTAGCAGTCATCCAACTTCGGCTCAAATTGTTGCTTTTGAAATGTTTAAGAAAATTAAACAGGAAGTAGAGCGGTATGTGCTTATGAGTGAACTTGAATTAAAAGTTTCTTAATTAAATTTCTATTTTCCACCTTTATCTCTTTATTTCCATTTATTTATTAATTAGCAAGTTGTTCTTATAACTAACCATCAAACTTTTTGGGATAGAAACTATGCCTTCAACAAATCCATTTACTCAATTATTGCCAGGTATAACAGATAAACCTCCGATGATTCCTGCTGATACTTTTCGTGGAGTAGGACAAAAGTTAGATAAGGATGCAATTCTTCTGTTACAAAAAGCTGGGTTGACTGCTAAGATGTTACAGCGTTCGATAGAGGAGGATGTTAGAGTTTCAGCTGATAGATTTGGAATGTATCAGGAACTGGAAAGAGCCTGTTTTGTAGGATCTACCCAAGTGTATCTATTAAACAACACAACTCCAACATTGAAAGAAATGTCAGAACATCCTGAGAACTTTGTTGGAAAATACACTTTGAGTATTAACCCAGAAACTTTAGGATTAGAACCAGATAAAATAATGGCTGTTGGTCTTACTAGAAGATCTTCTAAATTGGTGAGAGTTACTTTGGATAATGGAGAAGAAATAGATTGTACCTTAGATCATAAATTTCTTCTGAGAGATGGAACATATAAAGAAGCCCAGTATCTTCAATCCGGTGATTCCCTAATGTCTAAATTAATGGAATGTCTTTTGAATCATAAAGTTGTTATTGTTCAGGAATTACCTCATCTTGAGGATGTTTACTGTTTAAGAACTGAGAAGAATCATAACTTTCCATTGAAAGCTGGCGTTTTTGTAAGTAATTGCGAGCATTGGTTTGTTGGTCCTGCTCTTGATCTTTATGGGAATGTTGCGACGACATTCAATCCCATCCACAATGCAACAGTTTGGGTGACTTCTCAAAACGATACATATGCTAAGGAGCTTACTAGTTTTCTAGATCAAGTAGGAGTAGAAGAGAAGATATTTGACTGGGCTGTTTCTGTTGCTACATTTGGTGATCTCTTTATAAAAGCAAATGGAGTTCCAGGTATTGGAGTTATCTCTTTGGATGATGGTGTTTATCCAATGCATATAAGTCGAGTAGAAGTGGAAGGAATGCTTGTTGGATTCTATAGGACACCTCAGGGTATTGCTCAGACAGGATATGATGATAGATCTCAAGCATTGATTCCTCCATGGGATTATGTGCATTTTAGACTTCTTGGAACTAAAAGGAAGAGACCTAAATTTGGAGGCGATCCTGGTTATGCGGAGATGAGACAAATCCATCTTGTAACAGGGGGAGACACTAAACAGATAAATACAAGATATGGAGCATCTATAGCTCTTAATGCATTACCTGCTTATAAGAGACTTCGATTAGCAGAGGATAGTTTACTGTTAGCTCGTGTAACAAGAGGCATTATTCGTTATATTTGGAAGATGAAAGTAGATATGAATAATGCTGAGGCTGTTAGTAGCTTGATGGATCAATATGCTACTTTGATTACTCAGGCTCGAGCTATTGATACAAGAGATGGCAGTCCTGGTTTTGATAACAAGCAAAATTCATTGACTGCAATTGAAGATATTTTTGTTCCTGTGTGGGGAAGCATTGATGATCTTAAGTATGAGAAGGTTGGAGGAGAGGCTGATATTCGATGGATTGTTGATGTTGATAACTTAAGGAATCAATTAGCATTTGCTATGGCATGTTCTCCATCATTAGGTGGTGCATTTACTAAGGAATCATCCGGAGCATTAGGTTCTGAGGCTATATCAGAATTAGGTATACGATTCGCCAGATCTGCTAGAAGATTACAGAGATCGCTAGTTTCAGGCATTGTTCGCCTATGTCAGATACATCTTGCTTATATGGGAATGGATCCGGATCCTGCTTTGTTTGAAGTTCATATGTCTGAAACTTCCTCAACTGAAGAAGCTCAAATGATGAAGTCTTTGAATTCTGGGATAGATTCATTTAGGAAATTTATTGAGACTTTGAAAAAGGTAGCTGGTAATCGAATTGATATGCTGAAGATCTGGGAGTATTTTAATGAGAAGATTCTAAAGATGGAAGATTTCCAGATTACAGATTTCTTTAAATCTCCTGAAGTTATGCAAAAGGAAGATGAATTAAGAAAACAAATGATTGCGGCTAAAGCGGCTAAAGAAGAAACGGCAAAGCCTACAGCATTACCCGGAGAGCAACCTGGAGAAAAGAAGCCTCCTAAGCCAGGATTTGAAAGCATTTATAGCAATCTTATACCAGAGGATAACACATTGGGTTCAGGAAATATTAATTATGAACTCATAACAGATGTTGCAATAAATGAGGCAATAAAACGAAGAGATAAATTGTTTACAAGAAGGCGTCCTACTGAGAGCATGGATGTTCGATCATATTTGCCAGCTTTAGTTTCTGTTCAAGATGATGAGGAAGCTATTAAGATTGGAGATAAGTCTCTTTTAGAAGCTAAGAGAAAAGGAGACAAAGACATTAGTTCGGGTTGGTTAATAGAAAGAGACGCTCGATCTTGGAAATTAAAGTTTTCAAAGACAATAGTCGAGTTCAAACCAGAATCAGAAATGGAAGTTGTTGAAGAGGAGTTAGATCTTATAAAGGATGAACCTGAAGAAGTGTGAGCTTAAAAATAATTAGGGATAACCAAGGAATTAAAGGAGTGGGAAGTTGAATTATCTTTCAGCTTCCCTTATTTTTTAGTATAATAGAAATGGTGAAATTATGACAATTATTGAATGGTTTGATCCAACAAATATTGAGCATTTGAAAGCATTTCAGGAAATGTTTCAGGAAGGTTTTTGGCCTAAAGATTTTATCCCGAAAGATATGAAATTTCCTGAAGGTTGGTGTATTAGATTAACAAGCAAATTAGTAAATTTATATCTTGAGGAGAAACTGAGGTGAAAAATGACAAATAAAGAAGAATCAATGCAAAACATTCCTCAACCTATTTGTCCTCTTACGATGTATTTTGAAGGGGAGGAGGATAAATGTGATGCAACTAAATGTGATTTTGATTTGGATTCCAGAAGTTGCTCGGAAGGATGTAAGAAAGCAACAGACACTCCTAAGGTTTGGGGAACAAATCGAGTAATCCATTCCAATGATCTCTGTAGTGTAAATGTTCTTCGTATAAAGAAGGGTGGAACAAGCTCTTTGCATACTCATAGAATGAAGCACAATACTTTCCATGTTATTTCTGGATTGTTGAATATTGAAGCAGAAGATTGTAGTGATCTTTTGTCTCCAGGAAAGAATTATACTGTTTGGGCTGGTGTGAAGCATCAGTTCCAAGCTCTTGAAGATACAGTGGTAATAGAAGTTTCTTTTGTTGAAATAGAAGAGAGCGATATTCAGAGAGAAACAGCCGGATATATTGATAAAAATATTCGAGATAAGAAACAATATATTTGTGTTTGTGGTAATCCAAGTAGTAGACTAGTAATGGGTAGTTCTAATACATGTGCTGATTGTGGTTGTGTGTACTAGGATCAATTTGGGGAAGTGATTAATGTCAACTTATTATGTAGCTTATGAGGATAAAGGTCCATCTGGGGCTTGTGGTCAGTCATGTTCAAATACCATGCCTTGGAGAATCTTGTATGTGTTTAAGGATGAAGTAAAAGCTCGAGAGTTTATGGAAGAAGTAAATACAGGCAAATTAAGAAGGATGTCTCCTAAGATTCTTGGTTTTTGGTCAGATGATGAATTTTATAATAATGTTAGGGAGGTTTAATTATGATAACTTTACAATGTATGGTGGAAGGATTGTTTCTTCTTGTTGTGGGATTGTATTTCTTAACTAAGGATTAGAAATCATGTGTTTCAAACATGGCTGAAGAGCCAGAAGAAAGGATAGGAATGAAGATATTCATAAGTGATATCCATCTTGGAGACGGTTCTAAGTCTGATGATTTCCATAGAGACAAAGAACTTATATCTTTCCTCGAGTGGACAGATAACAGAGCAAGTGAGATAATCATTGTAGGCGATCTCTATGAACTTTGGCAGGCTCATTTAGATAAGATATTTTGGGCTCATGATGATGTTGTGAATGAGTTGTCTAAGAGAAGTAGGAAGATTACATATCTATTTGGCAATCATGATTATCTTCCATTTGCTAAATTGACTCCTGAGAAATATCAAAGTGGAAATATTACAGCTATGCATGGGCATCAGTTCGATAAATGGAATAAGTTTAAGAACCCTCTTAGAAGCATCAAATGGCCTGTTGGTTATTGGGTTACATTGTCTGTAGCAGAAATGGGGAGATGGATTCATCCAGATGTAGATGTTTGGCTGAAGAAGATGCGGCCTAAATTTGGTAATTTTAAAGTTGATGCTGCTCTGCTGCAGAATAAGGTTCGAAATATAAAGGATATGGAGAATCTTAAACTAAATAACTTGAATCAGATTTCTATATTTGGGCATAATCATCAAGCTGAAGTTTGTGAGATTATTGATGTAAATGAAAATTATGATTATAAACCCACTACTCGAAGAATCTATGCTAACTGTGGAACTTGGGTTGGTGATACTGATCCTACATTTATTGCAGTTACAAAGGATGTTGTGCAGTTGAGAAACGGATTAGATTATAAAGTCATAAATGAAGTGAGTATAATTTAATTATGAAGAAGTTTGGAAAATAAATACAAAGATATCTTACAGAGATAGAAATTGTGGCAGCAAAAAATCTAGGTTTTGAGTTCTAAACAACAGTATTAACATTTTTTAGGAGAATCATTATGGTACTAGTAACTCATGCATTGGTGTTTGCCCTTGGTGTTTTGTTTGGGCCTGCAATTAAGAATTTGATTGCTCGTCTTACGAAGTCTTCGGAGAATTAAGGGGGGGAGATGCAGGGATGTTAAGAGGATGTGATTTCTATTTATTGATTTGGTTGATTTTAAAGTTAGTTGTAGATACAGTAGGTGTGGTTTATTTAATTTGGAGATTGGGGAATGGTAAGTAGTTCTGGGTATGGGCAAGTCTGGTATGCCACCTGGCCTGGGACCAGGTAGTCGCAGGTTCGAATCCTGCTGCCCAGATTAGGAGAATAAATAATGTCTGAATTTAAAATATGTCCTAAATGTAGATGCCCTTGTTCTTTTAAACAGGAGTTTTGTGTTTGTGGGCATAATTTTAGTCTAATATCAATTTTTGAGGATTTGTTTCCAGGCATTAGCGAAGATATAAAGAGAGCAACTGGGAAACAAAATGAGAGACAAACCAGATAAAGAGTTAGATTTAATTGATCCAATTGAATCTTTTGATCCAGGTATTAAGAAAAAGGTAGAAAGACTTCAGGAAGTCGTTGATCAATGTATTATTTTTGCAGCATTAATTAAATGGGATAATTAAATGAGATGGGATTATCCTCCAATTCATTCTTATATAACAGCTTATTGTGAATGCGGTTGTGGAGAACAATTTAAAACTGAAATAATTAAAGGTAAAAGAAACAAACGGTTTGTAAATGGACATAATGTCCATGTAAATCATCCTATGCATGTTCCAGAAAACGTTCAAAGATGGGCCGAAGCCAATAAAAGAAGAGAAATTAGAATTTGTAAAAATAATGATTGTAATAAAGAATTTGAAGTCCTAAGATCTTGGGATAATGAATATTGCTCTCGAAAATGTTCTAATCAAGATAGAGAAGGAAATTTACATAAACCAGATTGTGGTTGTACTTTTTGTACTCCTCTAGAATTTCATCGTGAAGATTGTTTGTGTGTTGCCTGTAGAGCTTTGAGAGGAGAATTGAGAGGAGAAAATAGCTATAATTGGCAGGGAGGAATCTCTTTTAATCCCTATCCTGAAAATTGGACTGAACAATTAAGAGAGTATATAAGAAATAGAGATTATCAAACTTGTCAAAATTGTGGAAAAACAAAAGAACAAGAAGAAAGAAATCTTTGTGTCCATCACATTGATTATGATAAAGAGAATCTTGATGAAAATAATTTAATTACTTTATGTTTGTCTTGCCACATAAAAACTAACTATAGTAGAGAATATTGGGAAGAAATGTTTAAGGAATTAATGAATGAAAAATTCCAAGCCATTGTTTGAATGTGATTGCCTGTCTGAGGGACTCGTTGTCTATTCTGAATTCCTAGCAAATGATGATTCTGAAGTAGTTGTCTCCAGAGATGGAAAGATGGAAGATGAATTTAACTATTATGGAATTAGCATTAGCTTCTGGGGATTTGGTCCTTATGGTAATGGAAAACTATCTTGGCCTAGGAGAATTAGATGTGCTTGGAGTGTCTTAAAGACCGGACATCCTTGGTTGGATATGGTAATGTTGAAGCCAGATATTGCTAAGAGTTTTGCATATAGGATTTTGTATATGCTTGGGCAGATAGAAAAGAAACTCTCGATGAAGAAGGATGTTTTACCGCCTCTCCAACACTAAGGATGATATCTTGGAGAGGCTTTTTAATTTACAAAATATTCTTCTTCTACCCATTTATTTAGTAATAAGCACTCTTTCTTAATATATTTTAGAGAAATATATGAATTCCTATTCTGTTGCATATTCTGTTTTAGGAATAGAACTTTTGATTTTTGCATTGTATGGATTAGAAATCAAACAAGATGTTATAGGAGCTATTTTCTTTGGTCTTCTAGCAACTATGAGTTTTATTTTAGCCAAATCCTATTTAAAGGAATAATATGGAAACAGTTTTGAAATTAAGAAAAAAGCTAAAGGTTGGAGAAGTTAAAGTTGGAGAAACCTTTCGACTTATAGAGAAAATGCAATGCTTCCTAGTTATTGATTTAACAAAGACGGATATGTTTAAAAATGCTACTCCAGAACAGCCTCCTATATTAAGAGATGATGTTGTTTATGTAGTAGATATTGTTACTGGAATAGTAGAAGTGTTTCCTAATAATATGGAAGTGTATCTGACCCCTGTAAGAGCAGAGGAAATAGTTTAAGGAAATAAATAAATGGATTTTATCGAAGCCAATTCTTTTTTCACAGATCAAATGATTCTAGGTAAACTCATTTCTCTTAAAGAGAGCAAGGATATGACCTGGGAGCAAGTTGCTAAGGCTCTCTATCAAATCTTAGATAATATTGACACTTCTGATGATATGTGCAAGGAAAGTTCAGAAGCATTTCGTAATGTTGTAATGAAGATCCAGGCGAAGAAGAATGAATTATTGAATGAACAATTATCTTATAAAGGTGGTTGGATTCATCCTGATGGGGATATAGAATATTTTGAATCTTATAGTTCTACTGGTCATTGGGAAGAATTTAGAGATAGAGTAAACAAATTAGAGGAAGGTCTAGGCAAAACATTAGTTACAACTGCAGCAGCCAGTTTGATAGGCCTAGGAGGTATGCAGACAAGCGTTCCTAAAGACAAAAGCGAACCACCTACTATCTCTGCCCCTTCTCGACAAGAAGTAACTCCTAAGTTTACTATTGTATCTCCAAAAGCTTCTCCTCAAATCAACATATCTAAAATAGCATCAATCGAATCTTCAAATAATCCAAAGGCCGAGAACAAAAGATCTGGAGCAAGAGGTCTTCTTCAGATAACAAAACCTACTTGGGAAGAGATGACTCGCAAGATGAATGTCCAATGGTCTTGGGAAGAAGCATTCGATTCCAACAAGAATAGGAAGGTTGGTTCTTATTATTTAAACATAGAAATCCCTCGATTATTAAAGCATTATAATCTTGAGGATAATCTTGAGAATCGATTAGCTGCCTATAATTGGGGTGTTGGTAATCTAAAGGGGAATAATGGTGTTGGTGGATCTAAACTTCCTGAAGAGACAAAGAGCTATATTGCTAAATATAAGAAGATGGGGGAATCCATTCAAGAAGCATTCTTACCACTTGGTAAAGTTCAAACAAAGCTAAAGAACTATTATAAAGGAAAAAGTCAAAAGTTAGTTCCATGTACTTACTCAGGTAAAGAAAGAGGAGAACTAAAGTTTTGGTTACTTACTGATGGAACAGTTATTCCAGTTTTCTATGCTTATTTGGTTACTATTAACAAAATTGATATTGCTCCAAGTGATATGTACTTTGCTGGAGCAATAGCTGGTTACTTTTCCCCGCATGCAAAAGAAATAGGGATAACTGGAGGAAATAACAAACCTACACAGAAACAAATAGAATCTTTTCTTCGTCTGTATAAAGAATATGGTTCAGGAATTGAAAAGATGTTTCTAGATCTAGATAGAGAAGACTTTGATAGTAGTTCTCCAATAAGTATAAAAAATATAGATCAATTAGAATATATTCTTACTTATGGTTATGGTAAAAAAGAAGCAGAAGCTTGGGAATCAATAAATGAATCTCTAACTGACTTTGCAAAGAAGGAACTTCAATTAGCAGGACTATTTGATAAAGATTCTGACTACGATGGAATGATTGGTGAAGCAGTAATGGATCTTATCCAGAAGTTTGCTGATCAAGGACATTCCGGATTCTCCGCGGGATTAACAACTTCCATATTTAACAAATTGGCAGAGTATAAACCTTTAACAGAACTTACAGATAATCCAGAAGAGTGGATGGATGTTAATGATGCGAGATCTCCGGATCATAAACCTGATTGGCAATCTAAGAGATGTCCTACTTGCTTCTCAACTGATGAAGGTAAGACATATTATGATTTGGATGAACTTGGTAATGCTGGTTTTGATAAAAGAGTAATGCATAAATCCAAAATTACAAAAGCTGTAGAAGCTAGAGGATATTGGAGAGATTGGACTGAGTTAGTTTGTACGAGCAAGGAATGTCCTTGGCGTAGTTATAGAAAAACTGTAAAGGAAACAAAGCCAGAAGTTCTTAAAACTATGACTTGTCCAAAGTGTGGTTCCAAATTAGAAATCAGAGAATCAAAAGAGACCAAGAAAGTTAAAGAAGAACTATTTGAATATATAATTGGAGAAGAGACTCAGGAAGACAAGAGAGAATATAAAACCAGACGATTAGATATCACAATTACGGATAAGAAGGTCAGAATTTTTTTTGATGGACGGCTAAATAAAGAAACCAAAACTTGGCTTGATATAAGTGATGATTTAGTAGTAGAAGCCACCCTCGACATAAATAGTAAAGATAAATTAGTATATTTGACTAGATTAGATGCTCGGATAAAAGGTAGCGGGTATGGTCCAGAATTATTGGAGTTTGGAATAAAATATGCTATTGAAAAATATGGGGTCACTAAGGCAAGAGGATATGTAGAATCTTTTAATATAGCATCCCAATCTATGTTAGAGAAAATGGGTTTCAAAAGAGCAGAAGAAACTAAAGATGGTGCTTACTGGGAGAAGTCTTTAGGGAGATGATATGTTTGAAGAACTATTTGAGCACATAATTAAAGAAGATGTCTCAACCATATCGGATCCCAAACTTAAGAAAATGTTCACTATGGACAAAATAGAAGATTTGCAGAAGAGAATAAAGGATTTGGAAAACTTGGCAAAAACAATGCCTAAAGGACAATCTAAATCAAATATATATGCAAAGATTGATGCGTATGAATCGGAAATAAATCAATTAAAAACATAACTATTTTGAAAGGGAAAGAAGATGAAGATTAATTTACAGCAACCTATTTGTGACTTTCAAGGCAATGTGCTTCCTCAGACATCTTTCGGAGTGCCGAGTAGAAATCCTGCTAATCTTGGATTTGTGTTGGTATCTGCTTTAGGTACATCATATCCGGATGAGCGAAATCTGACAGCAGAAGAAAAGATGAAGAGATATGGATTAGCAATAAGACTTCTTGGTGTAGAAGCTGGACAAGAAGTTGAATTAATTACAGAGGAAATAGTTTTGGTGAAGGTAGTAGTCGGAAAATTTATTGCTTCCTCCATGATTTTTGGACAAATTGACAGGATTTTAGAAGGAAAAGAAACTGGTATTCCGGTAAATATTCCTAAAGAATAAGGAGATTATCATGAAGAGATGGATTCAAATATCAATTGTTTCGATTTTGTTGGTTGCTGTTGTTAATATAAGCTTTTTGAACTATCAAATGCGAACAAGGAAGTTAGATATTTTATACACCCAAGGTCGAACTACTCAGCTAGTAGAACAATTAGTTGAGAGAGATTGCATGCTGTATAAGAAATTGTTGGGAAATATTCAAGATAATATTTGTGAAGAACAAATTCCGAATTTAGTAGAAAGACTTAATCCAACAGTTGTTTGTGTGAATGTAATAGCAAAAACCCGTCATCCAATGACAGGAAAAGAAGTTCTAACGTATGTTAATGCTTCTGGAATGGTTTTAGATAAGGAAGGAAATATTTTAACAGCTTCTCATGTTGTTGATTCTTTGAAAGGTTTTTTATCTGACCCTAACACATATTGGGATGTTAAGGCAACTGTTCAGATATATTCTGGAGAAATTTTTGAAATACGGAATTTTATTAATATTCCTTTTGATATTTCTAATCCAGAATCACTTGTTTCTTCAATCGATTTAGGAATTTTAAAGATTGATATTCCTGATTGTTTAGAGTTAACTCCTGTTCAGTTCGGAGATATAAGAGATTTAAGAATCGGACGAAGTTTATTAATGATTGGGAATCCAGGAGGATTAACAAATAGTATTTCAACTGGAGTAGTTAGCAGAATAGGAAAGTTTTTAGGAGGGAGTCAGATTTTTATACAGGTTGATACTTCTGTTAATCTGGGAAATTCTGGTGGTCCTATTTTTGGTTTAAATGGAAAATGTTATGGATTAGTTTCACTTATTTACCCCAATGGGACATTAGGTTTTTGTGTCTCATCTTCTGATATTTTGGAAAATATCCCAAAATTATTAGAGCAATTAGCAGCGAAACAATAGTATTCTCATTTATTTATTTGTTAGTAGGAGACTCTATTTAATATGAATCCTCTTTCTGTACAAATATTAATTGATTTAAATGAAGCAAGCAAATATTTCTCTGGAACTAAGTACCAGAAGATATTGGATTCTGCTCAAGCTCAATGGGATCAAGGTAATATTGCAGCTGTTCGAAAAACATTAAAGCAACTTCCTTCTGAGGGGCAGTTGCTGAGTCAATTGGTAGAGAAATTAAAAGGTAAGAGCGTTCATAAGACATTGGAGAGAATTAAGAAAATAGGGGAATCGAATCTTACTTATATCAAGAGTATTTCCAGTATTCTCACACATACGATTATTGAATGTGAAAAAGGTAATTTAGAATATAGAAAATTGATTCCTGTGTTATTGAATCGATTAAACAAAACAAGTTTCGAACTATTTAAGGGAGAATAAAATGAACATGGATCAAAGTTTCCGGCAGTTATTGAATGAAACTCAAAATGCAGAGAAGGATTTTCCTGAGGAGATTAAAGAAGCCCAACAGCCTGGTAAGGGTCCAGATAAAGGTCCTGAGATGAAAGGCAAAGATCCTCAGTTGGATAATGTGAATGAAGAGGCCGAGGAAAGAAAAGCAGAAGAGCTAGGTGAAGAAGGCGGAATTTTATCTATTGAAGAAATGAAGAAAGCATTATTGGATTTTGTTCGTGGTTGTGAAGACGATAGAATCGAGGACATGTATACTATATTTATTTCAGGTGAATCTGCTGAAGAGGAAACAGAAGAAGTAGCTGCTGATGAGGAAGAACTTCCAATAGGTGAACCTGGGGAAGACGAAGTTTAATCCTTAATTAAACAATGATAGAACTAAGATATAATACAGCTCAAATTATCAATTTAGGTGTCGTACTTACTAAAATAACACGACTATCAGACCCTTTTATTCCTATATACGGGGCACTGTTAAGTCAGTGCATGTATGCACATTTGATAAAAGCAAATGGTGTAACAGTAACATTATCTCCAAGAGAATGGACAAATATTAATAATGTTGCTGGTTGTTATAGTTTACAGTTGATACCTAGTGATGTAAATGTTTTAGGTTCTTTATATTTTTATGCTTATCGTCAAGGAACTTGGGAACTTCCTATTTTTCAAGATTTTAGTGTTATATCACAAAATGTTTGGGATAATAAATATGGCAGCAAGTTATTAAATGTAGAGACTGCTCAAAAGGGTTAAGATGGCTCATTTAAATCAATCTGTTCGAGTTGAGTATCAGCCTGCTGGTGGAGAAGCAGGTCTAGTAATCAAAATGGAGATTATTGATGAAACAGGATTTAAGGATTTAGTAAATTTCCCTGATGTTACAATGACAGAAATTCCCTTGTCTGGATGTTCAATATATCAAGGAAGTTTTACTCCTGATGCTCTTGGAACTTGGACAGTGCATGTTAATAAGTCAGATGGAACTAGTTCAGTAATAAAACAGTATGAAGTTGAAAAAAGTATTGAAAGTTTATTAACAACTCTTCCTATGGTAGCTTAAAGAAAGGAAACAGAAAATGGCAGACAAATTATTTAAAATAAATGAAGCGATCGAAATTGGTTATCAGGCACCAAATGCGGCAACAGGTTTACTTGAAGTTGTGGCTGAGATTTATTTACCCAACAAGACAAAGAATTCATTTTTTCCTAATGTTGAATTGGTTGAGGTAGCAGACACAGGTACATATCGCGGTAGTTTTACTCCTAATGCTGTTGGAACTTGGCAGGTTATTATACACAAGGCTGGTGCTCTTAGTAAAGAAGGTCAGGTCATCAAAGCTTACTCCGTAGGTAATTATAATCTAAACGATATTGGTGTAGCAGTAGAGGCTGTACAATCTTCTCTTACTGCTCTTGGTGATGTTGCTACAAGTGGCGATGTTACCACAGCTCAAGGTGCAATTACAGATGCTATTGCCGCCCTTAATAACATTGATGCTGGGGGTGTTCAGACCGCTGCCGCTGCAGCAATCACTGCTGCTAATTTAGCTACTGCTACCAATGTAACTGACACACAAACCGCTTTAGCTAATTTAATTAATGCTCTTAATAATCTTAGTGAGGTTCAAGTTCAGTCAGCCGCTGCTGCAGCAATAACTGCTGCTGGTCTTGCTACTGCTGTTGCTGTTGGTAATGTACAGACTGCAGTTGATAATATAGCTATTGCTGTGGGTGGACTTGATACTCCGGCAATGGCCTTCTAGAAATTATTTGGTTAATCTTAAGAGTTAAGAGGTAAAATAATGTGGCTGAATTATATCCTCCGGGGATTCAAAGAATCTATTATAAGGCAGTGAAAGATACTGATGATTTAATAATAACAGCAAAGATTCTAGATCCCAATTATCCTAATTCAGAGGTTGTGAATCTTCCAACATTTGAAAAAGTTTCAGAAGTAGGAAGGATTTATTTCACTGAGATTAATTTCTATATGGAAGGGATATGGATAGCTGTGTTTTCTGAGAATGATGTGGAGACAGCAGTTCAAGCTTATAATACCAAAAGAATTCCATCCGAAGTTAAAAGACGTTCAGGAAATTTGTTGAATGGATAATTGTAAATGAGAATTTATTGATTGTGTGAGTTTTACCATGAATCAAGAAGAGCGAAATAAGTTGCAAGAGGCAGAAAAAGAAGCAGCTGAGATAATCACTATTGTAAATAAAAATGTTAATTTTACAGATAGTCCTCCGGATGTTTCTTTTAAAACCTTAATGGACACACTAGCAGTTATTCGTGTCAATGTCCGCTACTTACTTTTTGATACGGAAGCGAATCGTCGAGAGAAGGAAGAATTGATTAAACAATTGAAAGAATCTGGGGATTAAACATGTTTAACATCTTATCTCTTATTGAAACTGATCATGATTTATTAATACAAATTATTACAAAAATAGATATGTTCCAAACCATGATGACAAATCATCTTCACCATCACACAATTTATACTCTGGCCTTGTTCACAGCATTCTTATCATTATGTGGCGGAATAATCCTGATACTGTTCCGACAGTATGGAGCAAAACGTAGAGAGAAATGAAGATCTACATCTATATCTATACTAATATTGATGAGAACCATTTAGAAAAAGGATTTTCTTACATTGGTGTTTCTAAAGATCCGGAGAAGAGATTTTATGAACACATAAAAAATAATTCTCTTATTGGAAACAAGTTAAGAAAGCATGATTTTGATTTTGATATTCTCGACGCAGCCGACAGCTATGAAGAAGCGTACGAACTTGAACAAGCATATATTGTTGAATTAAACACTCAATGGCCTAATGGATATAATCTTAATTCTGGTGGACAGGGGGGAAAGATATGTTCTGATGAGACTATTGAAAAATTACGAGAATCTCATTTAGGGAAGAAACGTGGCCCTATGTCTGCGGAAACTATTGAAAAAATACGAGAATCTCATTTAGGGAAGCCTAAGTCGGAAGAGCACAAGCAGAAATTGAGAAAACCTAGGTCGGAAGAGACTAAAGCAAAGATGAGAGAAGCAAAATTAGGGAAGAAATAAATAATCAAGGGGGATTAACATGGATATTTATATTGATCGCATTTTTATGGATGCTTTGGGACATACAGGCAACACTTACTATTATAGAATAATCCGTCGAGGAGATGGAATGGTTTGGGATAATGTTGCATTAGCATTTTCCCATTCAACCACTTGGGCTGATTCGGTTATTATATTAGTAGAAAAGGGAACGACTGGTCAATTTCCTGTTTTAATTCCAGCTGGTTTTCCTGCCGCCACTCACGAAGTTGCTATTTATCATCAGGCTGGAAGTAATCCAGCTAATACCGATGATGTGGAAAATTCATATGAGACCGTAGTAGGGGATATTTTTGGATTCTAGGAGAATACATGGAAGATATAATGCGGGAAATGATTGAGAATAAGGATCAGCTTCTGTCGGAAGAAGATTCTAAACTTCAGGAAGATATGAAAGACTGGCAATGTCAGGAATGTGGTTATAGATTTAATAGGAAGAATCCTAGTACTGAAATGAGATGCCCAAAATGTAATGGTGTTGATATTGATGTTGACACTGGGAAGGAAACAAAAGAATCCAAACTAATCGAGAGAGCCGGAGATATTGAAGCTGCCAAATTTTTGGTTGGTACAGCAAATCCTGAACACATGTTTGTAGAAGGATTAAGAAATCTAAAATCTAGTATAGAGAAGGGCATTTCTTCTAGAGAATGGGAACCAGATGCTCTTGAATTATTAACCAACCGTCTTAAAGAAGTTGAATCTTGTCTTCAGAAACATTCTAATCTTATGAAATACGAGAATAAAATTAATGAGATTGGTGATGATATTCCTCCTGAAAATCCTATAGGAGATGATGAACTTCCTCCAGAGGAAGAGGATTTAGATGTTCCTGAAGTACCAGAAGAAGCAGCTACACCTGATTTCGACAAGCTTTATTTAGGTCGTAAAGACGATATGCATTATTATGTAGTTGTTGACAAAAATGATCAAGGTGAAATCGAAGATCTTAAAATAGATGATCAAGAAGGCAATAAAGTTTATTCAGCTAAAGAGCATGAAATAGATACTACAAATGTTGCTCAGTTTATTTTAGCAGCTATTGATGAAATTGATATTGCTCAGATTGAGCGTAGCGTGGTTTTACAATATCTTGTGCCTCCGGCTAAAGAAGAAATAGAAGCTGAAGAGGAAGAAGATACAGAAGAAGAATTGGGTTTGGAAGAACCAGAAGATGTTTCTAAGGAAGAAGTTCCTGGAGAAGAAAAATCTAAGAAAGAAAAACCTTTAGAATCAAAGAAGGTTCAAGAATATAAGACCAATATGTATACCATTACTTGGAGAAATAAACGAGAAGAAAGTAACAAAGGCAAAGGTCAAAAACATGTCGCTGGATATTATGGAAGAGATGAAAATGAAGCAAGACGTCGATTCCAGGCTAAGTGGAGAAGTGGAGAGATTCTTAAAGTTGAATTGGAAAAAGCGGATGTAGAAGTTGAGGAATCTAAAATGAAAGAGAAGAAAGATACTGTAATATATAAAGACAGAGAATGGGTTCCATATACCGTTTGGGACCCAGATAGAAGAAAAGAAATTCTTGCTGATCTGAAAAAAGAAGGAATTGAAGCAATTCCAGATCCAGAAAATAAAGGTGCAGGAGTTCTTGTCCATGTTTCTAGCAGAGAAAAAGCTAAAGGATATTTTGGGGAATCAAAAATACAAACCAATGAAGCCAAAATGGGTATTGATTATATGAGATCCTTAAAAACAGCAGTTAGGGCCGCTTCTAACGCATTGAAAGTAAAGGACTATGAAGAAGCTGCTAGAGCATTAGAAGACGTTGCAGATGACGCCGCAGACGCTGCTAAAGCGTCCAAGAAAATGAATCGTGATGCAAAAGCCAAAGATGAAAAGGATACAGAAGAGAAGGAATCTGTAGATGAAAAAACAGCACCTACGTGTTTTAAATGTAAGAAGGCTCATTGGCCGTTTGAGAAGTGTGGTGGAGTTGAAAAGGATGAAGATATAAAAGACGTAGAAACATCTGAAAAATGTGGATCTAAGAAAATGAAGAAAGAAAAAGAAGTAAAAGAAGATACACTTTCAGAAACAACTCAAGTCAAGGACGATAAAGGTAATTCCTTTAGCGTCCAGATTATGGATGAGGGAAGCGATAAAGAAGTAACTCTCCAAATCAATAAGCGAGATTTTCATTTCCAACCGGATTTTGCTAAGTTGTTTGGAAGTGATGATTCTGGTAAATTGACTAATGAAGGTGTGCAGGAACTTGCTTTAGAAACTCTTAAGCATTTGGATGATGGAGAATATGCTGAACTAATTGGTTCTGGTAAAGTTGAGGAATCTAAAATGAATGAGGATCTTTTAGGTGGTAAGGAACCAACTTTAGAAAATATTTGTAGATTAGTTCTTCAAGTTTGGGCAGGAGAAGAAGGCGTTGAACTTGAAGATGTTGCAAATATTTGTAAGAGTGTTCTTAAGAAATCTGGTAAAGATTATGCAGAATGCATTACTAAGGAATCCAAACTTATAATCAAGAATGCTGTAAAGGAAGGCAAGCTTCAAGAAGGTACAGTAGTTAAATATAAAGATAAGACGGCTGTAATTACAAAGATTACTGAAGCAAATATTTCTTTAACAGTTGGTGATGAAGCTGGTGCTTCTGTTAGTGTAAACATAAATGGTAATACTGCAGTTAATATTGGTAATGATGGTGTTGTAACGGTTATACCTGCTCCACCCGAACCTCCTATAACTGCTTCACTTACTCCAGAGGAATTAGCTGTTCCTTCTGAAGGAGAACTTGGTCATGAGGAAATGGAAACTCCAGAAGAGGAAGCTGCTGAACAAGCAGTGAAGCCGGAGGAAGAGGAAGTAGAAGTTGCTGCTGGTGAGGAGAAACTACCATTTGAATCTAAAACAAATGAGAAACATGAACAAAATATATATCAGATATTTCCAGATATGGATGAAACTCTTTCTGAAGATGAAGAGTTTTCCAAAGGATGGAATGCTGAAGTGAAATCTTTGTTGAAGAAACATCATTGTCGAACAGCAGATGAAGTTCCGGAAAATGAGTTAAAGAATTTGATGTTAAAATATGATAAAAAATTAAAAGATAGGGGAGAGGAAACTTTTATTGTTGAATCTAAAACCAACGAAGCTCGTGGTGAAGATGTAGGCTTTACTAAAGAAGTCTATGAAGTAGAATACGAAAAGGATGGAAAGAAAACACATACAAGAGTAGAAGCTTTGGATGAAGAAGAAGCAAAGAGAATGCTTTCTAAAAAGCCGGGCGTCAAAGTTTTAAGTGCTAAGAAAGTGTCTGGAGGAGTATGTCAAGAAGCAAAAAAGGAATCTGCAAAAGAATCTCAGAAAATTCTTGAAGAAATAACTATTGAAGACACTGAGATTGATACTTGGTTTGAACGAGATAGAGCTCATATTGAACTTATCAATAAGAAAGCCAACGAGACTATTAAAGAATGGAATGATGAGGATGTTTGGGAAGCAGTGGAGGATGGTTTCTTAGATGCAAAGGATTGGCATAAGTCTGCTTATCAATATGCAAAGGATAATGGTTTGTTAGAAGGTAAATTTGTGAAGCCTGATAAAAAAGATGATGCTTTTGGTGGTAGAAAAGCGGTTGCAATGGCAGAGAGAATTCTTGGTTTATCTAGTGAAGTTACAGAGGATGAAGAGATCAAGGAAGGTGACGTAGTTCAGATAGTTCTAAAGAGAGATTTGAAGGTTATTGTTGAGGAAGCAACTGTAAGATCAATTAACAAAGAGAAGGGTGTTGAGATAACAGGTAAGGCTTCTGAAGCAGAGCAAGCTTGGTATGGAGATGATTTGTATCAAGTTTACAAACTTTAAGAGAAATATGATTAAACTTAGTTGAGGATTGGAAATGAAACTCAATGAGACTATTACTTCTGCTCCTATAATTGAAGATGTTACAAAAGTTAAACTCCCTGAAGGTGTTCTTTCTTGCGTAACATACAATATTTGTAATATAGGAAAGGTGAATGCAAACAACAGAATTTATGAATCTGATGTTTGGGAGAAGGTTTTAGCAGACGAAAATATTCAGCAGAAAATAGCGGATAGGACACTTTTTGGACAGGGGGAACATCCAGCAGAAACACAAAGCGATCTTCAACTAACTTCACATATTATAACAAAGATGTGGATTGATGAAAGTGATAACAAAGTTTATCAGAAAATGGAGATTTTAGATACCCCTACCGGTCGTATTTTGGAAACTTTATTGCGGGCAGGTTGTAAAGTGGGAGTTTCAACTCGTGCTGAAGGAGATCTTGAGGAATTTGAAATAGATGAAGCTGATGGTAAAAAGAAGAAATGTCAAAAAGTAGTGTCTGATACTTATCACTTTGTGACTACCGACTTTACCGCAGATCCTTCTACTGACGGAGTTGAGCCTCAAAAAATCGAAAGAAATGTTGTAGAAACAGTTTCTGCGTTGGTTAAAGAAGGCAAGATGAATCTTGTTGAAAAGAAATTTGCTTCTAGGATTTTGGAATCTGTTCAATGCAAAGAATGTAGATGTGGTACTGGGAAGTGCAAAGTTCGGAATTTAGTGAGTGAGATGGAATTAGGTGTTCCTGAACAACATCAAAGGAAAATTGCTAAACTTGAAGAATCTAAAAATGTAAAAGAATCTGTTCAAGAATTAATAGGAGAAATTCCAGGCATAAATCCAGAAGATCAGAAGATCCTTAATTGGGCAATAACAAATAAGACTATTCCTAATGAATTCCCAGAAAACGGAGATATGATTGATCAACTTAGTAAGTTTGAATCCTTAGAAGATGTGGGAGTCGAAGATCCTGAAGGTTTAGATCTTGGGGAAATAGAAGCAGTTTATTTGAAGTATATTCTTCTTCCTCAAGCAAAAGAAGCATATGCTGAAGTTAAAGAATCAAAAATTACAGAAGATCATGGATTCCAAAAAGGAAATTTGTTAAAAGATAAAGATGGAAAGCTTTGGACGGTTTCTGATTCTGATTCATTGAGTCTTCATTTAGAACCTATTAGTGGAGAAGGTCAAACTGATGTGGGAGAAGCAAACGTAAAAACTGTTGATTGGGGAAATGTTGATGGGCTGGGTTTGGAAAAGGTTTCTGAATCAGAATTAAAAGAAACTTGGAAAAAATCTATAGGAAAAAGTGATTCTGAAAAATCATTTTGGGAATTGTCAACTGATCTTGATTGGGTTATAGTTTCTCACGATAATTTAAAGGGAAGTAAATCCTTTAATCTTTATCATAAAGGAGATCATTTAGGAAAATATGGTTCCTTTGAGGAAGCTTCGAAGCAAGCTATGTTGGCAATGGTTGGAGAATCTCAAATGAAGGAAACGGAAGCTATAAATGTTTACAAAATTGTTTCTGGAAGCCGTACCGGAATTCCAGAGCATGAAGTAAAGAGAGATGGCGAGCGTTATATTGATAAAAAGACAGGTGAAGATGTTATTTTGGATAAAGTTGCTTCAGGATCTGCTAAAAAGGAATCTAAAGTAAATGAGAATTTAGTTCCAGCAGAGGACGTTTGTCCAAAATGTGGTGAAGAATTAATAATGGATCAGGACAAGAAGGAGCAATACTGTCCAGTATGTGGATATGGAAGACCAGCAAACGAATCCAAAACTAATGAACGAAACTTCCTCAAACAAAAAGGAGTAGTTGTTGTAGTTCAGGAACACGATGATGGTTATGTTGTTGTTCTTAAAGGGAAAGGTCCAGAACGTATTTTAACTAAATATGGTTTAGATGAAAAGGAAGCAGCTGTTACTCAAGGCAAGCAATACGCAGGAAGTTGGGATATTGAGTTTAAGGATTTGACAGAGACTAAGGTTAATGAAAAACAAAAACAATGGACTGTGACTGAACTTAATGCTGAAAGAAAAAGAATAATTGATAGCGATTTAACAGATATTGAAAAATTGCGTCAATTAAATGATTTGTGGGATAAAGCTACAGAACCTGAACCTATTAAAAAGGAATCTAAAAATCCAGTCAAAAAACTTTCTGATGAGTTAATTGATCTTAAAGTTTCTGAAGCAACTTCTAAAGCAGAACTTGAAGTCTCTCTGGAGCATTTGGATAAAGCGGGAGATGTTTCTATTGTTTCTAAGATCTTACAATCAAAGCTAACTGAGGCACTTCTAAAGTTAACCCAAGCGGAAGCCGAACTAAAAGGAGTCCGTTCTTTGTTAGAAAAGAAAGCAAAGGAAGTAAATGATGTAAATCAGAAGTTGGAAGAATCTTTATCCAACCAAAAGAAATTAGACGTTCTTCATGCTGCTCATCAAGAAGAGTTAACAAAAATAGCAAACGATGCTATTCAAGAAGGACGTAAACAATTAGTAAAAGAATATTTTGAAATTAAACTTAATGAACATAGATTGCAAACAGATGAAAACACTCGGGCACTTCTCGAGAAAATTCAAGATTTGCAAGAAGTGGATAGCCTAATGGAAAGACTTGTAGGGATTGCGAGAAGGAGTGCACTTCATTCTAAGCCGCTAACCAAAGTACAAATCCAGGAGGCAACTGTGGACTCAGAGCAGAATGATGCCGATGAAGCTGTGGGTCGAATGTTTAAACGATTTGGTGGTTAGGTTTATTGTGAAAATAAGGAGATTATTTTTATGAACATGAACGAGGTTATTCAGAACGAAATGAAGAAGGTGCAGGAGCAAAGGGACGCTCTGATGAATCATCCTAAGATTCGGCCCTTCGTTCGTTCAGTAAGTAAGTGGGTTGAGAAGACCCAAGGTCGTCCCATCACGATGTATGAGAAGCGGAATGTTGCTCAATGTCTTTACAATGCTATTTTGGAAGCTGGTTGTAAGCAGAACTCTCATTTGTTTGAAGCTACGACCGAAGACAGTATTTCCTTCTTAGGTATTCAGCTGCCTGTGATTTCAGCTTTGCTGCCTTCACTGGTGTTGAATGAGGTTGCGATTGTTCAGGCTATTGACCGAAGAATTGCGGCTGTGTTCTATCTGGATGTGTTGTATGGAACAGCAAAGGGTGAGGCAACTAGTGGCGAGACCATGATTGGTGCAAAGACTGGTCATCACACTGGTCAGTCTGAGCGTCGGTACGCCATCGCACGTGTTGAGCGAGAGAATGTTGGTGCTGGTAATGGTGTAAAGAGTGGTACAACTTCGACGGCTCCTGGTTTGATTAATCTGGAGAACGTGAAGGTTGAGAGTAAGACTGGCAGCACATATGCTACGTTGGGTACTTCTAATGCTAACGGAGTTGTTACTGGTGCTGGTATTACTGGTTCTGGTTCAATTGCTGCTGATGGTGTTTATTCCTTTACAACTGTTGGAGTAAGTTCTGCTGCTACGATTCTGCTTTCCTATGATTATCAATATGATCTTCCTACTGATGCTAATGGGAATCGAGACGGTGTGCCAGAGATGAACATTACTCTTTCTCAAAGTGCTGTTGAGGCAATAGACTTCCCGCTGAGAGCAAAGTGGTCGCTTGGTGCTCAGTTTGATCTGCAGAAGGCTCATGGTCTTGATCTTGAGAGTGAACTTACTACTTTCCTTGGTGGTGAGATTCGTTTCACGATTGACCAGAAGGGTTTGGACATGATTGATGAGGCAGCTGAGGGTGTAGATGCTGCGGATACGGTTACGACTTGGGATGCTCGTCCTTCACAGGGTGAGGCTTGGTTCCACAAAAAGGTAGAGTTCCTGGATCGTATTGAGCAGGGTTCAAATGCAATCTTTGCGAAGACCAAGAGAGGTATTGCGACGTTTATGGTTTGCGGAAACAACGTGGCAAGAGTTATCAAGCAGCTTGGTAAGGATTATTTTGCTCCTGTTGCTGGACTGAATAAACTTGCTGCGACTGGTCCGATTAAGATTGGTGTGTTGAATGATCAAGTCACGGTTATTCAGAACCCGTTTAAGTCAACAAACCGTTACACCTTAGGTTATAGAGGACCGGATTATCTGCATGCGGGATTCATTTATTGTCCTTATATTCCGCTGTTTGCAACTCCGACTCTTACCACGAGTGATCTGATGAGCCAGAAGGGCTTTCTTAGTTCGGCTGCGTTCAAGACGATCAATGCTGGTTTGTTTACTTATGGTGATATCAGCAATCTTCAGACTGGTTATGTTCTTGGTACGTAACAAGTAAGTAAAGAGGGATCGAATAAAAGAGGAAGGCAGAAGGATCGCTTATCGATCAAGGAGGATCTCGCCTTCCTCTTTTTTTATTATTAACTAGAGAAATTAAATATGGGTCCTGTAAAAGCACGACTATGTTCACTGAAGGATCAAACTTTAATTACAGGGGTTGAAGTTCGCGATCTTATTGAAGGAGAGATTTTTGAAGCAAGGTTTAAAAGTGAAGCTGTTATTGAAGGATTGATTGGAATTCATGTTATTAAAAGAGTTCCTCCGGACGCTGGAATATGCAAAAATATTCCTGTTATTTTATTAAATAAAAAAGAACCTCCTGTTATTTCTGTTAATAGGATTGAAGAAAAAATTCCTGTTATAGAAATAAAAAAAGTAGTTCCTGTTATTCCAAAAGTTTTGTTACCCAAAGTTGATTATTCTGAGGTGTCAATTCCAGTTTTGCGGGATGAAAACGGGAATGAATTGCCTCTTTCCTCATTTTTAATTCGAGGGAATAAATAATGGCTATAATTCCACTAACAATTCTGTCAGATGTAAATAAGGCTAAATACAGAGAGTGGGTAAAGGCCGAATTTGGGGATAGGATCTTGGCTATTCCTGATAGCACAATTAATCAATTAATTGATAATGCTGTTCGATATTGGAATACACATTCTGCTTATAAGATTTCCCAAATGATTCCTAACCCTGTTCCGCCAAGAGTGCAATTATCTGCAGCATTCAAGTCAATAGCAACAGTTTATCCAAACAAATCAGCTAACTGGGTTTGGAACGAGTTTCCTACTTGGTCTTTGGCAGGTATCGCAGTTTTGGATAATATCAGAACCGATATGATTTTAGCAACGGAAGCATTTCGGACATTTAATATATATGTTGGAGCAAACTTTCGTTATTATATGGAAGAAAATCATGATGATCCCACAGTAGGGGGATATTTATATTTTAGGAATGCTCCTTCTGGGACATCTGCTTTTTATGTTGTAGGAACAAAGAGAATATTGCCTAATGAGGATATTACTAGTCAACATATTAATGAGTGGTTGTTGTATTATATTAAAGCGTTAGTAAAGCAGGCTGAAGGTCATCAACTGAGAGCAGCAACTTTGGTTCTGCCAAATGGAATTGACGGACAGCAACTTTACAACGAGGGTAAGGAAGAGATGAAGGAGATGCAAATCAAATTAGCTCAGGAAGGCCGTTGGCTTACTTTCGTTAAACGTCAGTAGTCAATTAAGAAAGGAAATGAGTAAAATGGAGAATCCATCTGATGCGGATCCTGGAGGGAGTAATCCTATACATGTATCAGTTCATAGCAAAAGACCCAATAGGACTAATTCTACAAGTTCTAACGGTCACTTGCAGTTTGCTCACAGCTTATCTCTTAGCCCGGAAAGGAAAAGAGAGATTGGGTTATCTGATTGGCTTTGTAACGCTGCCGTTATGGTGTATTATAGAGGGTTATTACCAACAATGGTTTTATTTGGCGATTAATCCAGTTTATTTCTATTTGTGGGGAAAGGGTTTGAAGAATCATTGGAGGAAACATGAAGAACCAGCAAATTAAACTTCTTGAGAACCTAGTTAAGATTCCTGGCCCTTCAGGTTTTGAAGAGAAGATTGCTGAATTTATCAAGAAAGAATTGCTGGACTATCTTCCCCCTTCTTGTGTTAAGATTGATTTTCAAAAGAATGTTGTAGGTATTATAAAAGGAACTTCTGATAAAGTTATCATGGTTGATGCCCATACAGATCAGATTGGTTTTATAGTAACAAATGTTAGTAGAGATGGATATAGAGAAGGATTAATAAGCGTTCAGTATATTGGAGGAGGTGATACTTCAATATTAAGTGCTAGAGATCTAGTAATTCTCTCATCTAAAGGAAAGAATGTAAATGCTGTTGTAAATCGAAAACATTCACATTTGGTTGAGGATGAGGATGAGATCCAAATCACGAAAATTAGAGATGCCATTATAGATATAGGAGTTCGAAAAAGATCAAAAGTTTTATCTATAGTAGCAGTGGGGGATCCATTAGTTTATAAACCATCATTCAATCATTTAACAGAAGGTTACTTTTCTGGTTATGGTTTTGATGATAGATCTGGTTGTTATATTCTTTTAGAGACAATAAGAGAGATTATTAAATCAAAAAGAAAACCAATTCCTACTTTAATATTTGCATTTTCAGGACAAGAAGAAACTGGAGGAGGAAAATGTAAACCACTGATTAGAAAATACCGCCCCGATTTGTTTATCGAGTTAGATGTAACTTTTGCAACTGATTGTGGAACAGATGAAGAAATGGAAACAGAAGTAGGTTGTTGTGAATTGAATAAGGGATTGGTTTTGTACAAAGGAGTGGATATTGATAAGAACTATGTAGAGCTAATGGATTTGGTTGCCAGATCAAATAAGATCCGGATACAATATCAAGCAGCAACCGGACAAGTTGGATATACACCAACTTCTTTAAGTAGTGAAGGAAATGGAATTAGAAATCTGATTATGGGAATTCCTTTAAGGAATACGCATTCTCCAACAGAAATTATAAATCTGAATGATTTGAATTCTGGAACTCAATTGCTTGTGAAGTTTTTGCAGCATAGAAATATTATAGTTCCTTTGGTAGATTAATATGCTCCGTGAAATAATTGAAGCTACCCTCAGCCAAATTGCTAATAAGCAGAAATCCATCACTATGCGATTTCCTGACTTCTTTTCAAATTCTGTCAAAGTTCCAGGGATTATTGCAAAGGGCGGTCTCCGAATGACAGATATGGGAAAGGATACCTGGAGCTTCAAAGTTCATAGTGGATCAGAAGAAGGCAAATGGTATGAGGTAACTTTACGTTGGAAGAATGTTGTTCCAGAAGTTCAAAGAGTAGTAGCAGATAGAAGGAATTGGAACAAAGCTAAAACTAAAGTTGATTTGAAAAAAGCAGCTGCTCAATTGTTCAAGAAGTTGGATGTTGAATTATTATGTGAATGTTTGACAGGCGACACGAAAATTTATTTGTTAGATGGTAGGATTTTGACCATAGAAGAAATTCTTTCTGAGTTCGGCACAGAAAAACCATTTTGGGTTTATGCTTCTGATGAGAACGGGGATTTGGTTCCTGCAAAAGCAACTTGTTTGGGTAAAACTAAAGATGTCAATCAATTAGTAGAAGTTGTTTTAGATAATGATGAAAAAGTTAAATGTACGCCGGAGCACCCATTTAGAATGAGAGATGGTTCTTATAGACAGGCAGAGCAATTAATTGCTGGGGATTCTTTGATGCCATGTTATATTAAGCAAACGGAACCAAATAGTAGATTTTCTCAAAGGTATAATAAGGTTGTATTAAATTCGAGAAGAGGTTCTGATGGAAGGCCCATTTGGAAAACAATTTATAGAGTTGTGGCAGAAAGTTTGTTGAAGAAAGAATACAATGATAAATTAATAGAAGTTGGTGGAGAAGATAAAGTTTTAGTAGTTCATCATAAAAATATGAATTCTCTTAATGATTGCCCTGAAAATCTACAGTGGTTGGAAATACAAGAACATTGGGAATTACACGCTAAAAACCATCAAAACGCAACAGCAGCTATTTTAAGAGCTTGGGAAGATCCAGAATGGTCAGAAAAAATGAGGGAGTCAAATCGGAAAGCTAGTAAAATATGCAAAGAAAAGCATCCAGAAATGGTGACGAATTTTATTGTTGCTGGAATTAATTTTATGCGTTCCAAAGAGGGTCAGAAACGGTTGTCCGAAAGATCAAATAAACAGTGGTTAGAAAATCGAGAAAAAATAGTAGCCTCTATGCAAGGAGCAACTTCTGAGGAAGAATGTAAATCTCGAAGTGAGAGGAAAAAATCTTGGTGGGCAGCACATCCGGAAGCGAGGAAAGCTCAAGGAAGGCGAATTGCAAAAATAAGGAAAGAAACTGTTTTAAGGGATTCAAAGACAGGAAGATTTTATAATCATAGAGTTGTTTCTGTCAATTTTATTGATTTGGAAGAAGCTATTCCCGTTTATGATTTGTCTGTAGAAAATTATCAGAATTTTGCTTTAGCAGCTGGAATTTTCGTACATAATTGCCCCGCAGATCTCTACTACGGTGGTCATTATATTCGTAGTCAGGACAAATATCGAGCCAAATATGGCGAACCAGAAAATAGATCTCCAGATATTCGAAATCCTAAACAATATGGAGCATTTTGTAAACATATACAGGCATTATTTAAGACTTTGCCATGGTACAAAAGTACAATGGCAAATTGGCTGAAGAAGAATTATGAGGAAGTAATTAAGAGAGAAGAAGATAAGGCTGCTAAGAGAGCAGGTAAATATGCTGGTTTAGGCAAGGCTTTAGGAAAGAGGAAAGCAAAGGAATCCATTCAAGAAACTAGTGATCTTGCTAGTGAAGAAACAATGCAGGCCTTGGGGGAAATAAAAAATGAAGAAGAATATTATATTGTAAATAGTTTTTTGGATAGAGAAGAAGGAGAAACTCAATATCCATATTCTTGGCCAGTGATGCCAGCAGCAAGAGTTATTAAAATATGGAACGATTATGCTAAATTAGGATTTGTTAGGGATGAAGAAGGCATTGATAAATTAGCTGATATAGTACATCATGTTATTATGAGATTGGGTGTTAATACTGAATTGTCTGGACATTCTTCTTATGATCCATCAGAGTTTTTTAAAGAAAATGGTATTGATGAAGAACAGTTTCTGGATTGGTCTGTTGATGAAGATGGACAATATATTTTAAGCGATTATGCTTGGAAGGGATTAACTCCTTTGAATTTATCTCTTTATGAAGCTGAAACTCCAGAAGAGAAATTGCAATTTATTGACAGAATTTTAAATGTTGTTCATCAACGAGGGGATTTATCCAAATTCTTTATAGAAGGAGGTAGAGAAACTCTTGATAATTTGGCTAGCTATCAAAAGAAAGCAAAGGAATCAATAGAAGAAGCCAGGAACAGAAGAGATAAATGCATGGAATGCTCAGCAAAGCCAGAAGTTGAATGTTTATGGGCTGAAGGAAGGGCACGTGCTTGGCTTTGTATGAAACATTTTAAGAAATGGGCAACTGAAGGAGATGGAAGAGGAGATGTTTGTGCTGTTAAAAAGATTCAAGATGGAAAAGCATCGGTGAATTGGGGAGATAATACTTCTCCAAATATTATAAAGGATATGAAATTTTTGAAGGAATCTATTCAAGAAGCTGTTGCAACTCTTTCTAAATCTCAACAAAAAGTAAAAAGTTTTTACAAAGATGAACCTAAAGAATTAAAAACCAGCACTTTCCCAGGCGAAAGGTGGTATAAATTTTGGCTTCTTACAGATGGAACCATAATTCCTGTAATTTACGCTCACGATAAAACCTTACGTATTGTAGGCGGCGTGTGTCCAGGTAATCTGCTTGAAGACGGGGTGATTCGAGGAGCTATTATAGATTCTGAATTTAATATTGAAGGGGAAAAACCAATAACAAAAGAGCAAAAATCTTCTCTTATAAATTTAGCTTTAAAACACAAAGTTCGAAAAATTTATGTTGATCTTAGAGGAAAGACAGCCATTCTTCGAACAATTAAATCTTCTGATCAATTAGATTATGTTCTTACCTATGGTCCTGAAGAAGCTTGGGAATCAAAGAAGAAGGTGAAGAAATGAATTATCATGATTTAACAGCTTATATACAAGATGGAATGTTAAATGAAGAAGGAGCAGCCCCCGCTGCTGATTCGGCAACTACAATGGACGCCATTTCCTATCTTCCTACACAGGTTGGAGCTGTTCAATTTGCTATGAAGAAACTTAAGAAGAAGAAAAACAAATGGAATTTAGAAATACAGGAAAGTGATGATAATATAACAGTTAATTTTGAAAATCAACTTAAAATAGATGTTCCTAGAGAGCATTGGGATAACTTCCAAGAAATATTTGATGGAACTTTAGATGAAGATACTTATTTGGATTTACAAAGTAAATTGAAGGACAGCATTTATTTAGATAGTAAGGGGATCTTGGAAAGCCGGAAAGATGAACTCAAATCAAAAATAGTAGAAGAACTAAATTCTAAGGAAATCCAAACAGCAATGAAAGTGGCTGAGAAGTGGGTTTCAATGTTTGGATGTAAAGAGAATATAACACCAACCACACAAGCCATAATTCCATTACAATCTGTTCAAGAATGGCTCGAGGGTTATTTAGGAAATATCATAGAGGAATATGGGGAAGATCTTGGACATTTGGAAATGATGATTGAGAAATTTCAAACTAAAGGTTTGGGTGAAGGTAAATGTTTAGCGGGAGCTCGATATCAAAGCGAATATGGTAGAACAAGTTTGATTTTTGAAGCAAGAGTTAGCTTTGAGAAAGATTGTTCTTTTTCAATTGCTATAGAAGATGGAAAAGTAGCCGATTGTTTAGAAGAGGCTTGCAACGGACTCCAGAGAGTTGGGAATGTATTCTATCCGAGATATGGGCAGTTAATTTCTTCAGATGGAGTATTAGAGGAACTGAAAGAAGTTATTGATGACATGGGAGAGCAAAATGAAACATAGGGTTTTTGAGGCTGCTAAAAATTTAACAATTTTCAAAAAGCTGTTGAGAATATTAGCGGAACACAACAAAACAATGCCAGCAACCGGAATAGGCGGGTTGTTTGATTCTGCTGTTGAACAAGGAATGAAAATACTTCCTAAGGATAAAGTGGCCCTGGGGATTCTCGAAGTTATTTTAGATGAAGATTCTGTTGCGGAATCTATTCAGAAATTGTTGAACATGAGATTTTCTGATTGTTCGGCTGCTTATCGTCCGGTAGTGAAGAAAGGTAGAGGTATAGAAGTTGCTTGGTGGAGTAGGGGAAAACTAACGTCAGATCGTGTCAAGGATTTAATAAGTTGGGATGGAGAATCTGCTGCTGGTGGATGGACAGATTTATCGGGAAAAAAGATTATACTTGTAGATATGGCTCAGGAGAATAAATAATGAACGAGTTTCAATTTAGACCTGATGATTCTTTTCGCTCTTTGATGCAGATTATTAGAGAGGATGAAGAATCAGAATACACAGAACCGAAGAGAACTAAAACACCCCAAAACATGAAAACGATCGAGGAGCCAGAAGCAGATCCCGAGGAGATGGATTTAGAAGATCATGACAAGGATGATTTTAATCAGCCCGGCAAGCAAGTAAAAAGCAAAACTCCTAAGAATCCTAAGTATGCTATAAAAGAAGTTCCAGAGGATAAGAAGCAAAAAATAAATGGCTCTAAGAACGAAAGCAAGGGCGATCTTTATCTTTGCAATCATTGCTTCAAAACATTTAGGAATATAGAAGCTTCTTGCACAGAGTGTCTTTCGAATATTGTGGAGAAGATTATTCAGGAAAGTCCTAAACCAGAACATGAAGCCGAAATTATTTATGGTGTAGAAGACAAAATTCTTGGAGGTAAAGCAGATAAAAGCAAACCAGAAGATTTTGATCCTGAGCAATTAGTAATGGGAATTGATGTTGAGATGGAACATACTGATGATCCTGACAAGGCAAGAGAAATTGCAATGGATCATTTAGCAGAAGATCCTGAATATTATACAAAGTTAAAGAGAATGGAAGCTGGTAAATGTGGAGAATCAAAACTTAAAGAGGAAGAAGGTTCAGATGACGCCTGTACGTGTAGTCTGTGCAAACTTCGGGCAAAAAGAATGGAACTTGAGCAGCAAATGTTGGACAGCGAAAAGCGATATCAAGAAGAACAAAATGCTCTTGCTACTCAGGTAGATGATATTAATAAGCAATTAAGAGGCCGGGAACGACCTGATGATAGATCTGAAGAGGAAACAGTTTAAATGAAGAAAAGCTTTCCTTATGACTGTTTATTTCAGCTGTGGGAATCCTTAATTGATTTTGCACAACCTGATCTTCCTTCAGAAGTATGGGATAAGGATGCAAATAGAGGTTACAAGCTTGCAGAGGACGCAGAGAGGAAGATATTAGACACCCTTAGAAAGTACCCAGAAGATCTTCTTTCTATTGCAAAGGAAATGCATATTGTGGGATCGTTAACTTCCAACCAATATTTAGAAGATTCTGATTTAGATGTGCATATTGTTCCTAAGGATTTGAGTGCTTGGGATGATAAAAAAGTTAGTGTGGTTGTAAAATGGTTTATTAACAACAGAGATAAATTAAAAGCTTATATTGGAAAGCACCCGATTGAAGTTTACATTCAGACAAATGTTGCTCAGGATTATTTGTCTCCAGGAATTTTTGATTTTATAACGAAGAAATGGATAAAAGGTCCAAAAATTGTTCCTAGTAATTACGATCCATATGAGGACTTTTCTGATATTGCTGGAGAGTTAAGAAATTCAGTAAAAGACGCTGATCTTCTTTTTGGTGAACTGAAGAGAGATATCATAGATTACGAAACTATTAAAGCTGCAATGGGGAAGATGTCTTCTGAAGATAAGAAGAGTTTTCTTGTTAAATTAGAAGCAAAAATGAAAGAAATAGAGAAGGATGTTGATTCTCTATTTTTAAAGAGAAAAGAGTGGATAGATGCCCGTCATACAGCAACGAAGCCTTTAGTTTCTGTTGAGCAAGCTTTAAGAGATGTTTCTCTAGCACATAAATGGAGGGACGCTAATGCTCTTTTCAAACTTATTCACAGATATCAATATTTATCAGTTATAAAAGATTTGAAAGATATTATCAGTGACGAAGAAGAAATTACTCCGGATGAAATTGATAAAATCAAGGGCGTGATGGGAGCTAGGGATGTTTCAGGAATTGCTTAACGAAATGAGTGATGGCACTTTACATAGTTTGCTGTCAAAGCTGAATCAGGAAGGTTATATTATTAAGGAAGCAGATAAATCTCTTATTTCTGACGCAGACTTGGCTGATGCTTGGGATAACTTTTATGATGATGGAGCAGAAGCAGCAGTTGATTATTTAGAAACTTATTTTGGGTTTGTTTTTGATCGAGGATAAAACTATTTCAAAGTTAATTCCTAGAAGAACTATTGACGCTATCCGCAATTCCATAAATATAATTATGGATGCTGTTGGTATTGAATGCACTGTATATATTCCTACAAATACTAGTTTTGATGAAGCAAATAAATTGGATGTTTGGTCTGTTCCTACAGATTTGGATTATGTTTCATATTCGGGTATGGTGTTTTTGAATTGGAATACCCCGATTGCACATTTGAAAAAATTAGGTTTATTTACTGAAGGAAGATTACCAATAACAGCTAGATTTGGAAACAAACTGACATCTTTGGAAGGATCGCCTAAAGGACAGTTAGTTTCTGTTGATATTCCAATTCGTAGTTATTTTCGAATATCCCCAGAATTTATTCCTAGTAATTATGTTGGAGCTGAGGAATTTGAAATTGTGAATGTGGCAGCTGAGGGAATGCATGATGCTGTTCTTTTAAAAACATATAGCGTTGCACCAAGAAGGATTAAGCAATCATGAGAGTAAAAAGATTAGTTAATATTTCAGAAGAAGTTTTAACAGTTGATCATCCTAACAAGATTTCTTCAAATGTTCCTCCTCATGGAATTTTGGAAAATATTCAAGTATTGAATTTGAATGAACTTAAAGGAAAAGTGACAGTTACTTTTGACTTAGGAGAGGTCAATGAGAATCAAGGAAAGAAAAGATTGCTTGGTTGATTTTCAGGAAGATGTTGAATTACAAATATTAGTTGATTATTTTGAAGCTTTACAATCTCCACAAAGAAGATTAATTATGTGTTTAGGTTTTAAAGCTTTTAGGGAAAATCGGATTCAAAAATATAATGGCTAATTCATTTACTTTTACATATGATGTGACCATAAGGAGTTTAATTTATACTCGGTTTGGGTCAATTTTAGGGATTAATACATTAGCTCCTTTGCAAGTAGATGCAATTAATAAAGGTGTTATTTTATGTCCTAAAGGAATAGCACAAAGATTGGTTGCAGAAAAAAGAGGTCAAACATTTTTAGAGTTTATTAATGTTTATCCAAATAAATTTGAGTTTAGTTGGAAAAGACAAAGAACTAGTGTTGCTCGTAGAGGTTTAAGATATACAAAATTGGATAATACCGTAGGGATTATAAAAGCGGATGCTGTTGATATTGAATATTCTATGTGGTTTTGGAGCATAAGTTTGGACAAAGTTCGTGAGTGTATGGAGAAATATATTCAATGGCAACATGACAACCCAAAAATTACTTTATTATTTAATGATGAATTTGAAATGAATCCGGATATACGTTTTAGTTCGGTTGCTGATGAATCTCATATCGAGGATATTTTTAACACCGGAAAAATTTGGGTTTATCGAATGACGGCCGCTATAGAGGGCTGGTTGCCAAAAACTCCTTCAAGTGTAAATGAAATTCATAAGATACATTTGACTACTTATGACAAAGATGATGTTACAAGTTATACAACTATAGCAGTTGAAGATTCAAATCAGGATGTTGAATTGGCGAATGCTTTGAGGATGCTCCAAGCTAATTTGTATGGGATAAAAACTGTTGATTATTTGGCTAAGACCTTCACAGTTTTGGAAGATAGAACTGCAGAATTTACATCGGATAAACAAATTATTGTTGAAAATTCTACGGACAATAATGGGGCTTATGTTGTAGATTCTTCAAGTTATTCTGAATTAACAAATAAAACAACGATAATTGTTCAAGAATCACCTGTTAGTAATATTGCAGATGGTAACATATATTTTCATGAAGGAGTGAATTAATTGAATATTTTCGAAGAAATTTTAGGGAGTTCTTATCTCCTTACGGAGACAATGTCCGCTTCAGAAATTCAACAGCTAGATGCGGAACTGATGACTCCTGAAATTCTTCCTTGTACATTTGATGTTACAATTCCTGGCTGGCTTGCAAGAATCAAACTTTGGGGGAAGGTGAAAATTCGGCATCAAGATCCTGAGAACTTTTGGGGAAAACGAAAAGTAACTATAGATAAGTTTTTGGAGAAAATTAGCAATCAGGAATTGACAAGGATGTTAGGGAAGTGGTCGTTTGTAAAACAAGGCCTGACTTCTGTTACTTGTGAAAGAGATTATCAAACTCAAAAAGGAAAATGGGTTACGGAAACTTTTTTTATAGATGTAGATTTGCGAAAAGAGTTAAGGTAGGAATTCAACATTATAGGAGGTTAAATCATGAGTATATTTTTGTCCCCAGGAGTATTCGTAAAAGAAAAAGATATATCTGATATTGTCCCAGCGGTTGCTTCTGCATCCGCAGCAATAGTAGGATATTCTGCAAAAGGCAGTACAGACAATATCATTTTAATTACAAATGATAAGCAGTTTGTGGAAGAGTATGGAAAACCAGATCCAACTTCTGGACATTATTTCCATTATGCTGCTCTTGCTTATTTGGCTAGAGGGAACAAGTTATATTGTCTTCGTGTTGTTAACGGAGCTTTATATGGTGGCATTAACATAATGAAGTCTACTTCAGGTTTGAACAATGCAGCTGCTGTGGTTGGGGCTTCTTCTGCTGTTTTTGCTGCTCCTTCTGGACAATCAAGCGATGTTTTATTTCAGATATTTGGAACTAATCCTGGAGTTTGGAATAACAAGATTGGGGTTATAATCCAAAATGTGAAGACTGGTTCTGAGGAAATACCTACAGATCAATATACATTTGAAATCCTAGTTTATTCTGAGGACGATGATGGAGTTTGGACTCAGGTAGAAAAGTTCCAAGTTTCTAGGAAAGAGAAAGTCGATGGTTTTGGGAAAGATCTTTCTTTGGAAGATCGAATAAACGGTGTTAGTAAATATATTGTTGTTGCCGATAACACTGCTTTAGCAGACACCGTTCTTCCTAAGGTTCAATCTAACAGACTTGATATGACTGTTGGAAATGATGGAAGTACTCCAGCTGCTTCTGCTTTTGTTAATGGTTGGGATGAATTTATCAATCCGGATGATATTGACGTGAGAATTTTGATAAACGGTGGAGAAACAACTATCTCTATTCAAAAAGAAATGAAAGCAGTTGTAGAAGCAAGATCAGATTGCATTGCTATTTTGGATATACCTTGGGGATCTGTTAACACTGTTACAGATATGACTACTTTCCGTTCGACAACGCAGAACTTTAACTCAAACTATTGTGCTTTGTATACTCCTTGGGTTCAGATCTACGATTCTTACAATGATAAATTGCTTTTTGTTCCGCCGTCCGGACATGTGGCTGGTCAGATGTCGTATAATGACTATGTTGCAAATCCCTGGAATGCCCCTGCAGGCTTCAATCGTGGACAGCTAGATGTTATTGGTGTTTCTTATGTGTTTACAGAAGGGGAAAGAGACGTACTTTATCAAGCACAGATTAATCCTATACAGATGTTTCGAGGAGCAGGTATTGTTATTTTTGGGCAAAAGACGCTTCAGAAAAAGTTGTCTGCTCTTAGTAGCGTGAATGTTCGTAGATTGCTTATAGTTATCGAAAAGGCTATGGCGGTTTCTTTGAGAACATTCTTGTTTGAGGCAAACGATGATATAACAAGATTTAGGGTGAAGGCTTTGTTGGATGAGTATTTGGATCGGTTGTCTTCTCAAGGGGCTTTCCAAAGAGAAGCTGGAGATGATGGTTTCCATGTTCTTTGTGATACAAATAATAATACTTCTGCTACGATTGATAGACTTGAATTGCATGTTGATGTGTTTGTAAAGCCAAGCAGGGCTGCAGAATATATCCAGTTGCAGAGTATTATTACGCCTAGCGGGGCTTCTTTCAATGAACTCATTGATCGCGGAATTATGTTTTAAAATTTGTAGGAAAATTGGTTTTTTAAAGGAGAAATAAAATGAGTGATATGAGTTCGGATGTTCTCAAGAATAATCTAACGAATCCTGCAAAGAGCTTTCTTTGGAGTGTTTATTTTCCCACAGTAATTGGTGGAGGCAGTCCAGAGACATTGGAAACTCGTTGCCAGACCACCAGTATTCCAGGAAGAAGTGTAGGTAGAATATTGATTCCCTACAAAGGAACTGCAGGAATTGTATTTCCAGGTAAACTTAATTTAGATCATACTTGGGATATGACTTTTTTGGAAAGTGCTGCTGATCATAAGACTTTTGATGCTTTGTATGGTTGGAATCAAAAAGTTGTTCACGTGAAGACAGGTTTGGGTGGACCAGATATTGCAATTAAGGCTGATATTTATCTGAAATGTGAAGATCAGTTGCAGAATGTTTGGCTTACAATTAAAGTAACTGGAGCCTATCCTGAGGGGATTGGTTCTGTTGGTCTTAGTTATGCAAATCAAGACGAAATTTCCTTTGACGTGAGATGGGCTTATGATCGTTGGGAAAAAGTGGAGTAATTGTTAAATGCCAAACTTTTTCAAGAAAACACTTCAACCTTTGGGTTATGGTTTATCCGGCATAGATTTTGCCAAACTGTCAAAGACTTGGGTCTTGCAGAGACAATTTAATTGGCAGTTATTTATGCCATTTTATATCAATGGTGTATTTGGCCCACACGTTTCTTCTTTTTGTCAAGATATTAGATTTGCTGATTACAGTATTAACCAGATAGAAAGTGTGCAGCATGGAGCCTTTCAAAGATTTTATGCCGGTTTGCAAAACATTACGACTGTTAGTCTCACTTTTCTTTCTTCTGTAGATAATGCAGCCTTAGATTATTTTTATGGTTGGTATCACTCAATGATAGATGAGGATGGTTTTTATTATCCAAAGGAAAATTACAGAAAGAACATTTATGTAATTTTGTATGATAGATCTGGGGTAGAATCTGTAAGATTTACTTTGAAGGGAGCTTTTCCTAAAAACAAACCAACAGTTTCTCTTTCATACCGTTCAGATGATATGTTAAAATTTGATATTTCTCTGAGTGTGGATGTGGTAGAAATGTTTAGTTTGATTGGAACTGTTCGAGGAGTTATTACTAATGTGTTAGGAAATGTGGCAAGTAAGACCAAAGAAATATTAGGTAGCAAGGGAGGTATGTCAGGAGAATCAATTTCCAAAACAGGAAAAACTTTATTTGGTTAAAATCTTGGTGGCGATGAAGAAAAAGGATACGAGCCGAAGGGAAGGAACCTGATTTGTCAAGGAGGGCAACCAGGACAACATATTTTTATTTTTACTGGAAAGGGAAAACATGAGTAATTATCTGCCGATTCAACTTCCGTCTAAGTGCCTTCCATACAAAGGTATCAAACCAGAAGATATTCTTGTTCGTCAATATACTGGTGGAGATGAAGTACTCTTAGCACAAATTAATCCAACTAATCTTGAGCGAAATTTCTTGGCAGTTCTTAAGAATGTGATTCAGGGGATTGAACCTGAGAGATTAACTACTGGGGACAAGCTCTACTTGATTATTTGGGAATATGTCAATTCTTATTCCAATACTATTAAAGTGAATCAGGTCTGTAGTCATTGTTTGAAATCTACAAGTTTTGTTGTGGATTTAGCTAAGGATATTCAGATTGCATATCTTTCCGATGATTATACAGAACCTCAGCCAGTTGTTCTTCCTGAGAGTAAGGAGACAGTGAATTTGAGAATCCTTACAGTGAAGGATGAATTAGAAGCGGAGAAAATGTTGACAAAGGGACAAGATCCTTTCTTGTATCGATTAGCATGCTCTATAACGGATTGTGATAGTCCAGTTCTTCAAATGGACAGAATGAAGAATTGGAAAGCCAAGGATGTGGCTCGGATTCGAAAATTTCACGAAATCGATACATATCATGGGCCAACTTCTACTGCTAAGGTAGTTTGTCCTAAGTGCGGAGAGGAGGAAGAAGTTATTGTGCCCTTTCGGTTTGAATTCCTTCATCCGACTGGTAAGATCCTTGGAGAATGTTTTGGAGCGTGAGTATTTGCTCTGTAAAAATGTTCCAGGATTTACTTTAGGAGATCTTCAAAACACACCAATTTTGATATTGGATTGGTTCTACGGGCGTCTGCTTAAGGAGAGAAGTGATGCTGCAGAGGAAGGTTAATTATGCCTAGAGGTGGATATAAAAGAACAAAGCCTCACTGAAATTGGTAAAAGAAATTCAAGATAAGCGGGATCAGGATAAGCAAGAGCAAGAAAATGGATAATAAATCTCAAAATCCTAAGAAGAGCAACAGATTTGATGTCGGCCAGTTTAATATGCAGGCTATGGACGCTCTCCATAAAAAATATACTAGAGACTACTTGGGATTTTTTGAAGAATTATCAACTCTATACAAAATTGGTAAAAATAAGAGAGAAATTGCAGAAACTATTCAATTGATAGAAAAGGCTCGAAATCTTTTATCTGGAGTGATAAATGATGGAATTATTGGAGTTGAAGATTCTGAGAAGCTTTATGATCTGGTAGAAAAGATTGAAGCAAAAAAGCAATACTTTTTGGAAGAGGTTCAGAAAGTCAAAGCATTACAGGAAAAGATATCAGAAGTAACAGAGAAAACTGGAGTATCTTCACAAGATTTGAACGTAACACAGGAATTAGTAAAAGAAGGAGTTCGCCAATCTCGTAGAAAAGCTAGAGAAGGAATTGGATCTTTTTTGGAAAGAACAGCCCCTAGAACTTATGGTGGAATAGCAAAAGTAGGTGCTGGATTGGGAACTTCTTTATTGGGACCTTTCACGCCTTTAGCGAAAGCTGGAATAGGTGTTGGCAAAGACATAATAGAATGGCGTAGAAAGGCTACAGAGGAAAAAGAGAGAAAATTAGGAGAATCTTACAGATCTGGTCTTCGACCTTCTGCAGCTATAAGAGAGCAAACGCAAGAGGCTAGGGGAACACCGCCACCAGTTGGAGAGTTTAGAGGAGTTTCAAATAGAAGAGCAACCTTAGCAGAACAAGTTGCCCCCTTAAAGGAATTTTTTGATAAGGATGCTTATAAAGCTAAGTGGACTCAAGAATTATTAAAAGCTGCAAAAGAAGGAAGAGGTGGAAAAGGTGAGAATGTTGGGGGTTTGGGTGGAGCCTTCCCACTTTTAGGTAAAGCTGCTCAAGTAGTAGGTATAGGTGTTGCTGCTGTTTTTGCAGCAAATAGATTACAAAAGTTGGGAGAAAAGATTCAGGAATACTCTGATGTTCAGAAGTATGTACAAAAAGAATTAAGAGAACAGGCAGAATTACAAAAACGATTTAATGATGAACTTAGTTTAACTTTAGGACAAAAATTAAGGGAAGCAGCAAAATCTGGAGATGAAGCTCGTAGGAAAGATGCTGTATATAAGATAAAACAATTGGAATCAGAAAGAGCACATAAACAAACTGAGGAAACAGGAGCTTGGGAAGATTGGAAGGCTGGTTTAGGTGCTATTATTCCAGATGAACCAACTTCAAGAGCAGGAAAAATGGCTACCCCCTTATCTGGTTTAAATGGATCAGTTAATTCTCGCTCTGAGAAAGGTAGATCTTTTGAGGTTCCTTCTGTTCCTGGTTTAGATATTTTAAACGAAACTATTAAAAGATTGACCGATCAATTACAAAAGAATCAAACGCCTCCTATTCTTATGAGTGGTTCGGGAGGCAACATGTTTGATTCTGCTGATGCTTTGATAAATGCTCATGCGAATGGTGGTTTGACTTTAGGAAAATAAGATGCTGAGTCCCATTGATGCTAAAGGTGCTGCTGAAAGAGCTTTGAAGAACGCTTATACTACTGTTTTTCGTAAAGTAGATTTTCAGAGTAAGTTTATAAGTTTTGGTTTTCCTCGGATAGAATATGGTTATAAACCAGATGGAAAGCCAGTTCCCGAAGCTTATTTAGCAAGAATTACTAGTCAAAGAAATGCTGCTTCAATTATATCTCCTTTGCAAGAAGATATAATGATGAGTGTAGAATCTCATTGGTCTCCATTTCTTCCTACTTTAACAGCAAATGCAAATCAATTTTTGCAGTTGGTTACCGGAGGAAATGTTTCAGCAATAACAAAAGCTACGACTCGAAGGATTTGGACAGGTTCTTCTCCTGTGCGACTATCTTTGAGAATGAATTTTCAGGCCGTTTCAGATCCTGTTGTAGAAGTAACAGAACCATTAAGAATTTTGGGTTCTTTAGCTTTGCCTACAGAAATTAATTATGCTTCTGAAAAAACTGGATTGCCTTTCTTAGGACCTCCTGGTCCTTCTCCTTATAAATTAGAAGGTCTTTTCCGAAAAGATATTCTGGGAATGAAAGAAGGAATTACCAAGATGGATTCTTTGCAAGGGGGAGATAAAATAACAGTAGAAATTGGTCAGTTTTTGACATTCTTTAATGTTATAGTTAAGGAAGTTTCATTAACTGTTCCAATAAAGTTTGATATAAATGGTAATCCCATCAGTGCAAAAGTGAGTGTAATATTTGAAACTTATGAGATGATGACATCTGAATCTTTTGAAGGATCGTTTAAAAATAAAACAGTTCCAACTGAAAGAACATCTTCTGAGTAGGATATTTTATGGATAGAACCAATTTTTATACGGAAGTTGATGTGGGTGGAGAAAAAGAATTAGATTTTCTGTGGAATGCTTTGTCTGATTTTGAGATGAAGTATGAACCAAGATATTATAGAGTTAAGCATACAGATTTGATGCGGCCTGATTTAATAAGTTATAAAAATTACGGTACTGTGGATTTTTGGTGGGTAATTTGTTTGGTGAATGATATTGTTAATCCATTGTCAGATTTCGAAGAAGGACAAGTTTTAACTATTCCGAATCAATTGGACATTTATAATTTTTCTCGAGAATTTCGGGTTAGACGTAATAGGTAATTTATGCAAGTAATTGGTAATTATTCTTTAAATGTAAGAATTGGGGATGAATTAGTCAATATTTTTCCTCAGATGATTAAAGAATTGACAATTACTCAGGATATAGAAAGACTTCTTCCCACTTTTAAAATGTCTTTGAGAGACGCTACAAAAATATTGGCAGAATTAATGCCCTATGATAAGACTAGTAATAAAATTCAATTCGAATTATCTCGAACTTCTGATGTTGATGATATTAATATATTTGATTTTGTTGTTAAAAGAAGAAATGTGGCTTCTCCCGAAGATATTTATACAGTAGAAGGATTGCTTGATATCCCGGATATTTTGACAGAGAATAGAAGCAAGGCTTTTACTGGAAATATTAAAACCAGTTTGGAAAGTATAGTAAGTAATTTAGGAATTAACAGATCATATATCGGAGCATCTTTGAATTATGAAAAATCCTTTTTGCAGCCTAATTGGTCAGATGCAAAATTACTGCGTTATCTTACAGAAAACATGATTGGAAAAACAGGAGAATCTGGATATTATTGTTATGTAATGCCTGTGTTGGGAGAAACTATCTTAGTTTTTAAGAGTTTAGAAGATTTGTTGACTAGTCCAGTTTCTTATAATTTCATAGTTAGTCATAAAGAATATAAAGATTATTATCCCATTGGAGAATATCAGATTTTTGATAATTCTCAGTTGATAATGGATTTGGGAGCAAAACTTCAGAAGTATATTTATTTTAATTATGATTTAGGAACTTTTGTTGATGCGGAAGTTGGAATTGAAGATTGTCCTACTCTTTCTGAGTTTCTTTTATTAGATGGAGATCGAAATACTGATAGTGCTTTGTTTACTCATACTGGACGTTCAAACGCTTTCACTTCTGATTTTAAGGGAAGAGTTCAGAACAGTTTTTACAATCGAGTTAATGGAATGGTTCATATGTGGGCAGGCACTTGGGGTTTGCCAAACATAACTCCCGGAGACATAGTTCAAGTGGTTTTTGGGGAATCTTTTAATCGAGGAGATTTATTTACTTATCAGCATTCAGGACTTTGGATGGTAAAAAGAGTAGTGCATATAATTGGAAGCACTTTTATGTCTAATTTACTTTTAGTTCGTTGCGGGATCGATACAGATATGTCTACAACTTTGTTAGAATCAACACAAAGGAAGAGATAATGTTGGAAATACAAAAAGATAGTTTTGATTATTCTGGTTTTTATCGAGCTACTGTGGTTGATAATGTAGATTCCAGTAAATTGGGAAGAATAAAAGTTCAGATTTCAGGAATATTTAAGTCTGATATTCCTACTAGTCAATTACCTTGGGCTGTGCCAGCTTATCCAATATTTACCGGAGCCGGAGTGGGTTATGGAAGTTTTGCTGTGCCGGAAATAGGGTCTTTTGTGTTTGTGTTTTTTGAAGGCAGAGATGTATACCAGCCGGTATATTTTTTGGAAGCCCCTTCAGGAGTACATGGACTTCCTGCCGAGAGGATTACAAATTATCCTTTTAGAAAAGTTATAAAGACAAAAAATGGAATTACGGTTTATATAGACGATTCAAGTAAGGAAATTAAAGTCAGTCATCCAACTGGAACTTATTTAGAAATTGATACCAATGGAAAAGTAACTGTTATCGGCGGGGATATAACAATTACTGGTGAAGCAGTGGTTATAGAAGGTGACACAGTCAATATTAACCCGTAACGGATGGGAGAATAAATGGAACAAATCAAACAGATCAAGGAAAGATATAAAGCAGAACTTTTAGCTAGAGAGAATGTCGTTGCCGTTGCTGTTGGTTTTAAATACATTGGCGGTAAGAGAACAAATGAATTGTCTGTGATAGTAGATGTTTCTCGGAAAGTTTCTAAGAAAGATCTTACCAAACAGAATCTTATACCAGAAGTTCTTGACGATGTAAAAACAGATGTAATTGAAACTGGATTGGTTAAAGCTTTAGTATATGATCCTACTGGGAAGTTTCGTCCCGCACCTGGAGGAGTGAGTATTGGTCATAAGGATATTACGGCAGGTACTCTTGGTATTGTAATCCCACAGGAAATATCTTCTCTTCTTGATGGAGAATCATATGCTAGTTTATTTGGTTTAGCATTATCTTGGCCTGTTCCTAAACAGGAAAAATTTTATATTCTTAGCAATAATCACGTTCTGGCTAATAGCAATGTAGCTGTAATTGGAGATCCTATCTATCAGCCAGGTCCATATGATGGTGGTGGGACTAATGATATTATTGCTCAATTAAGTGCTTTTGTTCCTATTAAATTTAATGGTGAACCTAATAAGGTAGATTGTGCTTTAGCAGAGCCTTTAAATTCATCTGATGTTGCAAAGCAGGAGATATTAGAAATAGTAGGAAAAATTTCTGGTACAGTAGAAGCTCAACTTGGTATGAATGTTCGAAAGTATGGAAGAACTACTCAACTTAATGAGAATGTAATTATTCAGATTTCTGCCACAGTAAACGTAAGTTATTCAAACGGAGGAGTAGCCCTTTTTGAGGATCAAATTATTACTGGGTCAATGGCTGCGGGAGGCGATAGTGGTAGTCTTGTCGTAGAACGAGATGGACAAAGAGTAGTTGGCTTGTTGTTTGCTGGCTCAAGCACAATAACCGTTTTTAATCGTATTGCAAATGTAGAAGAAGCTTTAAATATCAAGTTGTAAAAAGAAAAATTGAAATAGAAAACAAAAGTAGAAAAGGAATAAAATATGGCTTCAGAAGGGTTCAGATTATTTGATGGACAAGATGTAACCAAAAAAGCTAAGTTTATTTTATCCGAAATTACTTCTGGAAAAGTTATAGCTTTGATTGTTCCAGATATGGATGGAATTTTAGTTGTTGAAGGAAGTTCTCCTACACTTGCAGGATTGAAAATTGGTGGTCTTTCAGGTGTGTTAAAGTCTTTGGAAAACAATGTTGTTGGAGAAGCTGGGTTTTTAGATCTTAAAGATACACCTGTTGATTATTCTGAAGCTGCTAGTAAATTTGTTAAAGTTAAAGCTGACATGAGTGGGCTTGAATTTGTTCCAGAAACAGGTGGTGGGGGTGGTCCTGAGGCTGTAGCTGGTCGGCGTATATCAGTTTATCTAAATGTTAATCAATCAATAAATCCCTCTATAGGCACAGTTGTTCATTTTAATACAGAAGTTTGGGATAAACTTAATGAATACAATACTGGCACTTATAGGTTTACCCCAAGTGTAGCCGGTTATTACCATATTCATGCCTCTGTACTAATAGATCTTAATTCTGTTCACCAAGAGGCACGGTTACAAATTGTTAGAACAGGAATACTAGAGGCAGAAAACACAGGACAGTATAATGCTTCTTCAACAACTACAGAGGTAATAGTCTCCAAAACAGTTTATTTAACACCAATGGATTATATTGAAATATATGCCTGGCATAATGATTCAGTAGCACGTGCTGTTTATGGATTAGCTGGTTATACCTGGCTCACTATTGACAAAATAGAGGATTAAAATAAAAGATGTCTTTTCTGCGTAAGAATTTTGCTCGAGGAACATTATCTTCAAATCTGTTAGTTGGGGCAATATCTTTAACTGTTCAGGCTGGACATTCCCTACCTACTACTGTTGTAAGATCTTTCCGACTTGTTATTTGGAATAATACATCCTTTCCAGATCCGGCCGATGATACCGGATTGGAGATCGTTACTGCTTTTTATTCTGGAACACCCAATTTGTATAATATAATTCGTGCTCAGGAAGATACTTCTGATGTCGCTCATTCTTCTGGTCATAGAGTCGCATTACATTATACAGCGGGTGTTTCAGAAAGTGATTTACTAGTATATGATAATAGTTTTAAATGTTTCGTGTTAAATAGTTAAGGAGAAATTAAATGGCACAATATAGAGTTCCAGAATTAAGTTCGTTTAGCTGGCAACAGCCGGTAGCGGATCAGGTTACTGCTCCGACAGGTAGTGAAACAAAAGGGACCAGATACATTGTTATTGCTACAGCTTCGGGAGTATTTGCTGGTCACGAAAAGAGTATCGCGACAGCAAAGATACTTAATCCTACTTTGGAATCTAATTGGATTTTTGATGTTCCAGCTGAGGGATGGAATGTTTGGGTGAAGGATGAGGATTTGTATTATCAGTACGATGGTTTTGTTTGGGAAATAATGACCACCGTTGGGGAGACTGGTGGAACCGGAGGTACTGGAGGTACCGGTGGGACAGGTGAAATCGGGGGTACTGGAGGTACGGGCGGGACAGGTGAAATCGGGGGTACTGGAGGTACGGGCGGGACAGGTGGAACGGGTGCTATAGGAGCCTCTGGTCCAGCAGCTGTTTATGATGGTGATTATAATTGTTTGTTAATAGATGCCACATAATATTATTTGAGGAATAGAAAGTGGAATTCAAAAGATTTCATCTTTTAGGATTAGCACATTTGCCAACTACCTCAGGCGAGCAAGCATGTGCCTTTACCCAGAAAGTCATAAAACTTGCCCCAATATTAAAACCATTGGGGCAGGTATTTTTCTATGGTAATGAAGATTCTGAAATCGAATGTACAGAGTTCATACCAGTTTTGGATAAACAAATTAGAGAATCAGTGTATGGGGTGGGAACCAGTTGGAATCAACAAGTTTTCAATTTCAAAGAGGATGATTTGGCGTACAGGACTTTCAATAATAATGCCATTAGAGAAATTAACAAAAGAAAACAACCTGGGGATTTTTTATTACTCCCATTTGGAAACTATGAAAAAGTGATTGCCAATAATGTAGATATTCCTTTGACAGTCGAATCCGGAATTGGGTATGGAGGAACATTTGCTAAATATCGAGTTTTCGAAAGTTATGCTTGGATGCATTATATTTATGGTTGCGAGCGTAGAGGGGATGGTTCTTTTTGCGATGCTGTAATTCCCAATTATTTTAATCCTGATGATTTTGATTACACTCCAATTTCTCAAAAGGAAGATTACTTTTTGTATTTGGGTAGAATTATTCATCGGAAAGGTATTGTTGTTGCAAAACAGGCAGCTGAAGCTGCTGGAGTAAAATTAATTCTTGCTGGTCCGTTGGGTTGTGAAAATGTAGATATTAAATCTCCAAATCTGGAGTATGTTGGTTATGCAGATAGAGCTAAAAGAAGAGAATTACTAAGTAAGGCACGGGCCTTATTTGTTCCTACACAATATATCGGTCCATTTGAAGGAGTAAGTATTGAGGCAGCGTTTTCTGGATGTCCTGTTATAACTACTGATTGGGGGGCTTTTGGAGAAAATGTCTTACACGGCATAACAGGTTATAGATGCAGAACATTAGAACAATTTGTTTGGGCTGTTAAGAATATAGATAAGATCCAACCCATTCAATGCTATAATTGGGCCCTAAATAATTTTACAATCAGTCGCATAGGAAATATGTACAAGGAATACTTTGAGATGCTTGCAAGAGGTGACTGGAAACAGAAGAATCCAGAAAGAACAGAACTTGATTGGTTAAGTAAATACTATGATTAGACATATAGAAACACGCTTAGGTAGTCCATATAAATATGTAATAGATGAACAGAATCCACATTTAGGCGGTAATATTGTAGATGGGGATCCTTGTTGTGTTACTCCAAAACTTTGGGATTGGCTTATAAAAGAATTCAATGTTAAATCAGTTCTTGATGTTGGTTGTGGTGAAGGACAGTCTCTTGATTATTTTGTATCAAGAGGATGTGTTGGGATAGGAATAGAAGGATTAAAAGAAAATCTTAATAAATCAAAAAATAATATTATACTACAGGATTTGACAGCAGGTCCAGTAATAATAAGTAATATAGATTTGGTCTGGTGTTGTGAATTAGTGGAACACATACCAGAATGGTTTGTTCCTAATCTTGTGAAGACTCTTACTAATGGAAGAATAATTGCTATGACTCATGCAGATATTGGACAAGCAGGACATCATCATGTTAATTGTAAACCATCTTCATATTGGATAAAAATTATGTTAGATTTTGGTTATGATTATCTTGAAGATAAGACACAATTAGCAAGAGGGATGGCGGATACCCTTGTTTGTGAATTTATTTCCCATTTTAGAAGATCTGGGTTAATATTTAAATCAAGAGAACTGGGTTAAAAAAATTGAGAAAATTTTATGACTCAATATAAAGTTCCAATTGTGGTAAATGGTGGTTTATTTGCATCACAGTTCGTAATGACAGATTCACTTAAAAATCTGGTATCTGTAGATTATGATCCTACTCAATTGGCAATTGATTCTAGTGGATTGTATATTCTTGAATCTGGATTGGATCATGATGCTTTAACTAACTTTGCAGCAAATGAACATATTGACCATTCTGCAGTATCTGTGTTGGCTGGAACAGGTATGTCTGGTGGAGGTTTAATATCTGGCAATGTTACTTTGAATTGTTCAATTACACAATATACGGATGAGTTAGCACAGGACGCTGTTGGTGGGATGCTTCTTGATACGAATTCCATCGATTTAACTTATGTAGATGGAACTCCATCTTTATCGGCCGATTTGAGATATCAAAATACAGCTTCAATTGATTTAGCTGTAAATGCTTATGGTTTGAAAGCTGATCTTAATTCCACTTTGAAGTCCAATTATGATGCCGCTTATACTCATAGTCAAATAGCTGGAGGGAACAGTGTTCATGTTTCTACGGCTGAAAATACTGCGTGGGATACTGCCTACACCCATAGTGGTTTAACAACAGGAAATCCGCACAGTGTTACTAAATCTGATGTTAGTCTTGGTAGTGTAGAGAATACTGCTTTATCAACATGGGCAGGTACAACAAATTTAACCACTCTTGGTACAATTGCAACGGGGGTGTGGAACGGAACTGATATTGCTATTGCTGATGGTGGAACAGGACAGGGGACAGCACAGTTAGCTATAAACGCCTTATCTGCTGTTGGTGCAGCAACCAATGAGCATGTACTAACAAAAGATACCGTGACAGGCAATGCTCTTTGGAAAGCGGCAACGGGCGGAGCAGATGCTTTTACCGTTAAGGTAGATGCTGCTGCCGCTGCTGATTATATTGGAGCGGGGGCTGATGGTGTTCTAAGAGCCGGAACGGGATTAACTAAAACAGATGGCGGAAATTTTGTTACTTTGGCAGTTGATGCGGATTATACAGATATTTCAGCAAATGATGCGGCAACAGATGTTACGGGTGCAGAACTTGAAACATTGACGAACGGAAGTGAAACTACACTTCATAGTCACGTAGGGGGTGGTGGTGATTTATCTCACGTTTCTGTTTTTCTAAATGCAAACCAAACCATAGGTTCTGGGTCTTGGATAACAATTCAATTTGCCAATGAGACTTATGATACACTGGGAGATTTTAATACTGGAACCTACAAATTTACGGCTCCAGTAACGGGATATTATCATGTAAGTTATATTGTAAATACGAGTACAGCCCTTGCAGCGGGAAAAATTCAATATACCAGACTCCTTCGTAATGCAGCAGGCCAAGATGGTTTTACAGCGACCCGTGGGGTCATAGGAGGAGGTTCCTATACATATGCACATACACTTTATTTAACTGCGGCGGATACACTTGTTGTACAACTATATCAGGATACTGGTGGAAATGTTGTTGTTGAGGGGCACGCTACAGCTGGATCCTCAATTTTTACTATTGACAGGTTAATGCCAGCCGGAACAACAGATGGGAAAGTAAAAGTAGATGCTGGGGCAACCGCTGGTTATCTTGGTGCAGCCAATGGGGATGTTTTAAGGACCTCTACTGGTATAACAAAAACCGATGGTGGGGATTTTATAACTCTTACCACAAATGATTCTCAGATTGCACACGATAGTTTGTCTGGGTACTCAGCCAACAAAC
>Ga0315273_10000064_pt1 | contig 90389 bp, 74 predicted proteins | sample YL17G02_0_MG_FD_205753 | JGI IMG/M metagenome (GOLD analysis project Ga0315273, IMG submission 205753) | Sediment microbial communities from Yellowstone Lake, YNP, Wyoming, USA - YL17G02_0 | ecosystem: Environmental > Aquatic > Freshwater > Lake > Sediment | place: USA: Wyoming | collected... | reverse complement strand
TACGGCGACGAGATCGGGCAGGAAGGTGGCAAAGACCCAGACTCGCGGCGTGCTTTCCCCTGGAATGAAGCTGACTGGAACCAGGATCTGCGCGCCTGGGTCAAGACTCTCATCGCGCTGCGAAAACGAACACCCAGCCTGCGTCGCGGTGATTACCTCCAATTGTTGGCCGAAAACGGCCATTATGCCTTCGCCCGCACATTGGGCGGAGACAAAGTCCTCGTAGCGATTAATGCCACTTCACAGTCTAGCCAACTCAAGGTCCCCTGCATCACTCTGGGTTGGGGCGAAGGATTCCCTGTCCAGGGACTCATTAGCGGAGAGAAGTATACTGTCAGCGAAGGCAAATTATCCTTAAATCTTTCTCCCTGGAGCGGTGTATGGATCCGTTGAAAGGTCTCAAACGGGTATGGTCTTGAGATGTCTCTCATCGCCCGGTTTGTATTGGTTCTATAGGTCACTAGAATAGGAAGGTAAACAGTAAAATACTGACATCCACAGCGCTCCTCGCACCTAAATCACCAAATCCATTATAGCGCCCCCCAATTTGGCCATAATATGCCCACCGAGACGTTATCGGTGTCTGTTCAGTATTGATTTTAAGGAAGGTTTATTTGTGAAAAGTCTTTCACTTTACTTGATATAATATTTCTAATATATCATTTTCAAAGGATATCAAGATGACATTACCTGATTTAATGGCATGGGTTGCCGGAAACTCCGGTCTCGCCATCGGAGCAGCCTCCCTGCTCTTTTTGGTGTTCTACCTGATTGCTCGTTTCATCTTCGGTCGTGGCATGGTTTACGTTGCAGCCAGGACTAAAAGCAAATACGACGATATTGTTGTCAAGAAACTGCGTCCCCGTCGTGCCGCTTGGCTCGCTCCGTTTATCATCTCCTATGCCTTTGCTTATCTCGCTCCTGAAGCTCAATCCATCATCCAGAAAGTTGCCCTGTTTATTATTCTGTGGTTGACGGCTTTGACATTGATCGGATTGCTGGATGCTTTTAATGAAATCTACGAAAGCACTCCCTCCTTCACTGGTGTTAGTATTCAGGGTTATCTGGACATCGCCAAAATCCTCATCTTCTTAGTGAGTATAATCCTCAGCATTTCAGTCATTACTGACGAATCTCCTCTCCTTCTCCTGGGTGGGCTGGGAGCGCTGACCGCTGTCCTGCTTCTTGCTTTTCAAGACACTATTATGGCCTTCGTTGCCAGCATACAGATTTCCACACAAAACCTGGTCAGGGAAGGTGATTGGCTGGAAGTTCCCTCCTTTGATGCCGATGGGATTGTAATTAACATGAGTCTCTACTCCATCAAGATCCAGAACTGGGACAAGACCATCAGCGTGATTCCAACCCACAAGATAATGGAAACCGCCTACAAAAACTGGCGCGGGATGGAGGAAAGCGGTGGGCGGCGTATCATGCGTTCCATTCGCCTGGACCAGAACGCGATCAAGTTCTGCACACCTGATATGATCAAGCGTTACAGCCGGATTGACCTCATAGCTGCTTACCTCGCCAGTCGCCAGGTTCTTGTGACTGAATATAAAAAAAAGCGCGCCCCGCTCGATTCACCCCTGGATGGTCCACAAATCACCAATGTGGAAATATTCCGCGCCTACATTGAATCATATCTAAAAAGCCACCCCCAAATTCATACCGAAAAGATGGACTTGATCGTTCGCGAACTTGCTCCCTCCTCAACCGGTTTACCGGTTGAATTATACGTCTTTACCAAGACCATAAAGTGGAATGAATACGAGCAGATCCAAGCCGAGATTATTGACCATCTTCTTGCCGCCGCCGCGTTTTTCGACTTGCGCCTCTTCCAGGAACCGGCCGGTTCTGATTTCGCTAGAGCCCTGCACTCGTGAAAGTTTCTCACCGGTTGCCATTCTCCCTTCTTAGCCCCAGATTGCTTTCACCAAGTCCGGCAAGATTTCCCCCGATTTTCCCCGGAAATATTAATCCACAAAAGGTGTGAGGGACGTCTCTACAGGGTTTATTTTAATGATGACCGTGCCGATTTCTTTGGACATCAAAGGCAGGCTGGCTTCCGGCTCGACCAACCCCGATGTGCCAATCGAGAAAAAGACTTTACGCGTTCGGACGGCTTGCACAGCAATTGCCAGGTGATCACTCGGCAACATTTCCCTGAACCAGACCAAGTCCGGGCGTAATTTCTCTCCGCAGGTGGGACAGGTTGGTGCGCTACAATGGATATCTTCCCATTCAGTGAATACGTCACAACCGGGCGAACATTTGATTCGTGGAAATTTACCGTGAAACTCAATTACATTTTTGCTCCTGGCACCGGTGCAAATCATCCACGTTTTGGGTGATAAGCGTAAAGTGTGGCACTTGCACCTCCATCTCGACTAGGGTAAAGTGACTCGTATTGGGTTGAACATCTCCCATTTTCAATCGCCGCGCATCATAGAAACCCCATACCAATTCCAGCGTCTACTCAAACGCTCCAGGCGTGGCAAGGTCTTCGGGTCGCTACTGCGCCCACAGCCCAGTCATCGTGTCGCGAAAGGTCCGCAAACCGGATTCCTGCGAGATGCCCTCACCGGTCAGTGCCGAAACAATTGGTGAAGAATGCAGGAAAATGACAAGTTCGGAAGGAAATTCCAATTTTGATTTTTCTTTTGCTCAGGGGTTGTCCCGCACTCCAAAAGCCCAATCAAAATTCGTCCCGAGGGTATTGGCCTTGTAAAAGCGCTCGTCAGACTGAGACAGGCTGGCAGCGTCATCCGGAGAAATGAGCGGGATTGGCTTTCGGCGGTACAACCGCTTTTCAATTTCGGCAATCCCGATTTCACTCCACATCCAATCCGGCGCAAACAGTGACAGGTCCATTGGACGGGTATACTCGCGTAATGTTTTTTGCTTTTCGGTATTCGTATAACTTTCGAAATACGTCATCGCCAGTTCGCGCAGGCTGCGGTAGACCGGCTCACGGAAACGAAGGAATGCATAGTTCGATTTGGCGATGCATCCCCATTTTCCATTTTGCTGGAACAGTGCCAGCACATGATCGTCGTCCGCACCGAGCTCAGGCACCAGGTCCAGGATGAGCGCACGGTGGCCAAGACGCGCCAGTGACAACGCGGCAAAAATCCCGCCATCGAGACAGTGGCCTTGTCTATCAGCCATCACCCGCAACGGCGACCGGTTGAGTTCCTCAGCAACGTAAGGGATGCCATCCAGGTAGGCCTGGATATCTGCCGGGTTGGATAGGTGCCGGAAGGTCATTAACAGATTGGGGGTAAGCCGGGATTCGAATTCAGAAATGGTAATCATATCCCCCGTATTGTACATCGGAACAGATCATGATGTAAAATAAGATATGCCCGCCATCCAGGTTACCAATCTCAACAAAACATTCCGCATCAAACACAAAACTGCCGGGTTGGGCGCTAGTGTGCGATCACTGTTCCGACCTGAATATAAAACCATAGAAGCGGTGCGCAGCTTGTCGTTCGAGATGGAATGTGGCGAACTGCTCGGCTTTATCGGTCCGAACGGAGCCGGCAAGTCCACTACCATAAAAATTCTCACTGGTATACTGTTCCCCAGCGGAGGCGATGTCACAGTCCTCGGATATGTCCCTTGGAAACAGCGCCAAAAACTTGCATACAACATCGGCACGGTTTTCGGTCAACGCCCGCAGTTGTGGTATCACCTGCCTGCCATCGACACATTGACCCTTTTCGGTAAAATCTACGAAATGGAAGACCGTGAGACCAGGCGCCGAATCGCCGAACTGGCGGAAGCATTTGAGATTACCGATCTGCTCGAGACGCCCGTCCGCAAACTCTCGCTCGGTCAACGCATGCGCTGCGAAGTGGCAGCCTCGCTCCTACACAAACCCAAGCTGCTCCTGCTTGACGAACCCTCCATTGGGCTGGACGTGGTCGCCAAACAGCACATCCGCGATGTCATTCGCGAGATGGCGAAAAAGGAAAATGTCGGCGTTTTGCTGACGTCTCACGACGCTGGAGATTTGGAAGCGCTTTGCAAACGCGTTATCATCATCAACCACGGACAGATCATCTATGAAGACAAAGTCTCGACCCTCAAGCGTTCCTACCTGACCTCGAAACTGGTCGAGGTTCGCTACGCTGAACAAATTCCCGCCGACTTCCACATTGAAGGCACCACTACGCTCAAGGTGGCGAAGGAACTCTACGGGACGAAATTGCGCTTCGACCCACGCACCACCCCGGTCGAGAAGGTGATGGCCGGCTTATCCGCCGCCGGGACACTGGTGGACATCACTATCTCCGACCCGCCGCTGGAAGAAGTCATCGCTGCAATTTATGAGAAAGGGGCCTCTGCTTCTCACACTTAGTGAGAACTGGAGTGAGGATACAATGAAGAAATATCACGCTATCTTCAAAATTAACCTTCTCAATAACCTGGCCTACCCTGCCGAACTGGTGACGCGCTCCGCCTTGATTCTGCTCTTCATGTGGATATTTTTCCAATTGTGGAGCATCACTTTCACCGCTGCCGGTTCGGACAACATCAGTGGCCTGAGCCTTCACGATACCATGTGGTACCTGCTGTTCGCCGAGATACTGGAACTGGGTCGCCCACGCCTAGCGCGTGTCATCTCCGAGCAGGTCAAGGACGGTTCCATCGCCTACTTGCTCAACAAACCCTACAATTTCTTGCTCTATCAACTATCCAGTGGACTGGGCGAATCCCTGCCGCGCATGGGCTTGTTGTTCATATTGGGTGGTGCATTGGTCTGGACAATGGCCGGGCCGCCCCCCGACCTTGTCAACTGGCCCCTGGCACTCTTCGCGCTGGCGGGGGCCTGGCTTTTGCACTTCTGCATTAATGCCCTGATTGGACTATCTGCCTTCGCGGTGGAAGAAGTGGCTCCCTTAGAGTGGATCTACCAGAAACTCGTCTTCATCCTGGGAGGGATGCTTGTCCCGCTGGACTTTTATCCGGCATGGCTGCAGACGATTGCAAAGTCCCTCCCATTCGCCTATATGATGTACGGACCGGCGCGGCTGTTCGTCCGGTCTGACCTGCAGTTTTTTATTCAAATCATCGCCGGGCAAATCCTCTGGCTGGCCATGCTCGGTTCCTTATTAGGGCTGGTCTTCTCACGTGGTATGAAAAGGCTGGCGATCAACGGCGGCTAACCACTCGAAGATTCGGCTTTTGGTTTTCTTCATTTTTCCTTCGTGCTTTTGTGCTACAAGAATGCTCCGCGAACTCAAATTCCTCCTTTCACTCTGGAAGACCAACCTCGCTGCAGCGATGGAATACCGTGCCGCGTTCATCTTCCAGTCCATCGGCATGATCCTGAACGATGCGGTCTACTTCGTGGTCTGGATAATCTTTTTTGACCGCTTTCCATCCATTCGCGGCTGGCAGTTGACGGACATGTTCATCGTCTTCGGCATCTCGGCCAGTGCCTTCGGAATGGCGGGTCTGCTCTTCGGTAATGCCTTCAACCTGGGCGACATCATCGTCAAGGGCCGTCTTGATTACTACTTGTCACTGCCGCGCCCGACTCTTCTTCACGTCCTGGGTTCCCGCCTTGCTCCGAGCAGCTTCGGGGACTTCATCTACGGCTTTATCAGCTATTTTGGTTCCGGCCAGTTCAGCATGGTCGGACTGGGACGTTTCATCATCGGTGTGGCACTGGCGACGATTGTCTTTGTGTCCTTCCTGGTACTTGTTCAGAGCCTCGCATTCTGGATGGGCACAGGTGGTGTCTTCACTAGCATGGCCATCAACGCAATAATCACTTTTGCCATTTACCCCATCACACTTTTCAACCAGACCGCCCAGGTCATTCTGTTCTTGGTTATCCCGGCAGCCTTCATGGGCGCTGTCCCGGCCAGGTTTGTCAAGGACTTTTCCTGGTCCACACTTGGGCTGATGCTCCTCGGCGCTGCCGGCTTCCTGTCACTGGCTATCCTGGTCTTCCATTCTGGTCTGCGCCGCTACGAGAGTGGCAGCGCAATTCAAACCGAGGTCTGATAAATCTTCCTAAACAGAAACAAAAGGAGACCAGTTTCAATTCCTTAGAATACCGTCTTGATAAAATGACACGATATCACCTTCCCAATGAATAACCTCCAACGGGTGAAATATTACCCTGGATGAAAAGGAGATTCCAATGCATGTTCCAGATCGAAATTTCCTGCTCCGCCGTTTGGACGAGACGCGTTCAAATATCGAAGACCTCCTGCCGGAGGTTGACCCCTTTAAAGAAATCTATCCTAGCTGGACCATCAGGCACTTGCTGGCGCACATGACCGGCTGGGATGATGCCACTATCGATGCTTTGCGTCCCCACGTGGTCGACCATCCAGCGTCCGTACCAGCCATCTGCAGTCTTGATGAGTACAATTCTTCAACTGTCACTTCGCGTAAAGACCTTGATTATGAACACGTTCTGAAAGAATGGCGCCTCACCCGCCAGGTACTTCGAACAATCATAGAACAACTGCCCGAGGACAAGTTATTTAGTCCAGTCGTCGTCCCGTGGGGCGAGAAATCAACCGTAACCTATTTGGTGGAGATGTTCCGCGACCACGAGCAAGAGCATATCCGGGATATCCTCGTATGGCTCAAACATCCAGGTGAACCGCTTACAAAAGAAGGGAATTGATCAGGACTGGTATGCCGCCCTACCTGCGATTCCTGGTCCATCGGATGATTTCGACCCCCACAAAGCTTGTCATTCTCACCATGCTGCTCTATGAAGGTGTGATGTTGACGCCGCCCAAACCGCGGTTTGAAAATGATGGGCCCGGCAGAACGCCACTTAATAATGGGTATACAAATTTTTCCCGCTGCTCTCTTCCTGCTTTCCCCTCGGACCGACTGGACCATCTCGGGAGAATCCATTCGTCCCGCGCCGGCCGCGACTCGCTCTTAAAGGTCAACGATGATGTCTGGCTGGTCAAAATATATGCCAACGGGAATCCGTTGACACATCCCTCATTTCCCCGCTCTTCGCCGATCTGATTAACCTACCGCCCATCTTCATCCAGGTCGGGACGGAAGAAATCTTATATGATGATTCCACCCGGTTGGAACAAATAGCCCGTCAGGCAGACGTGGACGTATCATTGGAAACCTAGCCTGGAATGTGGCATGTTTTTCAAGGGTTTTCGCCGTACGTCCCTGAATCTCTTCAAGCCATTGAAAATATCGGGGAATTCTTTTGGGCTCGTTTGTGATGACAGCACATCTGGAAACGCCGTATATGTCCGTTGGTGGCAGCTTCCCCACTTAGCGAAGATATCCGGAAATTGGAAGTTGGCTGGTGCAGAAGGCAATTAAAGTGTTAGAAATAGGTCTGATAATATTATCTCGTGCTATACTATCTTCGAGGGATTCATCGAAAGGAGATGCCATGAACCACACGGAAGGGAAAATCAAGGGCGTACGCAATGCCAAAATCTATTACCAGGGCTGGCTCCCTGATGGGGACGTGAAAGCCGTCCTTCTCATTGTCCATGGGCTGGGCGAACATTCCGGTCGCTACATGAACGTGGTTAATCACTTTCTTCCACTGGGCTTCGCCGTCTACGGATTGGATCATATCGGCCACGGCAAGTCGGATGGCGGGCGTGAGGTCGTTGTGCGCTTCGAAGATTACACCGACACTATCAGGCAATATTTCACAATGGTCAAGGCTTGGCAGCCCGAAAAGCCCATCTTTCTACTCGGACACAGTCTTGGCGGAACGATTGCGGTTTTATTTCTCCTCGATTACCAGGCTGATTTCAAAGGCGCCATCATTTCCGCACCGTTGGTCAGAATCCCTGCCAACATTACCCCGCTGACGATTGCGATGAGCAAGATTCTCTCTTCCGTCGCTCCTAAATCGGGAATACTCAGTCTCGATGCTACCGGCATCTCGCGCGACCCAGAGGTGGTAAATGCTTACGTCAACGACCCGCTGGTCTTCCACGGGAAGACTCCCGCCCGGCTGGCTGCTGAGATGTTGAAAGCAATGCAGCGCGTGACAACCGAAACAAAAATGATTACCTTGCCATTCATCACATTACAGGGCAGCGCAGATAGGCTTGTTGACCCTGGCGATGCACAGCTGTTGTACGATCAAGCCTCTTCGAATGACAAGACCATCAAAATCTACAAGGGGGTTTACCACGAAGTTTTCAATGAACCGGAGCGCTCCGTCGTACTCAAAGATGTAGAAACCTGGCTAAAAGCGCACATTTAACCGGTTTGATTGGTAGGCATCTCAAGATGCGGAAGTTCAAGATATGCTGTATCTTTTCCAGCTCCTGCAAGTTATTCAGCTTTTCCAATCCAATATCGACCCGCTTGGATGATTGTCTTGTCTGGCACATCCGCCAGAACGATGGCTCCGTTACCGATGCGAACCCCTGAACCAATTTTAACGCCTATCGCCGTTGTCACTCCCATTCCGATAAGCGTCCGCTCTCCAACGTGGACGTGACCCGCAAGCAGCGCTCCGGGGGCAATGTGCGTGTACGCACCGATCTCGCAATCGTGCGAGACTACCGCGTTGGTATTAACCATGCACTTCACGTGTAGGATTGCTTCCGATCCAACGTACGCGTTGGCAAACACCTGCACACCCTTCTCGACCAAGGCGCTCGGCTCAACCGTCGCCCGCGGATGCATCAACGCGGGGAACATAAACCCAGCGCTTTCAAGGATTTCAAATATCCTCACACGCGCGCCGATATCGATGATCCCACCCACGCCATTTCCTGCCAGGCTCACCCCATGCTTAATGAGTGCCGAAAGCATCACCCGAGTACCCAGCACTTGTATGCCGAGTACCTTTTTCCCTGTCAGCCGTTCATCATCATCCACGATCCCGGCTATGGCATAAACGTTATTTTGCAATACCATTTCCATTAACGACTTGGCGTGTCCACCGGCGCCGTAAATCAAGATGGTTGATTTATCCGAATCGGGTAATTCCACCGAAAACGTTTCCGTCACTCCGCCAAATTGCCGGACGACATCCTCTGTAACCAGCCGGTCGGTAGGCAGCGCAGACAGGTCTATGCCGAGAGATTTAGCCAATACGCGTGCTGGTTTGGTTATACGCAACTCCTCCAAAGAGGAGACATCCTTAGGGGATGTGTATAAGGCACTTCTTTTCGGGATTTCAAAAGGTTCATTGACCGTCTCGGTAATCACCCCCAATCGGTCTCCCACCGCCAGGGTATCACCTTCTTTCGCCCACAGACGCACGAAGCCAGTCTCCGGCGATACGATCTCCGAGGTCGCCTTGGTTGTTTCGATGGTGAATAGCGGAGCATCTTTTTCGACGGCTTGTCCATCCTTGACGTGAATACTGACCAGCCGCGCTTCGGGTTCGTTTGTGTTGAGCAAGGGGACGAGGATTTCGGATTTTATCATTTTCTTTTCACCACAAAGTGTACGAGGTGATGCACAGGTCTATTAAACAAGGGAAAGTGCCGCATTTACAATATCCTTCACCGAAGGGAGGATGGCATCTTCCAGACTCTTCGCTGTGGCAATCGGTAAATCGAGCGCCGCTACCCGCCGGACACGTAACCCGTCCATCCTTTCGACGGCGCAGGCCGCCATCTCCGCACCCCAGCCAAGGGAGAGGGTCCCTTCTTCGACGGTCAGCAATTTCCTGGTCCGCGCCAGCGAGGAGAAGAGCGGTTCCAGGTTAAAGGGACTGAGTTGAGAGAATAGGACGATTTCGACATAAACCTCATGTTCCATTAGCAGGTCGAGGGCAGCCGTGCGTGCGGTTTCGAAATTGTAGCCATAGCAAGCGATGGTGAGTCGGGCGCGGTCCGCAGGCTGTAATGTGAAGGCAGGATAAGCGCCGCCAGTCCTTTCAACTCGAAAATCAATCAGGTCGCCTTTCCCCTCCTCCGCCAACGGACGTGTGTAGAGCTGCTTATGCTCCACAAACAGCACCGGGTCGTCGTCAGCGATCGCGGCTGCAAGCAGTTCCCCAGGGTCACCTAACACATTGGGTGCGACCACCTTCAGACCTGGCACGCCGAGGAACATCTTTTCCAGCGACTGGCTGTGAGTGGGGCCATAACCGCGTCGACCACCCATAGGGGCACGTACAACCATCGGAACACGCACTAGGTCGTTATACATCCAGCGGAACTTGGAAGCATGGTTAACCAGCTGATCGGCAATCAGCGTAACAAAATCCCCGAACATGATCTCGGCCACCGGGCGCAAGCCGCGTAGAGCCATCCCTGTCGCAACCCCGACAATCCCTGCTTCGGAGATGGGCGTGGTAAGGACCCTCTCAGGGAATTTTGTGGACAGCCCACGCGTCACCTTGAATGCGCCGCCGTAGGGATCGAGGATGTCTTCGCCGAGCAGATAAACGCGTTCGTCCAATTCCAAAGCGTGATGCAGGGCATGATTGAGGGAGTCGAGAACAGTAGGCATAAATCTCAAGAGACTAGATATTCAGGGATGAGGAAATTCAGGAATCATCTTTCCCAGTTTGACGTATTACCTGATTGCCTAAAACTGGGAACGTGTCGGCATCCGCGCGGAAAAAGGCATCGTTTATTATTGAAGCAACTTCGAATTCGGCTCTACTGCAATCTTCAGAAGTTAACCGCGCACCGTGGATCGTCAGCGGGTCAAACAGGCGGATTCGAGCAAGTTCCTCGGGCGTGCGTGAATCGTCACCCTTGCTGTGGGCAGAAAAGCGGTGGGTATGCAATATTAGACACGCGGGTCCGGAACCGGAACGTACCGAGCGGACCGTTTCGTCCGCCGCAGTTCGAATATCAAGCACATCGGTAGTTTCGCGTTCCCAGACTGGAATCCCGAACGCCGCAAATCGTCCGGACATAGAACCGGCCACACCTTTTTCCACCGGTGTCGTTTGGGCGTAACGATTGTCTTCGAGTATGAACAGAAGGGGGAGCTTCCACAGTGCCGCGATATTCAGACCCTCATAGAGAGCCCCTTCGCCTAACGTACCGTCCCCGATAAATACAAGCGCAATCTTGCCGGTAGACCGGATTTTTTCGGCTAGAGCCATGCCAGTGGCAACCGGCACAATTCCGCCCTGAATGCCGTTCGAGTAAAAATTGCGCCAGTGGATATGCTGGCTCCCACCCCGCCCGCCTACAAGTCCGGAAGTTCTACCCATCAATTCGGCAGCGAGGCGGTATGGCTCCCCGCCATAAGCCAGGAAGTGCCCGTGACAGCGATGGTTACTGAAAACCACATCCTCTGGATCTGTAACGGAAAAAATCCCGGTTGAATCAGCCTCCTGGCCTATGTAGGCATGCGTAGTGCCGACCAATTTGCCGGTCGTGAACTCAGACAGCATACGTTCCTCGAAGCGGCGGATCAAAAGCATGGTTTTGTAGAGAGCTAAATGGTCATCCATGACAAGGACATTATAACGCACACGAACCTCCCCATATTCCCTATGCCCTGGTGATTCTCTGAAAAACAGCAAATCCAGACAATTTTACCTATGCGCATTCTATTTCTTAACCTATGCTACTCTTTCACAAATCCTCCTCATGGTATAATCGCCAAACTATGACTTCTGAGACAACCCCTACCAAACTCTGCCCCACCTGTGGTACACGGCTGGCTGAAAATGCATCTCGATGTGTTGTATGCGGTAGCGAATTTAGCGCCAGTCCCAAACCAAAAGCAAAATCAGAGAAAACTGTCCAGGGGGCACATATGCCGGACGTAACCCTTAGCCTGCCGGTCGCTTTGGGCCTGCTGGCAATCTTTCTGGTGGTCGGTGCTTTGGTATTGTTCATCACATTGAAAGGAACCGGCAAGCTTCCAGATAGCACCGCCACTCCAAGCCCCACCGAAACGGCCACTATCTCACCCACGCCGACCGAGACTCTTTTCCCGACCGAGACTCCCACACTGACCCCCGAGCCTCCGATTGAATATATAGTCAAGAGTGGAGATTCGTGCATCTCCATCGCCGGGCTGTTTGGGTCTTCCGTTTCGGCCATTGTCAGTTTGAATAGTTTGAACAGCGCCTGCACAGACCTGCAGATCGGACAAACCATACGAGTGCCGCGTCCCACGCCCACACCACCACTTGCCGCGACAGCAACATTGCTACCCGCGGATGCGACCCGCGCCGCCTGCCAGACTGTGTCATATACTATCCAGGCCAACGACACGCTTAACACAATTGGCATCAATTATGGCGTCTCGGTCCAAGCCATCAAAGATTGGAACGGATTAAGCACGGATACCGCTTATCTTGGAACAACATTGATCATCCCACTGTGTATGCGCTCCGCCACACCAGGTCCCTCTCCCACACCGACCACGCCGCCTCCTTTTCCGGCTCCCAACCTGCTCCTGCCTGCCGATGGCGCTCCATTTTCCCTTGCGGATGACAGTGTAATCCTGCAATGGGCATCGGTGGGATCTCTGCGCGATAACGAGCGCTACCAGATAACGATCGAAGATGTCACGGGAGGCACCGGGCGCAAGTTGACCCAGTATGTGACCGATACCAAGTTCATTGTCCCGGTGACATTCCGGCCGCAGGATAACAGTTCACATATCATGCGCTGGTGGGTTCTTGCAGTCCGCCAGACCAGTACCGATGATCAGGGCAACCCGATCTGGTCCACCGCCGGGGCAGCGTCTGCAATGCGCGTCTTCGGTTGGAGCGGTGCCGGTCCCGCCGCGACACCTACAAAATAGAAACTCGCGACTTGAAAACCATTCCCCGCGTGCCTTTTCGCGGGGAATTTTATTGCCGGTGTATAATGTCCAAAGGAGAGACCTATGCCCAAACCACCTCTCGACGTGCTTATTTACAATCGCTATGCTTGGAACCGGCAGGTTGATATCAAAAACAAATTCACTATCCCGGTTGACCCGCAAATCATCGCCACCGCCCGCAAAGGTGAATTCTCCATTCTGCTGACCGAGACCAAACCCGTGCCGCTCGAATGGTTTCCACCATTCCAGGGACTGAATCTGCTCGGTCTAGCATGCGGTGGCGGGCAACAAGGCCCGGTTTTTGCTGCATTGGGTGCCAATGTAACCATATTCGACAATTCCCCGGCGCAATTAGAGCGCGACCGCCAGGTGGCCACCCGTGAGGGATTAAGCATCCGCACTGTCGAGGGTGACATGCGCGATCTTTCGGTATTTGCAGACGCTGCCTTCGACCTCGTCTTCCATCCTGTTTCCAACGTCTTCTGTCCCGAAGTTCGGCCGGTATGGCAGGAAGCCTTCCGAGTCCTTCGGTATGGCGGCCTTCTTTTGGCTGGGTTTGCCAACCCCATCTACTACATGTTCGGTACACATGCCGACGAACAAAAATCTTTACAGGTCAGATACTCAATTCCATATTCAGATCTAAATGACATGGAACCGGAAGAATTGGACATCTGCATAGAAGAAGGCATTCCACTCGAATTTGGCCATAGTCTCACCGACTTGATCGCCGGCCAAACCGATGCCGGGTTCCAAATCACCGGTTTTTACGAAGATATCTGCCCCGATTCTCCCCTCAGCAAATATCACCCGGCTTACATTGCCACGCGTGCCGAAAAGTCTTAGGAGAAGACCCAGGCTCAAAGGGATCGCCGAACGACAACGCCTTGCCTTGGTAGCTCACGATATCAACAAAGCCGACCTTTTGCTTGGGCGCACTTAAACAACGGGATATTGTCGCACCACTTCTTATCCGCCACAGGTTCGACCGGTGACTTTTTGGCGACGGAAATGAACCTCCCCGTTATCCGCTTCTATTCCGGTCCCCTGGGCGGTGACCAGTAAATCGGTGCTTCCTTTGCCGGGGATACGATTGATATGCTCATCCTCTTCTGGGATGCCCCGAACCCCAAACCCACGGCCCGATATTAGAGCCTTTCTGCGCCTGGCTGTGCTCTATAACATCCCCACTGCCTGCAACCGCCCCAATGCAGATTTTCTCATCTCCTCTCTACTGATGGGATAGGAATGTGAAAATCCCATACATCATCTTTAGAGATATACTGCTAACCGCCAATCGAGAAAATGGGGGACAAACCTACTATTCGTCTCACTTCACGAATACAAATACATGGCTTCCAAAACTTGGTGCTTTCGGAAGCTTTTCCATACCTGTATCTTTTCAAAAGGTGTAGAAGACTCGGCTATTTCTTCGCTAATTCTTCCAGCATCGCCGTCGTTAGAGACTTGGGCCGTTCAATGGGCTGACCCACAGCACGCGCCCAAACCAGATTGGGCATCACTCCCAATGCACGCCCAACACCAAATAAAACCGTGTAAAAGTCAAATTCGCGGATGCCATAGTAGTATTGCAGCGTGCCGGATATGGCATCCACGTTGGGAGCAGGATTCTTGGCTTTGCCCTGCTCCTTGAGCACCGCTGGAACAACGTCATAGACCATTTCCGCCAGCCGGATGAGTGTATCTTTCGGGAAGCGGGCTTTAGCGAATTCGAGTTGTGCGGTGAAGCGCGGGTCAGTGACCCGCAAGACTGCGTGCCCGTAGCCGGGGATGACCTTGCCCCCATTGAGGGTGTCCCAGGCGAACTGGTATAGTTCTTCGCGCGGCGGAACACCGCCGAACTTATCGCGCACGTCAATCAGCCAGCCCAGGCACTCTTGGTTGGCAAGACCATGTAACGGTCCGGCGAGTCCATTGAGGCCAGCTGAGAACGCGTAATACGCATCCGAGAGCGCCGAGCCGGCCAGGTGTGTGGTATGGGCGCTGACATTGCCAGACTCGTGGTCGGAGTGCAGGATAAAGTACAAGCGTGAAAGTTCGGCATAGCCTTTCTCGTCCTTGACCCCGAGCATCCGTGCGAAGTTGGCGCCATAATCCAGTTTAGGATTGTATTTCGGTTCTTTCCCATCTCTATATTTCAGCCGGTAGATGAACGCCGCGATAGCTGGAAGTTTGGCGGTCAGGTCGAGAGCATCTTCCAGGGTGGATTCCCAGTACATATCTTTCTTGACGCCAGTGTGAAAGGCTTTGTTGAACTTCGAACCACTCTGTAATGCCAGCACTGCCTGCGATAGCAGCACCATCGGGTGAGTGTCCTTCGGCATCGCGCGCAGCATCTCAAAGACATGGGCTGGAATGTCGGATCGTTTCGCCCATTCAGCCTCAACTTCCTCGGCCTGGGTCTTGTTCGGGATTTCGCCGATGAACAGGAGATAGAACAACCCGCCAACGTAGGGAATGGCCGCTCCGTCGGGCTTGGGGAGTTTCTCCAGCACTTCGGGGATCGACATGCCCCGAAATTTGATGCCGGTTGCGGGGTCCACGAAAGAGATGTCCGTCACCATGGACTTGATGTCGCGCATCCCGCCGTACACCTGGCCGATGGTTACCTGGTCAATGACCGTCTCGCCGTGTTCCTTGACAAGAGTCTTGACACGTTCCCGCCAGGTTGGGATTTGCGTTATGAGTTTCTCATGCAGAATAATTTTAGCCTCCGTTTTCTGAACGTCGTTGCGAGCAGCCCCGTAATGATATTACATTTTGAGTAGCGATTGCAATACGCGGATGCTTTCCTTGACCGCCGCTGCAGACTTTTCCAGTGTGGCATTTTCGTCATCGTCGAGTTTATATTCAACGATTTTTTCCAGGCCGCCGCGTCCCAACTGGACCGGTACGCCGAAGAATATATCCTTCAGGCCATATTCACCCTGCAGGAATGCAGAAGCCGGGACGATCAGGTGCTTATCTTTCAGGATTGCCTCGGCCATCTGGGCCACGGCCGCTGACGGTGCGTAATAAGCTGAACCGGTCTTCAGCAGGCTGACAATCTCACCGCCACCCTTGCGCGTCCGGTTGACGATCGCTTCCAGTTTTTCAGCAGGCAGGTACTCCCGTAACGACACACCGGCGATATTCGAGCGGCCGGTCAATGGGACCATCTCGTCACCGTGGCCGCCAAGCACGTAGCAGTCAATGTTCTCCACACTGACGCCCGTCTCCATGGCTACAAAAGAGCGCATTCTCGAAGAATCCAGAATGCCAGCCTGTCCAAGGATTCGCTCGCGCGGCAGTTTACCAATTTTCATCGCCAGAAACGCCATCGTGTCCAACGGATTGGTCAGCACGATGAAAAGCGCGTCCGGCGAATATTTGAGTGCACTGGTGGTCGCGTCGCCGACGATTTTGGCGTTGGTCGTCAACAGGTCTTCACGGCTCATCCCTGGCTTGCGCGGGATACCAGCGGTGATGACCACGATATCCGATCCCTTGGTAGCCTCGAAATCGTTGCTCCCCACCACCGACACATCCTTGCCTATGATCGGCAGGGATTCCAACAAGTCGAGTGCCTTGCCCTGCGGCATGCCCTCAACAATATCCACTAGCACCAGGTCGGCGATCTCGCGCTCTGCCAGCCAATGAGCCGTGCTCGAACCGGTCATGCCGGCTCCGATAATGGAAATTTTCGCAATCATAGATCCTCCTCAGGCTTGGTTTCTTAGAGATATTTTACAAATTATATCTTATTACTGATAGTACTCTTTGTCACCCACTTATCATATATATATCCTATTAAAATGGTGCGGAAGTTGTACTACCGCCCAATCGAATCATTCCGGACCATTAGCCATCCTCCTGTTCGAGGAACCGGATGGCCTCGATAGCTGCCGCCGCGCCCATCCCTGCCGATGTGATGACCTGCTTGAAGTGTGAATCCGTTGACTCACCCGCTGCGAAGACTCCCGGGACGCTGGTGTGCATCTGGTCATCCGCTTTGATGTAGCCATTTTCTATATCCACCTGACCGGTGAACATCTGCGTGTTGGGAGTATGTCCGATAAAAATGAACAGACCGTCGGTTGGGAAAGTTTCCGCTTCTCCGGTCTGAAGGTTCATGAGTTTGACAGCAGTCAGTTTTTCTGTGCCAACCACATCGGTCACAACTGTGTTCCAGAGGAACTTGATCTTGAGGTTATCCAGGGCACGCTTTTGCAGGATCACCCCGCCGCGCAGACTGTCACGCCGGTGTATTACGGTCACCGAAGAGGCGAAGCGCGTCAGGAATAGACCTTCTTCCAACGCCGAGTCCCCGCCGCCGACCACCACAACCTGCTTGTCTTTGAAGAACCAACCATCGCAGGTGGCGCAGTATGAGATGCCCCTACCGGTCAATTCAGCCTCACCTGGTATGTTAAGGAGATTTGGGCTGGCACCGGTGGAAATGATTAGCGTGTCGGCAGTATATTCGCCATTATCTGCGCTGACCTTGAATGGGCGGGCAGACAGGTCCACGCTATGGGCAGAATCAATTACTACATTCGCCCCGAAACGTTCGGCCTGCTTCTGGAAAAGGTCACCCAGTTCCGCACCGCCCACTCCATCTGGAAAACCTGGATAGTTCTCGATGCTGTTCGTCAGGGAGACCTGGCCACCCGGTTGAAGGCCGGCCAGCACTAGCGGCTGGAGGTCGGCGCGCGCCGCGTAGAGGGCTGCCGAAAGGCCCGCCGGCCCAGCACCGAGGATGAGCACTTTAACATGCTGCGATTCTGCTTTGGAAGTGGGAAGTTCGTTCAGCTTTAACATGGTTGCCTCAAGTCAATATTATATATCAGAAGCGCTAAAGCCAGATAAGTTAAATCAGCAGCCTCATCCAGCGGGTGGTTGTTTCTGAGGAACGACCCAGGAACAACCATCCCATCTCTCTCTCCCAGAAGGATACCGGGACACTCCGCTGGAACGACGCTGCGAATCCCTTTCGGAGAGGATGACATAAAAGTTGTCTCGACCAAGTCTCGACCTGGGGGGCAATGCACCGACGCATGCAACCTAAATTTACTGCCTTTTGCACCAATCTAGATACTTTCTGAATCGAATGGTTCGAAAATCATGGGAATTTGGTTCATATATTTACCCAGTACATTGAAAGTCACTTATTTTTGAAATCGCGCGGAACGAATACTCCTTGCGGCCGGGCAAATGTCCGCCCCTGCCAGCGCTGCGGAGGATGCGGGATTTGTTTTCGGAATAAAGGAGGAACAATTATTTTGCCTGCTGATCGGGTAGCGGATAAATCGAACGCGGCTTTGACGAAACTGTTTCCTTGTCACCTGTCTATTATAGTACAGATGTGCTAAGTCGTAACCCGCACTTTCCAACAATATTTTGTGTAGGGACGACCCCCTCGACCATACCAACACCGGGTATGTGCCATTACAAATGGAGTGGATTGGCATTTGTGATCAGGGGTTGAAATATCTCCATAATATTGCTATACAGGTTTAGGTTTTTGGTCATATTTGTAAGTTGTTCATAAAATATTTACCTCTCTAATAACGGCTGACTAATAAATGTCCCTGGAGATGGGGGTTTAGCTCTTTGCCGACCGAACAAAGAACATCCTGTTCTCTATGGATTCACCTGCCAAATTGGGTTTATACTATGCCGCGGTAGTGTCTCATTTCCCTTATGGGATACCCCCTGGGGTACTGAGCGGAGACTTTCGGCGGGTAGGATATGCTTCTCGCTTGAAGTGGATGGAAAGGGTCAACTCACTGTCATGACATTTTCAGGGCGCTTCCCTTTCCGGGACGATGTCACGGACGAAAATCATTACGCGAAACATTTAAACCAGGAGAAATCTTATATGGAACCATATGTTACCCATGAAACCATTTCCGCTAAAGGGAAAAAATGGCTGGAACAAATAACTCCTTTCAATATCCACACAATGCAACTCAACAGAAGTAAAGCTGCACTTCTGGTGATCGATATGCAACGTTTCTTCCTGGATCCTGCTTCCCCTTCATTTACTTGTGGTGGCCTTGCTATTCTTCCAAAGCTGAAAAAGCTAATTCATGCATTCCGACAAGCAGATCGTCTTGTGATTTTCACGAGGCATGTACACCATCCTGATCGTCTCGACGTCGGGATCATGGGTTGGTGGTGGGAAGGCATGTGCCTGGAGGGAAGTCCTGAGAGTGAAATCCACCAGGATTTATCTCCAAAATGTAATGAAAAGGTTATTTTCAAGCATCGTTACTCGGCTTTTTACAATACTGACTTGGAAACAGTATTACGCTGTCTACAAGTGGAAGATATTGTTATTACTGGAATTATGACCAACATGTGTTGTGAATCTACGGCCCGCGATGCATACTATCGAGATTATCGGATATTTTTTCTCGCGGATGGAACTAGGAGCATCACTGAGGAGATGCATCTTGCGAGCCTGCTCAATCTTGCTTTTGGTTTCTCATGGGTGACGGACGTTCGAACGGTTGTGGCTCAATTGCGTGAATAAACTTCGCGTGACGATACGCTCATCGCAAGCGCAGAAGCGCGGGGTGGCCATTTTCTGGGTGCTACGCGATCCCCTTCACCCTGCCTCTTACGGAAACCTTCGGTGGGTACTTCTCGAGAGTGCTACGAAATTCCTTAAGGTGAGTCTCAACCAACCCAAAGAGCACACCGGTATCTATCAACGAGAGCGAGTTTCCATTTGCCTGGATATTTGATCCTGGGAATGACCTATGCCTTTGCGGCAGCGGTGCAGCCCGGACCCTTCCAAACCTATCTCATCTCGCAAACTCTGGCGAACGGCTGGCGTCGCACACTTCCAGCTGCCTGCGCACCTTTGCTCAGCGATGGACCGATTATCGCACTGGTGCTACTTGTCTTGAGCCGCATGCCTGGCTGGCTCGTGCAAGTCTTGCAAAGCGCAGGCGGCGCCTTCCTACTTTACCTGGCCGTAGGGGCATATAAAACCTGGCGGGACTTCGATGTGACAAAAGCTGTTCAAACCCGATCCAGCCGGCAAACCGTGCTTAAAGCCGCCATGGTGAACCTGCTTAACCCGTCCCCATATATCATTTGGAGCCTGGTTCTGGGACCCCTCCTGCTAAAAGGTTGGCGCGAGACCCCGGTCAACGGGATTGCCTTGCTGGTAGGGTTCTATACCACCATGATCCTCGTTTCGCTGGGGATCATGGTGCTTTTTGCGGCTGCCAGGAATCTCGGTCCACGCGTAAGCCGTGTGCTGGTAGGTGTCTCCTCAATTGCGCTGGCATGTTTTGGTATCTACGACCTGTGGCTGGGGGCGGGAGCTCAATGGTGGAGTAGGTTCCATTAGTGTCTTCATATAACCAAAGGTTCCCTTTCTGCAATATGCGAAAGGGAACCTTTATATTTTTGTTTCGATATTTTTTATCCTGTTTTCTCCGCTTCCGCGGCTCTCAACTTTTCTGCAAGGCGGAAATATTTCAGGTAGCGCATGGAGTTATCATCTCGGCCGAGGAGCAGGTCGGCGGCCTTGGCGGTGACGCCGAGTTTTGATGGGTCGGTGATCGAGCAGGTAGCGCCCATCTGGATGGCAAAGGCCAGGAATGTTTGGTTGACGGTCGGGCGATCAGGCAGGCCGAATGAGACGTTACTGGCACCCAGGTTGATGTTGACGCCGAATTCTTTGCGCAGCAGTTCCACGGTCTGAAGCGTGATGAGCGCCGCTTTACTGTCCGAGGCGACGGTCAGCACCAGCGGGTCAATAATGATGTCTTCGACCGGGATGCCCATCCTGGCGGCGCGTTCGATGATCTTCTCGGCTACGGCAACGCGTTCTTCTGGTGTCTTGGGAATGCCGTTATCGTCCATGGTCAGACCGATAACAGCCGCGCCGCGCTCCTTGACCAGCGGCAGGATTGTCTCCAGCTTTTTCTCCTCGCCGCTGACCGAGTTGACCAGCGGCTTGCCTGGTGCAGCAGCCAGACCGGCAGCCAGAACAGCCGGGTTGGCGGAATCCAGGCAGAACGGCACGTCCACGACCGAGGCAAGCAGTTCGACCAGTTTTTTGACAACAGCCACCTCGTCCAACCCCGGTACGCCGACGTTGATGTCCAGCACGTCCGCCCCCCAGGCCACCTGACTCTCGGCTAGTTGCCGAACATACTCCAGGTTGCCCTCGGACAGTGCGGCAGCCAGTTTCTTGCGGCCGGTAGGGTTGATCCTCTCACCGATCATCACAAAGGGTCGGTCAATACCGATGATGACTTCTCTGGTGCTGCTTTTTAGAATCGTATGCATAATCTCTCCTAGTAATATTATATCGCTTGGATATAGCTGCCTCGCAAAAACTGCAAGGCCGTTTCTGCAAAAATCGCCGCGCCGATAGGTAGACAGCTTTCATCCAGATCGAAATCCGGGTTATGGAGCTGGCACTGAAAACTCTCACTTCCTGTTCCCAGGGCAAACATCGCACCTGGAGAATGGTCCATAAAACATCCGAAATCCTCAGCACCCAATTCATCTTTCCAAGGAAGGACGTTGGGCTTGCCGAGCAATTTAATTGCTACGGACTTGATCAGGTCGGAAGCGACAGGGGAGTTAATCATTGGTGGCGTACCGATCTCGAATTTGAGTTCGTAATCCCCGCCCAGGGTGCGGGCAATTTCAAAGGCTCGCCGGATTTCGGCGTGGATCTGCTCCTCAACACGTTTCTGTGTGTAACGAAGAGTACCGGTCAACTTTACCCTCTCCGGGATGACATTTTCGGTAAAACCCCCATGGAGCGAACCGATGCTGACCACCGCCGGGTCAAATGGATCCAGGCGGCGCGAGACGATCCCGTTCAACGCCAAGATAATGTGCGCGGTGATGTAGAACGGGTCAATGACCTGGTGAGGGTGGGCACCGTGCCCGCCCTTGCCAATAATCTCTCCGAACCAGGAATCCACTCCTCCAGAGGCTGGCCCGGAATCTATCCGGATTGCACCGGCGGGGGTTGCCGGCTCGACATGCGTAGCGATGACCAGTTCCACACCATCCATCGCACCATCCTGGATCATGCGCGGCGCACCGCTCATCCCTTCTTCATCGGCTACTTCTTCAGAAGGCTGGAACAAGAATCGCACCGTCCCGGCAAATTTTTCCCGGGAAAGCAAAGCCGCCCCACCGAGTGCCATGGCGATGTGAGCGTCGTGCCCGCAGGCGTGCATCACCCCGGGATTCTGGGAAGCATACTCGACCCTGTTGGTTTCCTGGAGCGGCAGCGCATCCATGTCAGCGCGGATTGCGATAATCGGTCTTCCATTCCCAATGTCGGCAACCACTCCGGTCCGCCCGACGCCGCGCCGGAGGCGATATCCAAACTGGTCCAGGATTTCGGCCACCTTCGCAGCCGTGTGCATTTCCCGGAATCCAAGTTCAGGGTGCATGTGGAAGTCGCGCCGCCAGAGGCTCAGTTGTTGCTGCATTGCACGTGCTTTTTCGAGCATGCTTGACCTTTCTGTAGATGAGGTATTGCCTCGACAGGGCAACTCACAGGGTCGCCCCCAGAAAATCATTTTACCAATTCGCGTTCCGCTGCTGCCATCAAGGAGTCCAGTTCACGCTCCTGGGCTGCCTCCAGCGGCGGGACCTGGTGCTCACGTAAAATGCGCTCTGCCTCGGCCTGCGCCCGTTCAATCATGCCTATCCGCCCGCCAGCCTCCCACCGTTCCCAGGAGCCGCGCTCGGCCAGGTTCGTTATGAATACTTCCCCAGACCTGAGATACTTCACTGTATGTTTCTGGCCGAGGAAGTTGCGCGTGGACGACATGGCTGCCGCAACCACTTCCACCGCCAGTGCATTCGCGTCCGCCGCAAATCCTTTCCGGACTCGGTATATGCTCCCGGCAAATTCGTTATCGGCCACCATTTGAGCATACGACCCCATCACCCCAGCTTCTATTTCACCGATGCCTGAGAGTTCGTCTGCTCCGGCAAGAGCGGGAATGGCAGCGTTCAGGGCTCTCTCGAAGCCGTCCTGGGCGTCCAGGCTGTGGGCATTGGTAGAAAACCCATAAACGTTGACCGGCAGTCCGTATCGATGACCAATTTGGACTGTCCCGGCTGAGGCTATCCCCAGTTCGACCCCACCCCAGACAGAAAGGCCGGTGCGGGGTTCCATCATTGCCAGCCGCCCACAGTATATGATCGGCAGTCCCGGGTGAACAAGTTCTGCCAGCACCAGCGCCGCCAGCACTTCTGCATTTTGCTGGGTAATCGCTCCGGCAATCGAGAATGGGGCGGTTGTCCCGCCAGTGGGACACGGCAACGGTGCAAAAGCGATGCCCAGCCGGGCAATTTCCATGATTGCCTCGGCCTCGTGGTCAGGGATGGTCAATGGGCTGACCGGAGAGAGCGCCAACGTCAATACTTCAGCGGGTGGGCCAATTACTTCCGCCATTTTGACCGCATAGCGCGCCTCAGCTGCATACTGCACTCCTGGTCCCTGCAGCGGTTTCACGGTAAATGGCAACGCATGACGGTACATTGCCAACGACATCAGCCCCCCCGGCACTTCGGTGGGTGTAAAGAATGGCGTGATGGTGTGACAGTTATCCAACGCGTCCAGCAGGCGGGTGGAGTCACGCACATCTTGAACGGTCGCCAGGCGGCGGGTACCGGAAGCAGCGTCGTAGACCTGTGGCGCACCGCCCAGATTATGGAAATAGAGTGACCCATCCCCAAGTGTCTTGACCGCCCCGCCGCGCCCGCGGATGGTGGTCTTCTTCACTGCCAGCGCGATGCAATTCTCCACCAGATCGGGCGGAAACATGACGCGCGTGCCTTGAATATTCGCGCCTGATTCGACCAGCAGTGCACAGCTCTTCGGCTCGGTCAGAACCACACCGGTTTCGCCCAGGATGCGCAGGGTGGCCTGATGGATTGCTTCGACTTCGTTTTCATCCAGGACAGAAAGACGGATCATTGGTATTCTCCGCTAATCGGTTTCGAGATATTTCGCCAGAAATTCCACGCGGCGCTTTTCAGAATCCAGCACATTTTCCAGTTTTAGAAAAGCATGCCCCTCGTCTTCATACACGATCAGTTCCACTTTCTTACCCAAGCCCTGCAAGGATTCGTGAGCCTCGATGGAATCGCTGACCGGGCAACGCTGGTCCATTCTACCGGCGATGAGTTGTACCGGTGCTGTAACCCGGTCGAGAAAGTAATAAGGCGACCGTTCTACCCACATATCATGGTTTTCTTCCGGGTTGCCAAAATTTTCGATATCCCAGTGCTGGAGGTCAGGGCGAATATATTTATGGTTGGTGAACCAGTTGATGAACGGAACCACAGCTGATCCGGCTGCCCAGAGGTCTGGATATTTCGTCAAACAAGTCATGGTGAGATACCCTCCATGACTGCGCCCAGTGATGCCGATCCGGTTCGGGTCTGCCAGGTCGGTTTGGATGAGATATTCAGCCCCGGCGGCCACGTCATCATTATCTACACCGCCAAAGTCGAAGCGACTCGCTTCCTGCCAGGCACGCCCATAACCGGTTGATCCCCGGTAGTTGGGCACCAGCACCGCCCATCCGCGAGAAGCCATGTGGGCCATCAATGGGTACCAGGTCATCTCAAAAAACCAGTCCGGACCGCCATGGATCAGGATCACTGCCGGACCAGGGTTCTGTCCCTGGGGTCTGAACAGCAAAGCCGGGATGGGCGTCCCATCCCTTCCCGGGTAACCGATCTCTTCCGGCATTGCGAACGGGCCCTCTGCCAATTCATCCGGCAGGGAGTGTGTCAACTGGGTGAAACTCCCATCCTCCAGCGCTAGCGTCCATAAATCATCCGGATGACGCGGATTATCGAAAGCGAAGATAATGTGGCTGCCATCCGGTGTGAAGTGAGGTAAATAATGCACGCCTGGCTCAACCTGGTACATCACCGGAGACTCACCCTGCTTTTGCACCGCCAGCCAGGAAACCGTGCCGATGTTTAATATATAAGCGAGCCGTCTGCCGTCAGGCGACCAGGCTGGAAACTGTTTTTCCCCTTCCCCATCTGTCAGCCAGATGGTGCGTCGGGATGCCAAATCGTAGATTCCGATATTGTTGTACCCAAGAACGTCCGATGTAAAAGCCAGCCGGGTGCTATCCGGCGACCAGCAGGTCTGCCCGGCATCAATCGGTCCACTATCATCGGCAATCCGGCAAACTGCCCCATCACTATTGGCTGGGACAATAAAAGTGCCGTAATCTATCCCCCCCGCCTCTACGGTCACCGCCAACCAGAGTCCGTCCGGCGACCAGCGCACCTTCCAGGCCGGGTATCCGGCGTCCAGCACAATACGGGTGTCGCCGCCCTCGATGGAGATCACGTAAACATTGAATTGACCGGATTGATCAGCAATATAGGCGATATGGTTGCCGTCCGGGGACCAGGAGAAATCAGCCTGCAAGGCACAATTTAGATCCAGGGTCAGGTCGCACTGTTCGCCAGTTTTAAAATCATAGAGGAAGAGGTGATAGGCTTCACTGCCATCGAAATCCACAGTGAAGGCCAGGCGGCGGCCGTCGGGAGAATAGCGAGGGTGGAACTTTGCACCGGGTCCGCTCGAAACACGATTTGGGTCTGTTTTGTTTTGCTCCGTCCCCCGTGCTCCGTCCCCCAGGAGATTCGGGATGATATGCTGTAATCGGGACTGATTCGCTGGAACCGGGACTGTTTCACGAGAACTGGGACTCCCTCGCCCCGTCCCACAGGAGATTCGGGATGATATGCTGGTACCGGGATTACCTAGCAGAGAGATTTCGTAGATCTCCCAACGACCGTCCGGATTCCAGGAAAAGGCAACGTGTTCGCCGTCGGGCGAAACATCGAAGCCCATCTCCACTTCCACGCAAGGAACGCGTAATAGAACCCCAAGGTCAATCATGGTCCTTCTTTTTTTCAGACTTTATGGCAGGCAACCCAATGACCTGACGCAGCCTCGCGCCATTCCGGGATACGAACCCGGCACTCCTCACCAACAATCGGGCAGCGCGGATGGAAACGGCAGCCCACTGGAGGGTTGCTTGGACTTGGTATATCTCCCTCCAGGATGATCCTCTTTCGGGTGCGGGTGAGACGGGGATCGGGGATCGGTACTGATGATAGCAGGGCCGTGGTATATGGATGCAGCGGGTGATCGTATACCTCGTCCCGGTCCGAAAGCTCGACCATCACTCCCAGGTACATGACCGCCACGCGGTCGCAGATATGGCGCACCATGGAAAGGTCATGGGCGATGAACAGGTAGGTCAACCCGAACTTGTCCTGCAGGTCCTCCAGCAGGTTCACAACCTGGGCTTGGATGGAAACATCCAGGGCCGAGATGGGCTCATCGCACACCAGGAATTCCGGATCGGAGGCCAGGGCACGCGCCACGCCGATCCGCTGCCGCTGCCCGCCCGAGAATTCATGCGGGTAGCGGTTTGTGTGGCAGGGGTCCAGGCCCACCAGTTCCAGTAGTTGCTGGACCCGCTCTTCCTGCGCCTTCCTGCCGGGTATGATCTTGTGCACCCGCAATGGCTCTCCAATGATGCGGGAGATCGTCCAGCGTGGATTCAAGGAGGCGTAGGGATCCTGGAATATCATCTGGATCTTCCGCCGACGGTTGCGCAGGGATTGACCTTTCTCCCGGGTCAGGTCCACGCCATCATACTGTACATGCCCGGCGGTCGGACGGTATAACTGGATCAGAGTCCTCCCGGTGGTCGTCTTACCGCACCCGCTCTCCCCCACCAATCCCAGGGTTTCTCCGCGGTATATATCAAAGCTGACATCATCCACCGCCTTGATCGATCCCACTTGCCTTTGAATGAGGATGCCCCGGGTGATGGGGAAATACTTTTTCAATCCCCGAACCTGGACCAAAACCTGTGGTGTGTTCATTGGGGCCTCCCGGTGGTCACATCCACCCAGCAGGCCATCTTGTGCCCCTTTGCCACGGGCATCAGGCCCGGATTCTCATGTTCACACCGTTCCACTCCAAACCCGCAGCGAGGTCGGAAGGGGCATCCGGGAGGCATCTGGATGCAATCGGGCGGGGAACCCTGGATGTTCGCCAGGCGGTCATGCTTCTTCCTATCCACTCGCGGTAGGGATTTCAGCAGGGCAAGCGTATATGGATGCCGCGGATTTTCATAGATCTCGTAGACATCCGCTTCTTCCACCACAAAACCGGCATACATGACGATCATCTTGTCGGCTATCTCCGCCGCCACCCCCAGGTCATGAGTGATCCAGATGACCGCCATTCCAAATTGGGACTGGAGCTTTTTTGTAAGTTCAACGATCTGGGCCTGGATGGTCACATCCAGGGCGGTAGTGGGCTCATCGGCGATCAGGATTTCCGGTTTGCAGGATAGCCCCATCGCGATCATTACCCGCTGGCGCATACCCCCGGAGAACTGGTGGGGATAATCCTTGTAGCGCTCCTTCGTTTGCGGGATGCCGACCATCTCCAGTAATTCCAGGGTCTTCTTAAATGCTTCTTCTTTCCCGATCCCCCAGTGCACGACCAGGGCTTCACTGATCTGGTGTCCGATGGTCAGGACCGGGTTAAGCGACGTCATTGGGTCCTGGAAAATCATGGCTATTTTGGCTCCCCGGATTTCGTGCATGGAGGATTTCGCCAGCTTCAGAAGGTCCTGCTCCTGGAAGAGCACCTCCCCCTCCGTGATACGCCCGGGAGGCTCCTTGATCAGGCGCATGACCGACAACATCGTTACGCTCTTCCCGCACCCGCTCTCTCCGACAATACCCAATGTCTTCCCTTTTTCGAGTTGAAAAGAGACTCCGTTCACAGCGTGGACCATCCCTTCCAGGGTGGTGAACTGTACCTTTAAATTCCTGACCTCGAGCAATGGATCCACGTTGTGCTCCTATTCTGATCCCACCAGAGAATGGGGATCAAGCGCATCCCGCAAACCGTCACCAATGAAATTGATTGAAAGGACGGTTAGGACGATCAGGAGGCCAGGGAAGATCCACAACCAGGGAGCACTCTCAATATACTGGTAAGCCCCATTGAGCATGTTTCCCCACGTAGCGGTTGGGGGCATCACTCCGACTCCCAGGAAACTTACATACGCTTCATTGATAATGGCATTTGCCACTCCCAGCGTGGCGCTGACGATGATGGGCGCCATCGTGTTGGGCAGGATGTGCCCAAAGATGATCGGACCGTTGCGGGTGCCGATGCAGAGGGCAGCAGTGACAAACTCCCGCTCCTTGAGGGATAGGAAGTTGGCGCGCACGATGCGGGCCAGCCCCATCCAGCTGGTCAGCCCGATGACCGCGATGATGACAACCACGCTGCCGCTGAATTCGCGCCCGAACAGGTTCAACGGCGGCACCTTGTCCGCCAACAGTTTTCCCAGCACCAGCAGCAGGGGGATCTGCGGGATGTTGAACATGGCTTCGGTGAAGCGCATCAGCAAGCTGTCTATGATTCCCCCGTAGTAGCCAGCGATGGCACCGATCAGCACGCCCACCACCACTTCCACCGCCATGGCGACCAGCCCGATCATCAGAGAGATCTGCCCGCCGTAAATTGTGCGGCTGAGGATATCCCGCCCGACCGTATCGGTGCCAAAGGGGTGCTCTTGGGAAGGAGGCATCAATCGGATGCTGGTATCGGTGACATTCGAGTAAGCTTCAGTGGTGAAGGCGGTTCCCACGATGGCAAAAAAGGCTAAAAGGATAAGAGAAATGATGCCGGCCAGGGCCATCTTGTGACGTTTAAATCGCAGCCAGACTAGTTGTAAGAAAGTTAACTGAGTCTTTTCGATCCTGGCGATCGCGGCTGGATGGTTTTCAGGGATTGGAATTGCCATGCTCTCAGTATCCTTCAACTATACCGGATGCGTGGATCAAGCCAGGCGTAAACGATATCCGTAATCAACTGGCATACAACCACCGCTACCGAGATTAACATCAGGATGCCCATCACCACCGGAGTATCGGAACGGGTCAGGTGATCAATGAACAGGCGCCCCATCCCTGGCCAACCGAAGATGGTCTCCGTGACCACTGCACCCCCGAGCAGGAAGGGAATTTCAATGCCCACCAGGGTGACGATGGGGATGGCGGCATTCTTCAAGGCATGTCCGATCAGCACCTGTCTTTCAGTCAAACCCTTGGCATGGGCGGTGCGGATGTAATCCTGGTTATTGACTTCCAGCATCTGGGAGCGCACATACCGGCTGTAAGCGGAGACGCTGACCACTGACATGCTGAAGATGGGCAGTACCATGTGCAGCATAACCTGGCCAAATGTCTTCCCCACTTTGGGATCAAACATTCCAACTGTCGGCAGGTAAGGCAGTCCCCATTTCCGAAAATTGACCGCAAACAGGTACATGGAGGCCAGGGCAATGAAGAAGATGGGCATTGAATAGCCAATGAAGGAGCCGGTGGTCACCACCTGATCCACCCAGGTATATTGGCGCAGGGCTGAGTAAATGCCGATGGAAAGCGCGCAGAATAACATGATGATTTCCGCGGGGATCATCAGGATCAAGGTATTCGGCAGCCGCTCGCCGATCAGCGATAAGGCTGATTTACCGCGTGAGACCAGCGAGGTCCCAAAATCGCCGCGCAATACTCCCTTACGGGTTCCGGTGGTTTCGCTAATACCGTCACCGTTGATATCGAGCTTCACCCAGTCATTGCCAGCCAGCCAATAGAAATATTGCATGTAGACCGGTTTATCCAGCCCTAGCTGGCGGGCAAGGCGCGCCCGGTCTTCAGGGCGGACCGTCCGCCGTCCCCCCATGGTCGCCAGCGGGTCACCGCTGCTCTGCAGCAGCAAAAAGATGGCAATGCTGATGATCAACAACAGGGGAATTGCCTGTAAAAGACGCCGGACAATATAACGACCCATGAGCTGCTCCAGGATTGCAAATTGGCTGGGTCGGTCAGTACCGACCCAGCCAGGAAAGCAGTGTAAAGCTTAATGTTATTGGGTAATATCCCATTCCGAGATATTAAAGAAGGGAGTGACTCCCGAGAACTTGGCGCCCGTTATGAGCGGGTTCAAGATCCAGACGTCGCCGTCCTCCCAGATTCCCAGGTAGTAGACATTGTCGTGCATGTAGCGGGTGATCTGGTGGAAGATCGCCATCCGTGCTGCAGGATCCGAAGTTACAACTTCCTGCTTGAACATGGCGTCCAGGGTTTCGTCACAGCCGAAGTAATTGAAACCGTAAGGAAGGGCATCCGAGGGCATCTGGTCACATAGCCAGTAGGACGAGTCGGGGTCAGGGAAGGCCGGCACATCTGACCACTGGTAGATATCGTGGATGCCGGTTGCAGCCGGACCGCCAGCCGAGTAGCTGTCGAACAGGATGTCGCTGTCATAGCTGTAGATCTTCAGGTCAATGCCGACCGCCAGCAACTGCTGTTGAGCCAGTGCCTGGTAACTCTGGCGCTCGGTCTTGGTGGTATTTCCCTCGGAGATGGTCAGCTTGTTACCGTTGGCATCCTCGCGGATCCCATCCCCGTCCGTGTCTTTATAGCCGCTCGCTTCCAGTAGCGCCATGGCAGCCTCCGGATCATATGGCCAGGGGGTGATGCCCGGGTCAACATACGCCGGCAGGGCATCCCAGAAGGTCTCGGTCACTTTGACCACCTTCAGACGCAGGTCGGTATTCGCCTCGCGGTTGAGCGCCATGGCAATCGCCTTGCGGACATTGAGATCCTTGATGAAAGGTGTCGCCATATCCCGCCAGTTGAAGAACCAGCCTTCATTATATCCGGATGGCTCGGTCATCACGTTCAGACCGGCCGCGCGAAAGGCAGGGATGTCCTCGTAGGGCGGCCAGAAGCACACATCTGCGTCGCCTGCCAGGCAGGCGGCTGTCTGGGCGGCATCATCCGGGACGAACTGGAAAATGACCGCATCCAGCGTGGCCGGTGTGCTCCAATAATTCCCATTCCGATCAAATTGTAGATAGCTGCCGGATTCCCAGGTTGTAAAATTGAACGGACCGCAGCCTACAGTGGGTGCCATGTTCCACTCCGCTGTATCGATCGTGCCTTCGGCATCGAAAACCGGCTGCAGCACATGCTTGGGCATGATCGTCCCCTGCCAGATGGTGGACATCCAGGGGGTGAAGACCTCGGAAAAGGTCATGACCACGGTCAATGTGTCCGGAGCCGAGACGGTGAACTTGTCGTAAGGGTAGACCGAGTCAACCAGGTTCGCCGGGCTGGTGATCATATCATAGGTGAACACAAAATCGTCCGCCGTGATTGGCTCTCCGTCCGACCAAGTCAGGTCATCCCGCAGGTGCATGGTTACCTCCAGGCCGTCATCCGTAATTGTTGGGAGTTCGGTCAGCATGAAGGCATACGGCTCATTTTTCTCGTCATACTGCCACGGCGAGCAACTATAGAGCTGGATGAGCGCTGACTGGTACCACATGCTCGAGTACGAACGGTTCAGCGAGTTGGGTTCCTGCGTCCAGGCGATAGTGATGATTTTCTTTTCGGTTGGTGCCGGACTGCTCGGTACAGGAGTATCGTTCTCTTGTACGGGAGCTGCGGTTGCAGGAACGACCTTTGGACCGCAGGCCGAAAGGACAAGACTAAGAACGGCCATAAGTACGGCTATTTTGAAGAGTTGATTACGCATTCCATTCTCCTTTTTTCCTTTCATAAATGGTTAATGGGCCAACAGACGAGAGAGGACGGCAAACCAGTTTCCGATAGATACCTCCTTTGACAGCAGCAGTTTAAACCTTAACAGGTTCATCCATTTCCTTGACCCGCATCCCAATTATCCGGTAGACAACTTGATTGTGTTCAAAAAATCAGCCTTCCAGAACCGGCAGTTTGTGCATGCCGCCTTTGCGGGCCAGGTTCTCCACCATCGTCCGCAGTTCACGCTCCTGCTCAGGGGCATAACTCGGCCGTTCGTATGCTTCGAGCAGTTCACGGACTCTAAATTTGGCGCGGGTAAAAGTATCGAGACTGCCGGCTGCCTGCCAGCCTCGGTTGGATTCCCGGTCGATCACTGCCGAAGGCAGGTATTGTTCTTTGGAGAACAGCTCGCGTGTGACCTTCTGCTTGAGGAAATCGCCCTTGAAATTGATCCCTTCGAATAGGGCGGTTGCCAGCGTTTCGGTGCGGACTTCGATCCCCGCCAACAGACGTTGGGCCATGGCGATCCCTTCGGCATCCACCACCAGCTTCTCCGGGCTTTGACAGGCCAGGAAGTCGAGCATCCCCGCCCCGGAGATCATGTTGATGCCTGCCAACGCGCCGACCAGGGCCGTAACCCCGCTTTCCAGCCCGGCTTGGGCATCCACAATTTTTGCATCGGAGGCGCCGAGATAAGCATGGGTCGGCAGGTTGAGCGACTTGCCAACCTGAGCATATGCGGCGTCAATCATGGCCGTCTCGATGGCACCCATCGGCGTGGTGCCTCGGCGCATATCAAAGATGGCCGGCGCGCCGCCCCAGACGATGGGAGCACCGGGGTTGGCAAGCTGATGGATCGCAATCCCGCTCAAACTCTCGGCAGCATGCTGGACAATCGAACCGAGCAATGTTACCGGTGCGGCAGCTCCGGCCAGCGGCATCGAGATAAGCTCCGCCGGTACGCGCGCCCGGGCCAGTTCGATGAGATTACCCGCTCCAAAGTCGCTCCAGATCAGCGGAGGCGATGGGCATACATCGAAGACCGCCTGCGGCTTCTCCGCCAGCTTCTGGCGATCGCCAGAGAAGATCGCCAGCATATCGATCATCGTGCCTAGGGTCTCAAGTGAAAACGATCCGGTTACGATCGGCTTCTGCGAAAACAGCAGGACAATGTACAACCGGTACAGATCGCCAATGGCTTTGGGGACTTCATTACAAACGATGGCAGTGGACTGGGCATCATACTGCGGGAGCATCTCGACAACTTTTACCACCCGCACCAGGTCCGGAGTATAGGAGCTCTTATGCTCCAGCGTCTCCGGATCGAGGATGTGGACACCGGATGAACCGGGGTCGAAATGGACAGAGTTGCCGCCATAATTAATCTTGGGGTTTCCACGCCTGTCATAGAGTTGGAATTCCGCCGGAACGGTATCCAGGGACTTGCGAACGATGTTTTCCGGGATTTTGACCACATCCCCTTCAACCGTCGCGCCGGCTTTTAGCAATAAATCTCGAGCATCAGCAGACTGGACTTTTATTCCAGGCTTTTGCATCAACTGGAAGGCCTCATCCAGGATACGGGCAATCAGGTCAAGCGTCAAGAGTTCGAGTTTTGGCTGGATCGCAGTCATTTTTTCTCCAGCGACGAAATGATCTTCGCCATTTCAATGCGAATGCCTTCGTCAAGGGGATCGGGCTGATGAACCTCCAACGTATTTCGCGCTTTCGCCAGTGCCCAATCACGCCCGTCGTCTTTCTTTTTCTCCCATTCATTGAATGGACGCCGGTCCATGAATTGCGGTAGGAAAAGTTCGCGCATGTGTTTGAGGGTGTGTTTCTGGGATAGGAAATTGCCGCCCGGACCTACCGCTGCAATTGTATCGAGTGCCAGCGTTTCATCATCGACGACAATCCCTTGCATTGTCTTGTGGATGATGGAGAAGATCTCACAATCCATCATCATTTCGGCAAACGACCAGATTCGGCTGCCATGCAAAAAGCCCACACCCAATAGCATATCCGACATGACGATGCTCGCCATGAACGTTGACAGGCTGTTCTCAATACCTGCCTGCCAGTTCGGCTCTTTCGCTCCAGTGGCAAACGAACCCATTGAGAGCGGGATATTGTAGAAATCAGCGAGCACGTTGCTGGCTGCTCCATAAAGGAAATCCTCTGGGCCGCCGCCGGTGTAAGCGCCTGACCGTAGATCGGAGGCGGTTTGTGCTGCAGCATAAAATACCGGAGCTCCCGGATAGGCCAGTTGGATAAGCGCCGTCCCGGTGATCACCTCGGCGTTGCCGACCGCCAGATTGCCCGCCAGGGTGGCAGGACCGGTGGTCAGATTCGCCGCCATGGTCATGAATCCGGTTGGAAGTCCGTACTCTGCCGCCACCAAAGCCGCCTCCAGGCTTCCGCCGTCGTGTCCAAGCGGAGAAGCGGAACACTGCATCAGGGAAAGGACCGGGCGCTCGCGTAATTGGTTCTTGCCGCCAACAATCAGCGCCGCCATTTCGATTGCAGCATGCGCTTCGCGTTGGTTGTAAATCGATTCGGTCTGAACATGCTTGGTGGAGTTTTCCCAGATGGCCTTGACCTCATGTAGGCCGCGCGTCTCGGCGGGCATGTCCTGCGCGGAGACCGGCACCCAGTGAAAAGCCACCTCCTCGGTCGCGTCGGCTATGCGTGAAATATCCCGCACGTCCTGCAAGCAGGAAGTCCGGCGCATACCTGTTTTAATATCAATTACTTCTACGCCGCAACCGTCTGTGCCAACAAAGACGTGGTTGCCGTCCAGCATCAGATCCTGTTGCGGGTCGCGCGCCGCCAGGGAATAAACCGGCGGACAGGTCTTTAGAGCTTTCTCGATAAGTCCCGCCTTCGCACGGACGACCATTTTCTCGCTGTCAACTTCAGCGCCATGCGCGGCCCAAATTTCCAATACAAGTTTGGAGGGGAACCGAACGCCAACTTTTTCAATGATCCAAAGTGTGGCATCATGGATTTTTTTGACTTCCTGTGGTGTCAGTATTTCCAACCGCAGTTTCGGATTGGTAATTGACTTGATCGTTTTCGGCATGGCAGGCTCCGCAAGCAGTTATGCTGCGCTAACCAGTTGTTTGGCGAGACCGACCGCGCCGATGGCATCTTCGGATGTACCATCCGCTTCGATTTTCTGGACCCAGTCGCGGGTCACCGGCGCACCTCCCACCATCACTTTGACCGTCTTGCGCAACCCCAACTTGTCCAGTTCGTCAATTACTTCCTTTTGCTTGACCATTGTGGTTGTCAACAGGGCGCTCAATCCGACGAGATCAGCTCCCACTTCCTGAACCTTGGCAATGATCCTCGACGCGGGCACATCCACACCCAGGTCATAGACCTGAAAGCCGGAAGCCGAGAGCATTGTCCCTACCAGCGATTTGCCAATCTCGTGAATGTCACCTTCAACGGTTGCCAGAACGACCTTCCCAAGCATTGTTCGATGCAACCCGCGCTTCTGCATTTCCGGTTCCAGGGTGGAAACGGCGGCTTTCATGGCTTCTCCAGCCATTACCAATTCAGGCAGGAAAGCCTGCCCGCAGGCAAAACTTTCGCCCACCTGATTGACTCCCGTCACAAAGCCTTTGGTAATGGCTTCCAGCGGGTCAAGGCCGGCTTCGATTGCCTGCTTCGCTAGGGCGACAGCAGCATCAGAATCTCCATCCAGGACGCTTTGCGCCATTTTCTGGAAAAGTTCTTCGGTCATGAGTAACTCCTTTTAGTATTAAGAATGGGATAGGTTAATTATAGATTAACAAGTGAATCTTGACCACTGTTCTGTAGGTCAGAACGAAGACTGAATTCGAGATTTTCCAAGGCTGATACTCAGGGTGTCACTAGCCATTCTAGCTCTTCTCAAAAACCCATCGGTCGGTTTCGCGTTTCCAGTCCACCAGTTCGCCAGGTTTGAACCACAGTGCAATTTCTTTTTCACTATTTTCGACAGTATCTGAGGCGTGGGTCAGGTTGCGTCCTATCTCAAGAGCAAAATCGTGACGCAGCGAACCCGGTGCGGCCTCAGTCGGGCGGGTGGCACCCATCGTCTGGCGGACGGCGGCAACAGAATTCGGTCCTTCCCATACCATTGCCATGACCGGTGCAGAGGTAATATATTTGATCAAGCTGGCAAAAAAGGGTTTACCTTTGTGGATCGAATAATGCGTTTCGGCCAGTTCCTGGCTTACCTGTAAGAATTTCGCGGCCATTAGCCGCAACCCGCGGCGTTCGAGACGGCTGATTACTTCTCCCATCAGCCCGCGCTGCACACCATCTGGTTTTACGAGCACGAGCGTTCGTTCCATGATTCTCTCCGTTTCGTAACTTGACCTCGAAACCCCGCACGGGAACCGGGACTACCCCGCAGGTTGTATCTCAAGAGTTGACTTTACCATACCGGGTGGACGCCGTCTCTCGAGACGATATCCGCCTTACCGCAACAATTCCTCGGCTTTGGTATATGCGTCAAGGGCGTCCTGCAGGCGGTTGGCGCGCATGGAAGCGTCGCCCAGAGTCTGCCAGACGATGATATCCACCGGGAACCGGTACGTCGCCTCCCGTAAATCGTGAACAACCTCATCCAACAGGTGATTCTTTTTGATGAGCTTGGCATATGCTTGCATGGCTTCGTTCAGTTGGTTGGCATCCAGGGAGGCTTGCGCAGCAGCCAGTAATTCAGCATCCTTATCTTGGGCAGGAATACGCGATAGCATCCCGGTCCCTCCGAGAATCCGTAGCTGACCAGGAGAATCAACCGCGACTGATGATTCTTCAGGTATCGGTTTAATGTCCGGGATCAGGGCAGGTTTCTCATCCACCGGCACCCATTCTCCGGGGGTTGTCGGTGCGGGTGGTTCGGATACAGGAATTGTTTCATCTATCCAAGCGGGACTTTCGGCCTGCTCCGGTGATTGTTCGGCCGTCGGGACACTGGTCGCTGCATTCTCCGCGGTTTCCACAGGCTGACCAAGCCAGTCCGGCAGATCTTCAAATGGTTCGAGCATTTCTTCCGATGCGCTTGGTTTTTTCAGTTCTTTCAGCCAATCGGGCAGTTCATTTGATGGCGTGGTTCTCGGTTGTGGTACTTCTGGGGTGGGATTGTTTTCGCCAAGAGCATCTATGACATCTTGCTTTCTCAGCCAAGAGGTGATCGTAATATCTTCCTGCGAGGCTTCAGTGGCCAATGCTTCATCCAGAGCATCATGCACCAGGATTGTTTTTTGAATCCTGTCAGGCGGAGTCTCGGAGACCTCATCCGGATTCACCAGCAAATCTCCTGTTTTGGCAGCCTCCTCGGTTGCCAATCCATCGAGCCAGGTCATCGTTTCATCTTCAATTTTTGGAGGCTGGGTGGCTCCTTCAGCAGGTGTAGTGATAAATGGGGGTTCTTCTATAGATTCAGGTGCATTGACCGCCGCCTCTCCGGCAAACGGGTAAAGCGGTTCCAGATGCATTGTTTTGGTTGCCGCAGGAGATGGTTCTGGAAAAGCAGAAGCAGATGGCTGTTCATCGGTCGTTCGCACCATATCCGGAATTCCCTCTGAGTGGTTTTCGGGATTGGTCGGAAACACTCCCTCTTTTGCACCCTCTTTGGCTGACAAGCTTTCCAACCAGGCCATGGTATCGTCCTGGATGTTGAACGGCTGATCGGATCCTTCGGCAGGAGACACAGGAGCTGGGAGTTCTTCGCCTCTTAATGGAACCGGGACTATTTCGGAAGATTCAGGTATATTGACGGCCGACTCTCCAGCCAGCGGAACCCGCGGTTCCAAAGGTAGTGTTTCGCGTGGGGGATGAGTCGGTTCCGGCGCGGAAGAGACAGAAGGATGTTCATCGGGAGGTCCCAACCAATCAGGGATATCATCCGAATGGTTTTCGGCCTTGTTAAAAAGTTCTTCTTCTGCGCCCTGTTTGTAAGACAGGTTTTCCAGCCAGGTCATGGCATCATCATTTTTATGCGGGTTGGATTCGCCAGTCGACTGGAAGGCTGTCTCGTCATCCGGTCTAGCAGCAGAAACCACCGGGTTTATGGGTATTTGGGGGTCAGGTAGAGGTGAAGTAGGATGAGATAAAACTGGTGGTTCTTCAGCATGGGGTTGCTCCATCGCATCGGCAACAAAAGCTCCCGCGGACCCTATGGAAGCGTTCTCATCCATTCCTTTTAGCCAATCGGGGAAGGTCCCATTATCTTGCGCAATGGTCGAGGGACGGGATGATTCGGAATTTACATCCGATGCGGATGTTTCACGTTCAGGCAGCCTGTCAGGAGCATCCCCTTCCTTCGAACTTGATCCATTGGCTGGAGCAGGTTTGGAATCTGCTTGTTCTGCAACGGATACTTCCTTCGGCGCCATGGATCTTAGCCAGTCTGGAATTTCGGCCTGAGGGAGTGGTTCCGTCGGTTGCTCAGGGCTGGGTTCCCCCGATCCTTCCTGCCTTTTACTGCTGGAGTGTTGCCAAATAGCGGTACGCATCCAATCCGGAGCCGGTTCGATATGCTTTTCTTCCCCCAGCTTGATGCCCAATGAAGAAGCCCAATTCGGTTGTGGGAAGGCTGGGGCAGCATCTGCCTTGTATTCCAGTCGTTCGAGATTCACAGCGGTGTCGGAAACCTGACCGGCACCAAATGCAGAACCCGTGACAAAAGCCGAATACGGGTCAAGCATGAGCAGACGCTGGTGATACACCTGGGTATTTTCGCCACTCGCGGTCTCCGGCAGCACGTCCACCAGGATACGCAAAGCTTCCAGACAATATGTGTACTTCTTGAGCAAATTGGCAGCCATTTCGGCAGCCTCAACCATTTGCCCGGAATTGTAATAAGCGCGCGCCAGCATTATCTGTAAGTCGGGCCGGTTGGAATCCTCAGCCAGGACAGCACGGATCTCGGCGATCGCCTGGTTGAAGAGTTCACCCTGCGCATACATATTAGCCAGCGCATCCCGGCTCAAGCGGATCTTGGCTGGCTCGACACCGTCCCGCCGACCGTAAAGGCGGCGGAGTTCACCCTGGATTGCCGGATTGGAGGGTTGGTCTTCGAATGCGCGCTCCATGTGCCAAATTGCATCATCCAGTTTACCTTCATCGTCGCGGATGATACTCATCCCCACATGGGCTACAAAATCATCCGGCACAGCCATCAACGCACGCTGGAAGATATCGGCCGCGTCAGTGTAACGTCGTGCTTCGAGGAAGCACTTTCCCAGTAGTCGGTATGTCTCGACGTGCATTGGAAAAGTTCTGAGAATGTGCTGGCAATGAGCGACGGATTCATCCAGGATCCCACCCTCGATCATATTTTCAACTTCACGGTTGTAACCACGTAGAGTTATTTTGGTCATGGCGCACTCCTGGTTCTATTATGCACTAAAATAATAGATTATGCAATTGTCCTGTAGAATCATCGGGGATTTCTCCCCCTATCCGTGTTACTCATAAAATAAAGGCAGGGCTGAGACCGGCTTGTCACTCCATTTAAAGGCTGCCCGAAGTCCATCCCGAACTTCGTCCTTCTTCTCTGCATCGTTGGCGCATATGGTGAACAATGGTTCACCCTTCTCAACCCGTTCCCCGACTTTGCGATGGATGATGAGTCCGACTGCGTGATCCACCGGGTCGCCTTTTCTGGCACGGCCGGCGCCAAGCATCATAGCTGCTTCTCCGATCAAACGGGCATGGACCCTGGATAGTGTTCCACTCCGATCTGCTTTCACCATCTCGATATATTTCGCCTTTGGAAACTTTTCAGGAACATCCACAAAAGACACGTCTCCACCCTGGGCACAGACCAGGATACGGAACTTCTCGAAAGCCCCACCCGAGGTGATAGCCGCCTCCGCCATTCGGCGACCAGACTCGAGATCCTGAGCGCAATGCCCAAGCACCAACATGTGTGCGCTGACGCACAGGCAGTGCTCATGAAAATCTGTTGGACCACAGCCGCGAAGTGTATTTATTGCCTCAATCACTTCCAGCGAATTGCCCACCGCACCGCCAAGCGGCTGGTTCATATCAGATATTAGTGTCACAACTTCACGTCCGGCCAGCCTTCCAATATCCGTCATAAGGGTTGCGAGCTCACGGGCTTCGTCCAGAGTCTCCATAAACGCCCCTAAGCCAACTTTAACATCCAGTACAATAGAATGCGCACCGGCGGCAATTTTTTTACTCATAATGGAAGATGCGATCAGCGGGATGGACTGCACCGTGCCGGTCACATCCCGCAGAGCGTACAATTTGCCGTCGGCTGGAGCCAGGTCGAGCGACTGGCCTGTAAGGACAATACCTATTTCTTTTAACTGCTTTTTGAATTGGTCGGTGGTGAGATTGACCCGGTAGCCAGGGATGGACTCAATCTTATCGAGCGTCCCGCCGCTGAAACCCAGTCCGCGCCCCGACATTTTACCGACCGGCAAGCCACAGGCAACCACGATCGGCAGAATAACCAAGGTCGTCTTATCCCCCACTCCGCCGGAAGAATGCTTGTCCATGGCAATATTCACTACACTGGAAAGATCGAGGATTTCGCCGGAATGCGCCATCGCCAGTGTCAGGTCAGTGGTTTCGAGCGGCGTCATGCCATTTAGCAAGACTGCCATCGCCCACGCAGAGGCCTGATAATCAGGAATTTCACCGCGCGTAAAACCGTCGACGAAAAATTTGATTTCCTCGCCAGTAAGTTCTTGTTTGTTTCGTTTCTTGATAATAATGTCGACCGTGCGCACAGGACACTCCTGATGCCCAGTATACGGGAAGAACACTCTATAATCATTGTGTATTGTAACGTATTTCAAGATTGTCTGACAATCTTTTGTCTTTCCGGGGTATTTTGGACTGTCCTACCAGGAACAGCAATCTGCAGCCGAAGTACTTCCGCGGCCGCCCAATCTCTGCCGAAAAGGACCTGCTGTCGCCCTTCTCCAAGGCGGACAACTTAAGCAGGTACTTCGTCCCCGAACTGGGTCTCCACAGCCTTTTGGACCATGTCCCAGGCCACGGCCAGAATGCCGATCTTAAGCGACTCCGGAAGATAGACCTCCCCTTTCTCATCTTGCAGAAAAACCCTTCCCACTGGATAGATTTCCGGGATGCAATCGCGCAAAGGTATGACCGGATGGCAATTTGTTACATCATTGTTAAAAGCCTTCCAGGCAACGAAATAGCGGCTGGTATCTTCGTTCGCACCACCATCAGTGTTGTTCCAGTGCGGGATGATCGAAAGCGACAGCCAAAAATCAGCAAATAGCCACAAGCAGGGGGTACGCACACTTCTTCACGCACTTTAAAGATTTCGTATTCCGGTAATAATATATTCCGTCGACGGCTTTCGTCGCCGCGCTGGAAAAGACAAGAGCCCGCCAATCATACAGCTGGCACGAACGAGATTTCATGCCGGGGAGCCGGTCAACCGGCGGACGGCAAAGATCGGTTAGCCTGGACCCATGAACATCAAGTTGGTTCACCTACGGGATCGAAGGGCTCCCGCCTCGTCCGGCCTGAAGGGTCTACAGGCTGCGGGCCGGAACCAAATCCACGATCGGAGGGTAGTTTTGAGGGCGAGCCTTCAGGTACTCCCCAACCCGTCATGTAACCTGATGCGAGTTTAATTCAAAGCCCGCCGGGGTCTCCAATAAAGCGATAATGACAGGTCTTGTCATTCTCTGGACAATGGTTTCGTAGATTCGTCCACCTGTCAGTGATGTTTCGCCGGAACCGAGCAGGGCAATCGGAGCACAAGTATTGTTGGATGCAATTTTCTTTTTACTGATTACTGCACAAATATTTGAATCTAACCGTCGTAATTTCCTTAATTCCTGGCAGCTTCAGTTTAGAAATTTATGGCAGATGCAGTAATAATCCTCTGACCGTTTTCCAAACCTGGTCGAACATTTCCACGGTCAGGCGGCCTGTCTGGGTGTTCTGGCGGCTTGGGTGATAGGAACAAACTAACCAGCAGGCAGAAGGTAGTTGATAAATGGCGTTGTGCCTAAATGACCTGGAATGGTTTTTGATCAAAAAGGTTCGCAGAACGCGATCAAAAACGATCCGCCCGAGCGCGACGATGACTTTCGGTTGGATGAATTCGAGTTCGCGCTCCAAAAACGGTTGGCAGCTTACCAATTCCTGATGTGTAGGTTTATTATCGGGCAGCGCGCAGCGGCAGACTGGTGCAGTGTACAGATTAGTGAGGATCAGCCCATCTTGGCGGGAAACAGAATCGGGCTGCGAAGCGAACCCGGCCCGATAAAGGGCAGGGAAGAGGAAGTCGCCCGAGGCGTCACCGGTAAACTGCCTCCCGGTCCGGTTGGAACCGTGGGCGCCGGGAGCCAAACCAACCACGAAGACACTCGCCTTCGCATCACCGAATCCGGGCACGGGCTTGCCCCAATAATCCAAGCCTCGGTAAGCGCGCCGCTTCTCATGCGCCACGCGCTCGCTCCATTCAACTAAACGCGGACAGCGTCGGCATGACAGGAGTTCAACATTGAGGTCGTCGAGGCTCATAGGATAAGCATGGTGTCCCCGAAAGAATAGAAGCGGTACTTTTCCTTGATGGCAACTTCGTACGCGTGAAGGATCTTCTCGCGTCCAGCAAAGGCGCTGACAAGCATGATGAGTGTGGACTTGGGCAGATGGAAATTGGTGATCATGGCATCTACAAGGTTATATTTATAGCCGGGTAGAATAAATAAATTTGTCGGCCCGCAGAAGGATAAGATCCCATTTTTCCCTTCTCTTCCCGCAGACTCCAGGGTTCTCACGGTAGTCGTCCCCACCGCAATGATTCTCCCACCGGATTGACGTGTCTGGGCGATGGCTTCCACAGTATCCGGTGGAATTTCACACCACTCGGTGTGGATTTGGTGTTCTTCGGGATCCACTTCCATTACCGGAGCGAAAGTATCCAATCCGACATGCAAGGTGACTTCAGCGAAGTTGACACCCTGCGCCTTGAGTTCATCCATCAGATGTGACGTGAAGTGCAGACCGGCGGTCGGCGCGGCTGCCGACCCAGGCTCGCTCGCGTAGATGGTCTGGTAGCGCTCCGGGTCTTTGAGCGGTTCGTGGATGTAAGGCGGCAGTGGGACGTGGCCCACTTCGGAAAAATACGACTCGATCGGCACTGCAAAACGGATGCGCCTGTGCGACCCTTCCAGGACATCCACAATTTCCGCAGAAGGACCGTTTTCGATGGCGATGCTCTTGCCAACCGATAGACCCTTCCCGCCCACCAGGCATTCCCATGTTAGCAGATTTACCCGTCGCAGGAGCAAGAGTTCAACACGACCGCCGGTCACTTTGCGGGCATAGATCCGGGCTGGGATAACGCGGGTTCGATTGACAACCAGGAGATCCCCGGGATGCAGATATTGCCCGATCTCGCGGAAAACGCAGTGTTCCAGCTTCCCGGAGCCCCGATGTAAAACCAGCAGACGCGCTGAGTCGCGCGGCTCGACAGGAGATTGGGCAATAAATTCAACGGGCAGTTCATAATCAAAATCTGACGTTTTCATAGGGTGGATGCAGATGATACTTTAGTCGCTTATTTTTTTTAAATCTCCCAGCGCTTCGACCAGCTTCTTCACATCCCCTCGTTTGTTGTAGCCCTGCACGCTGATGCGGATCAACTTACGTCCATTCCACAAAATAAGCGGGATTTCGATGTGGAATTCACCATAAAGACGCGTTTTCAGTGCAGCCAGGTCAGTGGCATCCGGCAAACGGACACTGGCAAGTTGCATAAACCAGGAGTCGTCTGAAAATGGCAACAAACCGGTCAAAGAGCAAATCCCATCCTGAGCCTCATGCACCAGTTCGTGACAGGCGCGGCGCACTTTCTCCCAATCGTGTTCTCGTTGAAATTCGATCGCCTCCGGGACAGAAAGAAAAGCGGCGATGTCGCGCGTACCGGTCCACTCGTGATGGTCGACAAATTTCGATGGACCGGGGATTTCGGCTTGGTAACCCCACGAAACCACCAGCGGTTTGAGCAAATGCTGGACTTCCGGCCTGGCGTACAGGAACCCTGCGCCTTTGGGCGCACATAGCCACTTATGCAGGTTGCCCCCACAGAAATCCGCACCCAGATCATCCAACCGCAGCGGGATTTGACCTGGGGCGTGCGCCCCGTCCACGACGGTCAATATACCGGCTTTACGCGCTCTCCAGACAACCTGCTCCACCGGAAAGATGAGTCCCGTCGGGCTGGTTATATGACTGAGAAAGACCACGCGCGTGCGGGGCGTGACCCCTTTCCACAATGCCTCCACAAAAGCCTGCGGTGTTGTCAGCGGAACAGGGATCGGTTGATTGATATACGCATAGTCTCGTTCTTTCGCCAGAAACCGCCAGGTGCGCTCGAGTGCGCCGTATTCGTGGTCAGTGCCTAGCACCTCATCGCCCTGTCCGAGGCATAGAGAGTGCGCAACGATGTTTACGGACTCGGTCGCATTGGTGGTGTAGACCAGATTGTCGGCCTCCGTCCCCAGGTAGCCCGCAAGAGATTGGCGCGCGGCCAGCATCAGGTCCTTAAAGCGGCGTCCCAGAAATTCGACCGGTTGGCGTTCCAGTTCACGCTGCCAGCGCTGATAGGCGTGGAAAACCGGACGCGGCGTAGCGCCGAAGGAACCGTGATTGAGGAAGGTGACAGAAGGGTCTAGAAGAAAGTGGTGTCGAAGCCCAAACATCATTTACTCCATCCCGTGCACAGTGCTCCGTGCGGGAACCGGCACTAATCCGCCGGCATCGTCCCGACGCTCTTACGGGAAACCGGGACTATTGAATATTAATCGATAATGTTGATTATAATCAACCCCGTGCTTTCCATCCGTCGTTTCTTCAACAATCCAGCCATTCCTCAGGAATATCGGCGAAATTTCATCCACCTGTATTTCGACATGGCCTGGTTTGGCATTCTAAGCGGCAGCGCAATCAATTTCCTGAACGTATATGCCGCCCGCCTGGGAGCCAGCGGTTTCCAAATTGGCCTTTTCGTGGCACTGCCAGCTGTGGTCAGTTTGTTTCTATCTTTACCAGCCGGGAACTGGCTGCAAAAACGACCATTGGGCAAAGCAGTCTTCTGGACGGCCGTGCTTTCCCGCCTTGGGTATTTTCTATGGATTCCCCTGCCGTGGCTGTTTGGGAATCAGGGTCAAATCTGGGCGCTCGCGATTATCACGCTGGCAATGGGCATCCCTATGTGCGGGTTGAGTGTCGGCTTCAATGCCTTGTTTGCGGATGCCGTTCCGGCCGAATGGCGCGCTTCCGTGGTTGGAATCCGAAATGTGGTGCTGGCACTAACTTTCATAATTGCCTCGCTCGGAACTGGCTTTATCCTCGACCATCTGCGCTTTCCGCTCGGATACCAGGTCGTCTTTGGGATCGGGTTCCTGAGCGCCGCAATGAGCACCTACCATTTGTTTTTCATACGACCACGCACAGAGCCATTTGTTGCCACACTCCCGGGCCTGAAAATCGTTCCGGATTTGGAAGAGAAGAATCACCCCCTTGACTGGCGCACTACCCTTCGCCTTGACATCTGGCGCACACCCTACCGGAGAATCCTGCTGGTACTTCTGGGTTTCCACCTGACTCAATATATCGTCTTTCCGCTTTTCCCACTCTTTGCCGTTAACGAACTGCATCTGACAGATGCCAATATCGGGCTCGGCACAGCGTTCTTCCATCTAACCGTCCTGCTCGGTTCAACCCAGCTAAGCCGTCTGGAACACAAGGTTGGGCACCACAAGCTGACCGGTTGGGGAGTGATCGGGATGAGTATTTACCCGATCGCCTTGGCGCTCTCCCAAAACGCTTTGCACTATTATCTGCTCTCGATCGCAGGTGGGTTTGCATGGGCGCTGGTCGCTGGAGCCTATGCCAACTATCTGCTGGAGCGTATCCCGGAAGGCGACCGCCCCTCCCATCTGGCCTGGTACAACGTCATCCTGAACGCTGCAGTGCTCTTCGCCTCCCTGGCAGGACCAATCCTGGCCGGGTACATCGGGATAGGGGTGTCCCTGATCATCTTCGGCGCGCTGCGTCTGCTGGCCGGAGTGGCCATTCTGAAATGGGGATAATGGTCTTCTCCTGACTTCGTTCAGCAGGATGAAAACAGGGTGCAAAGTCTCCAGTCTTTGCTTTTGTGCGGCAAAGTTTGGACACTTTGGGTTCCGACCTGCCAATTCAAATTTATAATGTGACGTATGTTACAATCTTCAGGAATTGGTCAACTATGCCTGAACATGCCAAGTCCGTTGCCACCAACCGCAAAGCCGGTTTTGAATATTTTCTCTTCGAACGTTTCGAGGCTGGGCTGGCACTGAAGGGTAGCGAAATCAAATCCATTCGCGCCGGTCAGATCAGCCTGGCTGAAGCCTACGTCCGCGTGGACGACACACGCGGCGCTTTTCTTATGGAAGCGCACATCGCCCCGTATGAACAGGCCAACCGCTTCAACCATGACCCAAAACGGGCCCGGCGCCTGTTGCTTAATAAGAGAGAAATCCGCGCAATGTGGGAGGCTGTCCGTCAGAAGGGTATGACGATCGTGCCGATACGCGTCTATCTTAAAGACGGCCGCGCCAAGCTTGAAATCGCCATCGCCAAGGGCAAGAAAATGCACGATAAACGCGAGGCCATTGCCAGGCGGGACGCCGAACGCGAAATGGATCGGGAAGGGCGCTAAATTATCCGGCGCTTAGCCTCGTAATAATCTGGCAGCGCCCACCAGAGCCTGTCCTAACGAAAGGCCTCCATCATTCGCCGGGATTTGGCGGTGAATATAGACTGCGAATCCATCCGTACGCAGCCCTAGCATTGCACGTTCCAATAGAGCCATATTCTGCCAGACTCCCCCGCTTAACACAATTTCTTTCAGGCCGGTTTCCCGCCTGATTTGCCCGCACGCCCGGCGGACCAGATCCGCTAAACCATTATGGAAACGTGCCGACAGGACCGGGGCGGAGGCTCCGCTGTGGATGTCTGCCAGCAGGGCGGTGATTGCCAGACGGGCATCCACCGTCTCGTTCAGGACCTCGAACTGATATGCGCCCGATTCGGTGTTGTCCAGGGCTGCCTCGAATTCAATTGCCGCCTGTGCCTCGTAGTTGACTTCCTGCCGCACCCCCACCAGAGATGCTGCCGCGTCGAAAAGGCGGCCCAGGCTGGAGGTCTGAGGCGAATTCAGGCCGCGCTCCAACTGGACATGCAGCGCCATACGCTCCTCACGGCCTAGTTCCCGCGCCGGAGCCAGTTCTTCATCCCATTCCAACCCCAGCGACCAGAGCAAGGCAAGCGCCGTCCGCGCCGGGCGTTTGATCGCCGCATCGCCACCGGGGAGCGGAAAATAAGCCAGGTGGAGTTTACGCTCGTACCCGGTGTAATCAGCCACCAAAAACTCTCCACCCCAGATGGCCCCGTCATCGCCATAACCTGTCCCATCGAATGCCACGCCAATGACCGGGCGGCTGCCGTCCATTCCGTTTTCGGCCATGCAAGCCGCGCAGTGGGCATGCTGGTGCTGGACACCGATCCCCGGGAGATTCTCGCGTTCAGCTCGCTCCAGCGCATAACGGGTGGACAGGTAATCCGGGTGCAGGTCGTAGGCGATGGCTTCGGGCTGGATGCGGAACAAGCGCTCGAAATGGGTAATGCCATCTTCGAAGGAACGCAGGGTCTCGTAATTCTCCATGTCGCCGATGTGATGACTGAGGAAGGCATAGCGTTCGCGGGTGAGACAAAATGTGTTTTTGAGTTCCGGACCGGTTGCCAGGATGGGTGGGACTTCAAATGGGAGGGACAGCGAGTTGGGGGCATACCCGCGCGAACGACGGAGGAAGTAAAAAGGGTGATATCGCGATTCAGTTTCTTGATCACCTGATACCCTCACCACCGAGTCGTCGCACCTGGTGCGAATATCCCGGTTGTGCAACAGGAACGCATCCGCCAGAGTGGAGAGGCGTTGGCGGGCTTCATCGTTTCCGATGGCGATCGGCTCTTCAGAAAGATTACCGCTGGTCATCACTAGGGCGGACAATGGACAATAGACCATGGTCGATGCGGTCTGCGGTCCTACGTCCATGCTCAAGAGCAGGTAGTGCAGCGGCGTATATGGCAGCATCACGCCGAGGGTATCCTGCTTCGGCGAGACATCGGGGGCAACATTTGACTTCGGCTTTCGGCGCAGCAGAACAATGGGCCTTTGGCGTGATTCCAGCAATTCACGTTCGGCTTTACTGATTAAGCAATGTTCTTCTATGGTAGCTGTATCTGGCATCATCAAGGCAAAGGGCTTGTCAACCCGCAGTTTGCGGCGGCGCAGTTCGGCTACGGCTTCGACATTGGTCGCGTCGCAGGCCAGGTGGAATCCACCCAGGCCTTTGACAGCCAGGATCTTTCCCTCCGCCAGCATCTTCTGTGCGGCGTGGATTGCTCGATCCCCTTCCACTGTCTGTTTTCCATCCTCCATCCTCCATTCCAGCCAGGCCTTCGGCCCGCAAACGGGACAGGCAACCGGTTGGGCGTGAAAACGCCGGTCGAGTGGATCCTGGTATTCTGATGCACAGTCCGGGCACATTTTAAACGGTGCCATCGTCGTGTTGGGACGGTCGTAGGGGATGTCGTTGATGATGGTGAAGCGCGGCCCGCAGTTGGTGCAATTGATGAAAGGGTAACGGAAGCGCCGGTCAGCAGGGTCGAGGAGTTCGCGCAGGCAATCCTCGCACACGCATACGTCCGGGGAGATGGGCTGGAAGGCGCCCTCCACCGCTTCAGAATGGACGATCTCAAACGCAGTAAACAGTTCCGGGGTCCCGTAAGTAACCTCGAACGTGTCCACCCGCGCCAGTGGCGGGAGTTCGGTCTTCAAAGCCAGGACAAATGCCTCCAATGTTTCCTGGGTCCCGTCTACTTCGATGTCCACCCCCGCCGACGTATTGCGCACCCAGCCAGCCAGCGCGAAGCGAACTGCCAGGCCGTAGACAAAAGGCCGGAAGCCGACGCCCTGCACTATACCGGTGATGTGGAGTTTTGCGCCTCGCAATCCAGACATATTCAGACGGATCTTCGGGTGATAATTTATTCCATCACTGGAGCAGCCTATACCGCCTCCAGCGCCCAGCCCACCTGGGTAAGGCCGCTGCCCGGGTTCAGTGATGTTCCTGGTTGGGATAATTCAGTTTCCATAGAAACTCAAAAAATCGTTGTTTAGAATCACTTAAATGATTATATAATAAAAATACTGGTTCCGTCCAAGCCAATTCGAGAAAGGAAAATCCGTGACGCTGAATTTTCAAACCACACCTTCTGAAAAATCCAAGCGCTGGGTTTGGTGGATCGTTGCCGTGGGCGTCCTCTGCCTCATCCTTACCTGCTGCGCGGCTGGCATCGGCGGAGTTTATCTTTATTCGACTGGGCAGATCAGCCTGCCTTTTATAAGCAAACTGGATTACCAGGCCGTCCCGCTCAATGGACAGGTCAGCCTGGACGCCAGTTTTGTTTCGGACCCTTATATGGCTTCGATTTCGACAGGCGGCAGTTTGGTAGTCCCGGTTCCTGAACGGGGCATTAACGTATCCAAACTTAACCTGGCGGGCGGCTGTTCGGGCTTCGCCAGCAAAGAGCCAACCTTCAAACTGGACTGGAGCAAAATTTCATCAGACCTGCGAATTTTCTTTGTAGCCGATTCCGGGCAGGCCGCCCTGGTCATTCGTTCTCCCGACGGAAATTGGTTCTGCAACGATAATTATGCTGCCAACCTCGACCCGCTGGTGGATTTCCAAAATCCCGCCGAAGGACAATACGCCATTTGGGTCACAGACTTGGCCAAAGGAATCAGCGCTACCGGAACCCTGTATATCACCGAATTGGGATATACTCCCGATGACCTGCCCGGCGCTGCAGGCTCAACCTCCCTCGATCCCACTGCATCTCCGAATTACGGTGAAATGGAACTCACTGCCGGGTTCACCCCCGATCCCAATTCGCTCCTGCTCACCAGCGGTGGCAGCCTGGACGTTGGCACGCTGAACCTCGGCAGCGGTTGTGCGGGTTACGTCACATCCCAGCCTGACCTTCAGCTCAAGTGGAGCGGCGGCGCTTCGGCAACCTCCTTGCGCATCTTCTTTGTCGCGGACGACGGCAGTGACACAACCCTCATTGTCAACACTCCGGCAGGTGATTGGCTCTGTAATAATGATTCTAGTTACGGGCATGACCCGGTCGTGAATATCGACTACGCCAACCCGGGTTCATACTATGTGTGGGTGGGGACTTCCGATCAACCTTTTTCGTCAGGGACTCTCTACTTCACCCAATCCGACTACAACCCCGGTAATATCGCCAACTCCAGCGGGAGTGATACCCTCGATTACACCCTTGCGTCATCTTTCGGTTCCACCGGATTTGGCGATGCTTCCATTCCGGACCCGTATTCGATCGATTTGATCGGCGGTGGCAGCGTGGATGTTTCATCCCTGTTCCTGGGCCCGGACTGTACGGGCTTTGCAGCCACTCCACCTGATTTTCGCATCGACTACACTGGCTCAGTCAGCCGTCTGCGCGTTTTCTTTGTGGCTTCCGATGGATCAAACCCAACCTTGATCATCAATACAGCGGGTGGAAACTGGTTCTGCAACAACGATGACCCGCTCTCCGGCACGACAAATCCAATGGTTGAATTCTCGCCTCCACAAACAGGTACTTATGATGTCTGGGTTGGCACGTACGGCTCCAGCAACTTCACCAGTGGAACACTTTATATTACCGGGTTGGATTACACACCTTCTCACCTGCCTTGAGTAGCCAGACCAAAAACAATCCGAAAGATGTCCAGGTGATGCCTGGGCATCTTTATTGTTCCAGGATATTCTCATGCCAATAACCCATTCCGTTCCTCATCGATTGTGCCAGTGCCGGGACGTTTACCTATTTAGTTTCGCAGATCAGCGGATCCAGACTTTCCCATCCATCCGAACACCGGGCCGTGCCGGTTATGAGGTAAAATCATCCAAATGGAACTCCTGACAGATTTTGACTTCACTCTCAATGCAGACGATGTACTGCGCGGTGAAGGCGCGGATCCGGTAGTTGTGCGCGCAAAAAAACCGGTTTTGCTGAATGCCGCATCTGCAGCCCTGGAGCAAGGGTTTACAAAACTCCATCCGGCGGCGCTAATCCATACGGCCAGAGTCGTCGAACATCGCCACGAGCGGATTCTGCTCGAAGGGGATTTCACACTGACCGGTCCGCTGGTTTCCCGACACCTCAGCGGGGCAGAGCAAATTGCTGCAGTCGTCTGCACAATCGGGTTGGAATTGGAAACCGAAATTGACCATCTTTTTCCATCCGATCCGTTATTGGCTCTGGCGCGCGACGGCCTGGGAAATGCTGCCATCGAACTCCTGGGCCAGCAGGTCTGCGGGCGCATCGCGGCAAGAGCCCAGTCCACCGGCCTGACAGCCTCTACGCCGCTCAGTCCTGGTGAACCGGAATGGCCGGTGGAAATCGGTCAGCCACAGATTTTTGCGCTTCTCGATTCGTTCGCGGCCGGGATCACGCTCACCGACGGAGGGATGATGCTCCCGAAGAAATCCATCTCATTCGTGGTTGGCATCGGCCCGGAAATGGTACAGTCCGATATGTGCGAACTGTGCAGCCTGCGCCCAAGGTGCCGCTACCACCATGCCTGAGATCTATCGCATCGACTTTGAACCGCTCGGCCGGCGCGGTGAAACCCACCCCGGTCAGACTCTTCTGGATGCCGCCCGGTCCGCCGGAGTTGGACTGGCCTCCCTCTGCGGAGGCGTGGGGACTTGCGAGGAGTGCCGCCTCCGCCTGGCTGCCGGTACGCTGACTCCGCCCACTCTGGTGGAGCTGGCCGCCTTTAGTGAAGCAGACCTGGCTGCCGGGTTCCGACTGGCCTGCCAGGCTGAGGCGCTCAGCGATGTAAAGCTAGATATCCCACCCGAGTCACTGACCAGCGCCCAGCGCCTGCAAGTGGAAGGACTAGAGGTGCACATCGCCGTCAATCCGGCGGTACTCACACCAGGCGCATACGGTCTGGCCGTGGACATCGGCACCACCAAGCTGGCAGCCTATCTCGTCCGGCTCGAAACCGGCGAGACCACAGCCAAAGCCGGGGCGATGAACCCACAGATCTCTTTCGGCGAGGATGTCATCAGCCGCATCGCTTATGCCGGACGCGAACCGGATGGGGCAAAAGTACTCCAGAAAGTCCTCGTGGAAACACTGAATAAATTGCTGGCGGGGATGTGCGCCGAGGCGCACGTTTCCCGCAATTCTGTCCTCGATGCAGTGCTGGTCGGCAACACGACCATGCACCACCTCTTTGCCGGGCTCCCGGTGGAACAGCTCGGGCACGCTCCCTTCACTCCGGTCACAACCCGGGCATTGACCATCCCCGCCAGCGAATTGGGATTAGAACTCGGCCCTGGCGCAATGGCTTACCTGCCGCCGGTGATCGCCGGGTACGTGGGGGCCGATCACATTTCCATGCTGCTGGCAACAGAAGCATGGAAATCACCACGTAACCTCATCGCTATGGATATCGGCACGAATACCGAGATCAGCCTGACGGCCAACGGCAAAGTCACCTGCTGTTCGTGCGCCTCAGGCCCAGCCTTCGAAGGCGCGCATATCCATGAAGGCATGCGCGCCGCGCCGGGCGCCATCGAGCGTGCCCTCTGGTCAGACGGGAAAATCCTGTGGCAAAGCATCGAGAACCTTCCGCCGGTGGGTATTTGCGGCTCGGGGATTTTGGACGTGGTCGCGGCATTGCAGGACGGCGGGCTGGTCAAACCGACCGGGGTTTTGAAAACAGGTTCCGGGTCTGAATTTGTGCTCGTACCGGCTCCTCGGACGGGCCTGGATCGCGACCTGGTCGTCACCCGCAGAGATGTCCATGAGATCCAGTTGGCAAAATCCGCCATCCGGGTCGGGGTGGAAATCCTTCTGCAAAACGCCGGGTTGACATACGCCGAACTGGACGAGTTCATAGTGGCGGGTGCGTTCGGTACCTACCTCGACCTGCGCTCCGCCGTTCGCACCGGGATGTTCCCGCCCTTGCCGCTGAAGCGCTTCCGGCAGGTGGGGAACGCGGCAGGAGTGGGAGCAAAACAGATGCTTGTCTCGTTGGACAAGCGCCGCGAAGCTGAGAGGCTTGCCGGGCAGATCGGTTACGTGGAACTTACCACCCAGTCGGCATTCACACCGTTGTTTATGGAACATCTCTGTTTCGAGATTTGAACGTGAGCCTTCGAGAACGCATCCTCGCTGCCTTCCGCCAACGGTTCGAAGCAGACCCAGAGTTCGTAGGGCGCGCCCCCGGGCGTGTCAACCTGCTTGGTGAGCATGTGGATTACAACGAGGGGTTCGTCCTGCCCGCCGCAATTGACCGTGATACGTTGGTCGCTTTTCGGAAATCCGGTTCGCCGAGTTCCACGCTCCTGGCGCTCGACCTCGGCGAGGAAGCCTCGTTCGATAGTCAATCCATTCTTGATACGAAAGATTCTAAAGGCTCGGCGCTGTCCCATTGGGCGCGCTACCCGGCCGGAGTGATGTGGAGCCTGAACAACCATGGGCTGGACACGCCCGGCATCCAGGCTGTCTTCGCCTCCGAGGTACCGCGCGGAGCCGGTCTGGGTTCCTCGGCCTCGGTCGAGCTGGCTTTCGGTGTGGCTTGGAAAAAACTGGGCGGCTGGACTCTTGCCCCCATCCAAATGGCAAAGATAAGCCAGAAAGCTGAGATCAATTATGTGGGGCTGACCTGCGGGATCATGGACCAGTTCGCTTCCGCTTGCGGCATTAAAGACCGCCTTCTGTATCTTGACTGCCGTTCACTGGAATGGCAGTCTGTGCGACTGCCGGAGAAATCCGTCATCGTCATTGCAGATACTTCTGTGCGCCGGTCTTTGGCAGGCAGCGCTTATAACGAACGTCATGCCGCTTGTGAAGAAGCTGTGCGCATCTTGCAGGAATTCCTACCCGGGATTCGGGCGCTGAGGGACATGAGCGTGGAGCAATTCCACCGGTTCGCCGACTGCCTGCCGGACAGCGTGGCAAGACGGGTACAGCATATTGTTGAGGAAATTGCTCGCACCGGGCAAGCGGTCGCCCTGCTCGAGAATAATGACGCCGTAGGATTTGGGTTACTGATGAACGCATGCCATGCCAGCCTGCGCGACCTGTACGAAGTCTCCTGCACCGAACTGGACAGCATGGTCGCGCTGGCCCAGTCACTGCCGGGCTGTTACGGGGCGCGTCTCACAGGGGCCGGTTTTGGCGGGTGCACGGTCAACCTCGTAGACAGGGAAGCTGCCGGCGCCTTTGCCCGCGACTTGGCTGACGCTTACATCCAAGCGACCGGGCTCAAACCTGAGATTTATATCTGCCGCGCTACAGATGGGGCCGGGGTGGAGACGGACTAAGGAAAGCGCCAGCCCCTCCACCAACCACGCAAAACGGAGACGTTCGTTGGTCTCTGTTTTGTGTTCGCAGGACGAATCGGGTAAAATAATCTCCATGAGCGATAAAGAATTCTTCCCAAAACGAGCTATGTCCATCCACGCCCATCCGGACGACCAGGAATTCACAGTCGCTGGTACGCTTGCCCGCTGGGTACAGGCCGGGTGCGAGCTGGTATCCGTCATCGTTACCAGCGGCGAGGCCGGCTCGAACGAACCTTCCAGGGGCGCGGAATTCAAACCGGAACTTGCCAGTCTGCGCGAAGCCGAGCAGTCCAGCGCCAACGCTGTACTCGGTATCCTGCATACTGTATTCCTGCATTTTCCGGACGGCGAACTGGAACCGACTCTGAACCTGCGCCGCGAATTGGCTCGTCTCATCCGTCGGTACAAACCTGAGGCGGTCGTAATCGGCGACCCGCAGGGTGTGTTCTACGGTAATGGCTATATTAACCACCCCGACCACCGCGCCGCAGCCCAGGCCGCTCTTTATGCAGTCTTCCCGTCCTCCGAAACACGGCTCATCTTTACCGATTTGATCGCAGAAGGATATGAACCGCACAAAGTTAAACGTCTATATATCCACGGTTCGGAGAAGTCCGACACATGGGTAGATGTTTCCGCTACGATTGACTTAAAAATCTCCGCCCTGAAGAAACATGTCAGCCAGTTGCTAGATTGGGACCCTGAAAAAATGATCCGCGAGTGGGCTGCCGAGGAGGGCAAGGAACACGGGCTGGAATATGCCGAGGCTTTTAAAGTGATGCTTCTGTCCGAAGAGAAGGAAAATCCAGAGTAGAGGAAACAATCATGGTAATTTTTCAAATCAATCACTACGTGAAACCTGAATTCATCGAGGCCTACAAAACCGCCGTCCTGGAAGATGCCAGGAACAGTACCCTGGAAAATGGCGTCTTGCATTTCTAAGTGTTTCAGGATAAGGAAGACCCGTCACTTTTCAGCCTGCTGGAGGTTTATCGCGATATGCAGGCGCGCAATTTACACCTGAACACGTCATATTTATTGAAATTCAGGGAAACCCTGAATGCACAGGGCATGCTCACCCGGAACGAAAGTAACCAGGTGAACCTGCTTTTCCCGAACGAGATCAAGGAGTAGAGAACGAACCTGGAGCAGCAGCCACCGCAGAGCGATTAATTTTTGACTGCACGGATACCCAATAAAGTGACTGAGCTCAAGGCAAAAAGCACAGCATAAGCCGCAAAGACCGCGAAATATCCCAATCCCATGTAATAATGGTTGATGGTGTCGGCAACCAGGCCACCGATACCGGCGCCGATGATGCCCGCCCCAGCCCCGGCCAGGTTCGAAATGCCCAGGTACCGTCCCGCTTCGCCGGCCGGCACCAGGTCCGTGCCAAGCGCCCAGTTGGCAGTCATGAACAGTCCTGTTGCCAGCCCGATGATCGTACCGGCAATGTAAACAATATTCAAGTTCGGCACCCAAATGGTGACCAACAGCAATATATTTCCCGCTGCGGCTACGATACCGCTCAGTACTACCAGCCGTATGCGTCCGATCCGGTCCGAGATCCAACCGCTGGCGAGGGCAGTCAGCACAATAAATATGCCGATAATTGAGGTCAGGCTGCCGGTCATGCTGGAGGCTGCCTCATTGCTGAGCTTAAAAGCATACATCACAAAATAAAAGATGGAACCCTGGATGGAAGTGACCGCCGCCAGGAACATCAGGCGGTTGACGATCCACCAGACGAACGAGGAATTCTGGCGGGCTTCTTTCCCCAAAGTGCCCAACGCTCCAGCCCACACCCCGGTCACCACCGCCACGATCATTGCCACCGCCCCGCCCAGGCCGACCCCCACCGACAGGGCCGTCGTCTTTTCCGTGAAGATCAAGGTGATCAACCCGGCCAGTCCACCCACCAGGCCGCCGCCCACCAACCCGGCCACGGCTCCAATGGCGATTCCACCCAGCATACCCAGGACGCGCACCATTGGGGGCCAAAATGAGGTGGTCGGTTTATCCTGGAGCGGTGTCTCCTTGACGAAGATCACCGTGATCAACGTGACCACCAGTAGGGAAACACCGGTGACAAAGATGGCGGCCTCCAGTTGTCCAACACCAACCATTTTTGCGATGGTCAGACCAACCAGGATGACCGGCAGTAATTCCATGATGGCCTTGATGGCCGAAGCACGCCCGCGCTGGTCTTCCGGTACCAGGTCCGGGATCAGTCCCTGTAACGGACCGTGCGAGATGTTGGAAGAGAACTGGATGAGCAGCACGGCGATCAGCAAAGCCCAGTAATTCCAGGAGAGCGCGATCGCTGCCAGGAAGAGACAGTCGAACAAAGCCCCGACCAGGATGTATGGCCTGCGCCGACCGAACCTGGATGTTGATCGGTCGCTTAGCAAACCCGCCGCCGGCTGGACCAGCATGGCGATCACCAATCCTGCCGAGCGCATCGCACCCAGTGCAGTATTCTTGATCTCTTCCGGTGCAAAAATGCCCACCAGGTAGGGCATGAAGATCGAACCCAGGGCCGTGTTGCGGATGTTTAAGCCCAGCCAGAACAGGTTAATCGTCAGGTAGTCGTACCAATGGATGCGTTTCATGGAGTTTCTCCATCAACAGAATGCATTTCTTCTGATAGGTGAACCCTTTGATCCCCTCCGTGTTGCTCTTACTCACCAATGATTTTCACCAACACGCGCTTTCGGCGGCGACCGTCAAACTCACCGTAGAAGATCTGCTCCCACGGGCCAAAATCCAGCCGGCCCTCGGTCACCGCGATAACCACTTCGCGGCCCATCATCTGTCGTTTGAGATGGGCGTCGGCGTTATCTTCTCCGGTGCGGTTGTGCCAATACTTGCTTACTGGCTCGTGCGGAGCCAGTCCTTCCAGCCATTCTTCGTAATCGTGCTTCAGGCCAGACTCATCATCATTGATAAAGACCGAGGCGGTGATGTGCATGGCATTCACCAGGCACAGTCCTTCGTGGATGCAGCTTTCTCTTAGAGCAGATTCCACTTCCGCCGTGATGTTAGCAAATCCGCTTCGGGAAGGGAGGTTGAACCAGAGTTCTTTACGGATAGATTTCATTATTCCTTCGTCTCCAAAAATTGAAACAGACCATCTCATTCCACCTCGTCAAGGCAGGCAAGCAAGTCTTAAGTAGATTAGGAACGCAGAAAATCGCCATGTCGCATAACTCTCTATGAAAATCTGTTCCCATGTACCAAAATCAAAGCACCCACCAGCCACTGCGGCAACCACTTCGCAGCCATCGATATTCTACACTGGGGAGAAGCGGCTCATGGGGAACCGTTTTCCGGGATTTCGCAAGTGCTCCCGATTTGGGTTGTGACATCTCTGAACTGGTACATGGATCCATCGAAATTATAGTATTGCCGATTAGGCAGAATCTCGAAATCAGTACCCAGATATTCGTTAAATACAATTCGGAAGGTGTTGACTGGGGAAATGTCGTTTGGGATCAATCCTGGTGTCGCGTTGGGCAGATAATAAGCATTCAGGATGGAAAAACGCTCGTAGAGACAGGCACTGTTAAAATAATCATAGTTTCCGATCATACCGGGGCCATGGTCACCCTGGATGATAATAACTGGATGGGTCTTCGATTGGGCAAGGATTGCGTCAACAGCCTTAATGGTCATTCGGTTAACAAAGGCCAATTCCGAGAAATACCCGTGTTCATAGTCAGCCAGGCTTTTGAACATAAAGGGTTTGTCCCCTAATGTAAGTTGGTAATCAGGATTGATAGGATTCCCGTTCTCATCAAAGACGAATGGTGGGTGAGGAGCCAGAATATGAGCAAATACAAATTTGGAACCAATCTTGGATGCAATCTCCGGTAATGCTTCAAAACCAAACACAATCATGCGCCGATATGCATCGTATGAAGGGAAAGAGATAAGCGATTGATCCAAGTACCCGAGGTAGCGAAGGCTGGTCCTCATAAAAAAGTCCTTTTGGAAATCTTTGAGGACAATCGAATACGGTTTCTCGTACACTTCTGGGTTACTCACATTCGTGAAGTCCCAGCCACTGGCAATCGACACAAATCGATAGCCCGTTTCTTCAACGAATTGGCGCACCAGGCTTTGATGGATAATGCCTGTCAGCGGCCACCAGAGATATGAGTCACCCATGGATGTTGATAGCGGATCCAGGTACTGCATATTCAGCGAAGATGAAAGTGATAACACCGATCTTGGGTAGTTCGCCCGGCTGTGGGAAGCGACCACGAAGCCGCGTGCCTGAAGCGCAGAAATAAAGTTTGAATTGTCGTAACCATGAAGCGCTTGAAGCATTTCAGCCTGACCATACCCATCGAGAATGATATAGTAGATGTCAGGTCGATCTTTACCCGCCGAAAATTCCTGTTGGTCGCCCGAGACCGGCGGTAAGGTCTGCGGCCGAATGTGAATGCTGGGTATTACAGAAACCTTGAGGAACTGATAAAAGAAAAAACCAACCAATAGAACACTGACCACGCATGAGACCGCGTGCAAGTCGTCAAGGGAGATTCTCCTCCGAATAATGCCCAAGATTAGAAGACTTCCCAGAATTAAGCCGACCGCCAGGGCATTCAGGATCCAATGGTAAAAAAGCGCAAGCACAAACAGGGTTGTCATGATCCCAGCCAGAGAGGCGCGGTGGGTCAAGCTATACGAAAAGATGAATAGCAGTCCAAAGGCAATCATTAGGACTGCGGAAGGAATAGCAATGTCGCTTGGTGGGAAGAATACTATTGAAGGCGCGTAAATGACCACGACGCTGCCAAGCGCGAAGACAAACCCATGAAGCATGTAAGTTAACTTGCGTATATTGGACGCAGAGGCATGTAGTGAGGCGAGAGAGGTGGTGTTAGTGGGCATTCTATTCTTACCCTTACAGTATGTGATTGATTGCTAATTGATGCTCCATAGTTTGTTCCTGCTGGCATAGCCGAAACACAATTCAGAAAGGGCTAAAGTCAATTAATTGTGGAAATCCAATCGCTATAATCTGGATGCAAAGATACATCTTGTATATTTCAACAAAAAGGGAATATCAGAAATTAGGTAAGCTCTAACCATCCCGTTCCACCAACCAGGTCCAGACTGGCAAACCAGCCATCAATAGGTAAGGAAACGTGAGGCGCGCAGGCTCCCAGAATTCACTAAACAAGAAAATAATTGAAGTTACCATGGGAAGCGTAACCGCGGTTGATGGTTTAATTTTTCTTCTTTCCACTCCAACCACGACAAGCCCAACGAGAGGGACTGCGAGCAAGGCAAGATCATGATAATGTAAATGCGGCGCTGCGAATAATGCTAGAATCACTGCCAGGGATAGATGCCACTGCTTTATTTCTTTCGACGACCTCCACAGGATGGATAAACCAACCATCGAAGCCAGATAGAATATCCAACCAATTACATGGATAATATTAATATCTAGTGCAGGGATCATACGCATTATTAATCCAACCGCATCGAACATCTCTACTTCATCCCAACCAAAACCTTCCACCCCGGTGCTGAGTCCTAATACAACAATATAATCTCGACTCCCATTCCATCCAATTTGAATAAAACTGTAGATTCCAAGAACAGCGGCTGTCGCCAGAAACCACCACCACACTTTTTGTCTCCGGAATAGAAACGGTATGGCTAAAATGAGAGCAATTTGCGGACGAATGAGCATCAAGCCCAGTCCAACACCAGCCAACCAGTCTTTTTTGCCTACCAATGAGATTAACAGGAACAAGCCGCCGGTAAGAAGAATATAAGTATCCTGTCCCTTTAAAACGCTGATAAAAAAAGGTTCAAAGAGTAACACACTGCATGATAATAATAATGCATCCAGCCTGGTCCAGTCTTTTTTTCTCAATAGCAGATACAGCCTACTCATAATAGCCGCAGTAATAATCCAGACCCCTATAAAGTAGATAATATATGCCTGACGGAAATCCAACCCGGAAAGCAGCGCCATTATGGGGAAAACAAATGGCGGATGATTGGGTAATAAGATCCTCTCTTCACCTACGTCAGTGCCTGCCACTTGTGCCTGGGCAATGCTTGCCAATTCCAAATCGTAAACAGCACCCGTACCATATTGCCTTGAAACCTTCCCAACCGCATAAAACCAGCGGAAATCAGCCCCTTCAGCTTGCCCTTCTTTAATATATGAAACCGTCAAAATGGAATACCAAACGATCTGGATGGCCAATAGTGCAGCGATCAGGAATAGAAAATATCGAGGAGGCTTCATAGTCTATCGGATTCCTGTCCACGAGAAAGCTCTGGCGACGCGGCTAATATCTACTGATCTTTTTCCACCACGATCGTCGCTTCGGTAACCAGGGCGGCAATCGCACCCACCGCCGCCAGCGTGGGTGCCAGTACCAGCCCAACCACGCCGATTGTTAACGGAAACTCGATCAAGATTTTTCCATCCTTGTCCTTGATTATGATCCGGCGGGTGTTGCCCTCATGCACCAGTTGCTTGAACTTGGAAAGCAGCTCTTCACCTTTTACTCGAAACTCTTCCGTGCGAAATTCACCCATTGGTTTCTCCTCTTTGTTCTAATTGTATGTCAATGGCATTATTATCGCATATTTTTATTAAACGCGTTCTATACTAAAATCGCCTGGCCACAATATTAGCCACTCCCCCCATATCCCCAATCTAGCTTAATGTAATATACTGTGCTAAGGATTGTTTCTGTTTCCAAGGAGTGCCTCATGCTCACCATCGAAAAAATTGATACCGAAAATAAGTCTCAGGTAAAGCGCTTCATCGAGTTTTACTACGATCTCTATAAGGGCTGCCCCCAGTGGGTCCCACCTTTGTTCATGGATGCTTATCTTCCGCTTAACCGCAAGAAACATCCCTTCTTTGAGTATTCCGACGCTGATTTCTTCCTGGCCGTCCGGGACGGCCAGGTGGTCGGTCGCATTTGTGCCGGGGTAAACAAACTCTTTAACGAATATCACCAGGCCAAAAAAGCACAATTCTATTTCTTCGATACCGTCGATGACCTCGAAGTTGCCAGGGCACTTTTCGAAACCGTCTTCCAATGGGCGCGGGATCACGCCCTGGAAATCGTTGTCGGTCCCAAGGGGCTTTCGCCCTTCGATGGTTACGGTATCCAAATTGAAGGTTCTGAGCATCGTCAGATGATGACCATGATGAACTATAACTATCCCTATTACCAAGAACTGGTCGAAGCGCTGGGTTTCGAGAAAGAAGTCGACTTCGTCTCCTGCTATCTGCCATCGGAGGCGTTCAAGATCCCGGAGCGCGTCGAGCGCATCGCCCAGCGCGTCATGGAACGCGGCAATCTGACCGTCAAACATTTCAAGAGCAAGAAGGAATTGGTCAGTTGGGCGCATCGTATTGGCGAAACTTACAATCGCACCTTTATTAATAACTGGGAATACTATCCCTTTTCCCAGGGTGATATTGACTATGCAGTGCAAAATGTATTCATGGTCGCCGACCACCGCCTCATCAAGCTGATCATGCACGGCGAGGATATCGTCGGTTTCCTGTTCGCCTTCCCGGATGTTTCCGCCGCCATCCAGCGCGCCAAAGGTCGCCTGTTTCCCTTCGGCATCGTGGACATCCTGCTCGAAATGAAACGCACCAAAACAGTCTCCGGCAATGGTATGGGCGTCCTGCCCGAATTCCAGGGTACCGGCGGCAACGCCCTGCTATACTACGAAATGGGTAAAACCATGCTGGATTTCAAGCAGTTCGAATTTGTAGAAATGACTCAGGTGGCCGAAACCACCAGGCAAATGCGCGCCGATTTAATAAACCTGAACGGCGTGGAATACAAGAACCACCGGGTCTATCGAAAAGCGATCACATGATAGATCCTGTAGGCTGGATTCCTGTTCCGGCCCGCAAGCGCGTTTTCTTCGCCACTCTTGTCTGGACCCTCGCCCTGATGGCCATTTCCCAGGTCATCAATGCCCCGCTACGAACCTCCTCCGCCCCCGCCGGCATCGTCTCGTTCGAGTTGGCGCGCACACCCGCCAACACCCAGGCAATGATTGCATCGTGGGATGCCCGGGCGCAACTCTTCGCCGCCTTCGGCCTGGGCATTGACTATCTCTTCATGCTATCCTACGCCTTTACCATCGCCCTGGCATGCTTGCTGGCAGGTGGTCGGCAAAAGGGTTGGTTCGCTGCTCTCTGTACATGGCTGGGCTGGGGCGTGTTCCTGGCAGCTGCTTTGGATGCCGTTGAGAATATTGCCTTGTGGCATTCGCTGCTCGGTCCGGTTAGTGCACCGTGGCCAGCAATTTCCTTTTGGTGCGCATCCTTCAAGTTTGGGCTGATCCTGTTGGGAATTGCCTGCGGATTAATCGGCTGGTTCCTGCCCAAAAAGAATTCATAGCGGCGCTGCATTCACGGCCCCGGCAGACGCCGTCAACCCTTGTTTCATGCGACACCTCCCTCCATTTTCGGCGGGAGATTCTTATAAATATTGGTTAGATTATGGAATGGTAATGGTGGGAGCCAAAAGGCCCTTATTGCCTGGTCGCCCTCGAACACGACATTCTTACTCTTATCAAGATTGCAGAAGCCTTACCTTTGGAAGGCAGAGCAATGATCTTTCAGACCAGAAATAAGGAAGCCTTCAGGCTTTGATCAGCTCGCTCAGAATATAAAGTCTTCTCGAAGTCGGGTTTTCGGGTATGATTGTGAGGCAGTTGGTTTAAGAGATTTATCAGTGGAGTCTGTAAATGAGAATTGCCCGTCATTCCTCGCCTGGCTTGAATTGTTTTGAATTCCATGTTTCCCTAAAAGCCAGAAAGAAATATCAATTTGATGAGCAATTATTCGCCTTGAATGGCAATGTAATTCTGGCAGATTTCGCCGCAGCCCGACGTTTCGCCGAAAGGATGACAATCGTTCGCGGTCAGGTTGTTCCGGCCAGTGATATCAACGCCATGGGTTTGATTGACGAAATCCTGCATCTCCTCATCCGTCATTATGATATGCAAAACCCGGGCATCATGAATCGTGCCTTGGCCACGGTCGGATTGGATGGGAATGCCTCCCTGCTTATATTTACCGAGAGCTTTCCGCCCATGGCAGTCTATCGTCACGAAATGGATGCCCGGCAATACCTGGATCTGGAAACAGATGGCAGACCGAACCGAGCCACTGCTCTGGAAGAGATGCTCATCCTGCATATCACCAACCAGAATCCGGCTGTCCACCCGTATAAAGAACTCTTCGACGAGCAACCGCTCAAACAATCCATCCCGTATGAGCAAACCATGCAGGTACTGAAAGGTTTCTTCAAAGAACAACCTGCTTTTGGAAACCCGCAAACGAAAGCAGAGCATCGAGAGTCACTGATCGCAGTACTGATGGCGCCGGCACATGCAGCCCCGCACTCGCTGTCTGCCCAATTGGAGTTCCTGCTTAGCCGCTGGGGGGCTATTCTGGGCGAAAGTTTCGTTCAGAAGATTCTACGTGGCGTTGACTTCGTCAGGGAAGATGCCATTCGCGGTAACTTCGCCGGAGGTTTCGCCGGGAACGTCCCTGTGCTGACCTTTAACGGCTATGACTATACCGATTACGAGCGCTTTAGCCCCGATAAGGACTGGATGCCGCGCCTTGTCTTGATTGCCAAGAACACCTACGTCTGGCTTGACCAGCTTTCGAAAAAATACCAGCGCGCCATCCTCCACCTGGATCAAATTCCGGATGAAGAGTTGGAGCTTCTCCAGCAGCGTGGCATAACTGGCTTGTGGTTGATCGGTCTGTGGGAGCGCAGTATCGCCTCACAGCGCATAAAACAGATGATGGGTCAGCCCGACGCAGTGGCTTCAGCATATTCTCTCATGGATTACCAGATCGCCGCCGATCTGGGAGGCTGGCAGGCCCTCCAAAACATGCGCTTGCGCGCCTGGCAGCATGGCATCCGTCTTTCTGCTGACATGGTTCCCAATCATATTGGGATCGATTCGCGCTGGGTGGTCGAGCACCCCGACTGGTTCCTCTCACTCCCCTACTCGCCTTACCCGAACTATTCTTTCACCGGTGCAGACTTGTCTAACGACCTCTGGGTGGGAATTCAAATCGAGGACCACTATTATTCAAAATCCGATGCGGCAGTGGTCTTCAAACGCTTTGACCGCTCGACCCGCGACACACGCTACATCTATCACGGAAACGATGGCACCTCCATGCCCTGGAACGACACCGCCCAACTGGACTTCTCAAAGTCGGAAGTGCGCGAGGCAATCATCCAGACCATTCTGCACGTGGCACGCAATTTTCCCATCATTCGTTTCGACGCTGCCATGACCCTTGCCAGGAAACACATCCAGCGTTTGTGGTTCCCCGAGCCGGGACAAGGTGGTGCGATCCCGTCACGTTCCGAACACGGCATGACCGTGGGCCAGTTTGAATCAACCATTCCTAACGAGTTCTGGCGAGAAGTGGTGGACCGGGTTGCGGCGGAAGTCCCGGACACTCTCCTCCTGGCGGAGGCTTTCTGGATGATGGAAGGCTATTTCGTACGCACGCTGGGGATGCACCGCGTATATAACTCGGCTTTCATGCACATGCTGCGCGACGAGGATAACGCCAAGTACCGCCAGGTGATCAAGAACACGCTCGAGTTCGATCCGCAGGTTCTCAAGCGCTACGTCAACTTTATGAACAATCCCGACGAAGAGACTGCGGCCGAGCAGTTCGGCAGCACCAATAAGTATTTTGGCGTCTGTACGCTAATGGTCACTCTGCCAGGTCTGCCGATGATTGGTCATGGGCAGATCGAAGGCTATCGCGAGAAATACGGCATGGAATACCGTCACGCCAAATGGAACGAGTCCGTGGACGATGATCTGGTGCGCGGCCACGAAGGTCGCATCTTCCCATTAATGCACCGGCGAGCACTTTTTACCAATGTGGAGGATTTCCGGCTGTATGACTTATACACCCTGGACCCCCAATCTGCGTCGACAAGCGGACAGGTTAACGAGGATGTGTTCGCCTATTCCAACCGTATCGGGAATGAACGCTGTTTGGTGGTTTACCATAATAAGTATGCTGAAACAAGTGGTTGGATCAAGAATTCAGCCGCTTCCATGGACAAAACCAGCGGCAAACTATTTCAGAAGACGCTATCCGAGGCGTTGACCCTGCCAAATGATTCCTACGCCGTTTTCAAGGATTATGTCACCGGGTTGGATTACATCCGCTCCTGCCAGGAGATGACCGATAAAGGCTTTTACTTGGAACTGGGCGGTTACCAGTGTCACGTCTTTCTGGACTGGCGGTTTGTCAATGGGGACCAGTGGGGCAAAGTGAACCGAATACTCAGCGGAGCCGGCACCCCCTCCGTTTTGCGAATATTCGACGAGCTTTTCTTGCCCGATGGTGTAGTCATTGTGGAGCCCTCCAGGAAAAAACCGAAAACCAGAAATGCTCCGGAGAAAGCAGCGGGGAAGAAACCGGTCCGGAAAAATGCAGAGAAAAAAGCATCAGCGAACACTGGAAAGGCTGGTACAGTCAAAAAGAAATCATCTTGATTCGTGGATGGTATTTCCCTATACTATGTAGTATGAGGTGAATCATGGGTAAACTTTCCAGGCGAGACTTTCTCAAAATAGCAGCGGCTGGTGCGGGAGCCATGACGCTCAGCGCCATCCTGGATGCATGCCGACAAACATTGCCCACTTCGTTGCCCTTGGCTGACACATCGACATCTTTTCCCCAACAACCTGCCACTCCATCGATATCACCTGGAGACACCCTCCCGGCTGCAACTGGTATTATCCCTTCCCCAACGGATACTCTCCTCCCGCTACCAGATGTGGTCGTGACCCGCATGGGCGAACCCGAAGCACTGGTCCGCCAGGCGATTGCAGCCTTGGGTGGCATGGAGAAGTTCGTCTCCAATGGGGCGAATGTGATCGTCAAGCCCAACATCTGCGTTGCATATCATACGTACGAATATGCTGCCACGACCAATCCGTGGGTAGTAGGAACCTTGGTAAAGATGTGCTACGAAGCCGGTGCTGCGAGTGTAAGAGTGATGGATTCCCCTTTTGGTGGAACACAACAGAAAGCCTACGAAATAAGCGGTATCAAGGAACAGGTCGAGGCAGCCGGCGGGGAGATGGCCAAAATGCTCCCCTATAAATATGTTTCCACTCAGAATCCAACCGCCGTTGCAATGAAGACCACTGCGGTTTACGAGGATATTCTAAATGTGGATGTTTTGATCAATGTGCCTATTGCCAAACAACATGGTTCCTCCCGGCTGACCTTGGGGATGAAGAATCTCATGGGCGTTATCCAAAACCGCAGCGCGTTGCACGGTTACCTGGGTCAAGGTATCGCCGACCTGAATGCCCTGATCAAGCCGCAATTGACAGTCGTGGACGCTGTACGCATCCTGACCGCCCACGGACCGACCGGTGGTAACCTGGCTGATGTCAAGAAACTGGACACGGTTATCGCCAGCCGGGATGTCGTCGCCGCGGATAGCTACGCCTCTTCTTTGTTTGGGATGAAACCCGAAGACTTGGATTACATCGTGATCGGGACAAGTATGGGTCTGGGACGTAGCGATCTGCAGAACCTGAACATCCAGGTCATTCAACTCGACGTATGAGATTCCCCGGGAAAAATGGAAAATCAAGGGACAGTTCCAACAGGTGGGAAAAGAAGATGCCGGAATAGACGGGGCCCTGTATCCTGGACCTTGCTCCGAATATCTGCGCAATACCTGTCCCTGTTCATTTTCGTCGCCCTGTTTGTCTGGTCCCGGCAGGACGGTGGACAGGCAAACCTGATCAATATCCCCATGCGGATGGACCCGCTGTTGATCTTGGCGCATCTATTTGCCAGCCGAACCTTCCTGGCTGGATCGTCTCTCGCGCTCATCGTCCTCCTGTTGACGGTTTTCTTCGGCCGGGCATACTGCGGCTGGCTTTGTCCACTGGGTACGGTCCTCGACCTTTTTCCACTCAACGGCTGGCGAAAAAACCGCCCTGCCCCCTCCGATGGCTGGCGAAGGGTTAAATTCGATTTCGTGATCGTCATATTCGTGGCCGCCCTGCTGGGAAATCTAACTCTGTTGTTCTTCGACCCCTTGACACTCCTGCTCCGAACCCTGACGGTCAGCGTCTGGCCGGCATTGGACCGGATCGTGACATCTGTGGAGGTCGGTCTGGCTCGTTTACCAATCCTTGCCGGTCCTCTCTCGACCTTCGACAATTTGATCCGGCCGTCCGTCCTACCCCTCCAACCTGTCTATTACCGGGATGGATTGTTGTTCGCGGCTGTCTTCCTCGGGGTGATCCTGCTCAACCTGTTGGCTTCCCGCTTTTGGTGCCGGTACCTTTGTCCGCTCGGAGGCGCCTTGGGCTGGCTGGGCAAACTGGCCATCTTCCGCCGCAAGGTGGGGGCGGAATGCAAAGGCTGCACCCTGTGCACCAACATTTGCCCCACTGGGACTATTAACCCCGCCAAAGATTACGCCAGTGACCCATCCGAATGCACCATGTGCATGGACTGCCTGGAAGTCTGCCCGCGTGGCCAGACCAGATTCCTGCCGGTTTATTCGCCGGAAAAATGGACCGGCTACGATCCCGACGCAAAGGAAGCCTTACTGGCAGTCGGCGCTGCGGTCGCTGCAATCGCATTGTTGAAAACCAGCCAACCTGCCAAGCGTCAATCGCCATTCCTGATCCGTCCGCCCGGTGTGCGTGAAACCAACCCGGATGTTGTGGCTTTTACGAAATGCACCCGCTGCAATGAGTGCGTTCGGGTTTGCCCCACCGGAGGTCTTCAACCGGCAGTCTTCGATTTTGGCGCGGCAGGATTAGGTTCTCCTGTCTTGATACCGAGGCTTGGATATTGCGATTACTCCTGCAATGCTTGCGGGCAGGTCTGCCCAGTCGCAGCCATCCCACTGCTCGACCTGGCTAAGAAGCGGGAGCAGGTGATCGGCCTGGCGGATATTGACGAAAACCGCTGTATTCCCTGGTCGGATCGCCGGCCCTGCCTGGTTTGTGAGGAAATGTGCCCTTTGCCAGAGAAGGCAATCCAACTCGAAATCACCGAGGCTTGGGGTCCTGATGGGCAGCCTCTGACCCTGCAACTGCCACATATCCTGCGGGAGATCTGCGTTGGCTGTGGGATATGTGAATACAAATGCCCAGTCAGTGGAGAAGCAGCCATCCGGGTATATATCCCGCAGGTGGAGGTGCCGTTCTAGCACTCAAGGACGGGATAATGAAGGCAACAAAGGAGAACCGGAGCAACTCACTTCAGAGGAATATCGGTGGATTTACATATTCTGACAACGGATATTGCGATGGTTTGCCTGGATTGCAGCGGCTGGCATCCTGGCCTCCTGCTAATGTTCATGGTAATAAGTAAAGACCCTTCAGTGGGAGCTGAGGGAGCAGGCTTGATACGCGGCATCATCGGAGCCGAAGCCGGGGCAGGACTGAAAATGGGCTCTTTCAAGCCTAGGATTTCCTCAAGATGTGGACATATAAAGAGGAGACCCTCCACTATAGCACTGATATCTGGTTACCAGTAATGGTTATCGTCGGCTTGATTGGGCTGACAATCGCCCGCTTCATCGCCGGTTTGGACTGGATGTACAAGGCAGAAGCCACCACTGCCCTGATCGTGGGTCTTATCGTCATCGATATCAGCGGAGAACTCGGCTGGCAGACGATTTCCGCTCTGCTGGATACCGCCCCCACGGGATTGGCCGACAAGGTCGGGATGGTCGCCGCTCCCGTGAACGGGGTAGTGGACACGCAAGCCGTCCCCATCCGCCCTTCAGGCGCCCATATGTTCATTGACATGCACGTCACGATGGATGGCAACAGCACCCTGAACGATACCCACGCCAGCACCGAGGTGAACGAGAAAGCCATCCACGGCATCCACTCGCCCGCAGATATCATCGTCCATGTGGAACTGGAAAAAATACTGGAACCCCCGACGAAGAAGCCAATATGGAAGATAAAGAAATAGATTAAAAGGCAGGGTAAAATCCATCCTCGGGCGGTTACTTTATTCGTTTTATTGATTTTGTAACTGTTCCCACTCAGCTAACCACGCGTCCATCTCGGCTTGCAGGACGGAGTACTGGGTGCCAAACTTGCGTACCAGTACCGTGTCTTTGGGGGGATTTTCCAGTTTTCGACCGAGTTCGCCCATCTTGACTTCCAGCACTGCGATTTTATTCTCCAATTCCTGCAGGCGGGCGATCTTGCGGCGTTCTTCTTTCGCGGCTGGGTCAGCTGATCGTCGCTTTGCGCGTTGTGTGACAACCTGGGCTGCTTCCGTGATACGTAGCCCATCCAGGCGTTCACGCTCTTCCCGTCGCTGGCTGTATGTTCCCTCAAAAATGGTCAGTTGCGACTCGTCCGGTTCGATTTCCCAGATTTGAGTCCCCAGAGCGTCGATCAGATAACGATCGTGCGTGACCAGTAAAATCGTCCCACCATAATCGTCCAGTACGGCTTCCAGTACCTCTTGTGAGGGTATATCCAGGTGGTTGGTGGGCTCATCGAGCAGTAGCAGGTTGGTATCCTGCAATGCCAGTTTTGCCAGTGCCAGGCGCCCTCGTTCACCGCCAGAGAGGACTGATACTTTCTTAAATGCGTCGTCACCTGAGAAGAGATATTTGCCCAGGTATTCGCGGATTTGTCCCGGCAGCCAGTTCGGCATGACCAGGTCGATTTCCTGGATAAGCGTGTTCTCAGGCTTCAGGCCTTCGTGAGCTTGGGCAAAATAGCCAATTTTCAGCGAGGCTCCCAGATTTACTTCGCCTTCCAGCGATTCCAACTGGCCAAGCACCGTTTTCAGGAAGGTGGTCTTGCCGGCCCCATTGGGACCGATCAGGGCCGCACAATCGCCGCGCCGCAGGACGATATCCGGTGCAGCAAAAAGCAAGCGCCCGGGGTAGCCAATGCTCAGGTCTGAAGTGCGCAGAACAAGTTCGCCGGAACGGGTCGCCGGGCGCAGGTTCAGACGCAGATGTGGCAGTGTCCGCACAGGGGCGCGCAGCGACCTTACGCGTCGTTCCGCTTCCTCCGGTCCGAAGGGCGAAGTCCCGATGGTCACGTTCTCACTGGTCTCGATCCATTTCTGGTTGACCACGGCCTCCATACCGACCTGCTCGATGGCTTGTACGATTCGACTAAGTCGTCGCAGTTTGCCTTTGGCCTGGCTCACGTTTTGACCGGAAATATTTTTCTTGATGTATTCAACATCTTTGAGAAGTTTTTCTTTTTCCTTCTCGAAGGTTTCGCGGCGATACTCCCAGCGTTCTTCGCGAGTGCGCAGGTAGGCTGAGTAATTGCCGGAATATTGTTCGGTGACGCCGAAGGCCATCTCCAGGATACCATTGGCCACTCGGTCGAGGAAATATCGATCATGCGAGACGATGACCACCGCACCGTCCCACTTGCCCAAGTAGCCTTCCAGCCATTCGACCGCTGAAATATCTAGGTGGTTGGTGGGTTCGTCGAGCAACAACAGATCAGGTCCAGAGAGCAGTAGGCGGGCCAGGAAGGCACGAGTGCGTTGTCCCCCGGAAAGGTGATCTAGCGGCATGTGGAAATCATCGGATGAAAAACCAAGACCAGCCAGGACCTGTTTGATACGAGTTGGGAACATATAACCGCCACGCCGGTCGAATTCGTGCTGTAGAGGGCCATACCTGCCTAAGGCTTGGTCGCGCGTTTCAGGGATGGACATCTCTGTCTCGAGTTTTTCCAGTTCCCCCTGCCGAGCAATTAGGTCGGTGAAAACGGCAAAGCATGCATCCCAGACGGTGCCTTCCATCTCGAACCCGGCTTCCTGCGGTAGGTACCCGATCCGAATGGCTTTGGCGCGTGATATTTTCCCGCCGGAGGGCTCATCCACCCCCACCAGGATGCGCAAGAGTGTCGTCTTTCCGCATCCGTTCGGTCCGACCAATGCCAGGCGAGAGCCCTTTGGGATGGCAAATGAGACCCCGGAAAATAAGTCCATCGGGCCGAAGGATTTTGAGAGGTTGTTGGCAGTGATGAGGGACATGGATTTTTCCGCAAGTGCTGGAAAGGAACACACATAAACCCGAAGAATTATACCTTACTCGATTTAAAAAAAAGCGGACGGTTTATCCTGTCCGCTTGAACTCGTCATTCCTTGCCTGTGTCCGGGATGTGGACCGGAGTCTCCTTGCCTAGTTCCAGCGAACGCTGGTAAGCCGCCCAAATAGCCCGGGAGATCGCCGTTCGGAAACCGGCTTTTTCGAGGTAGTACAACGCTTCCGCCGAAGTCCCCCCCGGCGAGGTGACCTGGTTGCGAAGCGCCGCCACGTGAACATCCGTCTTTTCATTAATTGTCTGGTAGTATGCCACTGAACCTTTGAGAGTCTGTACCACCAGTTGCTCAGAGATGCGCCTCGAAAAGCCCATGTGAACCCCTGCATCGATCATGGCTTCCATGAAAATGAACACGTAGGCCGGACCAGTGCCAGAGAGAGCGGTCGCCATATCCAGATAGTTCTCGTCGTCCACCTGCACTTCATCACCAAATGCCCCCAGAATGGCGCGCGCTGTTTCCTTTTGCGCCTCGCTGGTCGAGGGTGATGCAATCCAGACAGTGATACCCTGCCCTATTTGTGCTGGGGTATTGGGCATCGATCGGGCAACGGCATTGTGTTTAAGACCATCGCTGATTTTCCCAATCGTTGCTCCTGCCACTATGGAAAGTACCAGCGCGTTGACTTGAACAGTCCCCCTTAATCCCGTGAGTACCTCGGTCAATCTCTGGGGCTTGACCGAAAGTACAACCACATCCGCATCCACAGCTGCCAGCTTGTTGTCTGTAAATGGCTGGACTCTGTACTTCTGGTGAAGGTCATCAACACGCATGGCGTGGTTATCTGAAGCCAGTAAGTCCCCCGGTTTAGCCAGTCCCTGGCGCAGCAACCCGGCGATCATGGCTTCCGCCATCGCCCCCGATCCGATAAAAGCAATCCTCTTGTCTAACATCCCTCCTCCTGTTATTTTGGTGCACCCCCGCCTTGGAGAATGCGGGGGTGGATAGATTGTAATTCATTTTCCAGCGAACTGCTGTAATGCCAGCCTCAATCGCTCTTCCACAACCTCCGGTGCATCCTTCGGGATGGACTGGATGGCTGTCTGCGCCTCGACGACCGAGTAGCCCAGTGCGGTCAGCGCCGCCAGGACCTCGGAATCGGTATCTGACATCGCGGCGATTTTTTCCAATCCACTGACCGGTTTTAGCCTGTCGTGCAGGTATAGTATCATTTTTTGGGCAGTCTTTTTGCCAACGCCCGGGACACGGCTTAATAGATCTGGCTCGTCGCTGAAGACCGCTCGTCGGACGGTGTCTAGGTTCAGGGAGGAGAGCACCGCCAGTGCAGTTCGCGGTCCCACTCCGTCCACGCTTAGCAGTGTCGTGAACAGTTCGCGGTCAGCTTGGGAATCAAAACCGAATAGCTTCCAATCATCCTCGCGGATAACAAGATGGGTAAAAAGAAAAATCGCTTCTCCTGCCTTCATCCGCTCGCGCAGAGGTTTCGGTATGAAGACCCGCAGACCAACGCCGCCGGTCTCGATAATTATGGAATTCTCTTCGATTTGAGTGATCTCGCCGCGTAATGTTGCAATCATAGCTCGCCAAATCTTTGTGTGTTCAGGTGGGTAATAGCGATTGCCAGGGCGTCGGCGGCATCGTCAGGCCTGGGGGTTTCCGGCAGTGCCAGCAACACCCGCACCATCTCCTGCACCTGTTTCTTCCCTGCGCTCCCATATCCAGCCACGGCCTGTTTGACCTCGTTGGGCGTATATTCGGCCATATCCAATCCGGCCTCGCTAATCGCCAGCATCAATACGCCGCGCGCTTGTCCTACGGCAATGGCTGTGGATATATTGCGCTGGAAAAACAACTTCTCCACCGCGCATGTATCTGGATGGTGGAGAAGCAAAACCTCATTCATTAGATGGAAGAGTATCGATAGACGCTGGTGGGCCGCAACGCCAGCCGGGGTTCGGATGGTGCCATAAGCAACTGACTCCAGGCCTCCATCCGTCCGTTCGCGCACAAGACCATATCCGGTCGTTGCCGTCCCCGGGTCAATCCCCAGAACTAGAGTCATATATAGCCTTTAAGACAGCTGTGTCGGGCATGCCAGGGCCAGACAATTAGTACTATTCAGCCTCGAGTGCCGCAAGTGCATCATCAGAGATCTTCAAGTTATGGAAAACATTGGCCACATCGTCCAATTCTTCCAACGCTTCGATCACACGCAGCACCGACAGAGTGTGGTCCACAGGCAGTTCCATGTCCTGCTTGGAGATCATGCGCAGCCCGGCATCGTCAGGAGTAACTCCTGTTTTTTTCAGGGCGTCACTGATCTTCTTGAAGGATTCCACCGGGCCAATAATTTCGATGTTCTCGCCATCTTCGGCCACATCCTCGGCTCCGGCGTCTACGGCCAATTCAAAAGCTTTGTCAAAACTTAGTTGGGAAGCCGGGAATGAGAAATACGAGTTACGGCTGAATTGCCAGCCAACTGCCCCAGCTTCGGCCATGGTCCCACCGCTCCGGCTAAGCAGGTGACGGATCTCCGCCACCGTCCGGTTTCGGTTGTCGGTAACGCAATCCAGCATGAACGCAACACCATGTGGCCCAAAGCCTTCATAGGTGATCTCTTCAAATACGGTCCCTTCTTTATCATCACCGGTGCCACGTTTGATGGCTCGCTCGATATTCTCCTTCGGCATATTCCCGGCCCGGGCTTTTTCGATCGCCAACACCAGTCTGAAATTGCCGTCCGCATCGCCGCCTCCTTCACGGGCTGCCATGACGATTTCACGGGCCAGGCGTGTGAATATGGCACCCTTCCTGGCGTCTGCCGCACCCTTCTTACGGCGGATGGTTGCCCAGTGGCTGTGTCCAGACATATTGGTATTCTCCTATAACACATTCATGGGAATTTTCGCAATGCCCGCGAATTATACCATAGCGAATTTTACATCACAAAGAACCCAATGCCCAACACACCCGGCCCGCCGTGGACAACAATTGCCGGAGGCAGTTCATAGATGGGAATCGAAACCAGGTGCATTCTGGACCTTAGGTCTGCCGCCAGTCCTTCGGCTTCTTCCATCGCACCGGCTTGCATCACGCATAAATGAGCCTCGGGTCCTTGGGGACACAGTTCCTCTACGATCTCTACCAGCCGCGCCAATGCCCGCTTCTTCGTCCGCTGTTGCTCAAATGGCTCCACCTGTCCCTCTCGAAGGCACAGGATGGGTTTGATCTGGAGCAGTTCACCCATCAAGGCTTTTGCCCCCCCGATGCGGCCTCCCTTTTGAAGATATTCAAGTGTATTTACCAGGAAGAAGAGACGACCGCGCGGAATCCAGTCATTGAGGCGGCTGACAATGGTATCTGCATCCAAACCGGATTTGGCCCATTCCTCCGCCATCAGCACCAGGCTGGCCAGGTTCCCGGCGATGGACAGTGAATCTACAACGTGCACGTCCACATCCGGGAAATCCCGCGCTGCGACCGTGGCAGCGCGCACCGTCCCGCTGACCTTGGCCGACGGGGCGATAACGATCACGCTCTCCTTGCTTTGTTTGGCTTCAGCAAAGATCGGATTGTATAACGCCGGAGCAGGCGCGGCTGTTTTGGGTAGTTCCTTCGATGCTTTTAGTTTTGCCAGGAAAGCCGCTGTGTCAAGTTCAGTATCATCGCGGAAAGATTCCTCTCCGAAGACCACGATCTGGGGGATGAGCGGGATGCCAAGTGATTTGAGTATTTCGCGCGCCAACCCGGAGGTTGTATCGGCTACGATTTTGACCATTCACGTCTCCTTTTCTGTTTCCGGGTAAGAGCACAGGGATGCTGTGTTCTTACAAAAGAATCTTTTTGTACATTCGGTGCATCTTATAGAAGTCTATACCGAAATTCTCCATCTCGCGCTGCATCTTTTCGTTTTCCATGCCGATCTGCACCACTTCAGCATGGTGGTAACGAGGATTTTCGACCACGCTCTTGAACATCTCGCTGTACAAAATGGCCGTCCCTCCCAGGCCGCGGTATTCTTCGATCATCCCAGCCCCGTTGATATTGATCCAGTCTGTGGTCCGCAATTCACGCAGAATGGTGACCCAGCCGAGGGGGAAGAGACGTCCCTTCGTCTTTTGCAACGCCGCGGAAATATCGGGATAAGCCAGCAGGAAACCGACAGGTCGCTCGCCTTTCATCACGATCTTGATCAAGTTCGGGTCGGCAAACCAAAGCATCTGGCGGGCCAGGGCTTTAATGTCTTCTTCTGTAATGGGTGTGCCTCCACTGGTCCCTTCCAGCGCACCATTATAGAGCGATTTCAGATGGCTGAGCACACTTCGCAGTTCACGACGCTTGTGGAAGCGCGCAATGCGCAGTCCGCGCCGTTCCCGGATGCGCGCCGCCAGATCATGGATGCGCTCAGGGAATCGGAGCTCCGCCCCCAGGTAGCCAGAGACAATTTCTCCTTCTTTTTCGAGCCCCTGCGCCTCGATGAGCCCTGGATAATAAGGTGGATTGTACGGCAATCCAAACGCCGGACGCCGCTCGAAGCCTTTGACCAGCAACCCCAGCCCATCCAGCGCTGTAAACCCTTTCGGTCCAATCATCTTGTTCAGTCCGCGCGACCGTGCCCATTCAAAAGCTGAATCGAACAGGCCGCTCGCAGACTTAAGATCCGATTCGCACTCGAACAGGTAGAAGAAAGCTGTTTTTTCGTGGTTGTACTCGTTGTATAGGCGGTTATCCAGTACAGCCAGTCGTCCCACCGGGATGCCATCCCGGTACTTCAGGAAAAAGGCGGCCGCGGAATGTTTATAAAACGGATACCGCCTTGTATCCAACCGGGCGCGCTCGTCCCCCTCCAATGCCGGCACCCATTGGGGAATATCCCGATAAATTCGGGCTGGCAAGCATAGAAAATCCCGAACCTGTTTCCGGTTGGTCAGGTCGATTTGGAAAATATCCATAAATTAATAAACAAGGCCGCGAGATCTCGTGCTCTTGACGCGAATTACACCAGTCTCTCGGCTTTTTTCTGTGCGGCCCTCGTCGCTAACTGGGCACGCAGGGATTTGATATCCTTATCCACGAAGAACAACGCGCCCAGGTACAGGAAGAAGCACAGCACCCAGGCTGAAATACAAACGGTCAGGATGGCAACTTGTTTGCTGTGCGCAGCTAGTGCGATGGCGCCAGCCAGCGTGGGAGCCAGGGCCGCACCGCTATTCTCGACGAAATACTCAACCGCTTGCGCCGAACTGCGGACTTCTGGCAGGGTGATATCAAAGACGGTTGAGGTGACGTTCGGCGAAGAGAATGGCATGAAGATTGCCGTCAGGCTCATAAAAATGAAGAAGGTTTGTTTATCTGCGACCGGGGTTCTCAGTGCAAGAAAAAGGAAGAGTGCACCGAGAATGACGCCTACGCTGGAGATAAGGATACGCCCCTTGAGGGTGCGTTTGAAAAGCCAGTCACCCAATGCCCCACCCACAAAGTAGCCAGCCGCCAGGATAATAATGACCGGACCCATCGTCAGTAGGACGGAAGTGTTGTCGTACCCGCGTTCCAACATCAGATACCCAAAAAAGAAGAACGTGATTACATTCCACGGAAACACACCCGCGAAGCCTTGCAGGAATATGAACCACATGGTCTTCTTTTTCAGAGCATCCTTCAGAGCTGCCCAACTGAAACGCACCTGACCGATCTCGTCCAGGTCGTCGAATTCCGGTTCAGACTGGCCACGCGGCAGATCGTTGATGCCGAAGAAGATAATGACTGCCATGACGATCCCAAGCAAACCAGTTATCAGGAAAATCGAACGCCACCCTTCCAAATTAAATAATTTTCCCTCCAACAATGGTGCAATCATCAGGGCCAGGATCATGCCCAAAAGATATCCGAGCGGTTGAGCCAGTTGCAGCAGGCCATAGATCTTGCCGCGGATTCTTGGACCAAAGTAGTCGGCGACCAGGCTGTACATGCCAGGGTAGGCCGAGTCGTCGATCCCGGTGGAGGAACGTGTCGCAAGAAAGGCAGGGTATGTGCGGACGATTGAACTCAACCAGGTCGTTGCACCCCATATCAACGAGGCCAATGCCAGCAGCTTTGCGCGTGCGTAACGATCATACAGGTACCCCCAGATCGGGTAGAACAGCGTCCCGACAATCAGAGCGCCGGTGTTGACCAATCCCCATTCGAGATCGTTAAGATTGAATGTCTTACTGATGGGGAGTTGCAGGGAACCGATCAAAAGTTTATCCGTCTGGTGCAGGAGCGTGAAGAAGAAAAACACGCTCACTACAAACACGGGGTATATGTTACGCTTCTTTTTCATGTCGATGGCCTCATTTCCTAAGGTTGATGTTAGTGAAAGTTTACAATAGAAAATGGTGAGAGTCAATTGGCTTATGATACAAACTCGCTATGAAAATCCTGCTCTGACTCCAGGTCAAAATAATCCAATTTTCTACGTAGCTGGCGATTCAAATTTATGGAAAACCGAACGAATTTCGAACTCATGGGGTTGTGAATTATGCAGAGTAAAATGACTTTATTTAAGATTCAAAATCGGAGTATGATTACTTATATCATGGACAATTGTATACTGATCTTCCAAATGATATTTGCCATGGCACAAACGCGCCTGAGACGTTTGCGTACAATTCTCCCTGAGAATGGGAGTTTTTTCATCCGAGGGTTCAATGAACGGTAAGAGTTTACAAATTGGGCTTCTTTACAATGATGATGCTCAAATTACCCAAGGCGATGCGCAAGATTTCCTGGCAGTTACAGGTACGGTGGAAACTACACAGCATCTGTACGAAGCATTAACCAGTATTGGGTACTCAGTAACAAAATTAGCGGTCAGGGGGAATCTTGAGGAACTTGAAGATATTCTTTGTTCGTTCCCCCCAAAAGACACTTTCATCTTCAACAACTGCGACGGCTTCAAAGGCAATAACTTGGGCGCTGTGGATGTCATTCGTCTTATCGAAAGGATGGGCTTCAAACATACCGGAGCGCTGGCTGATTCCATCGAAATGTGTATTGACAAACCGCTTTGCAAGGAGCGTCTGGTTCTATTCAGGGTTCCCACCCCTCGCCACCAGGTCTTTAAGCGCGCCGAAGGACAATTCGATCTGGAGTTCCCGGTCATCATCAAGCCCTCGCTCGAAGACGCCAGCATGGGGATTGACCTGGACTCCGTCGTCAGTAATCGGGAATGTCTCTTCCAAAAAATTGCTCATATCGTTGAAATGTACCAACAACCTGCATTGGTCGAAGAATTCGTCTGTGGCCGCGAATTGGCGGTTGCAATGTGGGGAAATGAAGTGCTTGAAATCCTTCCAATTGCTGAAGACGATTTTTCATGGATTGCAAACCCCCTCGAGCGGCTGCTCACATTCGAGTCTAAATGGAAGACAGACTCACCTTACTACCTGAATATTCCCGCTCGCGTCCCTGCCACGCTTAACCGCAAAGATGTCCAGGTGATCAAAAAGGCTGCCGAAGATTCGTTCCGAGCCATGGGCTTGCGCGACCTGGGACGGGTGGACATCCGCTTCAATAACGGGATCCCGTATGTGATCGACATCAACGAACTGCCTGACCTTTCACCCGAAGCCGGGTTTTGGAATTCCGCCCGTGTTACGGGGATCACCTACCCGCAAATGGTGGAACGTGTTCTAACCTACGCACTGAAACGGGAAGGATGGATATAAATGATTTTGGTTCCAAATGATGCAGATGGATCACAAATTCACGCCATCACCACAAATACCACTGTCTTCAATCAGGAAGAAAAGGATTGTGTGGACGAACTCTGGGATGAATACCAGACCAAGGGTCCGGAACGCAGTGGTTATTATTTCCTGGTTGAAAAAGAGGCTGAGCGTGTCCTCGGTTTCGCCTGTTTCGGTCCACGTTCACTCACTTCCGGAACTTTTGACCTGTACTGGATTGCTGTTGACCCAATTGCCCGCCGCGGCGGAGTGGGGCGTGGACTGCTGGCTGCAAGCGAACAGGCCGTCCGCAATCTCGATGGGCGTCTGCTGGTGCTCGAGACTTCCGGCCTGCCGACCTACGAACCGACTCGCAATTTTTACCTTTCCACCGGCTACACGCTGGAAGCCACTCTGAAAGATTTTTACAGAGCTGGCGACGATCTGGTGATCTTCACCAAGCACCTATAAAAACCTGGAAAGCCATTCAATAATAAAAAGCCTCCCCAAACCGGGGAGGCTGTCGCGTGCACAAGAGTTCGAGCGATTTGCCGAGCAGATAAATATCAACAGCCACGATTGGGAAAACAGCCGCAGCCTGGCATAGCAAGGCTCCCAGGACAAATTGACCGATGCCTGATGCAAGCAGGAACAGGATCAAGAAAATAGAGGCAAGTTCCTTCGGGATTTCATTTACAATCCGGACGAGTGGAAAATGTTGAGCCTGCAATATGGTAGAATCTTATCACTTTCCAGTTTATGGTTGCCCCCGCTCATTGTAACGGGAGGCTTTTTTAACTCCATGATTACTCCCTCTCAAGTTGCCGAATTCACCCTTGGCCGCCGCCACACTACCGACCGGCGTGATCCTGTGCGCTGGATCCTTTCTCACACAACCCGCTACTGGTGGCTGGTTCTTATTATGCTCATCGGAGCGATCGGGAACGCCGCCCTGGATGCGTTCATCCCGGTGCTGACTGGTGACGCTTTCAACGCCATATTGAAAGTCCCGCCCGAGACGAAGGGCCTGCTCCCGCTTGCGCTCATAATGGGCGGATCGCAGATATTACGCGGCATTTTGCAACTCGGACGAAATTTCGGCGCTGAATTGATCGCCCAGCGCATCGAGCGTGATGTGCGCGATGAACTCTACGTGTCCCTGCTCGGCAAGAGCATGACCTTTCATAACCTCCAGCCAGTTGGCGATACGATGGCGCGCGCCACCAACGACGTACGTGAAGTAAATTATATGTTCAGCCCTGGCATCAACCTGGTGGTCGGTTCACTTGTTTTTCTGGTCGTGCCGTTGTTATTCGTTCCAAGTTACCATTGGTCGCTGCTGCTGACTCCCATCATTTTCACGATCGCTTACTTTATCGCCCTGCGTTGGTATCTGCGCACTCTCAATCCTATCACGGAAGACGTGCGCGCTTCATTCGGTCAGATGAACACGCACCTTTCTGAAGCCTTGGATGGCATCGAGACGATGAAAGGCTCCGCGCAGGAAGAAGCCGAGATAAAACGTTTCAATGTCAACACCCGCCGTCTGCGCGACGACAACATCCGCCAGGGTGATGTGGAGGCCCGTTTCGTGCCCCTGCTGTTGTTCTTCATGGCGCTGGCGGGCGGCTTACTGCATGCCATCCTCCTTTTTCGAATGGGCATCCTGAATATTGGCGATGTTGTCGCATATTTTGGTATCCTCTTGATGCTTGAATTCCCCACCTGGACTTCCATCTGGGCTTACTCGCTCATTTCATCCGGGCTGGCCGGTGGCCGACGCATCCTGGAGCTCATCAACCGCGAAACCAACCTTGACCAGAACACTTCAGGTTACGCCCAGCCTATGCGCGGCGAAATCGAATTCCGCAATCTCACCTTTGCTTATCCACTCTCTCCTTCCAGAAATAAAACTCCTCAAATAGTGCAGAGTGGAGGGCATCTCGGAGGCGAGGTCGGTGAAGCGGTGCTGCGCGACATATCCTTCACCGTTAAACCGGGTCAGACTATAGCTATTGTTGGGCAAACTGGCACCGGCAAAACCTCGCTGGCAAAACTTGTCAACCGCACCTACGATGCCATGCGTGGGCGAATTCTCATCGACGGAGTGGATGTTCGTGACTGGAATCTGGCCTACTTGCGTTCCCAAATTTCCATCATCGAACAGGATGTATTCCTTTTCTCGCGCTCGGTGGCCGAAAATATCGCTTTTGGCAAGCCCGGGGCCAAGCAGGAAGAAATTGAAACCGCTGCCAGATCCGCACAGGCTGACGAGTTCATCATCCAGTTCGAAAAGGGCTACGAGACGGTCATCGGCGAGCGTGGCGTGACACTCTCTGGCGGACAGCGCCAGCGCCTGGCGATTGCCCGCGCTTTCCTGACCGACCCGCGCATCCTCATCCTGGACGACTCCACCAGCGCCATCGACTCAGCCACTGAGGATATGATCCAGCGTGCCATTGCTGCCGCTGCCAGGGGCCGCACCACCCTCATTATCACCCACCGCCTATCCCAGATCCGCTGGGCTGATCTGATCGTCGTCCTGCGCAAAGGGCGTATTGCTGCCATCGGGAATCATGACGAACTTATGAAAACCTCCGAGGCATATTCGAAGATTTTCAGGGAATGATTTTGTTGGGGTGAAGCTTGCTTTACCCCAACAGGAGATATTATGGGTTTTTACGAAGGACTCAACGAAGAAAAATACGACCGCCAGTACAATGACCGCGACCTGGCCAAACGCATCTTCGGCAATTTCACCACCCAGCCCAAACGGGTGGCAGTGATCGTCGTTCTGACCGTCCTCCTGGCTGTCATCACTGCCGCGCAGCCGGTCATTATCAGCAAAGGGCTTGACACGCTTAAAACCCTGCCCAGCCTTACCGCCAGCCTGCTAATCGGTGGGATTGTTCTATTTATCGGTGTCGCCGAATGGGGATTAAACTGGGTCCGCCGCCGGCTCACGGTCCGGGCAGTGGGCGATGTTGTCCTCAACCTGCGCACACTTGCTTTCCGCGCTGCCGTCGAAAACGATCTTTCCTTCTACGACCAGTTCTCCTCCGGGCGCATCGTCTCGCGCATCAATGCCGACACCAGCACACTGGGCGAACTGGTGATCATCATCACCGATGTTTCTGCTCAAATCCTCAATGCCATCCTGCTCGGCATCATCATCGTCCGCACTGAGTGGCGGCTGTCCCTGGTCCTGTTTGCATTTCTGCCGTTCATTTTCCTTCTGGCGCTTCTTTTCCGGCGCCTGGCCCGCAAGGTGACCAGGAGCGGGATGCAGGCCATGGCTGATGTTAACTCGGCCATTAAGGAGACGGTCAGCGGCATCGCCATCGCCAAGAACTTCCGTCAGGAGACCGGCATCTTCGATACGTTCGATGCCGCCAACCGGACCTCTTACCGGGTTAACGTGTGGCGAGGTTTTATCCTGGCCCTGGTCTGGCCGGCACTGAATGCCATGGTCGGGATAGCCACTGCCACCCTTGTTTATGCCGGTGGGTTGAGCGCTGCGCAAGGTGCCGTCACCATCGGGGCGTGGTACCTGTTCATCATCAGCCTGGGCCGCTTCTTCGACCCGGTCATGAACCTGTCGGCGTTCTGGTCCAACATCCAATCCGGGCTGAGCGCTGCCGAGCGTATCTTTGCCTTGATGGACACCGAGCCGAACGTGGTCCAAACCGGGAAACAGGATGTGCAGGAACTAAAGGGTGGGATCCATTTCGAAAACGTGTCATTTCGCTATGTTGATCAGGAGCCGGTCCTGATCGATTTCAGTCTGGCCATCCATCCCGGCGAAAACCTTGCCATCGTGGGTCACACCGGAGCGGGGAAATCCTCTCTGGCAAAATTGCTCGCGCGATTTTACGAGTTCCAGTCCGGACGCATACTGGTTGACGGAGCGGATATCCGCACCTTCAACCTGCAGCAATACCGGCGGCAATTGGGCATTGTCTCACAGGTCCCGTTCCTGTTCTCCGGGACAGTGGCTGAAAACACCCGCTACGCCTGCCCCGCTCCTGAGTGTGTGACCAATGCGGATATTCTGTCCATGGCGCACAAAATTGGCGACGGTGAATGGCTGGAAACTCTTCCGAACGGTCTCGACACGATGGTGGGTGAACGCGGCACCATGCTTTCGATGGGGCAGCGTCAACTGGTGGCGCTGTTGCGCGTCTTGATGCAAAAACCTGCCATTTTCGTCCTGGACGAGGCCACCGCCAGTATTGACCCGTTCACTGAATGGCAGATCCAGCAGGCATTGAGCATGATCCTGGCAGAGTCCACCAGTATCCTGATTGCCCACCGCCTGTCCACGGTTAAGGCCGCCGACCGGATCATTGTGATTGAGAAGGGGAAAATTCTCGAAGAAGGCAGTCACGACGGACTGCTTCAGCAGGGCGGGCATTATGCCTTACTTTACAACACCTACTTCCGCCACCAGTCCCTGGCGTATGTGGAGCAGGCAAAAGATCTGGTCACAAAATAGCCACTAGCCAGGGCTGCGTTCGCGACCCTGGCGCCGCACTCCCGGCAGGACACCGTGACGGTGCGTGTTCGGTGCAAGGGTTGCAGGTGAGCATCCCCGCGGGGCAAGCCGCCATCGTTTGCTTCGACGATATGAGTCGTCAAAGCAACTTCCATTCAATCAGCACATTCTCCCCGCCAAAGGTCCTCGCGCAGTGCCCGCAGGGTCAATGTGGCGATGGATTCCCTGCCTTTGCCCGTCTTTAGGGTACCGGGCAGGCAGGCGGGGTGGGATTTGGAGCACCGGGGCTACAGCCTAGACCACAAGTGGCCAACCCCGGATTCGGCAAGGGGCGTCCGGTGTTTTGTGCGCACGCATTGGCGAGATTATCCCACCTATGCACGCCCTCATAATCCCCGGCGATATTTGCGATCTGCTCGGCATAGAAGGCGTGGATCAGGAACTTATCCACCTCTCGCCGGTCTCCCGGGGGTGTGCCCATGCACAGCGAGCAAGGGATCTGCATACATTTAAACAGTGCGGCAAGCAGAACCGCCGTATCCCTGTCGATTTCCTCTTCAAACTCGTAATTAAACCCTAATGCTTCCACACGGGTATGCCAGGTGATGAATTGTTGCGCCACCACATCGACATAATTGCAGTCGACATCCATTCCAAAGACCCGGTCGATGGCCGGTTTGATCTGCAGGTCATGCTGCCGCCTGAGTTCATCTATGATACGCTGATTTACAGCAGAGCGTGCTTCATCAACTGGCGGTAAAGGGGCGAGAAGGTCGTCATCCTGGTTGCTTTGTCCCTCGGGAACACGGGCATGCTGGGCTAGGATCTCTTGCACGGTCGCCTGGGCCACCCCGTACATTGTGAAGTGCAGCACATCGAAGGTCACCTCCGTAAATCCTCCATATCCCGAAGCCAGCGGCACGACGTTGATCAAAGCCGGGTAGAGGTGAAAATTGTTGCCATTGCCATCCGCTGCAAAGCCGACCAGCGTGGCGGGATCATACTCGCCTGGCAGGGTCAGTTTGAGGCTGGCTGGCGCGATCATCAACAACCCCTCCGGAGACAGGTTGACTGCTTTCAAGTATCCCTGGCTGAAAGGAATGCCCTCGATCGCTGTCACTGGCGTAACGGTCACCGGCGTGCCGGTCTCCGGAACCATGATTCCATCGGCATCTATGCTTGCCATGTCGGGCGGGAAATTCAATTGAAATGGATAGGTGCCATTGACGTCCTGCCTGCCCAGAACATTTAACACAAAACCAGCCGAGGTCTTTGCGTTGGCGGTATCCAGCGTGATCGTCACGTTCAACGGGTTGGGGACCAGGGCTGGCTCCTGTGTGGCAGGCTCTCCGGTGGTGCTGGAGGCAGGCTCAGAGGGGGAATTGGAAGATGTGCCGCCAGTTGGGGATGGCGACAATCCAGTGGAGATTGGGCCGCAGGCCAAAACCAGGCCAAGCGCAACCGTTAAACTCAAAACGAATCGGGAACGACGGGTCATGCTACATCCTCCATGTAATATTAATATTTCCGATCTTCGACACACCACGGAACTTCCCAATGGTCAGATCTTTCTCATGAAATAATGGCACAAGTAAATGAATCATAAATATTTAACCAATTTTTGACAATAAGGATATTTATTACCCGTTGTTTCCATATCCAAGATCCCAACCGCCCTTTTCCCCTCTACCCCCCTCCAAGCGGGCGGTTTCAGGGGTGTAGGTGAGCATCCCGTGGGACAGGTACCGCCAACTGCTAGCATTACGATGAGGATAATAATCGTACTCGCCGAGGCTATAAACCTCGAACCTGGCGTTCCCAGGTTCACGCCCTGTTGAGGTACATTTCCTATTGTGTCTTCCTCAATATCGGTTTGGATCACCTTCCGCCGATTCTTGCCTGGCGACAAAGTTTAAATCCCACTTTTCTGGCAAAATGGCACTCCGTAACCACCCCGACGATGTGTAGTCCGGACGAGGGATGATCTCGCCAGATACGTTTTTCTCATTCAATTCTAATCGGTGGGGAATATAATTATCATATTAATGGTCTAAAAGCTGCGATTAGCGCACACAGAAACTGGATCTATCGATTTCCAGCACCGATCCAAATAAAGGAGAAAATATTATGGCAACTATGTTGATTCAACACAAAGTAAAGAACTTCGCCGAATGGAAAAAAGGGTTTGATTCCAAGGTTGAACTCCGCAAATCCAGCGGAGAACTTTCAAGTCAGGTTTACCAGGATGCCAGCGATCCCAACAAGGTGACTGTGGTCAACAAGTGGAATTCCCTGGAAAACGCTCAGAAATTCGCCCAATCCCCCGAACTGAAGGCGGCGATGGAGAAAGCCGGTGTGGACGGGCTGCCGGGCATCTCTTTCCTGAACGAAGTATAAGCACAAACGGATCTACCCCTGCCCTTCCTGACCTCAGGAGGGGCCTTTTTGCACACCTAGTGGTTCTGACGGTAAATCCCAGCAGAAGCCGCCCGGCCGCAAACTGGATCTCACCCCCGACTACTCGAGTGGATCTGACCCTCAATTCCTTCCCACTTCGCTGCTCTTCGGGGGCAATCGCCCCTAAAAGAAAGGAGTGACTTATTTGTAGTCGCCTTTGCAGAGGCGGGTGAGTTTTTCAGCCTTTCGGGGCATCATGGCGCTGATACAGCCGACGGCGGGACGAAAATGCCTCGACAAGGGGAAACCGTGAATAGAGAAAGGCAAGGACGACTTGCTTGCATTTAATCATTTACAGGATTTGCTCTGAATTATCGCATCGCGCTCAACGATAAGTGTTAATTTATATGGAATTACCTGCCGGAAGATCAACTCATCGGAACTTGGAAAGATGTTGTTTCTGAGAACGCTCTGTTGGGCGCACTAACGGAACGCAGGACTCGAAGCCTGAAAAAAGATGCCATCCCTGTACAGATAATACCGCCGATAGGTGAAGAATCAGCTCTGCAGTTAGTGATAGAAAACCTTTCCCTGTCACCCGCAATTCGTCCCAAGAATTATCTCTTAAGCAAATCCCTCCACAACAAAATCCCGCCGACGCCCATCACCACAATCACCAGAGAATAAGCGATCAGCAGTCCGACCACGATCGCCCATTCCAAACTGCCCGGCTCTACATCTCCGAATGTCATCAGGACGGCGATCGTTCCAGCCGCAATGCCGAGCCCCCAGGCGATGATCCCCTGCCGTGACTTGGCGCGGATCGCCACCCAGAGGAGCATGGCTCCGCCGACGAAGGCAAAGATCCCAAGTTCCGCGGGCATGAGATAGTCAAAGCGATAGATACCGTCCATGCCCAGGGAAACAAACCCAAAGACACCCGGCGCGAGGATCGGAATCCACACCAGCAATGTCCCTACGATGGCGAGAATTTTCGAGAACGTATCTTTCTTTTCCATGGGTAAGCTCCTTTTACCTCGATATCATTATGACACAAATTTCCTGAATGGGTACGGTGGAATTAGCGCCAGGCTCCCAGAATTGTACCCAACGACCAGATTCACCCACTGGCGCGGTGTCCAACGAAATCAACTTTCAATTACACCCTAGTCATGAACCACAACAAGCCGGGGCTGAAGGTGCGTACCGCCAGCCGGGAGCAAGAGGTTGTTAGGCGGCATTTATTGATACGGATATAATCGGCCCCGCTGATCCTTTTACATTCCCAAGCACTCTGAGGCCGGGTCCATATGATTCAATATCACGCGGATCCTTGATGCCGAAAACCCAAGGGGCATCCAACCCCCAATTGATTTTCATTTCTATGCGAACTAGCATTTTCCATAGCCCTTTCAAGAATTTCTCCGGAACCGTATCAAAAACGAGTTGCGAGTGAGTAAACATATGGGCTAGTCTCTGAAATAACTGTATCACGTCTGGCTTAGACAAATACGGGAATAGCCCTTCGGCAAGGAGAAGGAAACGGCTGTTTCCATTTGCAGTGACCTGATCGATCCATGAAGCATCCAGGACTGAACAACCAATCAATTCATAGACGGGTTGATCCTTTAGGATCTCTCTTTTTAACGCGACAACTTCCGGTAGATCAATTTCAACATATCGACAGTTTTCATTTGAAATCCGCCAGAATCGGGTATCAAACCCACATGCGAGGTTGATTACAGTGCATTGTGGATTGTCTGCGACAAAACGATTTGCAGAATCATCAAAGATCTTCGCTCTCCGTGCCCCCGCTTTTGCATCGTGTACACTTATTCCTGCATAAAATCGTTTCCGACTGATAATCCACTTCTTCTCTTCCACAGATGCTATAGAAATCAGCCTCTCCAAACAAAGGACAGCCATTGGATCATTGAAAACGGCGTTCTCCTTCTCTGCTGCAACGACTCGGGCGATCAAAGTCAAGATGGCTGTTCGTGATACCTGTGATAGGTTCAGGATCAATCTCCTTCTCCGTCATCAGCAAGCCATTAAGCACACTTGGTGGCTGCCTAACTATCATCCAAAATATATGTTTACATCACATACGATTTGGGATGATATCTAAATATTATATAGCAAATATTCCTTGGTAATACGCACCCATTTCAATAAGCGGAGTGCTGTTTACCCAGGGATTTGAGGTTAAAGTCCTGCAGATATAGATTTTTACATCAATAAAGCGATGTACTGGACTATTGTACATCGTAGAAAGCAAAAAAGCTCCTCGCCGAGGATTTGAACCTCGAACCTAGCGGTTTTGGATTCAAGTCCGGGGCGAGGTGTATTTCACGAATAGCAAAAATGTATATATTTTCTCGCTATTACGATCAGCCTGCATCCATATAAGATAAGCTTGTGCTGTGATGTGTAAACGGTCGAATTATTTTCATAGAGCCCCATTTTGCCACCTAAATTGGAATGGAGAAACTGGGGGATGAAGCAGAAATAAAATGCCCTCCCGGAATTTTCGGGGGGGCTGGATCAAAACGGCAAGCGTCATTTGACCGCGGTAACCATTCGATAGACCGCCCGAATTAAATCGATGCAACCTCCAATGATGGTTATCCGGAGAGCCACGCGCACCCCCTGCGTCAGCAAGGTCATCAGGATTCGAGCGCCTTCGGCGTCTCCAAGGGCACTGACCAATGCAGGAGTGTTGACGGCGACCAGCGAAGGAACTGCCAGCATGGCAAAGGCGATTAAGATACCAAATACCTTAAGGCAGATGGTAGAAACCCGGGTAAGGATGGTCCAGTAGCCCATCCGCAGCAGGACAATGTTCAGGATGATGGTCATTGACCAGACTAAACTTAGAAATGGAACGTAGTGGAAGAACGCCTGGGAAAGCAGAGGAATGAAGCTCACAGAGGACCAAGTGCCATTCTCGAAGACACTATTCAAGCTGGGGGTAAAACCGATGATCTGCGGGTAGAAATTAAAGATCACGATGGCCGCGAAACAACCGACGGTTTCCACAATCGTTTCACCCATCTTGACCTGGTTCGGAGTGGAAACTTTGGTCAATACGCGCGGGTCCCATTCCTTTATTTGCGGCAGACCTTTGACATCCACTTTCACCCCGGCACGGAATAACGCCCATTCCATGATGGCGAATATCAGCACAATATTGCCGAGGGCGGTCATGACGGAGGTTCCAAAATTGGCAATGGCTTTGAGGATGGTTTCGAAAGCATTCTGTGGGTGACCAAACATCTGATAAACGGCAATCCCCAAGCCAATCGCAGCCAGGGTGCCAATCACCAGCAGGACGATTCGCAGCACAAGCGCGAACACGGGATACAGCCGCGGCCCGATCAGGTAGCGTTCTCCCGTATAGGTGGCAGCGACTTTTTCAGGCGCACCGTATTCTTTCAGGACCTGGAGGGTCATTTCTTCGTCCACGGGCTTCCCGGTCTTCTGGCTGCGCTCATCGACCATGTCTTGCAGGATGGAGCGGATCTCAGCCTCAATGTCTGTGCGGGTTTTCCCTGGCAGGCGGCGTCCGACTTCGGAAACGTAGGTATCGATCAAGTTAGTACTCATTCTCATTCTCCTTCAATTTAATTACAGTAATTTTTTCATCAAGGATACAATGCCGGCCCATTCTTCTTTCAGCCTGGGCAGGAGTTTCCTGCCTTCATTGCTGAGCATGTAATAGCGGCGTGGACGGTCGGATTCGATGCGCCAGTTGGATTGCAGCAGCCCCTGGCTTTCCAGCCGGCGGAGCAGTGGGTAGAGTGTTCCCTGGTCGATCTCGAGATTGTGTTCTCGAAGCCCGTTGATGAGCGAGTAACCATACTGCTCCTTTTCCAACTGACTCAGCACAGCCAGTACGATTACACCACGCCGCAGTTCAAGGATGAGATTATCAAAGGATTCGTTTGTCATAGTATCACCATTGACGACATTATACTATGTGTTATATAGTATGTCAAGAGCAACAGTATTGTATAAATCACACTTTGGGTACCGGGCAGCTGGTCCCAGTGCGGGGATCCCGCAGGAGAACGATGTGTCTCGCGAACACCTCCTCGTCCTGGGGCGGCGGGATCGGGATCGGTGGAGGGAATGGGGCTGTTAGTCCCCGTGCGGGGATGATATTCGAATCCTACAGGAGGACAAAATGGGATAAATAAAAGCGGTGCGCTATACTAAAGCGCATCGCAAATGGCTAAAAAGCTCCTCGCCGAGGATTTGAACCTCGAACCTAGCGGTTGGAGGTTCAAATCCATGCCGAGGCACATTTGATCTCAATTGCTTGGCTCACCTGCCGCCGGTTCTGGTAAGACAACTAACTCATTATTGGGCGAAACCATGCAAATTGCCTTAGCAGCATATCCGCCGAAGGCGTTCAGGTGAAGCTGGTGTTAGGCCTTTTGCTTTTCAGTAATCCTTCTTTTCAATAAACGCTTTGCTTCCGATGTGCCTTCGGCTAAAGCTCCTAGAAGAATAGCCTGCTCTGGAAGAGGCTTGTGTTGAAAAGAGTCGAGATAAGCGTTTATTGCACTGAACTCGGGTTCCACAATATCAACTAGCCGAGCTAAAGTAGAAGAAGATGTGTCATTGACCGTGCTAATATGTACCGGTCATAGCCGCCCGTATGTGTACCATGCATGATCGCCTGAATAAGTACCGGTGATAGCCGCCTGAATGTGTACCACCTT
>Ga0315273_10000063_pt1 | contig 91251 bp, 87 predicted proteins | sample YL17G02_0_MG_FD_205753 | JGI IMG/M metagenome (GOLD analysis project Ga0315273, IMG submission 205753) | Sediment microbial communities from Yellowstone Lake, YNP, Wyoming, USA - YL17G02_0 | ecosystem: Environmental > Aquatic > Freshwater > Lake > Sediment | place: USA: Wyoming | collected... | reverse complement strand
GCATCGGAATCGGTGGACGACATCCTCCGGATTCACTGGTCGACATGCACCGGAATCGGTGGTCGACATCAATCGGAATCACTGGTCGACATGCACCGGAATACGCACTTCAGGGCAATCTGTTTTACGGCAAGGGGTTGGCTGCTGGTCAGTAATGTAATGATGATTATGTAGATCCGTTCATTTGGTAATAAGACGGAGTAGTCAGTAACAGGTTCATTGATTTCACTGATTAATTTCCCGCGCAAATCATCTGATATTGTTATTAATGCGCCTTGTTTAGTCTTTAAAATCAAATCCACATTTCTGGCTTTTAGCCAACTATTTATTGAATTCAGTCTATAACGAACCATACGTGCAGATATATGAAGTATCCTGCCAATATCCTTGCAAGCAACAGGATTATCCGATTTTAAGATTATTTCCAGGATTTCCCGAGATCGCGTATCAATCATTTGTATATACATTTTTTATGCGATATTACTATTATTATTAATTCCTATCTAACTGATTAAATGTTGTGATAGAAAAAACGTCCCCAATTTATCTGACATCATGTATCAGAATAATATTGAATAATATTCAATTCTTGCAATTTAATCTAAGAATGGTATACGACAAACTAAGTATACCATTCCTAGATCAAGATGTTTTTTTCTAGAGTTTGCTGTAAATCGTTAGGAACAAGGTCTTATTGGAGTATTGGCAAAACATGACCTGAAATTAGCTCTATCAACTTATTTACAGGATACCAATAGAATTGGCCACCTTCAAACATACAAAGAGTTGGCACCGAACCGTCTATTACCCCAGCAGCTGTTAATGCGTGGTGTATATAAGGAGCTGCGAGTGTTGTAGACCAGAGCAAAATGGGTACACAAATAATGCAGGTGATTACCGATCGGAGAATATCACCCTTATTCGGAACAACGAGGAACATAAAGGTAAATACGAGGGTGACTAAATCTCCAAGGGGCAAAACCTTATTTCCCGGTAGGAATACAGCAATTAGCACAGTTATTGGGATCATAATCATCACAGTCGTAAGGATTGCTGGATGCCCGGTACCGATGGCTGGATCCATCCCAATATATACTTTTCGACCTTTTGCATGGAGCTGTAACCAATCTCCTACTCCACGCATAACCGGGATAAGACCTTCCATCAAGATTCCAATCATGCGGGGCAGAATGTTCATTGCTGCAGCAAGGTAAATTGATAGAGTGATGATCTGGATATAATTAAAGCCGGCGAGTAAGCCCAAACCGATACCAAAAATCACACCTAGGAACATTGGTTCGCCGAAAACACCAAGTTTCTCTTGCACCCAATCTGCAGTGAAGTGGCGGTTTTTCAAGAATGGAACTTTGCCCAATAACCAGGCAATAGGCCAACCTAATAAGCCAAATTCATTTACTCCAGTTTGGATTAGTGATACACCTTCAAATTTGAAGAAGTCATTAACGGCTGGTTGTTGCCAATCAGCAAGGATCAGAGTAATTATTTTGATTGATAGTGCGACTCCCAAACCTACAAAATAATTTCCCGAAATAGCATAAGCAACATATCCTATCAATCCCTCCCCCATGATAGGTTCTACCACCGAAATTTGAATTGTCTTAACCCAGCGTAAAAGTACCAAACCAAGGTTTACAAGTACTCCTATCGCCACATAAGATACGCCGATCGGCAATGCTACTCCTGCTGCAAAGCATGCAGGCCAACCGACATCAATATATGTAAGTTTTAAACCGGCACCCATTTTATTAGCAATTGCTTCGGCTACAGGCTGAAGCGTGTTCAAAAATAGGGTAAGGATTACACCAACACCTGCCAGAGCTACTGCTGTTAGTAGACCTGACCGTAATGAAGCTTTAAAGCCCAGACGAACAACTAACCCGAGAATAATTATAATCAGAGGGACAAATAACAAATTTCCAACTTGCGTAAATATTGCCAACAGGCTATTTAAGAAGGTCTCCATCTTATTCTCCTTTGCTTTCTGGTAGGTTCGAATTTATGCAGAGTTTCAAATGGTTTTCCACAGGGAAGACTTGTTTATAGATGACCTCCTCAATATTGGAATGAAAAAAGAGACCGAAGATAATACTTAATTTATACCTATTTTCGAACTTAACCCGCCAACAGGATAAGCGGATCGAAATTGAACGAACAATCCAATCTGTGCCTTACGAAGTTATTAGGATTCTTCCAATCTTTTTGCCCATATCTCTGCGGCGCTAGCTTTAATACTCTCGATCAATTCTTTTTCTTTTATTCCGGTTAGGAATGCCAACGCGTGGAAACACGGGATATCATATTTTTTGGGTAATATGCTTGTATGAACGATCATGTCCACTTTTTGCCCACCAAATAATGAACTTAATTGTATAGAAGCTCCTGTCTCAAGGACAACAGGTATGTCCATATCTTTAAATATCTTCTTCATTGTTTGGAGGACAACCGTGGCTCCTGCCATCCCCGTACCACAGATACATAACACGCGTAATGGCTTTACATTTTTTTGTTCCATCTATTGTTCTTCCACAAAATATAAATAGGCTCCAGCATACCCGCTGTTGTAGCGATCGAGGAATACATCAACACGCTATTCAGTAAGAGATTAGTCGAGAATATCTTATTAAATTAAGTGACACACATAAAGACATCTATTTAGACACTCATATCTATGCTTACTAAGTATAGCGATTTATCTAGCGTGAAGTTAGGCAATATATCACCATTTATGTCGGCTGAATTATTACAAAACTGCGCGATTAATTGACACTTTGCGAATTCATTTGGTAACCCTCCCGTAAAATATTACCAGCGGAAAGTAGAAACTTCTGGCAAAATTAGACTCAGGAGCAACCACATGAAGCAGTCGAAGTATAGCGAAACACAGATCGTCAATTTTCTGAAAGAAGCAGAAACAGGCACCCCGGTGGCAGAACTGAGCCGTAAATATGGTTTCAGCCAGAGCGCCTTCTACAAGTGGAAAGCGAAATACAGTGGCATGGATACGAGCGCCCTGAAGCGGCTGAAAGAGCTCGAAGAAGAGAACCGACGGCTGAAACAGATGTATGCCAACTTGAGCCTGGAACACCAAGCGCTCAAGGATATTGTTCAAAAAAGGCTGTAAAGCCTGACGAGCGTCGCGAACTAGCTGTATATGTCATGGAAGAACATGATTTGAGCGAACGTCAGGCCTGCAAAGTGTTGAAATTGAGCCGTTCCGTATTTCGTAACCAGGGCAACAAACCAGATGACAGTGAACTTCAGAAAGAGTTGCTGGCATTGGCAGCCCGGAAACCACGCTGGGGCTATGGCAAGATGTTGGCCTACCTGAAAAGGGACGGTTATGACTGGAACCATAAACGGATCCGGCGTGTCTATTGTGAATTGCGCCTAAATCTGCGGGTGAAACCCAGGAAAAGGTTGCCCAAATGCATCCCGCAGCCACTAGTCCAACCAGAACACGCCAATCAAAGTTGGTCGTTGGACTTCATGAGTGACAGTTTGGCTTCTGGCCGAGCCTTTAGAACCTTGAACATTCTGGATGACTTCAATCGGGAAGCCTTGTGGATCGAAGTAGATACTTCTTTGCCCGCTGAACGCGTCATCTGGGTGCTGGAGATGTTGATCACCGGGCGAGGTTGTCCCCGCCAGATACGAACGGACAATGGACCGGAGTTGATCTCGCATCGGCTCGAACATTGGGCAGAAGAACGCAAGATCACTCTTGCCCACATCCAGCCTGGTAAGCCAGCACAAAACGCTTGCATTGAAAGGTTCAATCGTACTTTCCATGAAGATGTCCTGGATGCCTATCTGTTCAGTTCAATCAACGAGGCTCGCGGAATCACAGAGCAGTGGCTCGAGGAATACAACGCCATCCGGCCGCACGAGGCGTTACAAGGCTTGTCGCCCTATCAGTATGCTTTTGATCATGCCTTATTTTTCTACTTTCAAATGGTACTAATAAAGGGATGTTGACACGGTTTCTGTACCTCTTGTATGACCGCGGCGATGGTGAAAGTCTTGCCGGTTCCGCTTTCGCTGAGAAGGAGGTTGTTCCTGAATTCGCGACGGACGATGTCTACAAGTTAACGGAATACTTCCGTCTGACCGCCGGTGGGTTGGAAGAGTGTGTAAAGTTTGAAGTCCATGAGGGTTCTGGGAGGAGATGATAAGGCAGAAGAGGAGGTACGTTTTATCACCTATGCGCCGCCAGAAATGGCGATGAAACCTCTCTTAGAAAAAATTTCTGATCCGTTTAAGGCGTTGGCATGGGTGGGAATGTACCGGCATCCGCATACCAATCACCAGGGTCGATGTCGGCTGTGGTTTCTCCGGCGGCAACTGTCACGTCAATAAACGAGTGATCGTCACAGCCGTAAGCCAGACCGCACGGCACGCCCTGAGTATAGCCACCTGCTAATGTATCAGATCCAATCTTATAAGATACGACGTGATACGCGCCCGCGGGCAGACCCGAAATAGTGTATACAGACTGGCCCTGGATCGTATCCACATAAGAGTAATTTATTGTATTGGCTGCGTCAAAAGCCACCACACGCATTGGAGGAAGAAAATCGCTCGGATAGGAGAGATGCCCGGAGATTTTACCAGTTGCCTGAACTGTTGTTGTCGGTGAAGGTGTCAGTGTAGGTGTCGAAGCACCGGTGATAAAGGTCATAGCTGTCAGCGTGGCATTGACCATGGCATTTACATCGGGTGTCGGACCCACTTGCTCGCCTGGCAGGAATGTGCAAAAAATAGTCGTCAATGAGAGCGCCAGTATTGCAAAGAATATTTTCTTGGTCATAATTTCTCCTGTTTGTTAGAAAAGGGTTATAGGGATTCCTGAAGACTCACCAAGCCTGGACGTGAACTAATATTTTCACGTCCAGGGTCAAGAATCCAACGCTTGAAATTTCTACGGAAAAGGAACACCGGATGGTTTAGCCCGGTATCCTCCGCCCCAGTTGTTGATATCGCAATTTACTGTCTCATTGCTGATAACAAGTACATTTAAAGTGCATCCACCCGCGCGGCCGGAAGAGTCATATGCCACAACCTGGTAGTGGGCGGGTATCAAATAACTGCTGCTCATTTCAAAATAGGTTTCACCAGCACCGGTAATTAAATAGGAATAGTTGTAAGGGGGTTCCTGGCCGTATGCCACGATCGCCAGACCCGGGACAGAGCCGTAGGGATACCCGGAGATACTCCCCGCGATCGATCCCGGAAGCGGGATTGGTGTGTTGGTAGGCCCCGTCGTGCCGGTTGGAGAAGGGGTAGAGGTCTGAGTATTTGTAGGTCCCATCGTCCCGGTAAGAGTGGAAGTCGGTGTATTTGTGGGTTGTTCCATTGTTGGGGTAGAGGGGGAAGTTATAGGAGTTTTCTGCACGGGCTGGGTCAATGCCGCCAGAGTCAAAGCCACTTTTGTTGAGACGGTCCCTGGGTCAGGTGCGGTTAGCTCTCCTTGTGGCAGGTTGCAGGCTGCAAGGAGCAGGATGATAATGATTGAGACTGCCAGGCGGGGATTGATCGACTTCATTGGTATAAATACTCCTTCATTTTCAATATGGATGAGTATGAGTTTTCATCGGGAATGAAAATGCTGTTATCTGGTGCACAATAGAAGTTCAATGGTACGTCACAGAGGTTGCATGTGGCGACACCTGAAATTTACCTACAGAAGGACAAAGGAGAGAAATGAAATCGGTCATTACGCAGTCCATTATTGAGGCTATTATGATTATTATAGAACAATTCTGTCCAAAAACCTATACCCTTTTTCAGGCTCTTTCGGGGATTCCCTCATCATTGCGATTCTCTGAGAACCTTTTTCAACCTGTCTATGAGCGCAAATGGAAAGGAACATCAATGACAACGCGCTCCCGCCCTGGGTCGCGGCGGCGATAAAGAAGCGCAGCTTTTATTAACCAGGCAGTCTGGTTATGCAATAGGGTCTGCCACCATTTACCGGGTATAAATTCAGGCAGGACTACTGCCGCAAGTTGACCGTCATTGTGCTGCGAGTCGGTCTCATCCAGGAATTGCAGCAGAGGTCCAACAAGGGAACGATACGGCGAAGGGACCACCACCATCGGCACGTCCGGCCACCAGGCTTCCCATTCGGCGCGTGCATTCTCCCCCGCCCCAGGTTCCAGCTCCACATAGACCGCAGTCACATTCTCGGAGATGGAACGGGCAAAATTAACAGCCCCGACCATCCCACGGTGAACGCCGGAAATCGGGATGACCACCCGCGTGGGCTCGACCGGTTTTAAGGAAGGTGGCAGCCCCTTCAGTGAGAGTTCTTCCCGAACCCGTTCATAGTGTGTAAAAATCTGGCGGAAGCCGAGCACGATCAGGGGGATGATCAAGATGGTGACCCAGGCACCTTCCATAAACTTGCTGATGATAACCACCACCAGCGTTGAAAGTGTTGCCAGTGCGCCGATGCCATTGATGGACGATTTCAAACCCCATTGCAGGCCGCGTTCCTTCCACCAGTGGACTACCATCCCGGCCTGTGAAAGCGTAAACGCCAGGAACGCACCTATCGCAAATAGCGGTATCAGCGCATGGGTGTCACCCCCAAAGAGAACGATTAATACTGCCGTAAAGAATCCCAAAAGGAGGATGCCATTGGTAAATGCCAGCCGGTCCCCGAGACTGCTGAACTGGCGCGGCAGGAACCCATCCCGTGCCAGGATGGCTGCCAGGCGTGGAAATCCAGCAAAACTGGTATTGGCTGCCACAGTCAGGATTCCCAACGTAGAAAATTGGACTACATAATAAAGTTTGCCACTATCGAACAACCTCCGCGCTAGTGCGGATAGAATTGTCTCCTGCGGACCGGCTACCACGCCCATGAACTGTGTCAGGCCGATGCTCCCGGTGAATAGCAAACCCATTAAAACAGCCATGACCATCAGCGTCCTACCGGCGTTTTTCGCCTGGGGCGGATGGAATGCAGGAACGCCATTACTGATCGCCTCCACGCCGGTCAACGCAGTGCTACCTGTGGAAAAAGTATGTAGGATCAGGAATAACGTCAATGGCTGGATGGCTGGCGGCGCAACCACTGCCAACGGTGTTGGTCCCTCGATGGCAAGGCGGATTAGTCCATAAACGAGCATTGAGAGGTACGCACCCAGGAAAAAATAAACGGGGATAACCATGAAGGTTCCGGCCTCCTGCAAGCCGCGCAGGTTGACCAGAGTAATGACCAGGAGCAGGACCAGAGCAATTGCGACGCGATGCGGCCACAGGTCCGGAAAGGCTGAAGACAGGGCGGCAACTCCAGCCGTCAGACTGACAGCCGCATTCAGGAGATAGTCCACCAGCAGGGCAGCTCCGGCCATTAATCCGGGCAGGGTTCCAAGATTCGTACGGGCGACTATGTAGGAGCCACCGCCGGAGGGATAACCGTGGATGGTCTGGAAATACGACAAAGCCACGATGACAAGCAGGCTGGTGATCCCCAATCCAATCGGCCAGGCGTAGGAGAGACCCAGGCTGCCCGCCACCACCAATCCCAGGTATATTTCCTGATTGGCATATGCGATGGAAGCCAGCGCATCCGGAGAGAAAGCTGCCAGGGCACGGATCTTGTTTAATTGTTTGTGGCCGAGGGATTGAGTGGTGAGTGCGGGACCGATCAAAAGGTCTTTCAATTTGGAAAGCATGTACGGTTTCCTTATGCGCTTCCGGGGTTTCCGGGGGAAGTACAACAAAAACAATTGCTCAAAACAACTTTCAGAACAATATCTACCACAAAACCTATTTCGAGTTTATTATAGAACAGAATACACCTTCCTGCCCCTGAAGATTGTTGAATGCCGATCTTACCGATAAAAGATACCCAATCTCCGCACCTGCCGGTTTTGACCCAGACCCTGATCATCCACGTCATCCGGACGAAAAAGTTACCATTTATTCCAAACCAGGCCAGCAAAGCCCTCATCTTCACATCGCCGGCAATCGTAGCGTTCGGTGCACGCCTGTCTTATTCCTCGCTGGCTGGGTGGCTCGGCTTTACTCCCCTGCCATGGTCGAACTGGCTTTGGCCGGTGGGGATGCTGGTTGTGTACGCACTTCTGACCCAATTGGTTTAAACCTGGTCTTAATCGCAAGTTTGGAGATTACGTCCACTCAAAAAGGAACGAAGGAGTATGTAATGGCAACTAAAAACGACAAGATGAAAAGCAAAGTCAGCGAAAACGGCCGATATTCAGCCTCAGGTGGGATTCCGCTAACCGACCAGATCCTTGTCCCCGATGCCGAAGGGTTGTCCACGGGTTGGTATATGGGAAAGCAATACCCGATCAAGGTGGAAAGCGACCTTTACCGGTGCAGACATACCAGAGTCAAGCCCATTTGAGATGGGACACATTGCGAAATCTTTTTTGATGAAACCGAGACAGCCAGCCGGAAGCGTTTCATCGAACAGATTGAGCCGAGGACAACCAGCCCGGAACTTGTGTTGACCGACGTGGTCGCCCTGTGCGCCTCCGAGCGCTTCTGCTATCGAGCAGGCGGCGTTTGGGAAAAAACACGCGCGCCTCAGACGACCCGGAAGCGAAGAAAATTGCCATTCAGGAAGTTTGGGATTGTTCCGCTGGACGTCTGGTAATGCACGACAATTGGAAAGTTAATTGAACCCGAGTTCGAAGCGTCCATCGGCCTGGTGCTCGAACCGGTCATCCCGGTACCAGGTCCGATTTGGGTGCGCGGCTGGATCCCAGTCGAAGCGACGGACGGGACTTTTTATGAAATCCGCAATCGCCTCACCCTGTGCCGTTGCGGAAAGTCATCGAATAAACCTTTCTGTGACGGCATGCATGAAAATGTATTGTAGAATTTAGAAAAGGAAGGCGATTATGACCAATAAAAACCAATTCGAAACGGACGTACTTCCCACTTCAGCTGGAGACCTGTTCATCACGTTTCTGGGACACGGTAGCCTGCTGATGGTGTTCAACGGGAAGAATATCTACGTGGACGTGTTCGGCGATGTTGCCGATTATTCCAAACTCCCTCAGGCCGATATCATCTTCCTAACCCACGAACATTCTGACCACCTGGATCCCAAAGCTCTGGCCTTCATTCGAAATGAGAAAACCGTCATGGTGTTCACGGAAGCCTGCGCACAGCAGATAACAGGAGGGATCGTGATGCGAAATGGGGATGTGCAGACGGTGGCCGGACTGCCTGTCGAGGCTGTTCCAGCCTACAATCTTATCCATAAACGTGATAATGGATTGCCATTCCATCCGAAAGGCTCAGGGAATGGATATGTTCTAACATTCGGTGAGACTCGCCTTTACATCGCCGGAGATACCGAGAACATCCCGGAAATGAAGGCGTTAAAAAATATTTCCGTTGCCTTCCTACCGATGAACCTGCCCTATACAATGACACCTGAGATGGTGGCAGATGCAGCCAAAGCCTTCAGGCCGCGCGTCTTGTATCCGTACCATTATGGCAAAACCGATGTTTCGAAATTGGATGAGTTTCTTAAGGAGGGGGAGAACAAAATCGAAGTAAGAATTCGGATGATGGCGTAAGGTAGCCGGTGTAATATACACCATCGAATCGAAGAAACTGGAGAAGATCCAGCGGTTTCGGTTACTACCCTAATCTATCCAGCACTACCAATAATCTGGTCTGCCAATCAGGTTCTTTCCCAAACAAGCACCAATAAGCATTTTTCCCGCCCCGGATCCCGGGTCCCAGATCAGACAATCGTTTTGGCTGTGTGCCTTCAGGGGAGGCCGGATAGCGCATCACGATCTGTCCGCTTTCCATGCCGATCGAAACCAGCCCGGCCGCCTGGGCCAGCAGCTTGACCTGCAATTGAAAGAACAGGTTGGTAATCATTTCCGGGAGCGGACCAAAACGGTCGGTAAATTCAGCAGCAAGCGCCTCCAGGGCGGCCTTGTCGGTCAGGTCGGCGAGGCGGCGGTAGAGGCGCAGGCGCAGATTCGTGTCGGGGACATAGGTTTCGGGGATTCCGATGGCGAGGGGCAGGTCTACGATGACCGGTAAGCCCATCGGTTGCACGGAATCCAAGCTGGCAGATTTCATGTCCACTTTCAGATTCTCGAACCTGCCGAAGGTACGGGCCTCCTTGATCGCCGTGGCCAGAAGCCGCGTGTACAGGTGAAATCCCACCGCAGCGATATGTCCCGACTGTCGCGTTCCCAGCAATTCCCCCGCCCCACGCATTTCCAGGTCGCGCATTGCAATCGAGTAACCCGCTCCAAGTTGTGTATTCTCGGCAATGATTTCCAACCGCTCTTGGCCTTCTGGAGTGGGAGTTAGTTTGTTGTGACGGAAAAAGTACGCATAAGCGCGTGCCGCGCCGCGCCCGACGCGCCCGCGTAATTGGTATAACTGAGCCAGGCCGAATGCATCCGCCCGGTCCACAATGAGCGTGTTGGCGTTGGGAATGTCGAGGCCGGATTCGATGATGGAGGTTGAGAGCAAAATATCGATCTCTCCGGCAGTAAATTGGTGCATAACCCAAGCAAGCTCGGTCTCGTGCATCTGGCCGTGGCCGATGGCGATGCGCGCCTCAGGGACGAGTTTCTCCAGGTGCATCCGCATGGCGTCAATCGTCTGGACACGGTTGTGAACAAAGAAGACCTGCCCGCCTCGTTCCAGTTCGCGCAGGATTGACTGGCGAACCAGTTTCGGAGAGTACGGTCCAACGTGGGTAATAATGGGCAGGCGCTCCTCGGGTGGCGTATTCAGATTGGAGACGTCACGCACTCCGGTCAGTGCCATGTAGAGTGTACGCGGGATGGGTGTGGCGGTAAGGGTGAGAACGTCCACTTCAGTACGCAGTTTCTTCAAATGTTCTTTATGTGTAACGCCGAAACGTTGCTCCTCGTCAATAATCACCAGCCCGAGGTCCTTGAAATGTACATCGGCTGAGAAGAGTCGGTGCGTACCGATGACGATATCCACGGCACCCTGTGCCAGTGCATATAAAATCTGGCTCTGTTCGCGCGGTGTACGAAAGCGGGATAGCATTTCGACCGTCAATGGGAAGGCCGAGAGTCGCTGACGGAATGTGTCGTAGTGCTGCTGCGCCAGCACGGTAGTCGGGACGAGTACCGCAACCTGCCGCCCGTCCATCACGGCTTTGAACGCCACCCGCAGCGCCACCTCGGTTTTTCCGTAGCCCACATCACCGCAAAGCAGGCGATCCATTGGGCGGGGAGTCTCCATGTCGTGTTTGATGTCGGATAGCGCTTTGACCTGATCATTGGTCTCAAGATAGGGAAAACTGGATTCCAATTCACCCTGCCAGGCGTTATCGGGACTGAAGGCGAACCCTTTGGCGACATGACGACGGGCATACAGATCGAGCAGGTCTTGCGCCACTATTTGCACCGCTTCGCGGACTTTGCGCTTGGTGTCCGACCATTCCTGGGTTCCCAGATTTCCAGGGGCGGGAGGTGAGCCGTCCGGGCCTATATAACGGGTCAACCGGTCAGCCTGGTGGATGGGGATATAGACCTGGTCGCCGTTTTTATATTCAACGCATAGGAACTCGCGTTCCAACCCTTCTAGTGTACGCTGAACCAATCCGATGTAACGCCCGACGCCGTAATCCACATGCACAATCCAGTCGCCCGGATTCAAGTCGGCATAGGCCGCTTCAGGGGTCTCCGCTCCCGGTTGCGGACGCTGGCGTGGCTGTGGACGTTCCCAGCCGAAGATCTCGGAATCAGTAATCAAGTAATTAGTAATTCTGGATTCGGAAGTGAGCGCCCATCCTTCGGAGAGCGATGCTTCGATAAATTGAGGATTGCCTGATGTCTGATCCCTTGTCCCTAAGCCCTGTTCTACCCAGAGTTCCTCGAGACGGGAGGATTGGCGCGAAACAATAACGATGGAATTGTCCTCATTGATAATCTTCGCCAGATACTCCATAAATGGCTTCAGCCGTCCGCCGAAGCGCTCGATATGGCTAAATTGATCGGAGAGGTCGCCGCTAGATTCCTTGGCAGTCGAATGTCCAAGTTCAATGCATGTGTAGCTTTGCATGGTGTCCGCCAGCTCTGACCAGGAAATATAAGGAACCGGAAAATTCTCAGCCAGTGTCCCCTCGGCGATGGACTCGCTGCGCAGTTTAATCGCTTGTTCTTCGATTTCGGAGCCAGTACTTTCCAGAATGCTCAGATCATCCATCAGGACCAGTGCCTTCGGAGGCAGATAATCCAATAAACTGGCCGGGAATTGGTGTAACAGAGGAATATGGAACTCGGAGATGAGGTCTGATGCGTCAAAAAGGGCGGACTTGTTAGACTTTTTGGCCTTTTCAGACATGCGAGACAAAATATATTCGCGGGCAGGCGTAATGAGAATGGACCCCAATTTCTCGATGGTTCTCTGCGACGCCGGGTCAAAACGCCGAAGGGTGTCAATCTCATCACCGAAGAATTCCAGGCGGACAGGGTGCGGCTCGGATTGTGGCCACACATCCAGCAAGCCGCCGCGGTGGGAAAATTGTCCTGGTTCGAGGACAGTATCTGAAGGTTGATAGCCTAGACTGACCCATGTTTCCTGGAGGGAACCGGGTGGGATGCTATGCCCGGCCTTTAACAGTTTGCTGGCCTTGAGGAAATCCCGCTGGGGGAGAGTGCGCGTCATCAAGGCTCGCGCGGTTGTGACGATGATTGGCGGTGTGATCGGTTTTTCCACACACGGCAGGTGGTATGCTGATAAAGCGGAAAGAGTATTTAGGCGTTCACGCCGGGTAGCACTGCCCCAGGCGGCATTTTCATAGAACAGCGGGTTTGGCTCGGAGAAAATGTACCGGGACACATCAGGCACCCAAAAAGCCAGTTCGTCGTGCATATGCAGAGCATGGTCGGTACGGTCAGTCACCAACACTATGGGCTGGCCCATATCTGCATGAAGGGCGGCTAGGACGGGCAAACGCGCCGCGCGTGGCAACGACAGGCCGGAAAGCTGCTTCCAGGTCTGCAAGTCAGCCAGAAGACGCTGATAGGCAGGAACTGAGCGGATTTGTTGAAGTAGAAATTCCATAAACTTCAGGGGTGAATTCCACTGTCACCCGGGTTGAGGGCTATATTTACAAATATTTCGCGATTGCCTCGGCCAGGCGGGTCATCAATTCCTTATCCCGTTCGTAATCGAACAGGCGCGAATCCAGAGTCTCTTTCGGATACGTCCATGGCAAGCCGCGCCGGATCTCAACCGGCTCGGACAGGTAGCGGGGCACAATATGGGCGTGCAGGGCTGGGTTAGAGTTGCCAAGAATGGCGTAGTTGATTCGGGAGGCATCGGTCACTTCCAGCAAGGCATCGCCGACTGTGACCATGTCACACAGATATGCAGCTCGTTGCTCTCTGCTGAGTTCATTGATAGTGCCCACGACCGGGTCGGGCAGGAGGATGGAATAGCCAGGCAGGTGTTGCATATCGCACAAGACTACCCAACCAGAGGGTACCCGACATATGACAGTGGGGTTCGTCCCGGCCTGGGCCATCTCGACCTGTTCATGGATAGTGGTCATGAAGCCAACCCGTTGAACCTATTCATTGCAATATCCAGCCCGTTGACCACAAACTCGAGCACGGCCCCCATGGCGCGGTCGAGCGTCTCAGAAATGATCGTCAGGTCGGCTTTTGAGAAATCCTGCAAGACGTAATCGGGGGCTTCCATGTGCCCGGTCGGGCGACCAATCCCTAGCCGCAAGCGTGGGAACTCATCTGTACCCAGACGCTCGATTGAGGACATCATCCCTTTTTGACCTGCCGAACCGCCATCGGGGCGGATGCGGATTGTGCCGACCGGTAGGTCCAGGTCATCGTGAGCAATCAGCAGGTTTTCCAGTGGGAGTTTATAGAAGTGCATCAACCCCTGCACTGACTGGCCGGAAAGGTTCATGAAGGTCTGCGGCTTGGCAAGAATGATCTTTCGCTCCTGGTAGTTTGCACTAGCCACCAACGCCATGGATTGCAGGCGGGTGAAGCGAGCGTTGAGTTTGACCGTCAGCCGATCCAACAGCATGAAGCCAACGTTGTGGCGGGTTTCACGGTACTCGCGGCCGGGGTTCCCCAGGCCTACAATCAAATAAGTTTCCGTCATATTATTTTCCATCGCAGCCAAAGATAAATACCGATAATGACAAAGGTCAAAATTGCTGCCATTCCGCCATAGAGAATGCTGGCAGAGACATCCGTTGGAGCCAACGCGGCTGGGTTGCGCGGCAGGGCAGTCGGTGTGGGAAAGGGAGTCGCGGTCGGAGTGTTGGTCGAATGGGGGGTATCTTCCGGGGCAAGGACCATCGGTGTGGGTGCCTCAACCGGGGTGTAGTTACGCACGCGCAGACCCGAAATGAATGCCTCGCGGGAACTCCCATCTGTCAGATAAACGCGCAGGCGTAAAACATAATCTCCATCCGTAATAACCGTTGTGTCCCAAGTTGCCAGCCGCTCGTTGAAGACCGGCTGGCTGTTCATGGCAATCAGGAACCAGGTCCCGGTCGGATCATCTGCAAAGGTGAACGAGATCTCTGCCGAGACAAAGCCGGTAACATCAATGGACCCGGAAATTGTCACAACACCCTGGAGCACATCCCCGCGGCGCGGTTCAACAATGGCCGGATCGCCAAACTGGGCAATTCGCACCAGAACTGATGAGGTCAGAGCCATCCAGAAATACAAAGAACAGGCAAGGATGCGCATAAAAAGTCAAACATTAAGTCTAACACGAAGACAGGCACGGGTCAACAATATTGCATCAATATTGCATCAATATTGTCTCAAGCAACCAATGGATCAAATGGCATTAAATATTGATTGCAAATACGATGGTTTTTGAGGGAAGGAATGCCGGGGATAAGGAGAAATTCCGGGATCATCTCAGATCTTTCCCATAATTAATACTTGGATTCCCAAAGACCTTCAAAAAATGCTCTCCACTCCGTTCGCTTTTGATGTAAAATCGTCCAGATGTTGCAAATGTTTCTCCAGGAGAAATATGAATATCAATAAGGAACTTTTCGAATCTTCCGAAGGGCTGACTTTTGACGACGTTCTGATCGTCCCGTCTTATAGCGAAATCCTTCCTGCGGAAGCAGATGTAACCGCGCTGTTGACCACCGGTATACGATTGAATATCCCCCTTTTATCAGCAGCCATGGACACTGTCAGCGAGGCGCGCTTGGCGATTGCATTGGCGCGCGAGGGAGGAATGGGGATTATCCATCGAAACCTGTCGCCGGAACTGCAGGCCGATGAAGTAGATAAGGTCAAGCGGTCGCAATCGGGCATGATTTCCGATCCTATCACGCTACCGCCGGATGCTACGCTCCAGAAAGCGGAAGACATCATGTCCACTTACCAGATCAGCGGTGTACCTATAGTGGACCAGGAGAAGAAACTGGTGGGTATCCTGACCAACCGCGATATACGTTTCGTCGAACCCTCCGATTTTGGTCAACCTATCAGTAAGTTCATGACTCCCCAGCCACTGGTCATGGCACATATTGGAATTTCACGCCAGGATGCCAAAGCGATTCTCCAGAAGCACCGTATCGAAAAGCTCCCGCTGGTAGATGATGCTGGTCATTTGAAAGGGTTGCTGACCGTCAAGGACATCCAGAAGGAGCGCGACTTTCCCAGAGCGGCCCATGACGAGAGCGGTCGCCTGCTAGTTGGAGCTGCCGTTGGGGTTGGCGCAGACCTCGAAACGCGGGTCGGATATCTGGTTGATGCCGGTGTGGACGTAGTTGTCATTGACTCCGCTCACGGTCATTCCAAGGGAGTGCTTAATGCCATCCGTTGTGTTCATCAGAAGTGGCCAAAACTTCCGGTCATTGCGGGGAATGTTGTCACGGCAGAAGGGACAAAGGCTCTGATCGAAGCTGGAGTGGCTGCAGTCAAGGTTGGGATCGGTGCCGGGTCCATTTGTACGACACGCGTCGTTACCGGAGCCGGGATGCCGCAGTTGTCTGCCATCTATGCTTGTTCCCGGGCAGCCAGCCCATTCAACATTCCTATCATCGCTGATGGTGGTGTCAAGTTTAGCGGCGAGATTGTCAAGGCTATCGTTGCCGGGGCAGACACGGTCATGTTGGGTAGCCTGCTGGCGGGTCTGGATGAATCACCGGGTGAGGTGGTTTTGCTCGAAGGACGGCGTTTTAAAGAATACCGTGGTATGGGTAGTATGGGCGCTATGCAAGGCTATGGGAAGGACCGCTACGCCAGCGGGCAAAGCACTGGAAAACTTGTTCCAGAGGGAATCGAGGGACGCGTGCCATTCAAGGGTCACTTGCACGATTTTGTTTACCAACTTGTCGGCGGGCTGCGCTCCGGGATGGGGTATGCAGGTGCGAGGTCTCTTGATGATTTACGGAAAAAAACCAGGCTCGTCCGTATCACCAATGCCGGTTTGATTGAGAGCCATCCTCACGATGTCATCATCACGAAAGAAGCACCGAATTATCAGTTGACGCAGGATTGAAATGAAAGAAAGACTGAACAGGCTGTGGAAATCCGGCAAGGAGATCGCCGCCAGCCAGACCGACCGGGCTTTGGAATACATATGTGCCGGGCGGGTTGTCAACGCCTCGGGGTTTGTCCTGGTCGTCTTCTGCCTGGGACTGTGGATTAGTTACTTCTCCTGCTAAAAGGCCAATCGTGTAATCTAACCCTCTCCAGGAATGTGTTGACCAATTTGACTTGCTTCGGGTTTTTCGGTGGTCTGGTGGTGGCGCTTTTCGTCGGGGCATTAGCAGGAAATCTCCTACGCCGGACTTTTTAGAAGATGCTTATCGAAGGTTCAAAGTGGGTAATTTATTCGGAAATGGAAGCACAATTACTGAGTTTCCCGTATAATGAGCGTAGGTTCTGAAAGTTGTCCTCTGGAGTAGACAGAATGAGTCAAAATCGCAGCGAACAGATGGTCAACCGTTTGCGTTCTATGCAGGCCGCCGCGCCGGATATCGAAGCCTCTGCTATCGTTTCTGTGGACGGGTTGATCATGGCCTCAGCGCTGCCAGCAGAAGTTGAAGAAGACCGCGTCTCGGCCATGTCGGCGGCTATGCTCAGCTTGGGAGAACGCATCGCCGAGGAGCTTGGCCGCGGGGCATTGACCCAGGTCTATATCAAGGGCAGCAAAGGCTTTATAGTCCTGACTTCGGTCGGCTCAGAAGCTGTGTTGACCGCACTTGCCCGTCAGGATGGCAAGCTTGGTCTTGTTTTTTTGGAGATGCGCCGGGCTGCAGAGGACCTGGTTAAACTGGTCGGATGAAACCGACCTCCTCACATACCCGATACCACACACGTCGACCCGCGTGGGGAGGACGCCACTCAATGGCCCTCCCCACATCTTTTGTTTTTGAGAGGTAATCATGCCCACAAAATACATCTTTTTTACAGGCGGTGTTGTCAGTTCGGTTGGAAAAGGTGTGACTGCCGCAGCCACCGGTCTGTTGCTCAAAGCCCGCGGTTTCAAGGTCACGGTTCAGAAACTTGACCCATACATAAATGTGGACCCCGGGACGATGTCTCCCTATCAGCACGGAGAAGTCTATGTATTGGATGACGGAGCGGAAACGGATCTGGACCTGGGTCACTATGAAAGGTTCGTGGATATCCGCCTTGGGCGCAATAGTAACTTCACAACCGGACAGGTATATGCCGAAGTGATTGGCAAAGAGCGCCACGGTGACTACCTAGGTGGCACCATCCAGGTCATTCCTCACATCACTAATGAAATCAAGCGTCGCATCGGACTGGTGGCTAAAGAAACAAGGGCGGAGGTTGTCATCCTCGAGATTGGCGGCACGGTGGGCGATATTGAGTCTCAGCCGTTCCTGGAAGCCTTGCGCCAGCTGCGTAACGAGGTGGGGCGTGAAAATACATTCTTTGTTCATGTGACCTGGCTTCCATACATCGGCGCCACTCAGGAACTCAAGACCAAACCGACCCAACATTCAGTGGCGGCATTACGGTCAATCGGTATTTCTCCCAATATGATCATCGCCCGTTCGGATCATCCGATCGAAGATGGATTGTGTGACAAGATCGCTTTGTTTTGCGATGTAGACAAGCTCGCGGTCGTCCCGATGGTCACTTCACAAGTATTGTATGAAGTTCCTCTCCTTCTCGAAGAAGCAGGTGTGGGGGACTACCTTGTGGAGCGGCTGGGACTCAAAGCCAGTGTAAAACCGGACTGGGGTCCTTGGCGGCGGCTGGTCGAGCAAGTCCGCAAACCAAAACCGGTGGTCAAAATTGCCCTGGTTGGAAAATATGTCGAGTTGAAGGATGCATACATGTCGGTGCGGGAGGCCGCCAATCATGCAGCGCTGTCATTGGGGTTGGAAGCAGATATCCTGTGGGTTCTCTCCAGCGACCTGGAGAAGGGCAAGGGGTGGGATCTCGTCAAATTGGCGGACGGAATTATTGTCCCAGGTGGTTTCGGTTCACGGGGTGTCGAAGGAAAAATCCAGGCGGCGAAATATGCCCGCGAGAACAAAGTCCCTTATCTGGGCCTGTGTCTGGGGATGCAGGTAATGTGCGTGGAGTTCGCGAGGGACGTCCTCGGCTACGAAGACGCCAATTCGACGGAATTTGACCGCAGCACCACCCATCCGGTTATTGATCTGATGCTGGAGCAGCGCGCAATAACCGAAATGGGGGGAACCATGCGCCTGGGACTATACCCCTGCATGCTACAGCCAGGGACGAAAGCCGCCGCAGCCTATGGCGAGAAGCAAGTGGAGGAACGTCACCGCCATCGCTGGGAGTTCAATAACACGTATTGGGAAGAATTCGAAAAAGCTGGAATGACCTTCTCTGGAATATCACCAGATGGTTTACTGGTGGAAATTGCCGAACTGAAAGACCATCCCTACATGGTTGGCAGCCAGTTCCATCCGGAATTTCTCTCCCGGCCGATGCGCCCGCACCCGTTATTTGTGGGATTACTGAAGGCGGCAAGGGATAAAGAAGGCCTCAACAAAGAAAACTGAGTTATACTCTAAAACATTGAACCCAATAGACGATCTGTCCGAAAAAAGATAACTGGAGTAAAGCAATGGACTCAACAATCGAACTCATCACAGGGCAGGAAATCCTCGACTCGCGCGGCAATCCGACCGTGGAAGTCGAAGTCATCCTGGTCGATGGCTCGTGGGGCCGCGCTGCAGTCCCCTCCGGGGCCTCCACTGGCATCCACGAAGCCCTTGAACTGCGTGACGGCGACAAGAAACGATACAACGGCAAGGGTGTGCTGAAAGCCGTCTCCGCAGTTAACGACGAGATTGCCGACGAGCTTTTTGGCTGGGATGCCACCGACCAGAAAGCCATTGATATGGAACTGCTGGCTTTGGATGGCACAACCAACAAATCCAAATTTGGCGCCAATGCCATCCTGGGTGTTTCGCTGGCCGTCGCCAAGGCTGCCGCGGCCTCTCTCGGCTTACCGCTATACCGCTATATCGGCGGCGTGTATGCCCACGTGGTGCCCGTCCCGATGATGAACATCCTGAACGGGGGCACTCACACCGCCTGGCAGTCCACCGACGCCCAAGAATTCATGGTCATGCCGCTCGGTGCACCGACCTTTGCCGAGGGTTTGCGCTGGGGTGCGGAAATATACCACGCCCTCAAGTCTGTGCTCAAGGACAAGGGCTATATCACCCTGGTGGGTGACGAGGGCGGTTATGCCCCGGCACTCAAGGCAAACAATGAGGCCGTCGAAGTCATTCTGGAAGCCATCGCCAAGGCTGGTTTCAAGGCAGGACGCGGCGAGCAGGTCGCCATTGCCCTAGACCCCGCTGCCTCCGAATTCTATGACGATCAAACCAAGACCTACAACCTGCGTAAAGAAGGTAAAAAACTGACCGGTTCACAGATGGTCGAATTCTGGGCCAAGTGGGTCAAGGATTATCCCATTGTCTCTATCGAAGATGGTCTGGCACAGGACGACTGGGAATCATGGATACTGATGACGAAGGAACTGGGTGGGAAAATCCAGATCGTCGGTGACGACCTACTGGTGACCAATCCTGAACGCGTCCGCCGCGGCATCTCTGAAAGAGCCTGCAATGCCCTGCTTGTGAAACTCAACCAGATTGGCACGCTTACCGAGACGATCGAAGCGGTAGAGACCTGTCACCGGGCTGGCTGGCGGGCGGTCACTTCTCATCGCTCCGGCGAAACCGAAGACAGCACCATCGCTGACTTAGCGGTAGCTCTGAACATGGGTCAGATCAAGACTGGCGCTCCGGCCCGATCAGACCGTGTTTCCAAGTACAATCAGTTGCTGCGCATCGAGGCAGAGCTTGCAGGCACCGCCAAATACGCCGGTTGGGCTGCACTTGACCACTAGAATCGAGGCGAATATTCAAAAAAAATAGCACACCCTAACCTGCGCAGGCATTGATTCTCTGGGGTTTGCTGTGCGAAGGTACCAAATAGAGTGTGGATGGGTCATCGCCCTTCCACACTCTATTTATCACTCGCCAACAAAATTACCAGAACCCGCTCGAAATTTAGGTTTTTGTTACTGCCACGAAGATCATGGGCCGGCGACCGGTCTGGTTGCGGAGCAAGCTTCGCACTGCGTCGGTGATGGTTTTTTCGTCCTCGAAACCGGCACCATTGACCAGGTCGGTGACCTTTTTTCGGACAACCGGGACGAGTGTCTCGGCATCTTCGGGGGAGATGAAGCCGCGCGTGATGACCTCGGGCTCTTTCAACAAGCGGTTGGAGTATTTATCCAGCGTCGCGGTTATGAGAACAATACCAGAGCGGGCTAATTGCTCGCGCTCGCGCATGACATCCAGGTCAATTTCACCCACACTTTCACCTTCAACGAAGATGTAACCGCCAGGCATGCGTTCAGCTAGCGAGAGTTTGCCATCACCGAGTTCCACAACCTGTCCATTTTCGACCACGACGATATTCTCCGCCGGGATGCCGACCTGTTTTGCCAGGTTGGCGTGGCGTCTCAACTGATGCAGTTCGCCGTGGATGGGCATGAAGAATGTCGGCCGGACCAGGTTAAGCAGGAGTTTCTGTTCCTCCGAACTGGCGTGACCAGAAACATGGACCGGTGAGATTGCCTCATGGACCACTTCCGCTCCGCGCCGCATAAGGCGGTTGATCGTCTTGCTGATGGCCTCCTCGTTGCCGGGGATGGGATGGGATGAGAGCACGATCGTATCGCCGGCTTCCACGTCGAATTGACGATTGGTGCCGGTTGCGAGACGCCCAATAATGGACGATGGTTCTCCTTGAGAACCGGTGCACATCAAAACCACATCTTTATCCGGCAGGTGCAGGGCTTCATCCAGACTGACAAGAGTCACTTCGGGTATTTCCAGGTAGCCCATCTTCCGGGCGATTTTGACGTTATCCACCATGCTCGTCCCCACGAAGGCCAATTTTCGACCATTTCGCACAGCAGCGTCAGCCACCTGCTGCATCCGGGCAATGAGCGAAGCAAAGGTTGCAATGATTATGCGACCGGGGGCAGTGCGGAAAACTTCGTCGAAAGCCGGGCCGATTACTCTCTCGGAGGGTGTCCAGCCGGGACGCTCAGCGTTGGTTGAATCACTTAGCAAGATGGCCACCCCGCGCGCTGAAAACTCGGCCAGTTTGGCAAAATCTGTCGGCCAGTTATCCACCGGGGTCTGATCAAACTTATAGTCGCCTGTGTGGACGATCAGACCGGCGGGGGTAGTAATGCCCAAGCCGATGGAGTCCGGGATGGAGTGGCAGACGTGGAATGTCTCTACTTCGAAAGGACCAATTCGAATCTTTTCACCGGCCTGCACCGTCCGCAACTCGGACTTGTTCGAAAAGCCGTTACGCGCCAGTTTGACCTCGATCAGGCCTCGGGTCAGGGGAGTGGCATAGACCGGCGCCGTTACAACTGCCAGCAGGTGTTGGATGGCACCGATATGGTCTTCATGTCCGTGAGTGATGATAATGCCGTCCACTCGCTTGGCATTGTCGCGTAAATATTGGAAGTCAGGGATAATGTAATCAACTCCCAGCATATCGTTATCGGGGAACATCAGCCCGGCGTCCACCACCAGGATACGACCGCTATACTCGTAGGCCATCATATTCTTACCTACTTCACCTAGGCCACCGATGGGAATGATCCGAAGTTTTTGTTCTTTAATCATATTAGTCCTTATATATTTACCCGCCCATATTAAATAACATAAAAAACGCCCCTTGCATTTTGCAAGGGATTAGGGAAAAGGTAAATTGTGAGTTTGCCAACTGCCAGTAGGCAGTAAAAGTTTATTATTTAAGAGATAATGCACAAATATGATATTCTATCAAGGCGATAGCAGTATAGCAGGTGCAGAGGGATTTGTCAAAGTTTTTCACCACAAGTTTTTCGACACTCAATTTCCAAACTTCCGTATTCTTGCGAAAATGAAAGGGTAGGGAATCACCCGGACCCTTTCAAAATTTATCGATATGATTCTACTTACATCCCAGCCATGAACGCCAATCCGATTGAGCCCGGACCGGCGTGAGTCCCAATGACTGGTGAGACGGATGCAAAAACCGTCTCGATTGGATGCAACTGAAGGGCGGCGGTGCTGAGTGCGGCGCGCGCCTCAGCCTCAGCATTGGCGTGCAGCGTAGCCAGCCGAACCGGGTTCCGGCCTGCGATATTTTGGGTAACCAATTCAATCATCCGGGCTATGGCCTTACCCTTGGTACGGACTTTTTCTACCGATTCGATCCGTCCATTTCGCAGTTCGAGGATCGGTTTGATATTCAGCGCCCAGCCCAATAGTGCCTGGGCACCACCGATGCGACCGCCGCGGCGCAGGAATTCCAGCGTTTCTACCACGAAATAGACGCCGGTGTGCTCGCGGGCTTTTTCGGCCTGTTTTTGGCATTCGGACAAATTGGCTCAATCCTGGGCGGCTCGGGCGGCAACCAACACTTGGAAGCCCATTGCCACGGCCGTGGAATTCGAGTCAACGATGGAAACTTTATCCGAGGCATTAGACAGCATTTCACGTGCCTGGGTTGCAGACTACACTGTGCCTGAGAGTTTTGATGAGATGAAAATACCCAGTACATCGTAACCACTTTCCAGTAGTTTTTCGAAGGCAGCTTTCATGTCAACTATGGCAACCTGAGATGTGGTTGGCATGACCTTGGAGGTTTCCAACCGTTTGTAGAAATCATTCGGCATGATATCAACACCGTCACGGAAGGTTTCCTCGCCCCAGTTCAATACTTGAGGTGTAACGGTGATGTGATGCGCTTGTAAAATTGAATCGGGGAGATAAGCGGTGCTATCGGTAATAACTGCAACTTTCGACATAATTTCTCCTTTGTCGGGGGATTTTGAGACTCTAGATAATTCAAGACATAAAACCCTGATAGTTCGTTTTGGACGCGCTATTCCTTGACCTTCTGCATGTTATCGGCTAAAATCTGTCCGCCTTAGGGCGTTTCCTTTTTTAATGAAGAGATAATTTGTTCGAGACGCTGACCGGCCGGCTTACCCATGTTTTTGACCAGTTGCGGAAACGCGGCAAACTATCCGAAGCCGACGTTGATGTTGCCATGCGGGAAGTCCGTCTGGCGCTCCTGGAAGCCGACGTTCACTACAGTTTGGTGAAGGATTTTATCGCCCGTCTACGCCGACGCGCAGTTGGGTTGGAAGTCTCGAAAGCTCTCAACCCGGGCCAGCAAGTAGTTAAAATCGTCAATGAGGAACTGGTCGCCACGCTTGGCGAACCCGCTCCACTCAACCTTTCTGGCGAGAAGCCGCGAATGCTGATGCTGGTCGGTTTGCAGGGCTCAGGCAAAACGACCGCCGCCGGGAAACTTGCGAACCTCCTCCGCGGGCGGGGTGAGCGCGTCATGCTTGTGGCAGGGGACCCGTATCGCCCGGCGGCAGCAGAGCAGTTGCGGATGCTCGGCCAGCAATTGGACGTGCCGGTTTATTTTGAGGCCGATGTCCAACCGCCCGAATTGACGAAGCGCGCCTTCCAAAAAGCGAAAAATGGCGGCTACACTGTCGTCATCTTGGACACAGCCGGCCGCTCCCAGTTGGATGAAACCCTGATGAACGAACTCCAGGCTATTGTCCGGAACGTGCCTCCCGCTGAGACCCTGCTCGTGGTAGATTCGATGATCGGCCAGGAAGCTCTGCACGTTGCTGAAGGTTTCCGGGATGTCGTCCCTCTCACCGGTCTCATTATGACCAAAATGGACGGTGACTCGCGCGGCGGGGCGGTCATCTCCATCCGTTCGGTGACCGGCGTTCCGATCAAGTTTATCGGGACAGGTGAAAAACTGGACGCGCTGGAAGCCTTTCAGCCAGAACGGATGGCTTCCCGTATCCTGGGTATGGGTGACGTGCTCGGCCTTATCGAAAAAGCTGAGGCGGTCTTCGACGAAAAGCAGGCCCAGATGCAGGCGGAACGGCTTGCAAAAGGCGAGTTTTCACTGGGAGACTTGGTTGAAATGCTGCGCTCGTCAAAGAAGATGGGTCCAATGAGCCAGATTGCGGATATGCTTCCTGGCGAAATGGGACGGGCTGCCCGAAATATTTCGCCCGAAGAGATGGATGGTTCGACTATCCGCACGGAAGCTATCATCAATTCGATGACGCTCTCCGAGCGTCGTAACCCGGATGTGCTTGATGCCAGCCGCCGCAGACGTATTGCACGCGGGTCCGGGCTTGAGGTTCAGGATGTGAACCGGTTGGTGAAACAGTTCCGGGAATTGAAAAAAATGTTCAAAATGTTGCAGAAAACCGGCGGACGCGGCCTATCGCGTTTGCTCGGATGAGGTAAAATGTATGGGTGGTGTTTTTATCCACCCAGGGTAGGGTGCCCTTTGGGCACTTTGAAATCCCTACCCAGCCAATTTGAAGGTTCTCAGCACCGCACTGTGCACTCCTTTCTGCTCTTCTCTAGGCGACCTGCTGATGCCAAAAAACTAAAAAAAAACGTTTGAAGGAGAAATTTCTGATGGTTCGTATACGTCTTCGTCGTACTGGTCAAAAGGGCCAGCCGTCTTACCGCCTGGTCATTGCGGACAAGGAAAGCCCGCGCGATGGTCGCTTCCTGGAAATCGTGGGTTTCTACAATCCACGAACTGAACCGGCTACTTTGAACATCAAAGAAGACCGCATCTACGAGTGGATGAGCAAAGGCGCCCAGCCGACCGAGTCGGTCGCACAGTTGTTCAAGACCGCTGGTACCGCAGAACGCTATGAGCGTTTCAAGGGTGGTGAATCTGTAGAGACTCTGCTCACCGAGGCTGAAACAGCCAGAACAGCACGCATCCCGACCAAAAAAACCGGTAAGTGAAGGTGGCAACGATTTCAGGTGCAATAACAACCACACCTGCCCTTACGGAAGGACCCCAGGAGTGTGTGGCAGTTGGTGCAAAGGAATATCGTTTCCACAAGTATAATGAGATGTCATGAAAGCAATCACAGAATATATCGCTAAATCCCTCGTAGATCACCCTGATGAGGTTGCTGTCGACGAGGTCCGTTACGGCAACCGTGTTACACTGAAACTGAGCGTTGCGAAAGACGATATGGGTCGCGTCATCGGCAAGGGTGGGCGAGTCGCCAATGCCATCCGCACCCTGGTGCGCGTGGCCGCTGAGCGTGAAGGTTGCCAGGTCACACTTGATGTGCTAGAACCCTAACAGTATGTATGGTGCCAAAGAACGACCGGCAGGCCCGCCAACTGCTGGTGGGCTTGCTTTCTTGGTTATCGGGAAGGTGCGCCGTCCGCATGGTGTACATGGTGAAGTAGTAGCGGAAATTTACACCGATTTTCCCGAAGACGTATGCCTGAAGAAATCCATCTACCTTGGCGAAAAACATATGAAGTTGGTTATTGCCAGTCGGCGCCCGCATAATGAGGGAATGCTTCTTGGCTTTGAGGGCGTAACTACTCCCGAAGAGGCAGGCCATTATCGAAACCAGATTCTCTCGATCGCCGCGTCGGAAACGTCCGAACTGCCCGAAGGCGAATTTTATTTTCACGAACTGCTCGATCTGGAAGTAGTTACTGTTGCGGGTAATTCCCTCGGAAACCTGACAGAAATCTTGGAGACCGGCGCTAACGATGTTTATGTGGTGACGGACTCAGCTGGCCGCGAGCTTCTGCTCCCGGCAATCTCCGATGTCGTTTTGGAAGTGGATCTGGACGCAAGAACAATGAAGGTAAGGTTACTCCCAGGGCTTGTGGATGAAGAAGGCAAGGATTCATAGTCGATAAGTTACATAGGCACACAGATAGTTAAATTTCTATTTGGTGTTGTTGGGTCTATCCGCTTGGAGTTCAAGCATACCTGATCCTTCGGGAATTTCTGAAACAATACCCGCGATTTACGAGCCTTTCGATATAGGAAGGTTCATAGAATTTTACACGCAGGAGGAATTGAAAAGAAACAGTGAACGATAAACGTTATTGGGTTGGATTCAATCTGGTCAAGGGTATTGGGGCGGTACGCCTGCAAGCCCTGTGCAATCATTTTGGCGACCTGGCTTTGGCCTGGCAAGCCCCGGCGGATGCCCTCCAGGCTGCCGGACTCAGTCCAAAACTGGCCGAGCGTGTGGCACAGGTGCGTGCTGGCGTGGACCTGGACAAGTATCTTGCAAAGGTTATGGCCCAGGGTGTTGAAATCCTGACCTGGGACGACGAACTTTATCCGCCGCGTTTGAAAGAAATTGACCAGCCGCCGCCTGTCCTGTACATCCGTGGAGCATTTACCACCGAAGATTTCTGGGCTGTTGCTGTGGTCGGAACGCGACGGGTCAGTGCCTACGGGCGGCAGGTGGCCGAAGAACTAGCTATGTTTTTGGCGGCCAACGGTGTGACTGTTGTCTCTGGGCTGGCACGTGGCGTGGATGCAATTGCCCACCACGGTGCGCTCAAAGCGGGGGGACGAACTATTGCCGTACTTGGTTGCGGTGTAGACCGCATCTACCCGCCTGAACATACCCAACTGGCTGAAAAGGTGATGGCGAGTGGTGCGCTAATCAGCGACTATGCCCCGGGAACACCGCCGGAGGCCTCCAATTTCCCACCGCGCAACCGCATTATCTCTGGACTTTCGATGGCGACGGTGGTTGTCGAGGCTGGAGAGACCAGCGGAGCGCTGATCACTGCCCAGTTTGCCGTTGACCAGGGTCGCGATGTTTTTGCGGTACCGGGCAATATCCTGGCTCCGCAGAGTATAGGTACGAACAGGCTGATTGCCCAGGGGGCGCGTCCGATGCTCTCTGTCAGCGACCTGTTGGATGTGCTGAATCTGACGCGTGTCACCGAACAGTGCACAGTGCGGAAGGTCCTACCCGCTGATGGTACAGAATCGAAGTTGATGAACGTGCTAACCCACGAACCCCTGCACATGGATGAAATCCGTAACCTCACCGGTCTACCGATCGAGCGCGTCTCGGCTACTCTCGTAATGATGGAACTCAAAGGATTGGTTCGGCAAGTGGGCGGTCTGAATTACATTGCAGTGAGAGAGGAACAAGCCGAATACAAGGCTTAGTTTATGGAACATACTTATGCGGTCATCATGGCCGGCGGCGGCGGAACCCGCCTTTGGCCCATTTCGCGAAAGAAACATCCCAAACACGTTCTGCCATTATTGGGAGAGCGTACTCTTTTCCAAGGAACCTTGGACCGTCTGGACGGCTTTGTTCCCCAAGAACGGATTTACGTTGTTACAACTTCAGAACAAGAGCAACAACTTAAGTCTCAGGCTCCACATCTTCCGACGGCAAATTTTTTAGTTGAACCCATTCCACGCGGTACGGCGTCGGTTGTCGGGTTGGCAGCGGCCGTGTTGTTGAATCGCGATCCTGAAGCGGTGATGCTTGTCCTGCCTGCTGACCATTACATCCGCAATCGCGACCTGTTCCATTTAGTTATGCGCGTGGCAGTCCAGGTGGCGCGCGATGACTATCTGGTAACTCTCGGCATAACTCCTACTTTCCCGGCTACAGGTTATGGTTATATCCAGCAGGATGCTGCCTTGCCAAAGAAATATGATTTTCAGGTCTACCGGGTTCTGCACTTCACCGAAAAACCGGACGAATCTAAAGCCCGCATCATGCTGGCGGGTGGCGATCATTCCTGGAATTCCGGCATGTTCATCTGGCGAGCAGACCGAATACTGGACGAATTCTCCCGGCAGATGCCGGACCTGAAATCGGTACTTGACCGGATCGGGGAAATCTGGGGTACGTCAGAGCAGGAGGTTGTCTTCAGGTCCGCATGGTCGCGGCTTAGGCCGGAGACGATCGACTACGGTATTATGGAACACGCTACAAACGTTGCAGTTCTGCCGGCCGGTGAGTTGGAATGGAGCGACGTTGGATCGTGGGATTCGCTGTTTGACATACTCCTGCCTGATGAGGGCGGGAATGTGGTTGTCAATAGCGACCACATGTCACTAGAAACGCAAAACTCGCTGGTCTATTCGTCCGGGAAGAAACTCATTGTCACGATTGGAGTGAATGATTTGATAGTGATTGACTCGGGTGACGCACTCCTGGTTTGCCACCGTAACCAGGCACAACAAGTCCGTCAGGTTATCGCAAACCTGATAAAAAAACAGCGAGAAAATTATCTCTAGGAGGTATCTCGTGGAAGCCTATTGCATGAGATGCAAGACCAAACGGGAAATTGTTGACCCTCAAGCGTCGTTCAACGCCTCCGGTGCGCCGGTCACCCGTGGCACTTGTGGTGTGTGTGGAACGACCGTGTACCGGACCGGCAGGACCGAAGCGCACACAGGCATGGTCAAGCCGGAAAAAGTTGACAAACGTAGCGGCAAATTGGTCATTGTCGAGTCCCCAGCCAAGGCTAAGACAGTGGGGCGTTTTCTTGGGAAAGGTTACATCGTACGGGCCTCGGTCGGGCATGTGCGCGACCTGCTGCGCTCGCAGTTATCGGTGGATGTAGAAAACAACTTCGCCCCGAAATACAGAGTTCCAAATGAGAAAAAAACCGTCGTCAAGGAACTCAAACAACTGGCGAAAGAAGCTGCCGAAATCTATCTGGCAACCGACCCTGACCGGGAAGGCGAAGCCATTTCCTGGCATCTGATGGAGGCCGCTGCGATTGATCCGAAGCTGGCGAAGCGAGTGGTCTTTCACGAGATTACAGAAAATGCCATCAGCGAAGCATTCTCGAACCCCCGAGAAATTAACATGGAATTGGTCAATGCTCAACAAGCCCGGCGTATACTGGACCGGCTGGTTGGATATAGCATTAGCCCGATCTTGTGGGAAAAGGTGCGCAGCCGCCTTTCGGCGGGCCGGGTGCAATCGGTGGCTTTGCGTTTGATCGTGGAACGTGAACGTGAGATAGACTCCTTCAACCCGGTCGAATACTGGTCCATTGGGGCGGAATTGCGCCCAGAGAGCCAAAAGCAAACCTTTTTTACTAAACTATTAAAGATTGATGATAAAGACCCAGAATTGGACATGGAAGAAGTCGTACAGTCTCTTTTGGCGGATATGGAAAAAGCGCCTTATGTTGTTACACGCGTGAAGCGCGGCGAAAGGCGGCGCAAGCCGTCCGCGCCCTTCATTACGTCAACTCTCCAGCAGGAAGCCTCTCGAAAATTTGGTTTCACCGCCAAGCGGACGATGGGCCTCGCGCAGGGTCTCTATGAAGGTCAGGATGTTGGGGAAGGGGGTACAACAGGTCTCATCACTTACATGCGAACTGACTCGACAAACATCTCTGAAGTGGCACGCAATGAGGCGCGAACATATATTGCCCAATGCTATGGAAGTGATTTCCTGCCTGAAAAGGCTCCGGAATACACGAAGAAAGTGGCCGGCGCACAGGAGGCCCACGAAGCCATCCGCCCAACCTCGGTCTTGCTCGATCCGGATAAGGTAAAGCCATTCCTTGATTCGGCGATGTTCAAGCTCTATCAACTCATCTGGCAGCGCTTTGTCGCTTCGCAGATGGAAACCGCGATATTCGACACTCTCTCGGTGGACGTGAATGGTCCGGGGTTCATCCATGTCTACTTACTGAGAGCAGCCGGTTCAGCGGTAAAATTTCCCGGATTCCTGATCGTTTATGAAGAAACGAAAAATGAGGATAAGAAATCTGAAGAAGAAGACGAGATGAATGTCCGCATCCCGGCCTCGATTGCGGAAGGCCAGAAGCTAGAGTTGGTGCGGCTTATTCCGGAGCAGCACTTTACCCAGCCACCGCCTCGATATTCGGAAGCCTCGCTGGTGCAGACTCTAGAGGAATACGGCATTGGACGCCCCTCCACTTATGCCCCCACTCTTTCCACAATTCAACAACGCGGCTATGTGGAACGTGTGGAGCGACGTCTCATTCCCACTGAGACCGGCATCCTGGTCAACAACCTGATGGAACAATATTTCCCCGAGATCATTGACCTGACCTTCACCATCCGCATGGAAGAAGACCTGGATAAAATATCCGAAGGCAAGGCTGATTGGGTTAAAATAATTGATTCATTCTATAAGCCCTTCTCTGTATCAGTAGCGAAGGCTCAGGCTGAAATGCCTGTTGTCAAGACCGGCCCGGAGCCGATTGGCCGAGCCTGTCCGGTTTGTGGCAGGGAGCTGGTCATCCGCTACGGGCGCTATGGAAAATTCATCTCATGCTCCGGCTTCCCAGAATGCCGCCACACTGAACCCTGGCTGGAGAAAATTGGTGTGAGTTGCCCGAAGGATGGCGGGGAAATCGTTTCTCGCAAAACGCGCAAAGGACGCGTCTTCTTTGGCTGCACCAATTATCCCAATTGCGATTTCACCTCCTGGAAACGTCCTTTGGCCCAACCATGCCCAAAATGTAAGGCCTTGCTGGTCATTGCAAACAAACGCCAAGCTCAGTGTCTGGCCTGCGAGGAAACCTTCCTGCTCGACAATGTCATTCCAGATACTGGTTAAGAGTAAGCTATAATCTTATTTTATTTAAACCCATACTAACGGGAGCTTATTGATCCAGGTGAGAATGGGTTGTGACTTTTGAGGTACAACAGTCGGGATGGATGCCGTAATTGTCTCATTATTTTCGCTGTCGACAAAAGCGCTTGGCTTTTATGGAAGCGATTATTGAAACTATCCTTCGCACATATGGATAGAAAATTAAACGACAAAGAAAGGATGAACTATGATTCTAATCTATCTTGATCCAGGGTCTGGAAGTTTCCTGATCCAACTGGCGATAGCTGCCCTAGCCGGTTTGACGATCGCCATCGGTTCTCAATGGAGCAAAATCAAACGCCTTTTCAACAAGAAGAAGGCTCAAAACGACGAAAACGATGATGAAGACGAAGGCGATTAGTCTCGCCGCTTCTTTCCGCGACCCGAGCGGATTTCTTTTCACCCGCCAGGGTGTTTTGTACCGGCAGGTGAACCAGGCTTACGCCGATGATTACAAGCGGCTGATGGAATCCGGCCTCTACGAGAAACTGATCAAGACCGGATTGCTTGTCCCGCATACGGAATCGGACATCCGGCCAGCAGACGAAAAACGGTCGTTTAAAATCCTTTGCCCGGAACGGGTGCCCTTCATCTCGTATCCATATGAGTGGTCCTTTGGACAGTTAAAGGACGCGGCACTGGCGACCTTGTCCATCCAAAAGCGTGCACTCGTATTGGGCATGTCGCTCAAGGATGCGAGTGCGTATAACATCCAGTTCCGCAACGGAAAGGCGATTCTGATTGACACGCTTTCCTTTGAAACTTGCGAAGAGGGCGAGCCATGGGTGGCTTACAGGCAGTTCTGCCAGCACTTCCTGGCGCCGCTGGCGCTGATGGCTTATCGGGATGTGCGATTGAACCAATTACTGCGCGTCTATATTGATGGTGTGCCAATCGATCTTGCAAGTCAATTACTTCCCGGGCGCTCCCGCTGGAATTTAGGACTATCAACGCACATCCATTTGCATGCTATTGCGCAGAAACGCTATGCGGAGGTTGCCGTGCTTGATGCGCGTGGCGGGCGAAAAATGAGCAAGGAAGCCTTGCTCGGCCTGATTGAGAGTCTCCGTGCAACCATTCGCAGGTTGGAATGGAAACCCGCCGGAACCGAATGGGCTGATTATTATGCAGCCAGTAACTACACCGACTTCGCTTTCGAACATAAGAAGGTTTTAGTGGGAGACTGGTTGTTGAAAATTGCACCTAAAACCATCTGGGATCTGGGTGCGAACACCGGTATCTTCAGCCGGGTTGCTGCTGAGACCGGTGCATATGTAATCTCGTCTGATATTGACCCGGCGGCAGTGGAGGTGAACTACAGGCGGGTAAAAGAAAGCAAAGAGCAGAATCTCCTCCCTTTGGTAATCGACCTGACCAATCCGAGTCCGTCCATCGGATGGCAGAACCGGGAACGCGACTCTTTCCTCCAGCGCGGCCCTGTGGACGCAGTCCTGGCTCTGGCCCTTGTCCATCACCTGGCTATATCGAATAATGTCCCTCTGGAACGGGTTGCTGAGTTCTTTTCCAGCTGTGGAGAGTGGTTGATCGTCGAATTTGTGCCGAAGAGCGATTCTCAGGTCCATAAGTTGCTGCGCAGCCGGGTGGATATTTTCACTGAATACACTCGCGCGGGATTCGAGTCGGCTTTTGGAAAGTGGTATCGCATTCAGTCATCCAGCGCTGTTCGTGATTCAGAACGCTGGTTGTACTTGATGAAACGAAAATAGGTCAGGGTTTCATCCTTTTTCATAGTACTGCGTAAATATCTGAATCAAATTCCCGTTTATTTTTATCGAGTCTTTCGATCCGGGAATATTCAAAAGTTTTTTTTTAGCAAGAAGCATTTGCTTGACAAATTGCGAGTATTCTGTCGTAAAGTTGATTTCGATCCATATTGGTTGAGTTTCTACCAATCAAGAGGAAACCATAATTTGGGCATTGGTTTGGTCGTTACACTCTTTTGCGTCAAAATTTCCGAGAATATTAACACCATGAAAATAGGTATTGGCTTATATGACAAGGTTCTGTATAATCAGGGTATTGGTCGACGCAATCAAAGGAGCTATAGATGAAAATCCTTGACTACTTGAAGAAACCGGTCGTGGCCGCTGCGCTTGGGTTCGTTGTGGGTCTGCTCATCGGTCTGGTGGTACTGGGATGGGGGTTGTGGCCGGTCCAATGGACGAGCGCCGACCCATCCTCCCTGCGTCCGGATTTACAGGAAGACTATTTGCGAATGACGATAGACTCATTCGTTAATTACCCCGACAATGAGCTTGCAATTCAGCGCTATCAAGCGCTTGACGCAGCTGGTCCAGCCGTTTTGGAGAGGGTCAAGGCTGGGTATCCAGACCAGAACGCCATCCTGAATTTTTCTAAAGTGGTTCAAGTCACCACTCCAACAGAGACCATTTCTCCCAGTAATGGGCAGGCACCTGCAAAACCAGGCTCATTGACCAGGACTCTGATCATCGGTGGCGCGATAATCCTGTTTGCCATTCTGGGATTTGCGATTTTTAAATATTTGATCCCGTTGTTCAGACATTCCACAACTGAGAGCCTGCCTACTCGGGCACGTGAGAATCCTAACCTGGTCGCAATGACCGATTATTCCGCCCAGGGCGAAGACCAGCCAATTGCCCAATTCATGACCACTTACGTTCTGGGCGATGACCTGTTTGACGACTCCTTTAGCATCGACTCACCATCCGGTGAATTCCTTGGCGAATGTGGCATTGGCATCTCGGAAACCATCGGTGTCGGCGAACCTAAAAAAGTGACCGCCTTTGAAGTCTGGCTGTTCGATAAGAACGATATCCAGACGGTGACAAAAGTGCTGATGAGTACGCGCGCTTTCAACGATGTTGCCACTTTCCAACGTCTGCAAGCCAAGGGTGAACCGTTCATGGTGGAACGCGGTAAGCGGGTCGTTCTGGAGACAGCCGCTCTTCAACTGGTGGCTACTGCCTCGGAAATGGAATATGGTCAGGGAGCGTTGCCAGAGGACAGTTATTTCGAGCGCCTGACGCTGGAGATTGCCGTATGGCCTAAAGTTGTGACCCCGGCCTAGAATCATTCGGGCGACCCTCAAGAAGGGCCGCCCGAATTTTATTTATTCGATCTTCAAGATTAATATTCTAATTTTTCCGCCCGGTGTTTCTACTTCGACCAACTCGCCGACGCGGTGATCAATTAGGGCGCGCCCGATGGGGGATTCGTGGGATATCTTTCCTGCGCGCGGGTCGGCTTCCAGGGCGCCGACCAAATGGAAAACCTCTGGGTCAATCCCGTCTTCCTGGACGGTCACTCGCACACCAACTGCGACCACATTCTTCGGAATACTCGTCACTTCAACGATGATGGCCTTTGATAGGGCGAATTCCAGTTCCTGGATGCGGCCTTCGAGAAAACCCTGGTCCTCCTTGGCTTTGTGATAGTCGGCATTCTCCGAAAGATCACCCATCTGGATGGCGTCCCGCAGGCGGCGCGCCAAGGCCTCCCGGTTTGGACCTCTCAGTTCTTTCAATTCGGCTTCAAGTTTGGCAGCACCATCGGCGGTCAGGTAAGCGGGTTCTGTTTTATGCATGACACTCTCGCCAAGCAATTATGGTTTGAGATAAGGGTCGTGGAGCCGGGCGTGCTCTTCGATGGCATACCTGTCAGTCATCCCGGCGATGTAATCGCAGATTGTGCGTTCCAGACCACGCGTAGAAATCCACTTCTGAACGTGATCGGGCAGGATGAGCGGTTCGGCTATGTAAGCTGTGAAAAGGTCTGCGACGATTTGTTCGGCTTTCACCTGCATCCGCACCACGCGATAGTGGCGGTAGAGTTTGGTAAAAAGAAAGTCCTTTAGTTCGCGATTGCGGCGTTGCATGTCTTCGCCAAAACCGATAATGTTGTACGTTAAACTTTGGATCTCGAACGCTGATTTCACCCCGCTTTCTTTTAAACGAAGGTCAGTAGCCTGGATCATGTCGGTCACCAGCAAACCAACCAGGTTGCGGATCATGCAGTGGCGATCCAAGTCTTGAAGGAGCGGACCGTTCCAGTTGGATATGTCGGTGAGGGTTTCCCACAAGGCAATGCCGTGAAGCATTTGCGGGGCGATCATCCCGGAGCGGAGACCATCATCCAGGTCATGAGTGGTGTATGCCAGTTCATCAGCCACGTTGCAGATTTGCGTCTCCAGATTGCCGCGTAGTTCGGGGCTATACTCACGGGCGTCGGTTAAGTCGTACTCGGATTCGTGCTTGACCATGCCCTCGCATGTTTCCCGGGTCAGATTCAGACCGCGAAATTCCGGGTAACGTTGTTCGAGTTCGGTGACGATTCTGAGGGACTGCTTGTTGTGGTCAAAACCGCCGAAGTCTTTCATCAACTTACTCAGTGTATTTTCCCCGGCGTGCCCGAATGGCGAATGACCCAGGTCGTGCGCCAGGCATATGGCTTCGACCAAATCTTCATTAGCGCCCAGCGTACGCGCGATCGTTCGGCCAATCTGTGCCACTTCTAGCGTATGAGTAAGCCGCGTGCGGAAATAATCACCTTCAAAATTAATGAAGACCTGCGTTTTGTATTCCAACCGTCGGAAGGCAGTTGTGTGCAGCACGCGATCGCGATCGCGTTGGAAGGCAGAGCGGTAATCGGGCTCGTTTTCCAGGAAGGCGCGGCCCTTGCTGCCCTTGCTGCGGACTCCATACGAAGCAAGGCTCCGGTCTTCGATTTCTTCAAGTTCCAGACGGGAATACATATCCTCTCTCTTTCAGTGGAAGGTGAGTCTATCGCGTGATGGGCGGGCTGTCAACAATGCAAACGCGTGCCAGGATTTTCACCAGTCAAAGCCCGGCGTACGTAACCCGCTTCGATGCCGGAGAATATCAGCACTTCGAGACCGGGATTCTGTGCCACCAGCGCCAGCATCTCGGTGACTTTTGCCTGCATCCCGCCTGTAACGTCGGCTCCGGCGCTTGGACCCAGACCAAGAGCATGCTTTGCAAAAATCTGGGGTGTCATCTCCCGGATAAGCCGCGTTCGGCACGGAAAGTCTTCCCATACCCCGGCTTCCAGCCCGGCCAGAAGGATGCGTTCGGGGTGAAGCTGGTGTGCAAGGTGAACGAACAGATCCTCGGTGGAAAGGATCGTACCTCCGCGAGCTTCGTCGAAAACTACATCGCCGTGGATAACCGGCAGCAAACCATTTGCCAGTGTGGCTTTAAGAGGGGCCAGATTCCAGGTGGCAATCTGTCCCTCGCGGGCCGTAACCGCCGAGATTGGAGCCAGGGTTACAGCGGGGAGCCCGGCGCTGCGTAAAGCCTCCACAACAAGGTGGTTTAGCGCTGAGGCTTGGTACCAGACTTCAGCAAAGCCGCGCCATGCTTCAGTTCCATAAACTCCGTGGCGGGTGCCGAACTCGCTGGCCGCCTGGTGGCCGAAGGAACCGGAGCCGTGTCCTAGAATGAGGTGCATGCCCGTGTTTTCCTGCAACGCGGAGGCAATCTGGACAGCCAGGTTTTCCAGCGTTTCAAGGCGGGGAGTATATGGGCGGGTTTTGTCAGTGATGAGCGACCCGCCAAGTTTGAGAAAAACGAACATAGGAAAAATGTAGCACGTTCCGCGGCGGGCGTCAAGCAGGTATAATTGTTAAATGAACCTGGATATTCACGCTGCGTTTATCATGGCGATAATCCTCACCGTTCTGATCGCACTGGTCAGTCTCTGGAGCGGGTTCCGCACTATTCGCAAAGGGCGGAAAGTGGTTTATTACCGCTTGAGCCGCAGGCAGGTGATTGCGGGTTGGCGGACGATCATTTTTGGGGTGGCATTGGTCGGGATTGCCTTCCTGCTGGGACGTTTTGGCGAACCGGTGACTTATCAATACTTCCCGCCCAGCCCATCGCCGTCGCCAACCCCAACCATATCCCTGACACCCACCATCAGCCTCACTCCAACGATTTCGCTGACGCCTACCATCACGCCGACCCAGGAGATCAGTTATACCCCAACGGCTTCCGGGACGCCGTTTCTGCCAATTGCGATCGAGGCGCAGTTCAAGAGCACGGTCACGCCCGACCAGGCGGCAAATTTTAGTATGCTGGAATTTTCGTTGAATGTAAACAATTACATACCAGTAAACCCCCAGACGGTTTTTCAGAATCCGATCAGGCAAGTTATAGTAACCTATTCTTATGACGGTATGACGAACGGCGTGCAGTGGACCGCAATTTGGTACTTGAATGGTCAATTGTTGAAATATGAGACCGACTCTTGGGAAGGGGGCACCGGTGGTTTTGGCCTTTATGAATTAAGCCTTCCGGCCGAACAATGGCTTCCCGGAATATACCAGTTGATTTTCTTTGTCGGGACGGATTGGAAGATTCGGGGGGAGTTTCGTGTGATGGGCGAACCGCCTACTGCGACCATCTCGCCGACCTCTACCTTAACACGCACTCCTACACTGACCCCCAGTGTGACCCACACCCTGCCGCCCACTTGGACGCCGCGTCCAACCGATACACGCTGGCCAATTCAGACACCCACGAAATAGCAAATGGCTGTGGTTAATGGCGTCCCCCAAAGTATCTAGGCAGTTTTTTCCAAACTCTTGGAGAATTCTATGGCAATGAGTGCTGCCAACCGGGCATTGTTGAGCAGAAGGGCCAGGTTGGCTTTCAGGGACGCACCTCCGGTCATTTCGGCGATCCTCGCTAGCAGGAAGGGGGTCAGTGGTTGTCCGTGGATGCCCTGTTCGAGCGCTTCGAGGCGGGCCGTTTGGATGGCGCCATCCACTTCTTCGCGGGGAAGTTCTTCCTGGGGAGAAAGAGGCTGGCAGACCAGCACAGCGCTTTTCATGCCGATTTCCCAATGCGCTTTGGCGAACTCGACAATTTCCTGGGGCGAATCCAACCTTGCGCTGACGGGCAGTCCGCTCTGGCGCGAGTAGAAGGCGGGGAATTCGTCGGTCCCGTAGCCTATGACCGGGACGGCCATCGTTTCCAGATATTCCAGGGTGGCCGGCAGGTCCAGGATGGCCTTGGCCCCGGCGCAGATGACAAGCATCGGTGTGTCAGACAATGCCTGCAAATCGGTGGAGATATCGAGAGTTTCCACTTCGTGGACGCCGCCTATGCCGCCGGTGCCGAAGACCTTGATCCCGGCCAGGTGTGCGGCGAAAAGCGTCCCGGCGACGGTGGTCCCGCCGCATTCCTTCTTGATGATGGCTGTGGCGAAATCCCGGCGGCTGATCTTCCGCACGTTCGTCTCATTTGCAAGCCGTTCGAGTTCTGCATCCGTCAGCCCGATGTGGACTTTCCCATCCAGAAGTCCGATGGTGGCGGGCGTCGCGCCGTTCTCGCGGACGGTGCGTTCCATGTCCCGGGCAAGATTGAGATTCTGCGGGCGTGGCAGTCCATGGGTGATGACTGTCGATTCGAGGGCAACCATGGTTAAGGATGAACGAAGCACCTGGTTGTCCGAGGCTGAACCAAAATGGGGTATGGAAAGAGAATTGGACATGTGGTTAGTTATGAACAAATCTTTTATGACTGATTGTATCCTGGAATGGTCAGTTTGCTTTCAATAAACTTATAGATGGCTAGTTCACTTAGCTTGTGTAAAGAAGATTATATATTCCAGGTTAACAGAGCATATTGAGTTCTTTGGATGATCTCACTCATTCTCGTGGAATACCGGTATGAGCAGGTGGCCGGCAGAACATTCTTTCTGTTCACTTCGGTGTCTTGAGTGGGTCGAAGTGTTTAAATTACGCGCATTCGATCACTTGGGGAGAAAAACTTGCCGGTATATATTGGAATCACCCATTTATTTCCATGACATGGGGTGCAACTCTACGCTCTCGCTTTTCTCGGAAGGTCCAATTCGAGAAATTCCCCCTGGTCAAGATCTTGTTTTTATCTCACTAGCCTCAAGAATTTGGAAAATCGACGCTGGCATGCATTTTTATAATCAGTCCGGCAACGATAAGAAATATACCGGTTTGAGGGGAAGGCGCTGACGGGCTTCAAGATTTATTTTTTCATAATTCTTCACCCACAAGTCAACAAATGCTTCCAGATCAATAAGACGAATATATGGATGGGCACGCATCAATGCCTCTTCCTTCACCTGGTTGGTAAAACCATTCGAGGAAACTAATATCCCATGATCAGATGGCCCAAGAACCGATAACATGGCTTCCAGACCTTCCTGTGTCAAAACTTGCCCCTTATGACTTACATGGACAACAATCCGTGGTTCTTTCGCCCCCAAAGGATCAGAAAACGCGATTATGTCAATTTGCCCTTTTTCTTTTTGGGGAGGAGCAACCCAGACCACATAATATCCTATTGCCTGAAGGAGTTCGCATGTTAAGGTTCTGAATTCTAACGGAGACATCCCTTGAATAAATTGATAAATTTGTTCCCAGGAATTTTCTTCTGCTTCATACTTTGTTATCGAATTGATATAGCGCAACCGTTTTTCTTCGTTTGCCTTCCATTCTCTATATTGCCGAATGGCTTCTTCGAAAAATTGTTCAGCATCAACATACTGTTTGCTGGCCTTCCGCCCTTTATCGGTAATATACCAACGGCCCTTAGGTGTTTTTACAAGCCAGCCAGCTTTAACGATCGGGATGGTGGCAACCCGGATGAGCACTTCGTACCTTGGCGAACTGACCGCAAAAGGAAAATAGCCCCTCTCATATTCTGATAACTGGGAGGATTTTCGAACATGTTCAAAAATATCGTGAACGGGCAATCCATTTGGCTCAAACCAAAGTAATTCAAAAACTCGCCGTAGGATCTCTCCCATCCTCTGTGTGGTGATATCTGCCATGACTCAAATCCTTAAACCCAGAATAGAACGAATCTCCTTTGTTGATATCAAAATAATTGTACCAAAACGTTTATCCATAAATGGATTATAGTATATATTCTCGAATCTTATTTTTATGTTGACTAATAGTTTTGACAGCCGGTAGGGTTTGACGAACAGGGCACCAGAAGGGAAGTCCGGTTGTTTGTAGCTGATTTACTATAAGAGAGGGGGAGCCAAGCCGAACTTCCAGGTTTGTGAAGGCTGCAGGATCAATCTTGCCAAAGGCCGTATTTCTGCCTGCTTTTTTTTGTATATGTCAGGACAAGTTGATCTGAAATGGCATTATTCCCTCCCATGATCAAATAACCTGGAGCCCAATAATCATTGGAAAGATTCTCCAGCTTGAAAGGAGGAAAATCATCAAATAACCGTTTGGATGTCTCTTTTCGAATTATGTCAATATGTTCACAAAGTGCGATTGTCGGGGGGATGCTGGCCACCCATCGCAAATAATCCGGCTTGGTCTCAAGAACCTCAAGCCGCCAACCATAAGAATTGTAAATTTCCTTCATGCAGTCTGAAACCAGATTTTCCCGGTCTCTGGTTAGGTGATGTGAATTGAACCTGGGAATCAGCAAGCAGGAATACGTAAGATTGTAAAGACCATCTGAAACAGGCTCAAGAAGGATTGGCGATTGACTTTCCTCTGAATGCCTGTAATTATGGGTTGTAAAATCTTTCATACCGTCTTTTTCACGAGCCATGTGATCAATTTTCTCTGTTTGTTGAGGCGTCTTCAAGTTCCCTAACATCTCTGCATTTGAAGCTTGATCAGTCTTTATATTGAATGGTTGACTAGCCAGGTGGGTGTTAACAAATGCATTGAATATATCGCTCGAGGATCCAATTTCAACATCTTCCCGTCCTGGATTGAACGAGGAATCGATAAAATGCTTCCGTGAAATTTGTTTCTCTTCAATATTCTCTTTGTTATTCACATCTCCCCAGGATAGCGCTTTGACCTGCCTATAGTCTCCATCTGGGAGTAACAGGGTGTTCGCCAATTCGTTGGTTTGTGTCCGGACTATCGAAAATGGAATCTCTGAGTCGAATACCAGGGCAAGAATCACTCCCATCGCCACAAGAGTGGCATAGAGTGCATGGTCGGTTTGGGTGGTTTCCAATCTAATGAAACGCATAAGATCGGTTTTATTCTTTCCATCCCAAGATTTGGGAATCAGGTGTTCTACCTCTTGCACCGAGTCTTTTGAAAGCTGACCGGTATATGACCAAAGTGCTTGATTTTGTATTAGAAGAGCTTCCTGTACGGATGATCTTTCAATCATTCGAGCGAGCTGCCGGGTTGCTATTGTAGCGTCATTTAACCAATGCAATGGTGCTCTGTTCCCATCTTTCTCCACATTCAAATCAATAATATTTGAAGAAATATTTTCCTTGACAGTTTTGATACCAAGCGCAGCCTGCAGATCGTGCAGCAATAGCGGTTTTCGGAGGAACTTCCAAGGCTGAATCGCCTCCAGATCTGTCGAAGGTTCTTCTTTTGATATTAAGATTATTTCGATGGTGGGATTGACCCGGCGAAGAGCACGTCCAAGGTCCAACAAGCGCATCTCTCCCATTTCCATGTCAAGGATGGCTTGTTTGCAGTCTTCATTTTGTCTTAAGTAAGAAATGGTTTTAGAGGCATTTGAGAAATGTTCGCAATTGGACACTTCTTTCAGACTCTCGCAAATTAATTCCCCCAGGTCGGTCAGGGGTGTCACCACCAGGATTGAGGATTTACCCGGTGGATATTTCGGAATTTGTATGGTACCTTCCCTGAAATTAGTCAAGGCTGCCTCCAAACCATCCGGCTAGGTGACGCTGGTTCCGATCTGGACATTCTGAAAAATAACCATCACTATCATCAATAATTATCTTGGATATAAATAATGTTACAACCTAGTATATATATTAGCATATAATTGAGAATATTACAATATGGTAAATTGTTCTATAAGAAGAAAATTAATCACATATTTCGATACTATATATATATATTATTATCAGTTATTATAGATATATCTATTTGATAAGAAGAAAAGATATACAAATATGAAAAATATATCAACAATAATATTCTCGCAGTATATCATGCAATATATTATTCAGTCAAAATAATTTTTTACAATTATGATTTGTGTTAGAATTATCCAAGAAGATTTGACTCGCAATCCAAAATGGGAATGAGTAAATCTTTGTACGACGACCATGATCAGATCCAAGACGAATTCCCCCTACCTTGTTCAGGTCGCTTTTGCTAATCCTCGGATATATTTCTTCAGCAAATAGCTAAAAATTCCTTCTTTAAAATAACCCACACAATGGATCTGTCCCGTTTTACCATCCTTTTGGAAAGAGTGTTCTTGGAATATCGGATCAGGCAAACACGCCAGCGTTTGTCTGTTTCATTGAATAGTTTTGCCAATTTCTTGGAGTTCAGCCCTCCCATTGTAAATCTTTGGCTAAATGGAAGTCGTATCCCTACCCAAGGTAATGTGGAGCGCATCATTCCAAAATTGGTTGAAATATTGGACCTTGAAGTGTATGATCTCCTTGGTCTTCCGCGCCCCGATCCGGATCTTCTAAGGCTAAGCCAGGCATGGCCTCACATCCCAAAAGAATATCGCCAAGAGCTCGCCGATCAAGGGGAGAAATACGCCGCGGAAAACGGATCAGTTTTGGCCGCAAACCAATCTCCTGTAAAGAGGAAGGAAGTCATTGAGCATCGTATCAAAAACGACGAGCCTGCCCCGCTGACTACTTCAATATCGGCAACTGACCGTTCCGTTTCCAAGGAGCCGGGCACAGGTCGGATTCCAGTGTAAACATCATCTTAGGCACCCGTACCGTTTGCGACCTGTATTGATGGCTTTCTCCTGTGGAGTAGGAATCTGCCCCAAGGGCGATCGAAATTGGTAGGGCGCTGCAGTTACAAACCACATATTTTTCTAGAACCAAAGTATTATATTTATGGGGAATTACTTTTGCAGTTTTCAGGAAAACAGAATGGTAAAGGTTGATTTCCACAGCCATACGATCTTTTCCAACGATTCCCTCACCCGTCCGGAGAGTTTGATCGCAATCTCTCGCCGTCGCGGGCTGGACCGCGTCGTCGTCACTGACCACAACACGATAGCCGGGGCTCTTGCAGCACACGCCCTGGACCCGGATCTGATCATCATCGGCGAGGAAATTATGACCACCTGCGGTGAGATCCTGGCTGCCTTCGTGACAGAAGAAATCCCACCCGGGCTCTCGCCGCAGGAAACGATCAAGCGCTTGCGAGATCAAGGCGCATTCATCATCGTTTCGCATCCATTTGATCGCGCGCGCAGCGGAGCATGGAAGATGGAAGGCTTGCTGGAGATTGCCAGCCTGGTGGACGCAATCGAAATTTTCAATGCGCGTAGCATAATTCCTGGTGGAAATCAACAGGCCTCAGATTTCGCACACCAATCTCACCTTCCAGGCACGGCTGGATCGGACGCGCACGCTGCTTTCGAGTTGGGCGCTGCCATGTTGGTGCTGCCGCAGTTCGCCAGTCCGGATGCGCTGCGAAAGGTTATCCGGGAGGGGAAAGTGATGGGACGGTTATCACCTTGGTGGGTCCATTTCTTTTCGCGCTACGCCCGTCTCCGCAAAAAGGTTGTATAATACGCCCGATGGGGCGGTGGCGGAATTGGCAGACGCTGCGGACTTAAAATCCGCCGGTGGTGACACCGTGAGGGTTCGACCCCCTCTCGCCCCACAAATATGGCTTAAAAGGGGAAAAATCCGCTAATAAACAAATTCAGAGGGGTATTTGGCAAACGCAAGGGAGTGTGCCGTTTTCATTTTTTTAAGTAGAGACGCGAAGGCTATTCAAGTCTACAACGTTGATGATTTCCTGCTGACCTGGTTCAAAGCGTTCTTGATCGATGCAAAGCCGGGGGGTTGCTGAAGGCTCTATCTTCAGTAGACCCCAAATTCCTTTGCCGCCAGGTATAGTGCAGCCAGGTTTACCATCGGGGTGTGGGGCGCCAGGGCATTGCCCTCTCGCAAAATGAAACGACCACCTTCCATAATCCCGGATTTAAGTATACGACAAGTCTCGGTGGTGACTTCTTCAGGCGTATTACTACACAACAGGGTCACTCGCGGCCCTCCTAATATCTGTACCTGTGGTCCTAATTCCCGCCTCACCCAGGAAAAATCAATGGGGAAACCGGTGTCGAAAGAATACGTCCCTAATTCATCGCGCAGGAGCTTGAAGTGTCGCGAAGCATTTCCACACAGATGAATACCGATCCGCTCTGAAGTAGTCAACTGCTGCTTTAGTTTTATATACGCCGGGAGCACAAATTCGCTCAGCATAACCGAAGAGATATTTTGCACAGCATCATCGGCAAACTCGATCCGATTGGCTTGCGCCAGATCCGCGCACCCCCAAGCTGTAGAAATTTCAGGCAGCCCGAAGAAGCGCAGGTGCGCTTTTATCCGGGCGATCGTCCCCTCAACAATAAAATCCAACAACTGGTGTACATAATCCGGGTCGGAATAAAAATCCAGGTAGAGATCCTGCCCTCGCAGGCTGGTCGCCACTGTCAAGGGGCCATCAGTACCCAACCCAAATGGGTCAAGCTTGACCGGTTTCCCTTTATATGAAAAGCCGGCCTGGATGCGACGTGTCATGACGTCGTTGAGATGGTGGGCCTGGGCGAAGATCCCGCCCGTCAGCGGATCTGGCAAGCCGAGGTCGAATAACAGGTTCTTGCGGTCCCCGGCAAGGATGGGGGTGGTATCGGGTATGACCCCCTCACGGTACTCGATCTTCGCGCCGAAAAAACCAGCATCAAAGTAACGCAGCAGATCGACCGCAACCGAATAACATTCGGGCGGTCCGGCCGGGTCGTCGCAACAGAGCGCCTCGTTATACGCCCGCCACTCCGCGGCACGCAGCTGAACATCCATCATCACCAAAGGATCTTCAGAGTATGCCTGGAATGTGACCTTCCCATTTGGATTAAAGGCCTCATCGAAGAGATAATATGTCGCTCCACGTGCACTGGTACCCAAGATAACTGGTACACGGATTGGATTACCAGCGTGGTAAGCAGCCCATACCTCCCTCGCTTCTTCATTGTGTTGAGTAAAGTCATTTATTTTTATCATAACGTGCTTGTTTGGTGTGGTGTGAGGATGTGGCTGGGGGAAACTCAACCAGTGCATGACCGGGTTGGTTGCTCAGCTGAAATGACCCAGGGACGCAAATTGCACCCCACTGGAACCGTGGTGGAGACCAACGTTCACCCTCCCAGTACCGGCCCCACCACTTGACCGATGTCATCCCTTGGTTGGGCAGAGTTTTCAGCCTATCCAAACAAGTCCGGATTGCGGCTAGGGTGATAAGACGTTTATCGTCTGAAAGCTTATGTCCTCTGTTGCATATATATTTTTCCCACCCATTTTGATCGATATATCTCTGGCTGTCTGCTTGACCAAGCGAACAAACTCATCCCTGGACTGCGAATTGAGAACCCGATCTATTGGACCTGATAGACTGATTGCGGCAACAACACCTTTATGATCAAAAACTGGGCAAGCAATGCAACCAACTCCTCTTTCATGTTCCTCTTTATCCACAGCATATCCAGCCTCCCGCACCTTTATCAGATCATTTATTATGTGATCGATATCCGTGATTGTATTCTCAGTATAACTGGTGAGATTTACTTTACTGAGGATATCTCGGACGGTCGATTCGTCCAGATATGCCAATTGGGCTTTTCCGAGACCGGTACAATATACAGGCGAATGACCGCCAATTCTTGACGACATTAATCCGATGGAGTGCAGTCCTTGCAGTTTTTCCAAATAGACTAGCTCCGTACCTTCCAACAATCCGAGATGAACTGATTCGCCGCTTTGATCTCTGAGATCAACCAGGGATTTGTATGCACGTTGGTGAAGGTCATTATTTTGGAGAAAAGTATCTCCCAGGGCTAGGCAGATTGCACCTAATCGATAGATCCCTTTTTCAACGCTACGTTCGACAAATCCCAATCCGGCTAATGTGACCAATAGACGGTAAGTTGTACTCTGCGGAAGATCAATTATTTGGCTGATCTCCGTCAGGTTCATTTCATTCTTGCTTATGAAAAGACTTAATATGGAAAGTGCACGCTCTACAGAGCGGACGAAATATCTTTCTTCCCCGGAAATAATATTTGGCATAAACTGCCTCGCATAAACAACCATATTCTCAATGCATGAAATATGATTTCATTATTTAAGATGATATCAGAACTACAGTTCATTGTCAATCTTGCGCAGGATGATGTGCGCATGGTCATTAATAATGATACTGAAGAAATATTGACTCTAGATGAAAAATATGCTAACATCCATTAGATAAACTCGGTTTTTATGTAATGAATTAGTATGTATGAATTATCCAATACGTTCCGGTTTAGCAACCACCTTCCATCGATCTCATTGGATATTTCAAAGACGGCTGAGTGATAAATGGAGGTGCCCAGGGATAAGAGAGATAATTCGACTAACCCTAAGTTCTAATTACGCCCTTCAAAAATATGTATCTATTTGAAAAGGAAAAATATAATGAAGAGAATTCTGAGTACTATGCTGCTAGTTGTTTTGCTCGCCTCAGTTTTCGTGGGCTGTGCTCCTAAAGCAATTGAAGCTCCAAGCGCCGCAACCGAAGCACCAGTCGCTGCTGGAAGTGTAACCCTTGAAGTATGGGGTTTTCAATACTCGGAGCCATTTATGGCCTGGCTCGATTCTGCGTTTGCTCAATTTATAACGGAGCACCCCGCTGTGAAAGCCATCAATATGTCCGAGAAAAACGACAATGATCTTGAGGTAGGCCTCATCACAGCCGCAGCCGCTGGAGAATTGCCGGACGTATTTATCAACGCCACGAGTTTCGGGGCAGCCAATGTGCAGGCCGGTGTCTTGAACAATATTTATGATCGCTGGATGGCGATGCCAGAAACTTATCGTTCACAATTTCCTCCAGTAATAGTTGAAGCACTTACTCCTGAACCGGGCAAGATGTATGCTTTGCCCTTCACCTCGTACGGTTATGTCATGTACCGCAATCTAACCGTCCTGCGTGCTGCGGGCATTGATCCTGCTGTACCGGCGAAAACCATGGACGAATGGCTGGCCCAGATGCAGAAGGTCAAGGATGCGGGCTACGCTACTGTGGTTCCGAACTTCTCCCTCGATATTCGAGCAGCCAGGATCATGTATAACAGCTTTGCTCAAGAAGGCGAATGGGGTATTGATTTTACCAATAACAAAAGCCTTATCAACCCGGAAGCCTGGGTAAAGACCGGCGAATTCCTGCTAAAGGTAAAGCCGTTCGCTTCAGCCTCGTCATTTGGTGACCAGGGCATAAATGACCTGTTCATCAACAATCAATTGGCATTCACGATCGGCGGACCGTGGGTCGAGCCTACTTTTGGGGCTGCAAAAACTGCCAGTGGGTTGGACTACGACTTTACGGTCATCCCCGGAGTGACGGCGGATAGGTCAAGTGATGTTAGCGGTGGTGAATATATTTCCATCGATACCAATGGTAAGAACGCTGACCTGGCCTGGGAATTAGCGACATTCCTGTGTGATGAGCCTCAAATGTACACAGCCGCTGAGACAACCGGACAAACCATTTATAATCAAACTGCCATGGAGAGAGTTACTAATCCATTGGTCAAAACGGTCTTTCAAGGTCTTGCTATGGGACCCGTGCTGCTTGATGCTCCACCGTACTTTGTTGAACCGTATCCCGATAACTATGAACAAGTTATCGCTGACAATATGAATGCGATCTATGAAGGCACAATGACTCCGCAGGAAGCTGTTGCGGCATTGTTTCCTGAGTTAGCAACATTGATAGCTGATCGCAACAAATAAGGATACCCAAGATTAATAGAGTGACTTTCGCGGCTGCAATGGCAGCCGCGAAAGTCATCCGGCAGGGTTCTGAATATTTTCGATCGGGCTCAATTGATTTGCTGCGGTTTGTGACGTCCAACAATATTCCTCATTGGTTTTCCAGAGACTCTTTCGGCACCGGCCTAATAATGGTGTCTTCCAGGGAGAAGAAAAAATGCTGAGATGGATCAGAAAATATAATAAACACTACCTGATGTTGTTGCCGTTTTTTGGATTATATTCAATATTCTTTATCTACCCCGTGATCTCAGGTATATATATTAGCTTTTTTCAGTGGGATAGTGTTCATCCACCCGTGGCAGTTGGTTTTAGCAACTATATCAACACATTAACATCAGAAACTTTTGCTAAAGTATCGATTAATTTGCTCACGTATGTCGGCATAGCTGTTCCCCTGGGGGTTGTTCTGGCTTTCGGTCTTGCTGTTCTGGTGGATAGTTATAAGGAGACCATCTGGGGAAAAATATTCCGCAGTGCTTTCTTCATACCGGTGATGATCCCTCTTTTTCTGACAGCTTCAATTTGGAGATGGCTATATTCGCCCGATTTGGGTTTTATTAATACCGCCTTGGGGTGGATGGGCATTGCCAGCATTGATTGGCTTACAAACCCAAAGGTGATGCTATATTCTGTAGTTATTGTAGATGCCTGGGCTTCAGCCGGTTTCAATATGTTGATCCTGCTTGGAGGTATGAAAAACATACCTTCAGAGTATTATGATGCTGCAAGAATTGATGGCGCGAATAAGTTTCAAGAGATCATTCATATTATGATCCCTCAATTAGAATCCATGTTCTTTTTAGTGATCACTTATGGGTTTATCTCTGCTTTGCAAGTTTTTGATGTTCCATGGATTCTAACGCAATCTACTTTTGATGCCTATGGCGGGCCACAATTAGGCATGGGGTTCCCAGTTATGGCTATGATGGCCAGAGCGTTTAATACACTGAAATTTGGCGGAGCAGCAGCTTACGGTTTGATTTTAATGATTTTTATTCTGGTTATTACGTTGTTTCAATTTAGAATACGTCGGCGACAAGAAACCGAGTAATTCATATGGAGACTGTGGGAGACATTATGGTGAGATTATTTCATGGAATGACACCTTCCAAGATTATCAAATGGATCATCGGCATGATAATCGTTTTTGTTATGGTCTTTCCCATTTACTGGGTGCTTTGCATTGTTTTTGCAGATCCGGGTGTATCCATAGCAGTAAACCCGTACTTATACCCGACCTCGCTGACTGCGGGTATAAACAAGATCATTGGTATTTTTCGTGAAACGACCATTGCGAGAGCGTACGTTAATTCACTTGGATATGTTTTCTTTCAGGTTTTGGGCGTTTTGTTAATATGCTCAATGGCCGCTTTCGAATTTGCACTCCATGATTTCCCGGGTAAACGGGTCCTGTTCCTAATTGCGTTGTTGGCATTAATGGTACCAGGCATAGTGGTCCTGATCCCCACTTACTTGCTCGTGGCGGACCTTCATTGGCTTAACACCCTCCAGGGTCTGGTGGTACCAGGCTTGGCTTCAGCCTTTGGACTGTTTGTTTTGACCCAATACATGGAAAGTCTCCCGCGCGAACTTTTTGACGCCGCCCAAATCGATGGCTGCAATCATTTTAGAATGTACTGGTCCATTGCACTTCCCCTTTCTAAAAATGGATTGATCACCCTGGCAGTTCTCCAGTTTATTCGCACCTGGGGAAGTTATATCTGGCCAATGGTAATATCCCAAAAACAACCTTCCTACACAATAAGCCAGATAGTAGGTGCGTACAATAATGTTCAGCAATATGCCACAATTGATACAATTATGGCAGTTAATGTTATGGCTCTCGTGCCTTCTGTCCTGTTTTATTTCTTCTTGCAGCGGTTCATAATTGAGGGTGTAGCCAGAACAGGGCTCAAATGATAATGGTTGGGATAGGGCAAGGGTTTTTCTGTAAAAGTGCTCAAGTGCTTCTTCGGAAGGATTAACTTGAACTTTGAAAAGTCCACCAGGTTCTGTTCAAGGCTTGCCAATTGGTCAACACCGGTCTCCCTGAACTTCCTGCCGGTTTATCCGATGCCAGGATCGGTCTGAACAATTTCCAAAATTCGCCCGGGACCTCCTGGGTCGTGGGTTAGCCCACCCGACACTCCTTGCACATATTATCGCACTTACAATTCTGCATTAGGAGTGTCTTTTTGTTTAGCCCCAGTTAGTTTACAGATGGATGCTTCGCTCATCCAACAAGTACTACCTTTTATCTCATTTTTCAACCTCAGGTACTTTTCCAGTGCTATTTGGAGGAGGAAGCACCGCCCCAATAATTCTTGAATAGTATACCCCCAGCATGTTCCACCTGGTTGGTTTCAGCTTGTCCGGATCAGGTAAGGCCTGTTCCAAATTGCCTTGATCTTGATTTGACGATGTGCAAAGATATATTAAATTTTCAGAATTAATCAACAAAGGAAGCGAAACATGACATCTCGAATTGATAAAGAAAAACTGTACGAATACTGCCGGATCCCAGTAGATAAATTGGAGAAACATCCTGACTCGCGCATCAAAATAAAGATCTTTGATGAAAGCCCGCAGGTAATGGAATACGCTGGGAATATGATGGCTGAAGAAGTGATTGCCAATAATAAAGCCGGCAAAATGACGCGTTGGGTATTGCCAGCCGGCCCCAATGAGCAATATAAGACCTTCATTCGAAGAGTGAATACGGAAAAGATCAGTTTAAAGAACCTGCATATTTGCCTTATGGATGATACTTTGGATTGGAATTGCCGTCCTTTTCCCCTTGACCACCCATATTTTAGCGGCGAAGGGCGAATGAACCGGATTTTTTTTGGAAAGATTGATCCTGAATTAAATGTGCCTGAAGAACAACGTCACTTCCCTCGCTTCAATGATCTGGATGCAATGGACGAAACGGTTGAAAAACTTGGTGGTTTCGATACAGTATACGGTGGAATGGGCTTTACCGGATTGGTCGCCTACTGCGAGGCGCCGCGTTCACCCTGGACTACGATAACGGAAGAAGAATATTGTCAAATGAAGACAAGGATTTTTCCGATTAATGATGACACGATCATCGCCGGGGCCCAGCGTAGTTTCGGCGGTCTGACCCACTTCGTCCCGCAGATGGCAGTGTCGATCGGGTTTAAATCCATGCTGAATACCAAGCGGGTCGTTTTTATCTGCACCACCGGTGCATGGAAACGGACCGCCATTCGTGTATTAATGTTTTGCGAACCGACCGTTGAATATCCGGCCACATTGTTCACCGATAAAGTGGGCGAAGTTGTTATGTTGGCAGATCGCAATACTGCCGAATCTCCGCTACCGCCCATAGGATGATGGATTGACGAGAATAGGGAGAATAACAATGAGACCGGATATAGTGGTGTTGGGCCACCATGGCTGTGGTGGGAATGGGGTACGTGTCCATCACGTACCTGTTATAGGTGAAACTGTAACCGCCTGGGGTTTTCATTTTCACAAGGATGGGGGAAAAGGCTCTCATCAGGCAATTGTAATAAACCGTCTTGGTGGTCATTCAGCGTTTATTGGAAAGATTGGTACTGACGAGCGGAGTGAGGTTGCAAAGCAATGGTTGTTGGATGATGGGGTCAACATAAAGCATTTAATACGAAACGATCAAATACATCCAATAATTGGCCTTAAGATGATCGATGACAACGGAGACAATGCTATTATTAGTATCAAGGGTGGAGTGCAGGCTGAACTTACATTTGAAGAAGTTAAACACTGCATAGAAGACTTCAAAGCCGCGAAAATATTCATTACGGGTTTTGAAATTTCTGTGAGAACAGCACTTGAAGGTGCAAAATTAGCGAAGCAACTTGGCATGCTCACAATATTAAACCCCGCACCAGCGCGAGACGAGTCAATGGGGATTTTGGATTATATCGATATTTTCATCCCTAACGAATCGGAGGCCAAGAGTATTGCTGGGATCGATCTTCATGCAGATTTTAATCCAAACGAACTTTTGATCAAGATAAAAGAAAAATATAAGGTCGGCACTGTAATTATTACTGCTGGAGGGGAAGGAGTTTTTGGTTTTGATGGAAAAAATTCTTGGAGAATTCCGCCAATCCCGGTCAAAGTTATTGACACGACCGGTGCAGGAGATGCATTTATTGGCAGTTTTGCATGGTCCTTATCCAAAGGGAATGAGATCTTGAAAGCAATGGAATTCGGAAATTATGCTGCAGCACTATCGGTTACTCGTGCTGGAACAATACCAGCATTCCCTACATTTAGCGAGGTGGAAGAATTTATCCGGGCATCCCATATATAAATATGGAAACAATCTGCTGATGGGAAAACGTACAGACGGTCAATCTTGGCTCAGAAGTACAACTTATGCATAACGATTAAAATTTATAAAAAGAGACCAGTCGAATGGATGCAATTCAAACAAGCACCAAAGATCGTGTTTGGGTCGAAGTCAATCTTGATCACCTGGCGCATAATATTCGAGCGCTTAAAGAGAAAATTGGAACGGCGGTTATATTGCTTCCTTTGCTTAAGGCAAACGCGTATGGATGTGGCATAGCTATTGTAGGAAAAATCGCCATTGAAAATGGGGCGGATTGGCTTGGCGTGGAACTGGTGGAGGAGGCGTTGGAGTTGCGGCGTGCGAATATCGCCAACCCCATTCTTGTCGTTGGTCCAGTGGCAGCCTGGCAGGCAGAATCAATTGTTAATAATGACTTGCGTGTTACCGTACGAGACGAAGCAACACTAAACGCGATCACATCCTATGCCCGCACTTATAAAAAAATAATGCCAGTCCAGGTTGAATTAGATACAGGCTTGCACCGGTTAGGTTTCCAAGAAGAGGATGCGCTCATTTTCATTCAACAAATTAATGAAAACCCATTTGTAAAACTCGAAGGTGTTTGGACTCATTTCGCCTCAAGCGATGATCCAAACTCAAATTTTACACGGCTCCAATTTGAAAGATATCAGTCTTTCATAAAGCTGCTTGTTGAAAGAGGAATTGAAGTCTCAATCCAACATGTTGCCAACTCAGCAGCTTTTATCCAATATCCAGAAATGCGTTTGAACATGTCCCGCTGCGGGGAAACAGTTTATGGGCTGGTACCAAGACGGGATTTGGCGCAATTGTTGGACCTGAAACCAGTCGTAGAGTGGAAAACCCGCCTGGTCTGGATTCAATCGATTGTTAAAGGTGTCAGTGTTGGTTACGGGCAGGCATGGGTGGCAGAACGCGACAGCCGGATTGGCACAATCTCTTTAGGTTATGCGGATGGCTACCGTCGAAGTTTCTCCAATCGAGCCCATGCTTTGGTAAGAGGAATATTTGCCCCGGTGATCGGAAAGCTTAGCATGCAAATGACGATGATCGACCTGACAGATATTCCGGATGCTACGATGAATGATGAAGTCGTTGTGATGGGGCGACAAGGCAGTAATTGTGTAACCGCGTATGAACTTGCAGATTGGGCGGGTACAGGTGAGTTTGAAATTCTAGTAGGAATATCCTCCCGCATTCCAAGGCATTATCTTCCACTTCCACTCAAAATATCCGCCAGGTCTCTGACAGACGGCCGGGTTGAAAATTGCATTTAAAACATCGATTTATTCAAGAGCACGCTCGAAACAGAAAAGGAAAACGAATATGCTTCCAAAAGAAGACGCCTTAAAAGCAATCTTTGATGTCGGTATAGTGGCTATTGTCCGTTTGGATGATTCATCCCAGCTCCAAGCAACTGCAGAAGCGATCCAGGCCGGAGGAATTCGGGCGATAGAATTTACGATGACGACACCCGGTGCACTGGATATGCTTAGGGAAGCAGCAATGAATTTGGATGAGAATACCGTACTGGGTGCAGGTACAGTGCTGGATGCTGAAACAGCCCGGGTAGCAATCCTGGCAGGGGCAAAGTTCATTGTTGCGCCGAATCTCAATCTGGATGTTATTGCTACCGCTCGTCGTTATAGTGTTGCGATTATTCCAGGGGCCTTAACCCCCACTGAGATCATAACTGCCTGGGAAGCCGGAGCAGATATTGTTAAGATTTTTCCAGCTTCATTTGGTGGGGCTGAAATGATAAAAGCTTTGCGAGGACCATTGCCACACATCAAGATGATCCCAACCGGTGGAGTGGATCTTAAGACTGCTGCCGCTTTCATCAAAGCCGGATCTGCCGCTGTGGCGGTTGGCGGAAATTTAGCCGATAAGGAAGCCATCAAACGAGGTGAGTTTGATAAGATCACTAATCTGGCAAAACAGTATGTTGAAATTATCCTGCAAGCCCGGAGAATGGTATGAAGGCTGCACCGTATAAATTAATGATACCGGGTCCGATCCAACCGGAAGACCAGGTTATGGAAGTAATGGGCGACCCGGTCCAGCAGCATTATGGGCCCGTGTTTCGGGATATATATAATGAAACTGCCGGCCTCCTCAAAAAGGTTTTTAACACGGTCGGTGATGTTTTCATATTAGTAGGCTCAGGCAGCGCAGCGATTGATGCCTGCATAGGCAGCACCGTGCCAAGCGGTGGAAAGATCCTTGTTGGTATTAACGGCTTCTTTGGCGATCGGATAAAATTAATTGCTGAAAATTACAACATGGAGGTCGTTCCCGTGACCACGGAATGGGGGCAGCCACTCCGCTCAGAGGACTTCGAGAATGCGTTGAATAAACATGCTGGCGTTAGAGCGATCGCAGCAGTTCATCTGGAAACATCAACTGCCATTCTCAACCCTGCCGAGGAGATCGGTCATATCGCCCGCAAGCACGAGCTCCCATTCATTCTCGATGCGGTATCTTCCCTGGGTGGTTTGCCTGTGTGCATGGATGACTGGGGCGTTGACCTATGCGCTTCAGCATCCCAGAAATGTCTCGGGGCGCCACCCGGACTGGCTCCAGTGGCAGTTGGTGAGCGAGGTTGGGATGCGATCAAGCGCAATCCTGGTCCTGGACACGGTTGGTATCTCAACTTAAACATATGGCGACAGTTCGCCAACGAATGGGCGGATTGGCATCCATTTCCCATCACGATGGCGACCAACCTGGTTGCGGCGTTCAAGGTTTGCCTTGAAGAACTAATGAATGAGAAAATTGATGTCAGGCAACAACGATACCGGAATTTGGCACTACGGCTCCGAAGCGGCATCAGACGCATCGGAATGACACTTTTCACACCGGATGAGATCTTAGCGCCAGTGATTACCGCTGCGCTTGGTCCAGAAGGTATCGCGACAGGATCGATCGTGGAATATATGTCAGATGTCCATCACATCAAAATTGCCGGGGGTTTGGGAGCATTAAAAGACAAGATATTTCGCATTGGACATATGTCCCCATCTGTCTCTGAAGCAGACATTGATGAGGTCATTGATGCGCTGGCGGCTTTTCGCCCTGATTGGAAGAAAGCTAAATTGTCCTAAATCGCAAGTTGTAACTATTGAGAGGATATCTGCTTAATAAGGAGAGTCGGGATTATGAAAGTCATCACCTTCGGTGAAATTATGATGCGGTTATCGCCGCCCAATTTCCAACGCTTCAGTCAAGCTCGCTCTTTTGATGCCGTGTATGGTGGCAGCGAATCCAATGTCGCGGCCTCATTGGCGAATTATGGCTTGAATACAGAATTTGTGACCCGCTTGCCGGCTAATGATATTGGAGATGCCTGCATAAAGTATCTCAAACAATATGAGATAGGAACTCATTTTATATTACGCGGGGGAGAACGGTTGGGTATATTTTTTCTTGAGATGGGAGCTGCTCAACGAGGCAGCAAAGTCATTTACGACCGTAGCAATTCGTCCTTTACCAATATAAAGCCCGGGATGATCGATTGGAAAATTGTTTTTACTGATGCCACCTGGTTCCATTGGTCTGGCATTACACCTGCCGTCTCATCCGGGGCTGCAGAGGTGTGCCTCGAAGCAGCAAAAACCGCTAAAGAAATGGGTCTTACCGTCTCATGTGACATGAATTATCGGGAAAAATTGTGGAAATGGGGCAAACAGGCCGTCGAAGTAATGCCGGAGCTGATGCAGAATGCAGACGTGGCTTTTGGAAACGAAGAGGACGCCGAAAAGGTTTTTGGAATTAAAGCCCCCAACTCGGACGTGATCGATGGCAAAGTTGAGAATGATCAATATCTATTCGTGTGTGAAAATCTGGCAAAACGCTTTTCGAATCTAAAGACGATTGGTATCACCCTGCGAAGCTCGGTCTCAGCCAGCCACAACAACTGGTCAGGCGTTCTGTGGAACAAAGGCATATTCTACACTGGCCCCAGGTACGAAATCACCCCCATTGTCGACCGTGTCGGCAGCGGCGATGCATTCGCTGGAGGGCTGATCTATGGTTTGTTAAAATTTGATACTCCTCAGTTGGCCCTTAATTATGCAATTGCTGCCTCCTGCTTGAAGCATACGATCTTCGGTGATATTAATTTAGTCTGCAAAGATGAAGTTGAAAAGTTGATATTGGGTGACGAGTCAGGTCGGGTAGCTCGATGATATCGTTGAAAACCATGACCGATTGCAAAGATGAATGAAAATATATTTCAAACAATTTTCACCTAATTACCTGGGAGGCATGCGCACCGGGGTGCGTGAACTGGTATTCATGCCGCTGGAAAGAGATGAACCTTTTCAGACATGCATCGAGCAGGTGTCTTGCGAGAATTTTGAAAAGTCCGTATATTTTCTCCGTGTTTGCAGGATGAAAGCGCGTTACTGAGGATTTGCAAGAGCTGATCTTATTCCGTGATTATTGCCCATAAATTGGAGGCTGGCAGTGCGTGTCATAATCATTGGTGGAACCGGGCATGTGGGTACTTACTTGGTCCCATATCTGGTCGAGGCCGGCCATGAAGTCGTTAACCTCAGCCGCCAGCAACGCAAACCTTACCAGCCGGACTCGGCTTGGAAGAAAGTCCGGCAAGTAAATGTTGACCGGAATCCAGAGGAAGCTACCGGAACCTTTTCCAAGCGGGTGACCGATCTGCGCCCGGATGTTGTGATCGATATGATCTGTTTCAAGCTCGAAAGCGCCCGTCAACTGGTCGAAGCCTTGCTTGGGCAGGTCCAACATTATCTGTTTTGCGGTTCCATTTGGGTCCATGGTCCCAGCGCGGTCGTGCCAACCACCGAACAGCAGCCGCGCCGTCCTTTTGGCGAATATGGCATCCAAAAAGCCGCCATTGAACAATACTTGCTTGAACAGGCACGTTGCTGTGGCTTTCCGGCGACCGTCCTTCACCCAGGTCATATCGTGGGTCCCGGTTGGGTGCCGCTCAATCCAGCAGGACACTTTAATCCCGTGGTCTTCGAGAAATTAGCTCACGGGGAAGAGTTGGCATTACCCAACCTGGGGATGGAGACCGTTCACCACGTCCATGCCGATGACGTGGCGCAGATTTTCATGAAAGCCCTGGCAAACTTGAGCACAGCAGTTGGCGAAAGTTTCCATGTCGTTTCCCCGGCAGCACTGACCCTGCGCGGCTACGCTGAAGCTGTGGCTGACTGGTTCGGACAACCCTCCAATCTCCGCTACCTGCCCTGGGAGGAATGGTGCACGACCGTTTCGGCCGAAGAGTCTTTTGCAACCAGGGATCATATTGCCCATAGTCCCAACTGCAGTATAGCGAAAGCGCAACACCTGCTGGACTATCGTCCGCGCTATGATTCCTTGCAAGGTGTGTTCGAATCGGTGAATTGGTTGATCCATAATGGGAAGATCATTATTTGACAACCACGCATGTTATACTTTTCGGACCCTTCCATCCTGGATTGACCGGTTTCATCGACTCATGAGGGGAAGGCGCGCCCTTATTTCCGATCAACTGGCAATTTTTCGGAGCCAATCAAGAATATATCCCAAAAATGATGGAATTCAATAATCTTTGAAATAGAATTGATTGTGAGGAGAAATGAACATGGATAGTCATCAACCATCTGCCCCAAGTTGGGAAAATAGAACTCAAGAACCTTATTACATGGCTGACTCGATCAAAAGCATACCCGTATGTATGGAAGCCTGTCTGGATGCTGACCTTTTAGGCACAATCCGGAATGGCATGGAGAAAGTCCAGCCCTCAAGCATCTTCTTGATCGGCTGCGGAACATCCTATAACGCCTGCGCATCCATCGCTTACAGCTGCCGAAAAGTGCTGGAAATTCCTGCCGAAGCTTACGATGCCCTGGATTTTGAGCTGGACACTCCCTTCGGCGTTGATTCACAGGCTTTGGTCATCTCAATCAGCCACACCGGCCAAACACTTGCGACCTGCCTGGCCAGTGAAAAAGCAAAAAGCCTGGGCGCGTTCACAGTGGGTATTTCATCAAACCCCATTTCACGATTAATAAAGAATGCGAACTTCGGACTGGCAGACCCCTATCCTCACGAAACACGTCCACGGGGAAAAATCCGAAGTTATTTTAGTTCGACCATATTAGGGTTGCTCGCAGCGATTATGACCTCCCGCTCGGATACCACCAGGGATGAATTCGTCCTTCAGATCAAAAAAGTGGCTCAGTCCATTCGCCAGAATTTGGGCCAGTGGGAAAAAGCTGGCCGTTCCATTGCCGCTCAATGGGCAAATGTAACCACACACTACATGGTGGCCGGTTTCGGTGCTCAGAAACCCAACGCCGACGAGATTGGGTTAAAACTTATCGAAGTGCTGGGTGAAGGTGCTACTAATTACAGTCTCGAAGAGTTCACCCACGGACCAGGCGCCAGTTTCCGCAAGGAGTTGGGGATCATCCTTTTCCAAACGGATCCGCGCTCATTGGTAAGATGCCTTGAAATTGCCAGGGGAGTGGCTGCCTCCGAAGCTCAACTGGTTGTCATTACCAATGCCGCCAGCGCTGCCTGGCCTGAGAGAGCCAATGTCATCGCCCTGCCTTTTATTGAAAGAGCCGACCTGTTTGGCGTCTTCCCGGCCGCTGCAGCAGCTCAAAACCTGCTGTATTTCCTGGCTATTGACAAAGGTCTGAATCCTGATCTCAACTGCCTGAATATTCACCCTGAATTGGCTGGAGTTTCTGCGATATTCTTTCCTCCAGGAACACATTAATTCTTCACATCCACGAGTCAGAAATGGAATTTCTTGGTATTGATATCGGTTTATCGTCAATTAAATATGGCTGGGTCAGGTTGGACGGGGAAATTCCTGTCTGTGACTTCGATATGATCGTGATCCCGCATGCCTCGCGAGCAGAAAAATGTGCCGAGGCGATCAATATTATTTTGCAGACTGCCAGGCCTTACCAGGCGGTTTGCATTGGGTTTCCAAGCCGCATCTGGCAGGGCAGGATCCTGCGGGAAGGTTTTGATTTCGATGGTCTCTGGAAAAGAGTCAAAAAAAAACTTCGGGCGCAGAAAATCCCTTGTTTCGCTCTTAACGATGCGGATGCGGCCGGCATGGTGGAGGTCTATCGCAAGGGCGCGGAAGAATTACGGCAAGGTGTAACCGTATTATTGACTCTTGGTAGCGGGATTGGTTCAGCAATATTCTTGGACGGGAAATTACTCCCCAACACTGAAATGGGGACTATCGAAATGCGTGGTATGAAGGCTGAGCAATATACTGCCGCATCCCTTAAAACCCGGGAATCGTTATCGATGAAGGAATGGGCGGCTCGCCTGCAGGAGTATCTCGAACTGGTTGAGTTTATCCTTTCGCCAGACCATTTGGTCCTGGGTGGGGCCATTAGCGCAGATTTTTCTAAATTTAATGAATTGTTGAAAACCCGTGCTTCTCTCCAACCCGCCTTCTATCGCAACCAGGCGGGAGTGATTGGCGCCGCGGTTTATGCTGCCTATCAGGCTCACTATTACGATCAAATAGGCATGCCAGGGATGTAATATCTTTAATGAACATTTAGATTTATTTTAAAGTGATTTGAAGATCAGTTGGATAATCTTGCGGGGGCGAACCAACAAAACCGCCAGCCTGCCTGACCGGCATCAACGGGGTTCATTATTTTCTATACTGATGGACGATTTCTTTGATCCTTGAGATGATGATCTGGATTTCTTCCATCGTCAGTGTATGAGGGTTTATAAGGATCGATCCATTCATTTGGGTGACCAGGATTTTCGGGCTCCCACTCTGAAGGTTTTGGTTGAGGTCATCCAAGCTAAATCCAGCCGAGGGCTCCAGCCCGATGGCAATGCGCGGGATCACGGCTGGCTGAAGCTTTGGTTGGTTGGGTCTGGTCCGTTTAGTGAACAATTCGGGGAGGTCTGCCAGGGCTTGCTCTAAATGCTCACACATCAAATTCCATTGGTGGAACCGTTCAGGTTCATCCTCCAATAAATATTCCTCGATTGCAGCAACCAGCCCGAGAATGGTCTCTTTACTTGCTTTCATTGGGCGAGCCACGGAATATTCGTATGGCGCAGTTTGCAGGGCAGCCGCTTCGATCAGATCTTTCCTTCCCACCATCAAACCGGAGGACTGTGGCCCGCGCAGGTCTTTTCCGCCGCTAAAGATTACCAGGTCCGCCCCTTTTTGTGCAATGGTCCACAGGTTGCTTTTTGGAGGCAATTCGGCAGCCGCATCCACGATGACCGGGACATTGAAATGATGAGCGATCTCCAACGTTTCTTCCAACCTCAAGGAGGCATCCAGCATTTCTGCTTGTAAGAAGAAAACGACTGCGGCTGTATGCTCATTGATCGCGCCTTCGAGCTCAAAAGGATGGGTTTCAATGGCATTTCCAATTTCGCAAAGTGTGGCGCCAGAGATCCGAATGGCACGCTCAAATGGGTTGCGATGTGTGCATTGGATGATGATCTCATTTTTTGGGATTGGGTCGGGTAATTTCGACCGAAGGTATGCATCAGTCCCTGCCATACACGCCGCCGCGGCTTCAGTTAATCCCGCGGCAGCCCCGGCTGTAATTATTGACGCCTCCACATTTAAGAGCTTGGAGACGTAATCTCCTGCTTTGCGTGACAACTCAGTTAGCTCAACGAAGCAAGCAGAAGCTTCAACCATCCCTTGCGCAGCGGATGGAAACATACGGCTTCCTCCCAGGGACGTAAGCGTTCCCCGGGAGTTGATCACCCGGTTTACATTCAACCTATCGTACCAAGTATCCGCCATATCGGGTGACTCCTTCTTTTTTCAAAGAGACTTCCTGAACTTTGTTGACCGTAAACCACGCAAAAGGTTTAAGATCACATTTTTTTCTCGAACCTGCATGCCGTTCCTAAGCTCCGAACACAACCTTCACCGGGCTCACACGTGACTAATCTAGTCTGGGCACAGGTGGACTTCAACTGTCGCATGGACGATCCCGGTTTCTGCCGGGATAAGCGTCTTGTATTTGTCTGGTGAATCGGGATACTTGGTCACGATCCCGATCTCTGCCGAGAAGATCCCCGGTCCGATGGACCAAATATGCATATCACAAACCTTGGTATCTTTATAGCTTTCTAAAATTCCGGTAATTCTCTCTCGTACTTCGACCGGGCTTTGGTGGTCGAGTAATACGTTGGTCGTTCCCTGGATCAGGCCAAATGACCAGCGGATCACCAGGAAAGCGCCGAGGGCGCCCATCACGGGGTCCATCCATACCAGGTGGAAGTATTTGGCGGCTAGTAAGGCGAAAATGGCCAAAACTGATGTCATCGCATCTGTCAGCACATGCAGATAAGCAGCCTTTAGGTTATGGTCATCACCGGTGCCGGCATGGGCGTGGCCGTGGTCGTGTTCCCCGTGGTCGTGGGATCCTTGGGCATGGGCTTGGTCGTGATCGTGTTCCCCATGGTCATGATTTCTGTGGCTCTCATCACCTTGGGCGTGGGTATGACCTTTTTCGCCCAGGATCAACATGCTGGCGCCGTTGACCAAAAGACCGATCACTGCCACCAGGATGGCCTGGTTATATGCAATTGAGACCGGATTTATGATGCGGACAACACTTTCATATGCCATGAACAAAGCGATGAAAACCAGGATCATTGCGCTAGAATATCCAGCCAGCGCATTCACTTTCCCGGTCCCAAAACTGTAGCGCTGGTCATTGGCATACTTACGGGCATAGATGTATGCCAGGAAGCTGATCCCCAAGCCGACCATGTGCGAACCCATATGAATGCCGTCTGCCAGAAGCGCCATCGAGCCGTACACGATCCCTGCAACGATTTCCGCAACCATCATCAAAGCCGTAATGATGATGACGAAAAGGGTGCGGCGCTCACCCGACTTGATCTGGTCCTGTCCGAAGACATGAGTATGCTGCCATTTGGCGATTGTTTGGTTGTGCATTTGCTTATCCTTAATCCTGAATTTTGAGACACGTTGAGAATGGACGAATGAAATTCGAAGCCATATAATTACCCTTAATTATTCGAAAGTGCCAAGTTTTATGATATCTTGTGACCGTCCCGGTTACCCTGGTTTCAGCTTATTTGTAAGTCTGGTCGATCTCCATTGGCAGTCGTACAATTAATGCAGGTCTGCGCCATTTTTTGGTCACAATAACTGCCGCGATTTGAGTTTCGTGAGATCAGATTACACGATATTCAAAAGCGATCGATCAATGCCCTTTCGATATCTATTCTCCTTTGTTCCTGCCTGTGACAACAGACCAACTGGTGGCACGATTTGCATTGAAATGTCGATATGATATAATATTATACAATGAAATCCTATTTCATTTGTTGATAATTATCCTGTTTGTTGGAGGTAATTATTGCCTGACAATATACTCGCTGAAGATGGATAATTCGTCTGCGTGGTCGAGTGTGATTTTCAATAAATTCGAATATTCATAATAAATGAAATTAGCCCACTGGTTGAATAATCTAGGAGGAAACCGATTATGCGTCCAAAAGTAGGGTTCGTGGTTTTCGGGGTTCACAAGGATGGTGTCCAAGACGCCCTTGGGCAGCCATTTGTTGACGAACAGGTTATCAAGGAAGCCAGGGCAGCACTGCTTGCGGCTGGGGCGGAGCTCGTTGTGGATGATCTGGTCATATCCACCAAACAGGAAGCCCGGGCGTGCTTTTCCAGGTTCAAGGCGATGGAGGATTTGGACCTGGTAGTCCTATTTTCCGGGACTTGGATCTGGGCAGCTCATCTTATCGCGGCATTGCGTGATTATTCTTTCAGTGGGAAAGGTCTATTGCTTTGGATCCATCCGGGTTCCCAGGGTTGGAGGACGGTGGGTGGCTTGGAAATGCAAGGAGCGCTCAATGAGGTGGATATTCAACATCGCTCTGTTTATGGAGGCAGTGACGATCCGGATACCATTGACCGGATCATGTCCTACTGCCGGGCGAATCACGAGAAGAACCAATTGAATATGAGCACGGCAGGCATGTTCGGTGGGCGCGGGTTGGGACAGACAACCGGTGCGGCGGATGCTTCTCAATGGATGAAAGTCTTTGGAGTGGACATCGACTCGCGCGACACGACCCAATTGATCGAGACGGCCAAGCGGTTCACACAGGATGAATTGAAAAAAGTCAGAGCTGATATCCAGCCGCTCTTCTCGAACCCAATAATGGAGGGCGAGAGCGTTGAGCGATGCCTGCGCCTGTACCTGGCGATCAAAAAGGTGGTCAAAAAAGAGGGCTGGGATTTCTATTCGATCCAGGGTCTTCCCGGAATAGGCGATGACTACATCGGCATCAACTTCGTACAAAGTCTCATGCTGGAACAACGGATCGCAACTTCTTCCTTGGGCGATTTTAATACCCTCATGGCAGTTAAGCTGTTGAATGACTTCAGTGAAGAGCCGGTATATTATGGGGATATTCAACACGTCGACAAGTCCAACAATGAGATCAAGATCATCACTGGATCCTGCCCGCCCTCGCTGGCAGGCAAGGTTGGACCCGCCAAATTTGCCGAGCGTGGTTTGCGATCAGAAGGCAAGGCGGGGGGATTGTCAGTCGATCTGGTTTGCAAATCTGGTGAGGGTGTGCTTGCCCGCCTGGGTCGGAGGAACGGTCAGTTCGAGATGATCATTGTACGCTGCACTGTTTTTGAGCCTCCCGCGGATCAGATCGAAGCTCGCCGCAGTGAATGTGGCTTTCCAGACTGGCCGCATGCCTTTGTCACAGCTCATTGTGATTTTGATCGGCTGCTTGAAGCCTGGCACAGCCAGTATGTTGTACTCGGATATCGACCGCACCTCTATGGCGATCTCTTGGCGTTCTGTGAGCTGATGGGTATCCGGGCGATCGCCCTTTGAAAACCCTGGAGGTAGAAAAAACGGATTGTCAATCCCAGTGAGAGTCCCTTGTATGGATGTCGACATTCGGCGATGCTCATACTTCTCAATTATGACGCGGCTGGATCGGCTGGGTTGTGTCCCTTCACCCCGACGCCCAGATCAGTTTTGACCCGAATATCCGGTTTGAATTGTTGAAGAGGCAGGACCTGATGGATGTCGTCGGACCTGTCAGCGAACGGACCGCAGTCCAGCTGCCCGGTGAGGCAGAACTTAAGCTGCTCAGTGGGGGTATGCATGTCGAAGAATCCGTGCGGCGGTTATTCAAATCTCAAGCCTTGGAAATGATCGTTCTAAAACGTGGGAAAGCCGCGGCAAGGATATTTTCAAGCTCGGAAGTGATCGAAACTCCGGCCTTTGAGCTTCAGGAGGTTGACCCCACGAGAGCAGTAGACTGCATTAATACCGGATTCCTGTGCGGGTTGTTGGAAAAGAATCCCTGCAGGAATGCGGGCAGCTCGCAGACGCGGCGGGCGCCCTGAACGCCACAGCATTCGGACCCTTGGAAGGCGAGATCAGCCAGGAGTCTGTCCAGCAGCAAATCCATCGCTAGCCGATCAAACCAGGTGTCACTGGCGCAGGTTGAGCAAATATCCGCCCCGCCAGGGCAGACGGTGTCCGGATAATTTTAGGTCTGCACCAGACCCGGATTGAGGGAGCCGATCTATGCAGGTCTGGGTAGACACGTGCGTCAACCTGACGATGGCTGAATCAACACTTTTGCAGGAGGTCCATTGAACCCCTCGCCAGATTTTGAGCGTGTACTCAAAGCCCTGCTCTGCCAGAAACCCGATAGAATTCCTTTGGGGGAGTTGATTATTGACCGTTCGATTATGGAGGAGTTCATTGGTCGATCTGTCGGGGCGCGTGAGACTGGTGAGGATTACGATCTTAATGCAGAGATCGATTTTTGGTTTCGAGCAGGTTATGATTATATCCGTATCATGCCACGGTATATTTTCCCTAAAAAGAGTGGTCGTAATCCAACCCCAGATGAGCATGTAGGCCTGATTTCATCCTGGCGGGATTTTCACGATTATCCCTGGCCAACCATTGAAGATGTCGATTTTTCCAGCCTTGAGCAAGCCCCTGATTTACTTCCACCCGGAATGGGTATCATTACAGGCACAAGTGGGATCTTCGAAGACGCGTGGATGATTATGGGGTTTGAGAACCTGTGCATATCGCTCTATGACGAGCCGGATTTAGTGAAGGCGGTATTCAATAAGGTTGGGTCTTTGTTGGTGGAAATATTCCGCCGTGCCTCCAATTACCCCCGGGTTGGCGCGTTGTGGGTCAGTGATGACCTGGCATACACCAGCGGACCGATGCTTGATCCACGTTTTTACCGTAGCTGGTTATTCCCATGGTACCGTCAGATGAAAGCCATTTCTTTACAACATGATATGCCTTTTATACTACATTCCGATGGTTTGCTTTGGCCGATTATGACCGATTTGTTGGACATTGGTTTTAATGCGCTTCACCCCATAGAGCCGAAAGTGATGGATATCAGCGAAGTGAAACGCCGGATTGGGTCCCGGGTATGTCTTATTGGTAACGTAGGTCTCGACTATCCATTGGCGCGCGGGACCCCGGATGAAGTTGACCTAGCCGTAAAAGAGCTTATCCAAATTGCAGCTCCGGGCGGCGGTTTTTGCCTTGGGTCCAGCAATACGGTTACCAATTATGTGCCCTTCGAGAATTATGTGGCTATGATTGAAGCCTGCCGTAAGTACGGCAATTACTGAGAATTACGGGTATGACGGAAAAAATGGATCAAACCTCTTTTGCAAGGAAATCAATCTCTCTCCTTCTTCAACCCTTTCCATTGATACTCGCTGCATTTGTAGGTGTGGAGAACCGATATGAATAGCCTTGAGCGGGTGCGACTTGCAGCTAAAGGGTGTTCTGGAGATCAAGTCCCGGTAGGACCATATCTTGCCAGATGGACCGCCAAGTGGGCTGGTATTCCAATATCAGATTATTGTACCGATGGACAAGCGCTGGCTCGGGCTCAGTTATTAGCTTGGGAAAGGTTGGGCCAGGATATTATCTTCCCAGATACGGACAATTATTACATTGCTGAAGGTTTCGGCTGTAAGACCAAAATTAATAAAGATAAAATTCCTAACCTGGTACAGCCAGCCCTGGATCAATTTGAACAGGTTTTTGAACTGGAGGTTCCCGATCCATATCAAGATGGACGTATGCCGGTTATCCTGGAAGCTATTGAGAGGATCCATTCCCGTGTTGGCGATGAGGTTTGCATCCGTGTGCCTGGGACAGGCCCCTTTTCGGTTGCTTCTTCCTTGGTGGGTGTGGAGCGCTTCCTTTCTGAAATGGCACTAATTCATAGTGGAAAAGAAGAAGCCAGTCGAGAGGCTGTGAACAGAATGCTCGAACTTGCAACGAATGCATTGATCCGATTTGGTCTGGCAGAGCTTAAAGCCGGCGCGCACTTACTTCAATGCGGCGACTCCCTTGCATCGACCAATGTCATTTCACCAGAAATGTATCGCATCTGGGTTTTACCCAAACATCAGCAGATCTTTCAGGCATGGAAGCAGGCGGGGGCTCTCACACTACTGCATATTTGCGGCGATAACACCCGCATCCTTGACTTGCTAGCCCAGACCGGTGCTGATATCATCGCTATCGATCATGCAGTGGATCTTCGGCTTGCAAAGCAGATGATCGGGGAAAAGGTATGTCTGATTGGTAATATTGATCCGGTCAGCACCATGTTATTTGGCTCAGTAACAGACGTGGAACGAGCGGCGCACACCTGCCTGGAGGCTTCAGCTCTTGGTGGGGGGTACATACTTGGTACTGGTTGTGAGGTGCCCCCGGGTACGCCCTTGGATAATCTTCAGGCGTTGATCCGGGTTGGCCAGTCCCATCATTATTAGTGGGCATATCGAAAGTTCAATTTTCAGAAGGATTATTCTTGTATAGTAATGCAAACAATTCGAGAGATTGACAAGCAGAGGGCTCTCAGAGATTCATTTTTGTCGATATATCCACCTAATATAATGGGAAATTTGCCGAATCAGCCCATTAATTTCATATTTAGTTCCTTGGATGTGTGATCGCCTGCTACAACAGCCGGCACCAGTCCCCCCCAACTGGAGAACACCAATGACGCTCGAACCCATTGCAATTTAAACATTTGTCGCAAAACCCATTCATTTATGGGACATCCAATGGCTGTTGCTGACTTCAGGGGACTTCTCTCGAAACCACTTCAATGCCATGGCGGTTGGCTGGGGCAGTATCGGGTATATGTGGCGGCGGCCGTTCGTTCAAATCGTGGTGCGTCCGGTGCGTTACACCTACGGTTTCATGGAAAAATATGACACTTTCACGCTGTGCGCCTTCCCAAAGCAGTTCCATGCCGCCCTGCAACTGCTGGGTACCAAGTCCGGTAGGAACGGGGATAAGATCGCTGAGGCCGGCCTGACCCCACTGGCCTCCACGAATGTAACCGCTCCAATATATGCGGAGGCCAGCCTGGTGATCGAATGCCGGAAAATATACTGGGATGATGTACATCCGCAAAACTTCCTCGACCCCGAGCTCGATAAGAACTACCCTCGCAAAGATTACCACCGCATCTATTTCGGCGAGATTCTGGCCATTTTTTGCAAGCAGATTGACAAAGCTGACTTCTCCTAGGTAACATTTCTCATCCACAGCTTGCGTAAATGGGTTGGCTTTGAATGATCAAAGACAGGAAGATTTCAGCAATATTGCTACACATCTTATGCAATATCTTGTGAAGCGGCCAAAAGCAAGGGATAATACGGCGATCCGGATTCCATTATTCACACAGTACCCTGGAATTGATTCGCGTGAAAACACCTGTTCTGCCCGGCACCGCTTGCATTATCGGCGGCGGCCCTGTTGCAGTTGCAGGTGGGCGCGAAGCGATGGAGAGGGTGGCAGTCGCTCTCGCCGTGTGAGCAGGCGGTCACACGGCAGGCACGTATATCACAAACATTGAGGGGGGTTCCAACTTCGTCATGTCCGATGAAAAGAAAGGGTGATTGGGGAATTTGGGTGTAGATGGTGTTCGTGCAGATCAGCCCAACCTAGCATTGGTTCACCAGACGGGCCACGTCCAGCATCCCTCTGCGCCTCCCCCGGTAGGAGATCGTAATTATTTAGCGGGCAGGACACCTAGTTGGCATGAATACCAAAATCATACTACTCGGTACCGCGCAAATTGCAGTAAGAACCGGGACCTTCCTTCTGGTGGTGGGGCTGCAGGCGATCTGCCCGACACTGCCGAGGATGGCGGCGCGGCTGGTGGAAGTGGGACCTGTGCGGGTGGTGGATGGCGGGAACCATGCAAAGTCTACCCGGTGGCAAGGGCGGTGCGTCAAATGGAAGCAGCTGGGAAAGCCATACGCGCGGAGCAGAGGGTGCGCGTACTGTGTTCGCGCGGAAAGCTGGGGGTGAGAGCCTGGGATGCGCTGGAAAAACCAAACTCGCGCAGCATGGACATAAAATGTTATCAAATCTTGCTCAAGCGGGCGGTCGAGAGGGTCCTGGCGCCCATTGGCCATTGCGTGACTGGCGGGAAGGACAAAGAATTCCGACACCTTATTCCCGATAAAAATGCCGAGCCGCTGGGTGAGGGGGGCACCCAACGACTCGACTATGTGAGTATATCCAAAGTGATTAATCTTGTCAATGGAAGTGGTGCGTGTTGTTTACGATATGTAGAAATGTCCTTTTTGAGCCAAGTATAAATGTTCCCTGGAAAGGGACAAGAAAATGGATATATTTTCAATGAGTCCAAGGGAATTGAGTCCCTTGGAAGTGATGCAAAGACTGGCGGAAAAGCGCTTGAGCCAAAAATCAGCTGCTGACCCTTGGATTGAGAGCGTTGAAGGTGAAACGACCTTCCCCTAGCCGATACATGGAGAGGGAACTTCAAGTTGCCATCGGTTCCTTCAATGTCAGGAAGTCTCGTAAAAAGCGCCGAAGAGTCTTTCTGGAAAATGATTTGTTCCACTTTTGTTCCTAGAAGAAAATAACCTCCCTGCTAGGGGATCCTTTCTCTGAGCCAGCGGGTCGAGGTGCGGCTGAATCGAGACTCGGATTCCCCGCCGACAAGGTCCTTGCCTTCCTCATTTCTGATAATAAATTAACGAACCAGGTGGAAAACGGTTTTGGCTTGGTGATACAATCGGATTGTTGATTTGGAGGTCGGATGAAAGCTTCACAACTGCGCGCCCGCTACCGGCGCATCATGTTTTTTTTTGCGCGTGCCACCCTTGGTGTTATCTTCTGGGAATTACTTCTTCCGAGGATTGGTTTAAGGAGTTATTCTCGCCGGACGCGTTCCAATCGCTACCGACGGATTGCGGCGGAATTCCGCCGCCTGGCGATCCGGATGGGTGGCGTGATGATCAAGGTCGGTCAATTTCTGTCTTCCCGATTGGATGTGCTTCCGCCGGAAATCACCGGGGAGTTGTCTGGTTTACAAGACGAGGTGCCTCCAGAGAAATTTGAAGATATCCGCCGGGAAGCTGAGACCAGCCTCGGCGCTACCCTGCATGAGAAATTCGAGTCGTTTGAAGAAACACCCCTGGCAGCGGCCTCGCTTGGGCAGGTCCACCGTGCCCGTCTTTGCGTGGACGACGCGCAAGGGAAGTTCTGTAATGTAGTCGTCAAGGTCCAGAGACCGTTCATCGACCAGTTGATCGAGGTGGATCTTGCAGCTTTGCGGCAAGTGGGCAGCTGGTTACAGAAATACCCGCCGGTGGCAAAGCGGGTGGATGTACCCTCCTTGCTGGAGGAATTCTCCACCATCACCCGCCAGGAGGTGGACTACCAAGCCGAGGGGCGCAATGCTGAGACATTCAATATTAATTTCAAAGATGTGCGCCGCGTCCACGTGCCGCGCGTTGTCTGGAGTCATACCACCCGCAAAGTTCTGGTGCTTGAAGACGTGTTTGCCATTAAGATCACGGATTATGATGCCATTACCGCGGCTGGGATCGACAGGGCTGATGTGGCCAACGAATTATTCGAAACCTACCTAAAACAGATCTTTGAAGATGGATTTTTCCATGCCGACCCACATCCCGGTAACCTGTTCGTGACCCCAGTGCCTAGCCCACAAGGGAGCGGGAAGATTGACTGGTGTTTAACGTTCGTGGATTTTGGGATGGTGAGCCAAGTTCCCCAGAACCTGCGCATGGGCTTGCGCGAAATGCTTATTAGCGTGGGCACCAAGGACGCCGCCCGGCTCGTGCGTGTTTATCAGACGCTGGATGTGCTCCTGCCGGGTGCCGATCTTAAGCTCATCGAGCAAGCCGAGGCAGAGCTCTTCGATCTGTTCTGGGGCAAGTCGATGAGCGAGTTGCGCAAGATCAATCACATCGAGATGTTTCGTTTCGCCGACAAGTTCCGAGAGTTGATGTACAACATGCCTTTCCAGTTACCGCAAAACCTTTTGATGCTCGGCCGGACGGTAGCCATCCTTTCGGGGATGTGCACCGGTCTCAACCCGGATTTCAACTTGTGGACTCAGCTGTCCCCCTATGCAGGCAAATTGGTTTCCGACGAAGCTGGATCCAACTGGAGGGTCTGGTTGGACGAATTGGGGAATGTCTTGAAGGAATTGATCGCCCTGCCGTCCCAGGCGGGGCGGGTACTGAGCAAATTGGAACACGGCGATTTGACAGTCCAGATGCCTGTGGTCAGCCGCCACTTAGGGTCCATTGAAAAAGCTATCAACCGCGTGACCGGCAGCATTATTTTTGCTGCTCTCTTCCTTGGCGGTATTGTGCTTTTCAGTGAGGGAAAAGAACTTCTTTCAGATATCTTGTTCGGCGGGTCGGCATTGGTCCTGATTTGGACGGCCTTTTTTAGCCGGGTCGGTTCTCGGCGGTTCCATCCTTGAGAGAAAGAACCGCCCCGTATGCTACGGGGCGGTTCTTGATTGTTCGTTAAGCCTTTTTATTTGGCTTTTCCATCCGTTCTAGCGAGGCGTCAATCATGCTGCGCCACACCAGTAGCATTTCTTTGCGGGCCTTGAGGTGGTGCGTGGCAAAATCCGGCGGGAGTATCCCTTCAAGGCTCTTGTGGAACTCTTCTCGGGCTGTGCGGAAATGTTGACGGGTCTCTTCGGAAATCTTACCTTTAAATGGTTTATGCGTGCGTTCGGTTTGTTTAGGCATAGGATCACTCCTTATTGTGACTGAATTATAGCGCAGAGTCACCTGTGAAGCAATATCTTGATAATTAGAGTAGAATTAGCAAATTCGAGCAACTCATCCAATAAGAAGAACATGTTCAACTGTGTCTGCAGACCTCAAACCTTTTCCAGGATGCTATCAATAAGCCAATTGTGGAGGCCATCTACCAGTTGATCTGAGCCAAATCCCGAAGGTTGAGAAAGCAGATATATGTGGGAACCTGACAGTTGAAGTTAATTGAATGGGAACTCCGACGAATTATTGATCAGGTTTCAGAAAGGCCTTTCCTACGAGCAATATAATTGACGCTTGGATATTGTCGAAAAAAAAAACACACTGCTTATCTCAGTAGGGTATTGGAAACCAGGCCATTCCATTTCGAGTCGTTCAGGAACCGACCTTTTGTGCGCGAATGTGAATAAGAGCGCATGCACTAGGCCATGCTAATCTTTTGGGAAAGCCACGCTTGGCCGGTAATAGGGTTATCGATTTATTGAAAGGATGTATTATATGGAATACCGTGTACTTGGGTTGACCGGCCTGAATGTATCATCGCTTTGCCTTGGCACAATGCAGTTCGGCTGGACGGCGGATGAGGCTATGTCTCAGCGCGTCCTTATGGCGGCGTACGAGGCGGGTATTAATTTTATCGATACTGCTGATATCTATTCCCGTTGGGCGGATGGGAATCCAGGTGGAGTCTCCGAACAGATCATCGGTCGTTGGATGAAGCAAAATAATATTCCGCGCGATAAAATCGTCCTTGCGACCAAAGTACGTGGCAATATGGGGGGCGGCTCTGAGAATGAGGGGCTTTCACGCAAATACATCCTGCAGGCGGTGGAAAATTCTCTGCGCCGCTTGCAGACGGACCATATTGACCTATACCAGGCTCACTGGTCGGATGATACTACCTCCATTGAGGAGTCTCTTCGTGCTTTCGACGAATTGGTAAAGCAAGGTAAAGTCCGCTTCATAGGTGCCTCCAACTATTCAGCGTGGGAACTTATGCAATCGCTCTGGGCATCGGACCGGAACAGCCTGTCCCGTTATGACAGCCTCCAACCACACTATAATTTGGTCCATCGCGATGAGTTCGAGCGCGAGCTGGCCGCGGTTTGCAAGACATATCACATTGGCGTCATCCCCTACAGCCCGCTGGCAGGAGGTTTCCTGACCGGAAAATACCGCCGCAACCTGGTCCCAACAACCACTCGTGCCGGTGGTGCCAAACGCTATATCAATGATCGCAATTGGGCTTTGCTTGACAAGATGGATGCACTGGCGAAAGAAAAACTTGCCAGCATCTCGCAGATTGCTTTGGCCTGGCTTCTGGCGGATCCAATCATTACCAGTCCGATTATTGGAACCAACTCGGTCGAGCAATTGAAGGATAATCTCGGTGCAATGGATGTTCTTCTCACTCCTGCTGAAAAATCTATTCTGGACAAAGCGTCAACCTGGAAAGAAAACGAGGAATAACCGGTCGGGATAGAAGGAAATCCACTTTATTTTGTCCTGCCAGCGATTATCATTGCAGCCGCTTTTTTCGATTGAATAGGCTTCACTTTCCAGATGATTGCTCAGAAGCATACCCCACCCAACGACGAAGAGGCTTGCGCGGCTCTGTTAGGCTGGTGTTTCTTGCATGAGGCCCTTCTTCCCGTGGTCCCTTGTAGGTTTGCTTTGAACCTGATCGTGGTTGCCTTGATGCTCGGAAAAAAATGATAAAATGAGGCCCGTATGACAGCTAAAGTGATTCTCAACCCCTATTCGGATCGTTGGAAAGCCAAAGCCCGTAGACTGGAAGCGGAAGCTGCCCTCAATGCCGCCGGTGTGGATTTCGAACTGGTTATCTCTGAACGCCCGGGCCACATTATTGAACTGGCTGAACAGGCTGCTCGTCAGGGTTTTTCGCCGATTATTTCCGCCGGTGGTGACGGGACGATCGGGGAGGTGGTAAATGGTCTGGCACACGCCGCAAAATCCGAAAAGGATTTACTGGGACCACTCGGCTTCTTGCCGTTGGGTACTGCCAACGACCTCGTGTACAATTTGAGCTTGCCTTTGGATCTCCAGGCTGCAGCTCAGATCATAAAAAATGGAAATACAAAGCGAATGGATATTGGCAAGGTCAATGACCGTTTCTTCGCCAATAATTCGGCAGCCGGCCTTGAACCCTATGTCACAACCAAGCAAATCCGGATTACCTGGATCAGAGGCATTCTTCGATATTTGGTTGCCGCTGTTTGGGCGATCATGGAACGCCCAAAATGGGTGGCGAACATCAAATGGGACGATGGCGAGTACAAGGGCCCCGTTTCTTTGGTCACGATCGGAAATGGCTCGCGTTCGGGAGGGCTATTCTACATGATCCCGCATGCTGATCCTTTCGATGGAAAATTGACTTTTGTATATGGGTATCGATCTACGCGCCGTGCGATGCTGTTCACATTACCTCGGGCGATGAAACCGGCTGCTGGAAGTTATGTAGAAATGGATGGGATCTTCGAGCAGAATGCAACCTGGATTAATATTCACCTTGAAAATCCTTCACCGGCCCACACAGATGGGGAACTCTTCTCGGACGCAATTCAGGATTTGGAATATCGAATTTACCCTGGCCGATTACAAATCCTTATGCCATAGATCTTGTCGAACTTAATTATGGAGCCTCTTTTTAAGAGGCTCTTTTTTAATTTATTGCACGGTATTTTTGGATAAACTACGCGATTATTAGTCAGTTTGGTGGGCACCTAGCATTTCTTTGAAGACATTCAGCGGGTACGATGTGCATCGTGAGGGCTCGAATATCATCGCATCGGAGTCCCCCGACCTCAGCAGCCTCTATCGGGTACATCAATGGGACGCGAAAACGAGACCAGTCAAGGTCTCGTTCTTGTGGGCGCGAAGGGGTCCGAACCCCCGACCTCATCAATGTGAGTGATGAAGTCTGGATTTATAATTTTGTCAACCGGGGATGTATATACCCCTCTTCGTTTCAATCTATCGTGTGCCAGCGTGTGTATGCCTCAGCCTTAAGAATGTCATTTCATCCCATGATCTTCTGAAGGCTGATGTTTTTTCAAGGGCCTTAGGAAGATTATCTCTCCAACACTCGGCAGCAACACCCATGACCGTTGGTTCGCCCAATAGACATGCCTTTTCCTCGACGGGAAACGTCCCGGCAGAAAATGAACCCGTGCCATTAGGAGCGGCATGACACTGTCACCCCCTCAAATTGGGATATCCGGGAGAGGATTTAATGTTACAATAACGATAATATCTGTCCTAGAAATTAGCAGAACAGCTTTTATGTGCCGACGAACGAGGACAAGGACGCCAATTGTTGAATGGAGCGACGGCTTTTCTGACCTTCCAGTGGGAAGATGCAAGGTAATATCTACTACTTCCACAAAACGATTAATTCTGGAAAGTCAATCACTGCCCGGAAGAGAATCTGGTCTTCAGTGACAATTGTCCTGCGGATCCCGCCCGGATGACGCTTGCATGAGAGTTCTTGTCACCAATAGCTCGGCTGGCTCCTTGATGAAGGGTTCGGCAGGTCGGGTTACGGGAACACATGTCATTAGAGAGACATCTCTATACCATGATCAGGAGCAAATCCAATGAAAAGCAAAACGGTTATCACTTATCGCGTCGCGTTGATTCTGATGGTCATGACCCTATTCAATTCTGGGTGCGGCCTGATTGATATATTCGTAAGAGCCCTCAGGGGCTATTGCGAGGCACCCGAATGGGTCGTCACCCGTACCGACGATCCAGCTGGAAGCGGGTTGTGTACCGCAGAGGACTGCTCGCTGCGCAAGGCGGTGACGGCATCCAATAGCTGCCCGGGGACGCAGATCATCCGCATACCGGCCGGCACCTATTTGATTACCCGTGCTGGGACCGATGATGACGGTAATCGCACCGGCGACCTGGATATCACCGATAGCGTGAATGTCATCGGCGACGGTGAGGCCGTGATTGATGGGAACAGACTGGACCGGGTCCTCGATATATTCGCCCCTGCTAATGCCACCCTGGCATCCATCACGATCACCAATGGGAGCTGGGTGGATGGTGGCGGCATCCGCAATGCGGGCACACTGACCATGGCAGGTGGCGCAATCCAGAATAATTTGGGGCGCCGCGGTGCCGGGCTGTTCAACCAGGGCACGGCTGAACTCGACTCGGTCAATATTCAAGATAACCAGGCGGAGCGGGGCTTTGGTGGGGGTATTTACAATGAGGGCAATCTGAGCCTCACCCATGGAGCCATCCTGAGGAATATGGGAACAGCAGGCGTACAAGGCGGTGGGCTGTTCAACGCTGGCACAGCCGTGTTGGATGGCGCGAATGTCGAGGTGAACACTGCCGGGTTAGCCGGAGGAGGAATTTATAACTCAGGTTTCTTCACAATGACCGCCGGTCGCGTTCAAAAGAATAGTGCTGGCGGTGGTGGAGCCGGTCTCTACAATTCACCTGACGGAAGTCTGAGTCTCTCAGGAGTTGAGGTTTCTGAAAATATGCTGGGTTTCCTGGTCGATCCTTTCGGGTTGCCGGCTTCCACGGGTGCCGGACTGGCAAATGAAGGCCAGGCTACCCTCGTAGGCTGCTTGATCAGTCGAAATCAGGCCGGAAATTCTCGGGGCGGTGGGATCGTCAACAATGGCACCCTGACCCTGACCATCACCACAATCGAAAGTAACATTGGGCTTCAAGGAGCGGGTTTGTTCAATTTTGGTGTTGCCTTCGTGGATGGCAGTACGATCAACGATAACACCGCCACCGGTTTTGATGTCCTGGCAGGAATCGGTGGCGGGATCTTCAACAATTACCAGGCTAGCCTTACCCTTACCAACAGTACCCTCAGTCACAATGCCGCCGTAAGCAGCGGATCTTTCTATGTGGGTGGTGCCGGGCTTTACAACGAAGGGGTCGCTGAGCTGTCCAACGTTACCGTGACAGCCAACGATCCCGATGGCTTGTACAGCGGACTGCCCGGTATTGATGCAGAAGCGCCGCCAGTAGGACCACCCGCAGCAAGGTTGAAGAACACGATCATTGCAGGAAACATGCTGATCGATTGCGGCGGAGCGACGATCATCTCGCTGGGTCATAACCTGGATGGTGACGGCACCTGCTTTTTGACTGAAGCGGGTGATCTGCCCTACCTGGATCCTCGTCTGGATCCGCTGGCTCCCAACGGTGGGTCCACCCTCACCCACGCTCTGCAGATTGCCAGCCTGGCAATCGACAATGGCAGCTCCTGCCCGGCAATCGATCAGCGCAGCTTCCCAAGGCCGCGACCGGTAGGTGGGGCTTGTGATATTGGGGCGTATGAGTATGACCCGGCCAACGTCAGTGTGCCCTGGCCCATAACAACGCCTGCCGTCACCGCCACCACTGCCACCGCCACCACTGCCACCACCGCCACTCCCACCACCGCCACCACCGCCACTCCCACCACCGCCACTGCTCCCATCTTCACCTTCACGCAGCAGGCCAACTGCCGTAAAGGTCCGAACACGCTCTACGACTTGCTCGGGTTCGGACAGATCGACCAGCAGGTGCTGATCCAAGGCCTGAGCGAGCCGTTGGGCTGGTACTACGTCCTGCTGCCCGACGGTGTCACCCGCTGCTGGGTGGCCGGCTCCACAGGGATCCTGACCGGGCCGCTGGATGGGCTGGCTGTGGTCCCCGCTTCAAAGCTGCTGGTGGGCCCGGCCGCACCTGGGCTCGACGTGAGCAACCAGACTTGTGATGCTAAAAAGTATGTGGTTCACTTGAGTTGGCATGACGTGGAGGGGGAGACCGCCTACAGGGTCTACCGCGACGGAACTTTGATAGCGACCTTGGATGTCGATACGGATTCCTTCGACGACACATCGCCCGATTATAAGCCCCACAGTTACCAGGTCGAAGCGTACAATGACTATGGCGCAGCCGGTAGTCCAGATATTAACTCAGAGGGTTGTGTCTATTGAACCATTTCCTGCAGACCACCCAACCTGCGTGACCTGATTAATATTGGTACTTGAGAAAAGGAGAAACGATGAAACGAATTGTGCTTGCCTTGTCCATTCCAGTATTCCTGATGCTTGCCTGCAATCTCTCCGGAGCGGTCACCTCGCCACCTGCTGCCGAATTGCCGGTGAATACCGAAGTGCCATTAAATCCTGAATTACCGGTGAACACGGAAGTGCCGGTGAGAACGGAAGTACCCGGAGTGGGCTCCACCCGAATCTCACAAACCGACGGTATGACCCTGATCTTCGTGCCGGACGGGGATTTTACGATGGGCAGTGACAGCAGCAGCTACACCAGTGAAAGACCTGTCCACACAATCTTTTTAGACTCCTATTGGATAGACCAGACCGAAGTGACCAATGCCATGTTCGAGGCCTTTGTCGCACAGAGCGGCTACCAGACGGATGCTGAGAAAACCGGCTCGTCCTTTGTTTTCAATCCAGGTTCCAGGGAGCTAATGGTGGGTGCAGACTGGAGACACCCGCAGGGACCTGATTCCAGCCTGTCGAATCTCAGTGAGCATCCAGTAGTGCATGTTTCGTGGAACGATGCCCTGGCGTACTGTGAATGGGCGGGGCGCCGCTTGCCGACCGAAGCCGATTGGGAGAAAGCGGCGCGCGGCACAGATGCACGTGATTATCCCTGGGGAGATCAGCCTCCCGCGGGGAACTTATTGAACTTGGGAGATGCTAGTCTGGCAGAAATTGTTGATCCGGCACTTGTTCCTGCAGGCATAAACTGGCCTGACCGGAGCATAGACGACGGCTACCAGTTCACTGCTCCGGTGGGTAGTTATCCTGCTGGAGCCAGCCCATACGGGGCTCTGGACATGGTCGGGAACGTATGGGAATGGGTGAACGACTGGGCAGGTGAGGCCTATTATCAGAGTTCGCCTTCCAGCAATCCCGGCGGCCCAGCTTCCGGTGAAGATCACATCGTGCGGGGGGGGTCGTTTTACGATGACAAGGACGGTCAACGGGCGGCTTACCGCGGCTGGACCGCCCCTGTCGATACGGACTTCACCCTCGGGTTTCGATGTGCGCTCTCGGAATGAGGCTGGAATTCCCTTTTCAGGAATATTGAACCATTTCCCCAGGGGGGTTTGCCCTCTGGGGAAATTTGATTTCAAGAAGTTTGCTTGTTTGGGACCAGAAAGGAAAATAATCCAGCGGTACATTGATGCCGTTGGATTATTCAAGAGTTCACTTTCTAAGATTTACGAACAGGTCAGCGAGTTACGGGCGGATGCGTTCGTACATGATCGGCTCGGTGATGCCCTCGACCGGCGGCCACGTGAACAAGGTATCACCGCCGCAGGTGTAGCGGGTGGAGAGGGTTGAGCTGACCGGGAAGTCCTCCGGCCGAAGGGGAATGTTGGTGGAGCCAAAGGAAACGCCATTCACAAGAATCTCCACAGTGACCAGGATATCGGTCGTTCCGGACAGACCGATCAGGTCCGAGCCATCCGCCGTATACGGTCCGCTGGAAAATCCCTCAAAGGTGGTAATAGTATCGGTACCCTCGGTGCCACCCACTCCTGTCTCATATACCTTGAGATTCCTGTATCCACCGTACCCAAGGCCATTACCCCGGAACTCCAGAAACATGGTTCCGGTAGCGCTTTCCACCGTTGGGACATTGTCTCCGCCCCTGGAGACGACCGACTGCATATAATATAAGACGCTGTCATTCGTTGCCTCCCATTTGCCGATTACGCACTCGTCGCAGGGTGCCTCGGTGACCATGGTGGTTGCAATGGTCCCCGTACGCAAGGTCCCGGGTGTGGTGGAAATGACGTACAGGAAAGACTCCAGATTTTCGCACCCGCCGATACTGGTCGGCACTGGTCCCCAGTTTCCCACATCTCCGCTGGCGCGCCATCCCGAATGCCCCGTCCCCTCCACGAGCGTTTCAACTGCATAAGTCTTTTTGCTTTCGAATTCGATAATATAACGAGCCACAACAAACGGTCGGCTGGTAATATCCCAGCTGGCTATATCAGTGAATGTGAAGATGTCGGTAGGTTCCTGAATGGAGACCGTCCTATTTCTGTCACTATCGAGCAGTGTGTGGTCCAAAAGGGAGCGCACAAACTCCTCGAAGGTAGCTTCCATTCCCGGAACGGCGGCCAGCGCGGCGACTTGCAAATCCAGACCAGGTGTGGTCGGCATGCTACGCAGCATGGCGATTATTCCCTCCGGGCCGATGCGGTTGCCCAGGAACTGGAAGAAGGCGAAGTTTTCATAACTCAAGTTTGTCAGAGGTTTGACGGTCGAGTATATATCAAAGTTCTCCTCGAAGTCATACTCGAAATTCGCAGCAGGGTAAACCAGGTTGCTGAAGTATTCGGCCGTGCCTTCCACCCACCAATTTGTCGAATTGAGGCCAGCGCCAACACCCTGTGCTTTCAAATGCCATGCTTGGAAACAGTGGAAGATTTCGTGGGCGATCAGTTGTTTAAAAAATACCAAATCATCTTCACTGCTTCCCATCGCACTCGGATAAATGATTACTGGGCAGGCTTCCGATGTTGGCTTGAAGCTTTCCCAGAAGGTCTCTGCCGCGGTGTCCACGCCATCACTTGCGTCTAAAGTTGTGAACACGAAATAGATCGGTCCGAACGAGCCAAAATTTTGGTACGCGTTGATCGAGTCCAGAATGGCTACCTGCGTAGCCGTATAATACGCGTCCCGGCTGGCATCCCCATGCCAGGCTTTCGGGTAGTAGACCCGGTAGGCGTTGTTGGCGATAATTTGTTCACCAACCAGGAAGCACACGAAGGACGGCGTGCGCATATCCGGAAAGCCATCGGACCATAAACTTTTACAATCCTCCAAATCTTGCCTGGCCGGGGCTGCCAACCCAGGACTGCGGCTGGAGGCCTGCTCCTCCGGGATCGAATATTGATCCAGCGCTTCCTGAGAGGGGACGATGATGTTCACCAAGCGGATGACCTCATCCTTGACAAGCTGATCGGTTCCGGTTTGCAGGTATTCGCCCGCCAGGATGAGGACGCCGGTGCCCTCGGCCTGCAGGACGCCCTCTCCCAGGCCGGCCTGACTGGACTGAATCTCGCCGGCGAATATCTTGAGCAGCGTCACCAGGCCCTCTTCCAGTGTCCACTCGCCGGCCCCGATCTTCCCTTGAAGCAGGTCCACATAACCGGAAGGCAACGGTTCAGGGATCGCAATCGGGGCTGCGGTGGCAGGCTTAGGGATTGCAGTCGAGGTTTCGCCGTCAGGCTCAGGTGCTTTGGTCCCGGGCATATTGCAACTTCCCAGGATAAGAATCAACAACAAGGATGGAATGTTTTCTATCTTTTTTTTCAAGGTTATTTCCTTAGATATGGACAATGAATGCTTGATCGGTCAAATTGCGTTTGTGAGAATAAATTCCACACATCCCGCTGCAACATCCGGATTCTCGAACCGATAATTGGATGTATTATACCATCAATATCCATATACAAGATGATATCGGAGCTAATCAAAGGTCATACTGGTTCGTTCACCCGTAATTTCCCTTATAGTCTCGTTTTGTTGATGCGGATCGCATAACAATGGAATCCGGCCTTATCATCACCTATCGAGTACATCATTGGGATGCGAAAACGAGACCGGTCAAGGTCTCGTTCTTGTGGGCGCGAAGAGACTTGAACTCCCGACCTCATCAATGTGAGTGATGCGCTCTAACCAGCTGAGCTACGCGCCCTGGGTGAGCGGGATTATAGCCGAGGTCACAGGCTTTTGCAAGGAATCCTAAGGCGCGGGCAAATAGTCAAGTGGATTTACATAGCCAAAAGTCGTGTTCATCAATTCAAAATGCAAGTGCGGGCCAGTCGAGGTGCCGCCAGTCATGCCAATCAATCCAATCAAATCATTTTGCCCAACATTTTGACCGCACGAAACATTGATCGCGCTCAGATGAGCGTAAAGCGACTGCCAGCCGTTCCCATGATCAATGATGATCAGGTAACCATATCCCCAATCGTTCCAGCCGGCATACACAACTGTACCCGCATCCGTGGCGAAGACGCCATCCCCTTGCCCGCCCGCAAAGTCAACTGCGAAGTGACGAATATCCGGACGAAATGGCGTGCCCGAGAGCCAGTGCTCGGAAGTGGGGTAAACGAACGAGCCATAACCGACTTGAACAAAACTTATACCGCTGCACACTCCAGGCCCCCAGACATGGGTTGACGGGTTTGATTGCACGAGTTGCGCTGGAGCTGACCATGAAGTGAATTCGCGTTTCCCGCCTGGAACAATCAGCCAGCTACCGGCTGCAATTTTCGGATTGCTTAGGTCGCCGATTGTATCCGGGTCCAGGTGGTTACCAGGAAAATTGATAATGCTCTCAGTATCAACTCCGAAGACTTCTGCCACTTTAGTCAGGCTTTCTGTGCCCTGCCAGTCGTAGTATGTCCCGTCTACGGGCAGGATATTGAGATTCTGGCCTGGTTTCAAGTAGTTAGGGTAATCATGGAGAATCCCCCAATTGCCAAACAGTATTGTAGTGGGCTTTAATCCAAAATTATCAGCGATGACAAAGATGGAATCTCCCGCCTGGACGGTATATGTGATTACGTCCATGCGCGGTCGGTTTGGGATGGTAGTATGCAGTTCCGCCTGGCGAGGAATCCCGTTCAAGTTAAACCCTATTTCAACTGGCAGTTGTGAAATTGGCATTATGGGTGCCGGGGTAAGATTGGACGCGGTAGGCAGGTTTGAGTTCCCGCCAAGATTCCCCCATTGAAGCAGCCAGACGACAATCACAACCAGCACGACAGCCAAAAAATTCGTCCCGATACGTAAGGTGGCCTCACCCAACCCGAGATGGGTCAGGCGTTCCATTCCTCTTGTGACCAGACCAGGCCGCTGTTCAGATGTTTCCCCTTGTCTTTCCTCGAAATGTTGAGGAAATTCCTGCAAAGGCTTGTTTTTCATAGGTTGTTATCATAACATCTCCCCATTTGACGGTCAAGCGACGTATTAAAATTAGATTAGGGGATTATTTATTTAAAGGGATCGTACCGGGAGGACACATTCAGCCTGGTCATTGCCAGGTTTATTAACCAGCGTTGAGACGGCATAGATTTCCATTTCCCCGGCGGGATAGGGGACGAGCAGGTTTTGGAGTCGATAGGGGACCTGCGGTGCGGGATCGAGCCAATGTGAGAAGGTGACTGATGGCAGAATGACCGGCATCCGGTTGTGGATGGGCGCCAACAATTGGTTCGGCTCGGTGGTGATGATTGATGCAGAGCCAATCGAAGATCCGTCTGCAGACTCCCAGTGGTCCCACAGCCCGGCAAAAGCGAATGGCGCTCCCGATTTCAGCCGGATGAAGTGCGGAACCTTTGATTTTGACCCCGGACGTGCCTGCCATTCGAAAAAGCCATCCGAGAAGATGAGGCAGCGATGATATTTATATGCAGACCGGAAAGCCGGTTTCTCAGCCAATGTCTCAGCGCGGGCATTGATCACCCTGTTTCCGATGGATGGATCTTTTGCCCAGGAAGGGATGAGACCCCAAATGAAGAAATTAGCTCGGTTTGTCCCGTCGTTCGGCAGGGATAGGATGGGCTGGCTGGGGGCGATGTTGAAACGGGGGGCGCCATGTGCAGGAAATATAAATTCCGGGAAAGCAGCCTGTAAATCGGCCGGGTCAACGGTAAGGGCAAATCGTCCGCACATAGTTATTCTCCTATGTTATTAGTCGCCGAAAATCGCCATCCCGCACGGTTACGCCAATCGCGTCCAGGTGCTCCAGCAGCGCCTGCACATACTTCCGGCTTGTGTTGAGCAAGTCGCGCACTTCAGCCAGGGAAATTTGTCCCTTCAGTTGGAGGACCTGTCGAATTTTCTCCACCATGGTCTTGTAATCCGTTTTACGGAAGACCACCTCATCAGAGACGGCTACCAAGTCGCCGAACTCCCGCAGGGCGCTGAAAATATCCTCGCCTACTTCTGCTTGGCATTCTTTTACCGATGGCGGGGCAAATGGCGCTGCCGTGAACAGTGCCAGTAACTTGTCCACTTTAACTTGCTGGAACGGCGAAAAAAGGACCATGTGTCCAGGTAGGGCGATCCATTTCGGACCCTCGGCCAAAACTCCCTCTGTAGACATTTTTGGCATCACCAGGTTGAAGAGGCGGGGCGCCAATTTCAACCGGCTTTTTAGTTCCTCGCGTGGTATGCCGCGCCTGAGAGGATAGGCTCCATGATATGCGACTAATGTTCCAATTGCGGATTCTTTGAGTTCCGTCCATTGCGAAGCCGTAAGTACCACACTGTCCATGGACCATTGTCCATCGTCTAATTTGACAAGCTGACCTCTGCCAAGCAGTTCCTTCATGGCCAATTCGGCTGTAGGACCATCCAGGCGGGACCGCGAGATCACATCTTTGCCCGGAGCCGGCCCAAGGGCGACCGTAGCCTGCAGGAGCACCTCGGCGGGGGAGCCTTTTGCCAGGGCATCCAGCGCCCACAGCACTGCCTTGTCAAAGCGTTTGTGACGCGCTTGGGGCTGCGGGTCTACCACCGCGCCGCCACCGAGCGTTTCACCGGGGGACGGGCGGCGCAGGATATACCGGTCGCCGCGCACTGCCACAACGGGTGTGCGCAATTCGAGTTGCAGCCAACCGGTTTCCCCAGGGTTCAGGGTGTCGGTTCCCAGCAAGCGTACGTCAGCGATGGTCTCGGATGTGCCAATGAAAAGTTTGACTTCGGTGTGATGCCGCAGAGAGGCGGAAGCGTCCGGAAGCAGTCGGAAGCTGAGATCGAGGCGCTTGGTGGGCCGATACTGGCCAGGATGCGTCACCACCTCGCCACGCTGAATTTTCTCCACATCCAAACCGGAAATGTTAATCCCAGTTCGGCTTCCGGGGATCGCTGTCTCTTCTTTCTTTTTATGCGTCTGGAGGCCGCGGATACGCCCGCGCAGGCCGGATGGTAGGATTTCCACTTCTTCTCCAGCGACAAGTTTTCCGTCCGAGAGCGTGCCAGTGACAACCGTGCCGAACCCGGCGATGGAGAAGACCCGGTCAACTGGCAGGCGGGGGCGACCCAGGTCGGGTCGGGCCGGCGTGTTTTGCAGGAGTACACTCAGAGCATGCAAAAACTCTGGGAAACCAGCCCGGGTGCGCGCGGAAACGCGCAGGACTGAAGCTTCCTGTAATACCGTACCAAGCAGGACCTTATGGATATCGACTTCAACCAAATCCAGCCAGGCGGGATCATCAACCAAGTCAATCTTGGTCAGCACAACTATGCCAGCCTGGATTTGGAATAAATCGAGGATCGCAAGATGCTCGCGTGTCTGGGGCATTATCCCTTCATCAGCGGCGATGACCAACAAAGCGGCGTCTATCCCTCCCACACCAGCCAGCATGTTCTCAATAAAGTCGCGGTGACCGGGAACATCCACGATACCGATTTCCTCGCCATCTGGCAAAAGCAGCCAGGCAAAGCCGAGGTCGATGGTCATTTCGCGTTCTTGTTCTTCTTTCAGACGGTCGGGGTGGATGCCGGTGAGCGTGGCGACAAGGGTGGATTTGCCGTGGTCAACGTGCCCGGCGGTGCCGATAACGCGCATAGTTCCTCAATTTTCCAAGGGCCAATGTGACCTGTGCCCCTGCAGGATTATTTTGTGCTCATGATTCGCTCATAAGCTGAGAGAAGTTCATGTAATTGGGCGAGCATTCCCTGGAATAATTGCTCGTTGGCATCTTTGGTTTGCTGGAGGACATCCTGTTGGGTTTGGGTTAAGTCTTCGAGGGCACTCAGTCGCTCTTCATTTTTTGTCAAGCCACCGCGAGTGTCTTTATGGGTTTCGTCCTGAGAAAGCGTGTAACTAGTCCAGCGTTTCTGATCGTCAGCTTTGAAAGTGACAAACTCTTGGCGGAAACGGTCTTCAGCCAAGCGTTGCATTTCAGTGATCTCGTTGATGCGACGCTCAATTTTCTGGACGATTTCATCGTATGTACCCTGGGCGCGTTTGAGGGTGCGCTGGGCGTTTTCCCAATCCTGCAGATTGCTATCCATGGTTTCGGATTGCTTGCGCAGGGAGTTCAGACTTTCTTCCCACTCCTTCCAGGTGCGATCGCGCTCGACCTGAAAGCGGGCTTGTGTTTCAATGAAATTAATCTGAGCTTGACGGCGGTCTGCCTCATTGGCGAGTATTTCATTCAGGCGGGTCTCGATGCGGCGGATGCTGTCCGAAAATAGGTCATTTTTCTCGCGCGATTCGTCCAGGCGTTTGCGTGCTGCGCTGAGATCTCCCTGAAGATCGGCCAGACGTTTGCCATCCTGACGACGGGATTCTTCTCCAGCTTTTGTCATCCGTTGGACATCTTCAACGGTCTTGCCCATGGTCTGCATGCGAATTTCCCAATCAGCGCTAAGTTTGTTGCGTCGGGTCTCCTCATCGGAGAGCGCTTTAAGTTGGCGCTTGATCTCAGAGACGATAATTTTTGTATTATGCAGGTCGGTGACCGACTTGTTAATGGCATCAAACTGAACTTGATAGCGTTTGTCAATTTCTGATTGTTGGTTCTGGTTTTTTTTATCCAAATCGTCAATATATTTGACAATATCAGTCCGTTGCTGGTTCAGGGCAGTGTCATACTGCTCGATGCGGGCGGCTGCTGTGGACAGGGAAGACATCTGGACGGTGAGTTCTTTAATTCTACTATTGGTGGCTTTCAATTCACCTTCGAGGTTGCTCACACGTTGTGAAAGAAGATCAATGGTGCTTTTATCTTTACGATGCTCTTCGTCCAACCAATCCAGACGCTTTATGATTTGTTCGAATTCCATATGTATCGCCTCCGATGGCACAGGAGTAAATTATTGTTTAGGATTTATCTTTTTATTATACTGCTTCTCACATAATCCCTGAACTGCTGGAATTCTCAGAAATATTAGGCGTTCCCGTGATACTCGGAAAGATATGGGGAGCCTTGGTTGGACGAACAAGGCCCGCACTAAGATTTGAACCACAGGCTACTGAGTTTCATAGTTAGATCAAAATTATGGAAATGCTTGCAATTAGAAAACAATGAGTTCAGATAATTATGCAAGAAGTAGAAAAATTGGTAATATTTCCTGGCTTTTGATTGTTCAAGGTTCAGGGATCTATACAAAAGGTAGTAGGTTCTTTTAGGGTCTGCCTCCCAAGGATGAGTATGAAATTGGGCTATTGGGGCAAGTGAGTAAAAATCGACGGAAGCTTCGTCCACAATGGCAGCACCCATTGTGGGAATAATCCCAGCAGAAAGAGAGCAAGGAATCCTATGGCAAAGATGATGCGCTGTGGGCCCGTTTCACGAGATTCCCAGCGGACTCCTTCGGAAGCGGAGGCGAAAGCCAACATCACATGAACTGCGCTGAAGAAAAGGCCAACATAACCAAGTGACACCCAAAGAACAACCGGGAGAGATGTTGATGCCAGACCTTCCCATATGGCCTGGTGAGGGGGAAACCCGGCCAGTAAAGGCATTCCTGCCATTGCCAGGTTTGCCAGCACCAGTCCGGAAGTCGCAAAAGGCCATACGCGTAAAAGGCCTTTGATGTCCTTCAGGATCAGCGTCGGTGAATGCTCTTTCAGAATGGTTAAGGAGAGTGCCCAAACGACCAGACTGAGGGTCCGGGGAACAAAGAGCATGAAGAATAAATTTAACCCCAAGTTCCTCCCCAAGCTGAAGGTCAGTATGGAGAACCCTGTCTCAATGATGACAGCGTATCCCATGATGCGTCCCAGGTGTTTTTGAAAGGCCGCCAGGAGACCGCCACTAACAATCATGAGTATGCCAACGGTTGTAAAAACACTTCCCAGTGTGGACGCATCACGCAGCCAGGCGTAGTGATCCAAAAATCCCAACCCAAAGAATATGGTCACTGTGGGGAACATCCACAGAATGAAGCCGACTGAGAAGGGCGACGATTCCTCGGTAAGCAAGGGGATCCAGCTGTAGAAAGGGAAAACTGCCAGCAGTAGGGAAAAACCCAGACCGATAAGAATGGCCGCTTGTTCTACTATTACCAGGTCACTGGGGTTGGAATCTATCCCGGCCAACAACCAGCCGGAGAAGAGAATGAATGGCATGGCGAGCGTCTGGAAAATTAAAAAGCGGATCAACCCCTTGCCGGGTCTCTTCCCTGGCGCTAAAAGCAACGGAACGGTAAGAAGCACAGCCATTTCGATCAGCAGAGCAGCGTAAAGGAATGGTTCGACTGCCAGCGCTGCAACGAACAGGGCGGTGATTGCTAATCCCAGAGAGGTCAGGCGGCGGGCTTTCTTTATTATCGGAGCGACGGCAAACCAGGCGATCGCAGAGCCGTAGATAAGCGCCAGAAAAGATCGGTCGGAAGAGCTAAGAATGAGATGCCGCCCCAGAATTTCGAAAGAAGATGAAAGTTTGAAAGACAGGTTCCCGATTTTTAAGGCAACGTCGATCGGCAGTAACCAGGCAGCCAGAGTCAGGACAAGGGTGAAAATACAAGCAATTAAGGCGATCACTTTCTGATTGCGTATCAGCATGAGTAAGCCTGCCATAGTGAGTGGGAGGAAAATCCATAATAATGGTGCGCTCATGTTTTTTCCTGCTTGGGAATATTCAGAATGTATGCGCCGGTTAATGCCAGACCAAGATTGACGGTGGACAACAAGGCAGCGACCAGGATGGAACTTTCCACTGCAGCGTATAGGATTTCGAACCCTGCCAGGACAGTCAACAGGGCAATGATCACCCGGAAAGGCTGGTCGCTGATGCCGAGTTGAAGCAATCCCATTCCAACCAGGAGGAGGCTACCCCAGGCGAACGGAAGGCTGAGGCCCAACCAGCTAGAGCCGCGCAAGGAAAGTACAAATGTGGAGGCCATGATGATCCCGGCGGAAAAAAGACAAAATAATCGCCCTTGAGGCCGTGATGCATCACTCTCTTCCGATGGGTCAGAATTATGTTGCGCAATGACGAGAACTGCGCAGGCCATCCAGCCAGTGATCAGTTTGGCAGCGGCCATTGAGACAGTCCACGGGGTTTGGACCAGCCAGAAAATGCTCAAATATTGAACTGCTAGTAAACCAATACCCCAGTGCCAGTCCCGGTGGACCAGTAAACCGATGGAAGTCATTAAGGCAAAAATACAGGCTAACCAATTTAGGATGGTATTCAAGACTACCGGCCTCGTGTGGAGATGACAGAAAGGATTAAAACGAGCAGCAGTAATGACCAGAGCAAACCGCCTTCTCCTTCCAGAGATGATGTAATCAGGTCTGATATTCTTCGGAAAAAACCATATATGGCGGTCAGCAGGTAATAGATCCGCTCGAAGCGGAATATCCGCGTCCACTGGCTGGAGCTACTGGCAGGCACCAGCCGGACCAGGACGGTAAGCGCCAGCGTTGTAAACCCAGCTGTCAGTACGATGACGATAATAGCTGCCCACCATAGGCCGAGGCTGCGCGCCCCGTCCCAGCCCCACAGGCCGAGCAGGACGGCAATTGCAAAAAGCAGGAACAGCCCGAGCTGGTACAGAACCTTCGCCCATTTGTCCTGAGATTCAAAACTGGTTTCTCCGGGATGAAGGGTGTGGCGGATGAACCCAGCCATCAATAACGCCTGAGCAGGAAGAAATGGGATGACAAATAACCAGGAATTCTGGTTTCCGGTCTGCCAGACGGATGCGGCGGGGGAGAAAGGCAGGGATGAAAGGCCCCAGAGAGCAAGCAATGGCAACCAGATGGTACTCCTTTGGCGGGCCGAGAAAAGGAACAACAATCCACCTCCCAGGATAAGCATAATGCCCCAGCCGATGCTCCCAGATGGATTGCCGCGCAGACTCGCGGCGACGGACAAGGATGCCATTCCCAGAACCCAAAACGGACGGCCCAGGATTTCATCTGAGGCACGTACCCACATCCAGCCAGCATATAGGGCGGCGACCGCTGCCAAAATGAGTAGATATGGCAGCATGGAGGATTTCAAGGCATTGGGCGGAATGCGTGCCAGCAGCGACAGGCTGGCTGCCGCCGAGACAAGCCGTAGGGAGGTGCCAAATCCGCGGCGGAGAACGTTTTCTTTCAGATAAGGTAAATGCAGGGGTAAGACGCCCAGTCGCAAGCCTGCAGCGAGCAATAGGTAAATCCCGGCGCTGGCAGGGGTGGTGAGGAAGTTCATCTGTATTCCACCTGACGTGCTGACCAGGTTGGCCCACAAGACGAGCCCGGTTCCAGCTACGCGGACTGCAAATGCAATCACTACTCCTTGATTCTGCTCCTTACCTTCCGTGGAACGGAGCATTGTGAGCAATTCGGCTAGGTCAATCGAGGACCAGACCAGAACAAGCGTAAGGGGATTTTCGGCGGCTACCGCTAGAATGCCCAGTGCGGTCAGCAAGAGCGTCCCGGCCGAGGCAGCTGGATCGTTTTCGGCCCGCGCAACAGAGGTCAAAATAACCGCTGCGGCTAATGCAGCCAGGGATAGGGCGTAGGGCCAAGATATCCCGTCTGCAAGCCAGGTGGGCGAAAATGAGAAGAGCATCACCGGTTGCCAAGGAGCCAGAGAAATGCTTTCGGGGAGTCGGATGTGCCAAATGAATATGCCGATGAGAGACAGGGTTGCTCCCCCGGCGGCGACCAGCCAAGGATATTTAAAGTTAGGTCGCCCAAACCGCAGGAGCATCAGCGTCAGTGCAGTCAGGAGCATAATAAGGATCGGCAATAGAATAAACATTGGTCGGGGTTATTGTATCAGAAACGTTACCCTGTTCATGGGGTTTCCAAGTAAAATACACCATACCCTTTTTGAGGAGAGTGTTTTATGCTAGGTTGCTTGCTCATTGTTAATCCAGTTTCCGGTCGTGGATTTGCCGGACGTTGCCTGCCGCTGATTGAACAAGAATTGAGAAAAAACAACATAAATTTCAAATTGGTTCTGACTGAACGTCCCTGGCACGCCGCTGAAATTGCCGAGCAAGGTGCACGCGATGGTTATGAAACCGTCATCATTGCCAGCGGTGACGGGACAGCCAATGAAGTGCTGAACGGTCTGATGCGTGCGAAGCTTGCAGGATTTGATAAAACAGCCATGGGTCAGATAGCCGTGGGCACTGGGAACGATTTCGCTTATGGCATGGGTATCCCTGGCGGTGTGGAAGTGGGTTGTAAGATCCTGTCTGAGAACTTCCGCCGCCGAATTGATGTGGGGATTGTCAAGGGAGGCGATTATCCAGAAGGGCGTTACTTTGGCAACGGTGTGGGTATCGGTTTCGACGCAGCTACTGGTTTCGTTGCTGCCAAAATCCGCTGGATACGCGGCATGCTTCTTTATCTCATTGCTGCCATCGAAACAATCTTTATTTACTATAAAGCACCGGCCGTCAAACTGACCTACGATGACAAAGTGATGGATATCTCTCCGTTAATGCTTTCAATCATGAACGGGCGCCGCATGGGCGGCGGCTTCTTCTTCGCTCCCAACGGTGATCCCGGCGACGGCAGCTTCGATCTTTGCATAGCCCGTACAGCTAGCCAGTTGCGCATTTTCGGTCTTATCCCCTACTTCATGAAGGGGACCCAGGCCACGCAAAAAGAAGTGACAATGGCCCAAGCCCGAAAGGTGAAGGTCACGGCGGTGCGGGGTACGCTCCCGGTCCACTGTGATGGCGAGACTGTTTGCTTCGAGGGTAAGGAACTGACCATCGAGCTGCTTCCATCGCAGATTGAATTCATAACCCAGAAACCTGCATGAAATCTATCTCTCGCTGGTTCATGAACGCTGTTATCCGGCTGGGGACGGACATCCTCTGCAAGATTGAAAAATGTGACTTCTCCAAATTCCCGACGCGTGGCCCTCTGATCCTGGTCA